>OEIV010001493.1_pt1 | contig 10486 bp, 8 predicted proteins | sample 1539231 | NCBI WGS metagenome assembly OEIV01 (sample SAMN03794762, study PRJEB22550) | activated sludge metagenome | feature: wastewater treatment plant; material: activated sludge; isolation source: Wastewater treatment plant of a petroleum refinery complex | place: Argentina: Buenos Aires ... | reverse complement strand
CGGGGGCAGCACGCGCGCAAGCTCCCCCCCTTCCCCCCCCGGTCGGTGGGCGGCCTCCCGCCGCCCCTACTTCCCGGCTCCCGAGCCGCTGGCGCGCGCGCGCCGCCCTTTCCGCGCGCCGGCTCTGCTCGCGCCGGGCTCCGGCTTCTGCGGGGACGACTACGAGGCGGATTTCGCGCTGCTGCGCGCAACACTGCAGGCAAGCGGCCTGCAGGTGCCGATGCTGTTCAAGCAGTACACCGACGCGGTGACCGCGGGCGGTGCGGCTTTCCTCGATTTCGGCATCGATCCCGATTTCGGCAACTGTGTCGACGGGCTCATCCTGGTCGACCTGTCGCGGCTGCGCGAGAGCCACCGCGCGCGCTACCTCGAGCCCAGGATGGCGGCGCCGGAGTCGGACCGCAAATGAGCAGCGATCACGCCAGGCTCTTCGACACCACCTCGAAGCTGTCGCGCGAGAGGCCGGGTCGGTCGAGCAGCTGCTTCAGCGCGGTGCGCATGCCCTCGGCGTAAACGGGCTCGAAACGCCGCCAGCGCGTCAGCGGCGTGAGCAGGCGCGAGGCGACCTGCGGATTCATCGCATCGATCGCGGCGACCTGCTCGCCGAGGAAGCGGTAACCCGCGTGATCGGCGCGGTGGAAGGCGCCGGGGTTCGAATGCACGAAGGCCCCGAGCAGCGCGCGCACCTTGTTCGGGTTGCGCACGTCGAAGTCCGCGTGCTCGCGCAGGCGCTTCACGTCGGCCAGCGTGCCGGCGCCGGGGCGCAGCGCCTGCACCTGGAACCACAGGTTCATGGCCAGCGCCTCGTCGCGCCAGCGCGTATGGAAATCGGCGAGCAGCTCGCGCGCCGCCTCGCGCCCGGCGGCGCTGTCGCTGTTGACGATGGCCGTCAGCGCGGCCAGCACGTCGGTCATGTTGTCCTGCGCGTAGTACTGGCTGCGGGCGAGCTCGCGGCACTGCGCGTCGTCGAGCAGCAGCAGATAGGCGAGGCAGGCGTTCTTCAGGCTGCGCCGCGCGACGTCTTCGGCCTCGACGCGGTAGGGCGAGTCGTGGAGGTTGCGCTCGTAGCAGGCCAGCAGCTCGTGGCGCAGCTCGGCGGCCAGCGCGCGGCGCGCGTCCATGCGCGCGTGGTGGATCGCCAGCGGCTCGATGGTCTCGGCGAGCTCGGCGAGGTAGGCCTCGCCGGGCAGCGCCAGCATCTGCGCGATCATCGCGGCGTCCGAGCCGGTGTCGGCCAGCAGCACGCGCATCGCTGCGGCGAGGCGCGGATCCAGCGGCTTCGTTTCGCCGGCGCGCCGCGCCGCGATCTGCTCCTCCAGCACCTGCACCGCGAGGCCCTGTCCCGCGTCCCAGCGCGCCACGCCGTCGCTGTCGCGCTGCATCAGCGCCGCGAGCTCGTCGCGCGAATAGTCGAAGCGCAGCTTCACCGGCGCCGAGAACTGGCGCAGCAGGCTGGGGATCGGAGGCTCGGCGACGTCGAGGAACTCGAAGCTGTGCTCGGGCTGCGTCAGCTCGAGCACGCGCTCGGTGGGCGCGCTGTCATCGCCGGCCAGGCGCAGCGGCAGGTCGCCGGCAGCACCCACCAGTCCCATGCGCAGCGGGACGTGGAACGGTTCCTTGCGCGGCTGCCCCGGCGTGGCCGGGCAGCTCTGCGCCACCGTGAGGCGATAGACGCGGCGCGCCGCGTCGTATTCGCCGCGCACCGCCAGCACCGGCGTGCCGGCCTGCGTGTACCAGCGGCAGAACTGCGCGAGATCGCGACCGCTCGCTTCTTCCATCGCGCGCACGAAATCCTCCGTGGTCACCGCCTGGCCGTCGTGGCGCGCGAAGTACAGGTCGGAGCCGCGGCGAAAGGCCTCGCTGCCGATCAGCTCGCGGATCATGCGCACCACCTCGGCGCCCTTCTCGTAGACCGTCAGCGTGTAGAAGTTGTTGATCTCGATATAAGAGTCCGGGCGCACCGGGTGCGCCATCGGGCCGGCGTCCTCGGCGAACTGGCTGGTGCGCAGCAGGTTCACGTTCTCGATGCGCCGCACCGCGCGCGATCCGGTGTCGGCGGAGAACTCCGCGTCGCGGAACACCGTGAAGCCTTCCTTCAGGCTCAGCTGGAACCAGTCGCGGCAGGTCACGCGGTTGCCCGACCAGTTGTGGAAGTACTCGTGGGCGACGATCGCGGCGATGCGCAGGAACGAGGCGTCGGTGGTGATCTCCGGGTTCGCCAGCACCGCCGAGGTGTTGAAGATGTTGAGCCCCTTGTTCTCCATCGCGCCCATGTTGAAGTCATCGACCGCCACGATCATGAAGACATCGAGATCGTACTCGCGCCCGTAGACCTCCTCGTCCCAGCGCATCGCCTGCTGCAGCGAGCGCATCGCGAAATCGCATTTGTCGAGGTCCTTGGCCTCGACGAAGATGCGCAGCGCCACCCGGCGTCCGGACCGCGTCACGAAGCTGTCCTCGACGCAGGCGAGATCGCCCGCGACCAGCGCGAACAGGTAGCAGGGCTTGGGGAACGGGTCTTCCCAGCGCACCCAGTGGCGCCCGTCCTCCAACTCGCCGCCATCGACGCGGTTGCCGTTGCTCAACAGCACCGGGAAGCGCGCGCGCTCGGCGACGATCGTGGTGCTGTAGAGCGAGAGCACGTCGGGGCGGTCGGGAAAGAACGTGATGCGGCGGAAACCCTCCGGCTCGCACTGGGTGCAGAACATGCTGCGCGAACGGTACAGGCCCTCGAGCGCGGTATTTTCCTGCGGGCGCAGATCGACCTCGCTCTCCAGCACGAAGCGATCGGGCACGCCGGCGATGCACAGTTCCTCTCCGTCGTAGCTGTAGTCCTGCGCGGCGAGCGGCGCGCCGTCCAGCGCGAGCGACACCAGCGCGAGCGCCTGGCCGTTCAGCCGCAGCGCCGCGCCCGGCTCCGTGCAGTCCGGGTTGCGCGCGATCGTGAGCCGGCTCCTGATGCGCGTGGTCTCCTCGCCGAGCGTCACGTGCAGGTCGACGTGGCTCACGAGGAAGGCGGGCACGCGGTATTCGCTGAGCAGGATGGCGCGGGGCTGCGCGTCTTTCATGGCAGATGACTCCGGGTTGGCCGCGGACTCAGGCGGCGGCGAGGCGCACGTGGTAGGCGGTGAAATTGCGCACGTTCAGCACGCCGCAATCGAGGATCAGGTACTGGCCCTTGATGCCGAGCAGCACGCCCTCGATCAGCGGCGTCTTGTCGAGGTTCAGCGACTGCGGCTTCTGCGGGTATTCGAGCACGGGGTAGTCGATGGGCACGGTCGCGGCATCCAGGGTGCGGATCGCGTCGGGGCCGAAGCGGATCTGCAGGTCCTCGAGCCCGTTGCGGTGACGCGCGAGCAGCGCGGCGGCCTCGGTGGCGAGGTCGAGCGGCTCCGCCGGCCCCTTCAGCATCGCGCGCCAGTTGGTCTTGTCCGCCACCGAGGCGCCGAACAGGATCTCGGCCAGCCCCGACTGGTGGCGCGTCGCCACGCGCAGCACGGGCAATGCCTGCACCGCGCCCTGGTCGATCCAGCGCGTGGGCACCTGCGAGGCGCGCGTGATGCCGACCTTGAGCCCGGAGGAATTCGCCAGGTAGACGATGTGCTCGGTCATGCAGAACTGCTGGCCCCACTCGGGCTCGCGGCAGGTACCCTGCGCGAAATGGCAGTTCTCGGGCTTCACGATGCACGAGTCGCAGCGCGCGAGCTTCTGGAAGCACGGGTAGCAGTAGCCCTGGCCGAAGCTCTTCTTGCTGCGCCGGCCGCAGTGCGTGCAGCTGATCAGGCCGAGGAACTCGATGCGCAGGCGCCGCCCGAGGTGTTCGTTCAGCGGCACCTCGCTCTCGCCCACCGGCATGGCGTAGGTGACCGGCGCCGTGAGCGCGGCGCGCAGCTTGTCTAGCGCGCCGCTGCCGAGCTCCTGCATCAGGCGAGCCCCGTGCTGTCGCGTACGATGCGGATCACCGCGGGCTCCTCGTCGTGCGTGGCGCAGAGCTCGCCCTCGGCCTTGGCGCCGCGGTCGATGTAGCCGGTGCGCGCCTCGCTCGCGAGGTGGCGCGCCTCCCAGGCGATGACGGCCTGCAGGCACTGCTCGCGCTGCTCGCGCGTGAGCGCGACACCGTCGGCCCACTTGCCGATCTCGACGGCGCGGCGCAGGCTCGCGTGCACCTCGGGGGTGATCATTTCCACGATGGCGTTGAAATCCATGATGAAGTGGCTGCTCAGGGCTGCGGATCGGGGGGCGGCGAGTATAACAAAGCCGCCCCCAGCCCGAGCAGCGCGCCGAGCGCGAGCCCCGCGCCGTGCGCGGCGTTGGCGATCGCGCCGAAGCCGATGGCCTCGACCAGGCCGCTCATGCACAGCAGCAGCCAGCCCAGCATCACGGCCATGAGCCCCGGCGGCAGCACCAGCCCGGGCGCGCCCGAGACGCGGTTCCACACCCAGGCGTAGCCGAGCAGCCCGTAGATCACGCCCGACATGCCGCCGAACATCACGCCGCCGTCGAAGAGATACTGCGCGATGTTGCCGCCGGCCCCGGTGAGCACCAGCAGCGCGAGCAGCGTGAGGTGTCCGCGCGCGCGCTCGATGCGCCGGCCCAGTTCCCACAGCCACAGCGAGTTGAACGCCAGGTGCAGCACGCCGAAGTGCAGGAACACCGGCGTCAGCAGGCGCCAGTACTCGCCGCGTGCATAGGTCGCGGCCACGCTCTCGAAGTCGAGCCGCCCGCCGGGCAGCGGCCGGAAATCCGTGAACGCGAGCCAGCGCAGCCACTCGAGCCGGGTGTCGAACATCACGATCGCCGCACCCAGCACGCTGAGCAGGATGCCGGCGAGCGTGACCGGCTGCGCGCGCCAGGCTCGCGCGATCCGGCCCGGCGCGGGTCGCGGGGCCGGCGCGGCGTCATCGAGGCTGAGTTCGCCGGCGCGCCAGCGCGCGAAGGCCTCGCGCACCGGCGCGACATCCTGCTCGCGCGCCACCACCAGCACCTGGGTGCCGTCGGGGGCGTCGAAGATGCGGTGCGCCACGCGCAGCGCCCACAGGTAGCGGCTGAACTGCGCCAGCTCGGTGCCGATGCGCGTCTCGATGGCCTTGAATGCCGGCATCGCGATTCAGCCTGCCGCGCTCGTCATGCCGGCCTCATTCGTCGCCATCGGGACGGCTGCCCCAGCCGAGCTTGGCGCGGCAGATGTCGTAGAAGTTGTGGTCCAGCGGGTGCAGCAGCCTGAGGTGCTCGGGCTTCTTGTGCACGTGGATCATGTCACCGGGGCTGGCCGTGATGTTCAGCTGGCCGTCGCAGCTGATGGTCGGATGCAGCTCGTTGTACTCGTTGATCACGATGCGGATGCTGCTGCTGCCGTGGATCACCAGCGGGCGGCTGCCCAGCGTGTGCGGGAACATCGGCACCAGCACGAGGGCATCGAGCCCGGGGTGCATGATCGGCCCGCCGCCCGAGAGCGAATAGGCCGTGCTGCCCGTGGGCGTCGAGATGATCAGCCCGTCGGAGCGCTGCGTGTAGACGAACTGCTCCTCGATGTAGAGCTCGAACTCGATCATGCGCGCCGAAATGCCGGAGTTCAGCACCACGTCGTTCAGCGCGTCGCCGCGCGCCAGCACCTCGTCGCCGCGCGTCACCGCCACGTCGAGCAGGAAGCGCGATTCGATCAGGTAGCGCCCGGCGAGGACCTCGTCGAGCTGCGCCTCGAGCTGCTGGGGCGAGATATCGGTGAGGAAGCCGAGCCGGCCGCGGTTGACGCCGAGCACCGGCGCGTTCTGCGGCGCCAGCGAGCGCGCCGCGCCGAGCAGGCTGCCGTCGCCGCCGACCACGATCACCAGATCGGTGTCGCGCCCGATGTCCTCGCGCCCGCGCACCTCGCCGGGCGCCGGGTCAAGGTGCTCGGCCACCTCGCGCTCCACCACCACGCGCAGGCCGCGCGCGCGCAGCAGGTCGCGCAGGTGCAGCAGGGTCTCCAGCACCGCGGCGCTGCCCACCCGGCCCATGAGTCCGACGCTGCGGAATTGGCTCATGCTCGCTGGCTCCATTGAAAGCGCGCGGATTATAGCGGCACGGCGTGCGCCGCAGGCAGCATACGCCCGGGTGATGCGCCGCGCGCACCCTGCAGCCCGCCGGTGTGCAGCGCCAGCACCCGCGTGCCGGGCGGGAAACGGCCTTCGCCGACCAGGGTGTGCAGGCCGAGGAACAGCTTGCCCGTGTAGACCGGATCGAGCGGCACGCCGCTGCGCTGCGTGAATTGCGCCATGAACGCGGCCAGCTGCGCGTCGATGCGCGCGAAACCGCGGCCGGCGAAGCGATCGAGGACGTGGAAGCGGGGAGCCGTGGGGGCCAGGTGGGCGGCGGCGCGGGCGGTGATGCCGGCGGCATCGCGCAGCGCGGCGATGCCGAGCACGAAGGCCCCGCTGCCCGCCACGACGCCCGCCAGCGTGGTGCCGGTGCCGCAGGCCAGCGCGATCACGTCCCAGCCGCCCGCCAGCGCGGCAATCGAGCGCCCCAGCTCGCGGCAGCCCGCGAAGCCCTCGGCGTTGTCGCCACCCTCGGGGATCACCAGCGCCGGCATCAGCTCGCGCGTCACCGCCTCCACCCACGCCGGGTGGTGGCGACGCCGGTACTCGGCGCGCGAGACGTGGCGGATGTGCATGCCCCGCTCGTGCAGTTCGCGCAGCGTGGGGCCGGGCCGCGCTGGCGCCTCGCCGCGCACGATGCCCACGGTCTGCACCCCGTGCTCGGCACCCCAGGACGCCAGCGCGTGCAGGTGGTTCGAATACGCGCCGCCGAAGCTGATCACGCGCCGCAGCCCCAGCGCCTCGGCCCGATGCAGGTTCGGCAGCAGCTTGAACACCTTGTTGCCGCCCCACAGCGGGTGCAGCCGGTCGAGGCGCAGCACGTCGAGCGTCACGCCGCGCGCGTCATACGGCGCGTCACGCAGCGTCTCGACGGCGGGCAGCTCGGGAAAATCGTGGCGCGGGTCCCGGCTCAACCGGGCATTTCCGTTGCCGCCTGTGTGCGCGGGAACTGCTTGTGGATCTCGCAGCGATCATGCATGCCGGCGACGAACTCCGCGGGCTTGAGCAGCTTGGTCAGCGGCTTGGCGCAGGGAGCGCCGCTGCCCGCGGTGCCCTGGCAGAGCGGGCTGTTGTAGTGAGCCAGCCAGCGCCGGTAGTGCTCGGGGCTCACGCCGCACTTCTCGGCCACGAAGGCTTCGGTTTCCTCGAGGTAGCGGTTGAGGTCTTCCATCGGGATCGTCAGGTGCCCGGCGCCGGGCTGGAAGGCCACCAGCTTGACGCCCTTCTCCTTGAGCTGGGCGAAGAACTTGTCCGCGCCCTCGCCCATCAGCCGCAGCTTGTCGCGGCGCAGCTCGGTCAACTCGCTGCGCAGGCTGTGCAGCTGGTCCTCCTGGGTCTCGCGCTCGCGCTCCAGGCGCGCCAGCGCCTCGCGCATGCGCGCGTCGCGCTCGGCCAGCGCGGCATCACGCTCGCCTTCCAGCGTCTGGCGCGCGGCCTCGATCTCGCGGCGCGCCTGCTCGGCCAGCTGGCGGGTCCTGCTGTCGGCAGCGCTGCGCTGCTCCTCCAGCGAGCGTGCCTGCTGTTCCGCGCGCGCCAGCAGCGCCTGCTTCTCGTCCTCGAGCGCCCGCGCATGCTGCTGCAGCACGGCCAGCTGCTGCTGCAGCGCCATGCTCTCGCGCTGGTGCTGCTCGCGCGCCAGCGCCATCTGCTGGCTGCTCTGCTGCATCAGGGCCAGCAGCGTGTCGGAGGCCTCGCTGCCCTGCGCGGGGGGCGCGGCCGCTGGCGCGGGCACCGGAGCCGCCGGCGCCGCGGCCCCGGGCCAGGCTCCGGGCGGGGGCTGGGCCAGGTCCTGATCGGCCACGTCGAGCCCGAGGCGGTTCATCAGCACCCGCTCCTGCAGCTGCGCCAGGGGGTTGCCACCCGCGCCGAAGCGGATGTCCCAGAGCTGATCCTCGTACTGGGGAAGCGGGCACTGGCCGCGCGTCGCCAGGCGCACCGGGCCACCCCCGAGATCGGGCCCGCGCACGCCGCGCTCGGCCAGCATGCGCAGCGGCACGTCCCAGTGCTGCTCCGGGAAGCCGTCGCTGTCGAAGGGAATCAGGAACAGCACCACCGTGACCGGGGCGAGGCGCGCATCGAGGCGCACATAGGCGGCCTCCAGGGTCTTGCCGGCGAAATCGCGGATCGGCACCACGCAATCGAGCAGGGCCTCGAATTCCGGGTACAGCATCTCGCGGCGGATTTCCCCGTCGGCGAAGAAGATCACGGCCTCCTGCGTCTGCGCGGAGGATTTCTGGTGAATGCTCATCCGGACTCCCATATCGTCGCCGCCGCGGGCGGGAACCCCGCGCTCGCTGGATCGCACCGCATGTTAACAGGCGCCCGCGGGGCCGGCGTTGGCGACCGCCGGTTGCCGCCGGCGGCACCCCCTGCTAGGGTCACGCCGCATGCCGCCCCAGGAAGCGTAGACCAATGGACGACGAAACTCTTGCCCGCGCCCTGCCCGGAGCCTGGGAGCTCGAGCGCTGGGAGATCCGTTATTCGGACGGGCGCGCGCCCAGCTTTCCCTTCGGCGCAGAGGCCACGGGCCTGCTGCTGTACACCCCGCAGGGCTTCATGTCGGCGGGAATCGCGCGCGCCGCGCGATCGCGATTCGACAGCCCCAGCACCCGCCACGTGCCCGCGGAGAGCAAGTGCGCCGCCTTCGACAGCTACTTCCACTACCAGGGGCGCTACCGCACCCGCGATGGCTGCGTGCTGCACGAGGTCAGCGACTCGCTGAACCCGGACTTCCCGGGCAGCACGCAGGTACGCAAGGCCACGCTGGACGGCGATTCCCTGGTGCTCTCGGCCGAGGACCTGTTGCCCGGCACCACGGTGAGGCGCGAACATCGGCTGTGCTGGCGGCGCGCCGGCCCCTGAAATCCAGGAGATCCTCCATGTACCCACGCCTCACATCGGAACTGCGCATCCGCAACATGCGCGTGCGCAACCGCATCATGCTGGCCGCGATGGGGACCGAGTTGTGCGAGCCCGACGGATGCTGCGGCGAACCGCTGCTCGCCTACTACGAAGCGCGTGCGCGCGGTGGCACCGGGCTGGTCATGCTCGAGACCACCTCGGTCTCGTGGCCCGCGGGCGCCAGCATGCCGCGCATGGTGGGCATCTCCAATGAGGCGCACCTGCCCGGACTGCAGGCGTTCACCGAGCGCATGCACCGCCACGGCGCGATGGCCGGCGTGCAGCTGAACCACTGCGGCAAGGTCGCGACCGAGGACCGCGTGCAGGGCCGCCCGATGCTCGTGCCATCGGTGCCGCACTTCGACAAGAGCGACATGTTCGATGCCCTCCCCCGCGCCCAGATCGCCTCGTTCGTCGGCGGTGCCTCGCAGCCGGTGTACCAGGTGATGACGCAGCAGGACATCGACTGGCTGCTCGGGCAGTTCGCCGCGGCGGCCGCGCTCGCGGTGCGCGCCGGCTTCGACTGCGTCGAGATCCATGCCGGCCACGGCTACGTGCTTTCGTCGTTCCTGTCACCGCACTACAACCGGCGCGACGACGCCTACGGCGGCAGCGCGGATAAGCGCGCGCGGCTGCTGGTCGAGGTGCTGCGCGCCGTGCGCGCCACGGTGGGGCCGGACTTTCCGATCCTCTGCCGCCTCGATGCCAACGAATTCCGCGTGAGCGACGGCATCACGCCGCAGGACGCCGTGATCACCGCGCGACTGGCGGTAGAAGCCGGCTGCGACGCCCTCGATGTCAGCGCCTACGGCAACCCCACCAGCGGCATCGCGTTCACCGAGGCACCGATCCCGCACGCGCCGGACGCTTTCCTCGGCTTCGCCGAAACGATCCGCCGCGCCGTCGACGTGCCCGTCATCGCGGTCGGGCGCATCGAAGCCGAGGCCGCGGAACGGGGCATCGCGGCGGGGCACTTCGACATGGTCGCGATGGGACGCAAGCTGCTCGCCGACCCGGAACTGCCAAACAAACTCGCGGCCAACGACCCGCTCGCCATCCGACCCTGTATCTACTGCTATGTCTGCGTGACCCAGATCTTCCTGAACCGCCACATCTGTTGCGCGGTGAACCCGTCCACCGGGCGTGAGACGCAGGATGCCCTGATCGGACCCGCCGAGCGGCGCAAGCGCGTGGTCGTGGTCGGCGGCGGACCCGCGGGGCTCGAGGCGGCGCGCGTCGCGGCGTTGCGCGGACACGAGGTGACGCTGATCGAGCGCGAACCCGTGCTCGGGGGCACCGCGCGCATCGCCGCGCTCGCCTACGAGCCGAATGGGCGCCTGGTGCGCCACCTCGAGGACGCCGTGGCCCGCCTGCCGGTCATCGTCTGCGCGCGGACCACGGCCAGCGCGGATTCCGTGGCCGCGATGCAGCCCGAGGCGGTGCTCGTCGCCACCGGCGCCCGGCGCCTCGCCCCGCCCATTGCGGGGCGCGAGCTGAAGCATGTGCTC
>OEIV010001491.1_pt1 | contig 10489 bp, 8 predicted proteins | sample 1539231 | NCBI WGS metagenome assembly OEIV01 (sample SAMN03794762, study PRJEB22550) | activated sludge metagenome | feature: wastewater treatment plant; material: activated sludge; isolation source: Wastewater treatment plant of a petroleum refinery complex | place: Argentina: Buenos Aires ... | reverse complement strand
CGGGGGGCGGGGAGGCCGGTGCCCCCGACGCCGAGGAGGGTGGTGGGCCGGGGCGGTTTGGCCCGGACGCCGGGTCCCGCCGGTCCCCAGGGCGCGAGAAGCCGCGCCAGGCCGGTCGGCGAAACACGCATCCACGAGTATCGAAGACCGAGGGCCGCCGCGACGCCTTCGGCCTGCGCCTCGTGCCCGGCCTTGCCGTCCGTCACCAGCCATGCTGAACGCCCGGCGAGCGGACCGGCCGGAGTCTTCCCCAAATCCGGCCCGGCGGTGTCCACCAATGCGCCCCTCGTCTGATCCGTCATCGCCTCGCCTGGACGCAATTCTCGCAAACTTTACATCGCTGCCAGAGTTGATTTGTTGCGCCCGCCGCTGTCATAACCGAGTGACCGTCGGCGAAGCGCACCATAGCGCTTGCCGCTCTCCCCTCGCAGACCAACCACGGCGAGCGCCGTTCTCATCAGCCCTCGGCCCGATTCGGAAATCATAGCGGCAATGCGCGTACGCCTCGACGCAATAGATTGGCGCATCCTGCGCGAGCTGCAAGCGGATGCGCGCATCACCAACGTCGCCCTGGCGAGCCGCATCGGCCTGTCGCCGCCGCCGTGTCTGCGCCGCGTGCGCGCGCTCGAGGATGCGGGCCTGATCTCCGGCTACACCGTGCTTCTCGATGAACCGGCACTCGGCTTCACGCTCACCGCATTCGCCATGGTCGGGCTGCACAATCAGGCCGAAGCCGACCTCCGGGCCTTCGAGAACCGCGTGATCGGCTGGCCCTCGGTGCGCGAAGCCTACATGCTGTCGGGCGAGAGCGACTACATGCTGAAGTGCGTCGCCCCCGATCTCGCCGGCTTCCAGGCGTTCGTGCTCGACGAGCTGACCGCCGCCCCGAACGTCGCCAGCGTCAAGACGCACCTCACCATCCGCCGCACGAAGCGCGATCCGGGCGTGCCGATGCGCGGCTGATCGCGCGCCGCCCGCTCTCAGCCCGAACCATTTCCCTTGCCGATCGCGATGCGGTCCAGCCGGCGCACGGATGCGAGCTCCGGAAAGAGCCGTGACCACGTGAGGGCCGCGGCCACCGTGCCGATACCGCCGACGATGACCGCCGGCACCGCGCCGATCAGTGCCGCCATGGTTCCGGCGCGGAACTCGCCGAGCTCGTTCGAGGCGCCGATGAACGTCATGTTGACCGCGCTGACCCGGCCGCGCACCTCGTCGGGCGTGTGCAGTTGGATGAGCGTCTGGCGCACGAAGACGCTGATCATGTCGGCACCACCCATCACGGCCAGGGCCCCGACCGACAGCCACACCGACTTCGACATTCCAAACACCGTTATAGCGATGCCGAACAGCACGACGGCGGCGAGCATCGCCCGTCCCGCATGGTCGCGGATCGGTCGGCGCATCAGCCAGATCGAGACGGACAGCGCGCCAATTCCCGCCGCCGATCGCAGCGCGCCGAGCCCCCACGGGCCGGTTTCGAGCACGTCGCGCGCGAAGACCGGCAGCAGAGCCGTGGCGCCCCCCAGCAGCACGGCGACGAGATCGAGCGACATGCCGCCGAGCACGATGGGGTTGCTCCAGATGAAGCGGAACCCCGCGAGCAGGCTGTCGGTCGTGACCGGTGGTGGCAGGGTGCGACGCGCGGGCTTGGGAATAGCGAGCGTCATCGCCGACGCGGCGACAAAGAAGCCGACCGCCGTGGCATAGGCGACCACCGGGGAGACGCCGTAGAGGAGACCACCCGCCACCGGCCCCGCGATCGACGCGAGCTGGAAGCTCGACGAATTGAATGCAACCGCGCTCGGCAGCGCGATCGGCGGCACCAGATTGGCGACCAGCGACTGGATCACCGGCCCCATGAAGGCCCGCGCGATACCGAACACCGCGAGCACGACGAACACCGGCCAGATCCGCCCGGCCGCCGCGTCCGCCCCTGTCAGCATGAACAGCAGCACCAGCGCACACGCGGCCTCGACGGCTAGGCACGTCGCCATGATGCGGCGCCGGTTGAAACGGTCGGCAACGGTCCCGGTGACCAGAACGAGCAGCAGCGACGGCGTGAACTGCACCAGTCCGACGAGACCCAGCAGGAACGGATCGCGGGTGATGACGTAGATGCGCCAAGCCACGGAGACGCTCAGCACCTGGATGGCGAAAGCCGTCAGGAACCGCGCCGCCCAGTAGAGGCGAAAGCCCCCGTAGGACAGCGCGAACGCCGAAGGCTCCGGGGGGCTCGCCTGCGCCCCAGCTTGGTCCGAGACGCTCTCGCTCATTGGCGCCCCCGCCCATTGCTCGACTGCGATCAACTTCCCAGGGCCGGACAGAGCGCCGAGCGCTTCACCTCGCGCCCGATAGCACCCTAGAATCTCACCCTGGGCAGGTGCCCGTCGTAGGTGCCCGTCCGGGTGGCGTCTGCCCGCGCCCGTTGCGCTGCCGATCCCGGCGACAACGGGCTGGCATCGCGAACGCCTGCTCCCATACGCAACGGAAGCGGCACGGCGTTACCTTCGCCGTCGCGAGTGATGGGGAGCCCGAGCACCACGATCCTCGGCCTCCGGACGGCCGCCTGACGCCGGAATTTCAACGGTGACGCCGCCTGTGCGCGATCCAAGTTCAGCTCGTGCGGGGCGGGGTGCGGTCGACGCCGCTCCCCGATGGTCGGCCTATCGCCACTCGATCTTCAAGACCTCGAACGAACGCGAGCCTTTGGGCGTCGTCACCTCGACGCTGTCCCCCTTCGACTTGCCGATCAGCGCGCGGGCGATGGGCGAAGAAATCGAGATCTTGCCTTCCTTGAGGTTGGCCTCGAAGTCGCCGACGATCTGGTACTTGACCTTGTCGTCGGTATCCTCGTCGACCAGCGTGACGGTGGCGCCGAACTTGACGGTGCTGCCCGAGAGCTGGCCCGGATCGACGATGTCGGCGCGCGACAGCTTGTCCTCGAGGTCGGCGACCTTCGCCTCGTTGAGGCCCTGGGCCTCCTTGGCCGAGTGGTATTCGGCATTCTCCGACAGGTCGCCGTGCGCGCGGGCCTCGGAGATCGCCTGGATGATGCGCGGACGCTCCTCCGATTTGAGGCGGTGCAGCTCGGCCTCGAGCCGCTTGTACCCCTCGGTCGTCATCGGAACCCGTTCCATCGACATCACTAAAGTCTCCAAGTCGGCCCGGCAGAGCTGCCGGCACCGTGTTTGACAAATTCTGTTCTTCACATGAAGCGGCGCGCGGACCGAGGTCCGGCGCGCCCTGGAATGATCATGATAAGCGCCCCGCGAGGCGTCCCGCAATGATTGAGAAGCATCGCTCCCCTACCGAGCGGAGGCACCACCGCTCAGCCTGCGGACAAGATCAGGCTCCGACGTAACTCTGCAACGGCGCCACCTGAATCCGGCCGGCCTTCAAGGCCTTGATCGCACGGGTGACGGCCACCGCACCGGCAAGCGTCGTATAGTAGGGGATGTGGTTGAGCAAGGCGGTCCGGCGTATGTCCTTGCTGTCGATCAGCGCCTTGGCCCCTTCGGTGGTGTTGAAGACGAGCGCGACCTGCCCGTTCTTCATGATGTCGACGACGTGCGGCCGGCCTTCCAGGACCTTGTTGACGACACCACACTGAACACCGTTAGCGTTGAGGTGCCGGGCAGTCCCCCGCGTGGCGATGATCTTGAAGCCCATCGCCTGGAGATCCTTGATCGGAGCGATCACCGGATCCTTGTCCTCGTCCTTCACCGAGATGAAGACGGTGCCGGCGGTCGGCAGCTTCTGGCCGGCGCCGAGCTGGATCTTACCGAACGCCATGCCGAAGTCGCGGTCGATACCCATCACCTCGCCGGTCGAGCGCATCTCCGGCCCGAGCACCGGGTCGACGCCCGGGAACCGCGCGAACGGGAACACGGCTTCCTTCACCGCGATATGATCGAGCTTCACCGGGCTGAGGCCGAACGACGCCAGTGCCCGGCCGGCCATCACCTGCGCCGCGATCGACGCGACCGGGGTGCCGATCACCTTGGCGACGAACGGTACCGTGCGCGAGGCGCGCGGGTTGACCTCGAGAATGAAAACCTCACCGTCTTTGATCGCGTACTGGACGTTCATCAAACCGACGACGTCGAGCGCGAGTGCGAGATCCTTCGTCTGCCGCGTCAGCTCGTCGATCAGCTCCTGCGACAGCGAATGGGGCGGCAGCGAGCAGGCGCTGTCACCGGAATGGATGCCCGCTTCCTCGATGTGCTCCATGATGCCGGCGACGAACACGTCCTTGCGGTCGGAGAGGCAGTCCACGTCCACTTCGACGGCGTTGGTCAAATAGCTGTCGATCAGCAGCGGCCGCTTCGCCGAGACGACGAGTTCGGACGGCTTGTCGAGGGTCGCGGAAAGACGTGCCACATAGCGGTCGATCTCACCTCCGTCGTGGACGATCTCCATGCCGCGCCCGCCGAGCACGTACGACGGGCGGATGACGACCGGATAGCCGATCTCGTCGGCGACGGCGCGCGCTTCGCCGGGCGAGCGGGCGATACCGCTCTTCGGCTGCTTCAACCCGAGCCGGTCGATCAGCGACTTGAACCGGTCGCGGTCCTCGGCGAGGTCGATGGCGTCCGGCGAGGTGCCGAGGATCGGCACGCCCGCGGCTTCGAGCGCTGCTGCGAGCTTCAGCGGCGTCTGCCCACCGAACTGCACGATGATGCCCTTGAGCGTGCCCGCCTGCTGCTCCGCCGTGATGATCTCGAGCACGTCCTCCGCCGTCAGCGGCTCGAAGTAGAGCCGGTCCGAGGTGTCGTAGTCGGTCGAAACCGTCTCCGGGTTGCAGTTGACCATGATGGTCTCGAAGCCGGCCTTCGTCAGCGAGAAGCAGGCGTGGCAGCAGCAGTAGTCGAACTCGATGCCCTGGCCGATACGGTTTGGCCCGCCGCCGAGGATGACGATCTTGTCGCGGGCCGTCGGACGCGACTCGCACTCGGGCGCGCCCGTCAGGCCACTCTCGTAGGTCGAATACATGTAGGCGGTCGGCGAGGGGAACTCCGCGGCGCAGGTGTCGATGCGCTTGAACACCGGGCGTACGTCGAGCGCGCGGCGGCGTGCCGCAACTTCGGCTTCCTCGAGCCCAGCGAGCTTTGCGAGGCGCGCGTCCGAGAAGCCCATCGCCTTGAGAAAACGGAAGCTGCCAGCGGTCTGCGGCAAGCCGTGCGCCTTCACGCGGGATTCCGCGTCGACGATCTCCTGGATGCGTTCGAGGAACCAGGGGTCGTACTTGCAGGAGGCGTGGATCTGCTCGTGATCGACGCCGAGGCGCATCGCCTGTGCGACCTTGAGAATGCGATCAGGCGTCGGGCGTGAGAGCGCCGCGCGGATGACGTTCTTGTCGTCGCCCTGGCCGAGCCCGTCGAACACCATGTCGTCGAGGCCGGTCAGCCCCGTCTCCATGGAACGGAGCGCCTTCTGCAGGCTCTCCGCGAACGTGCGGCCGATGGCCATCGCCTCACCGACCGACTTCATGGCGGTCGTCAGCGTGGCATCGGCGCCGGGAAACTTCTCGAATGCGAAGCGTGGAATCTTGGTGACGACGTAGTCGATGGTCGGCTCGAACGAAGCGGGTGTCGCGCCACCGGTGATGTCGTTCTCGAGCTCGTCTAGCGTGTAGCCGACGGCGAGGCGCGCGGCGACCTTGGCGATGGGGAAGCCCGTCGCCTTCGACGCCAGCGCGGACGAGCGCGAAACGCGCGGGTTCATCTCGATGACGACGAGGCGCCCGTCGTCGGGATTGACAGCGAACTGAACGTTCGAGCCGCCCGTCTCGACGCCGATCTCGCGCAACACCGCGATCGAGGCGTCGCGCATGATCTGGTATTCCTTGTCGGTCAGCGTCAACGCCGGCGCGACAGTGATGGAATCGCCCGTGTGGACGCCCATCGGATCGATGTTCTCGATCGAGCACACGATGATGCAGTTGTCCGCCTTGTCGCGGACGACCTCCATCTCGTACTCCTTCCAGCCGAGCAGGCTTTCGTCGATCAGGATCTGGCCGACCGGCGAAGCGTCGATGCCCGAGCGGGCGATCTGCTCGAACTCCTCGCGGTTGTAGGCGACGCCGCCACCTGTGCCACCGAGCGTGAACGCCGGACGGATGATGGCTGGAAGGCCGACCGAGTCGAGCTGGCGCATGGCCTCGAGGAAGCCCGCCTCACGGTCGTAATTGGTGACGAAGCCTTCCGCGTTGCGGATCTCGGGCGAGGATGCGATCGCGGCGCGCGGGCTCTCGAGCCCGATGCGGTCCATCGCATCGCGGAACAGGCGCCGGTCCTCGGCCTTGTCGATCGCCAGCGCATTGGCGCCGATCAGCTCGACGCCGTAGCGGGCGAGCGTGCCGTCGCGGTCGAGCGCCAGAGCGGTGTTGAGCGCGGTCTGGCCTCCCATCGTCGGCAGCACGACCAGCTTGTCGCCTGGGCGCTCGGCACGCTCCTTGGCGATGATCTTGGCTACGACCTCGGGGGTGATCGGCTCGACGTACGTGGCGTCGGCGATCTCCGGGTCCGTCATGATCGTCGCCGGATTGGAGTTCACCAGCACGATCCGATAGCCTTCGGCCTTGAGGGCCTTGCAAGCCTGGGTGCCGGAATAATCGAACTCGCAGGCCTGCCCGATGACGATGGGGCCGGCGCCGATGATGAGGATGGACTGGATGTCTGTTCTTTTCGGCATGTCGGGGCCGTCTTCTAGAGGAGCGGACGGCCCTTGGCTATAGGGATGCGCGCATGCCGGCAAGCAGGAAAGCGGGATTTGCCGCCCGGACGCGAAGCGCCCCGCGTCCGGCGCCGCCGTCAGGCCGCTTTGCGCGCTTCGGGCCAGGGCTCGCGCCAGGCCGGGATGTGCATCAAATTGTCATGCCAGCGCTGAATGTGGGGGAAGTCGGCGAGCGGCAACCGCGCCGCGTCGGCATCGGGCAAGAAGCAGCCGATACCGAAATCGGCGATCGTTAGCTGGTCGCCGACGACATAGGTCCTATCCGCAAGGTGCTGATCGAGGACACCCGCGAACTGCCGGAAGGCAAATGTCGCATCCTTCACCTCGGCGGCGCTCGGCTCGCCGAGAGCGAACGCCGGCTTGACGACATTCTCCCAGAACAGCCGGCCCGCGTGACGTGAGAAATGCGCTACGTCCCAGAGCAGCCAGCGCATCACGTCGATCTGAGCCGCTGGGTCGGAAGGCCACAGCGTCGAGCCCGCCTTGCGTGACAGGTGGGCCATGATCGCGTGCGATTCCCACATGCGGACATTCCCATCGACGAGGGTCGGAACCTTGCCGTTAGGGTTGATGGCAAGATACCGCGGCGTCTTGTTCTCGCCTTTGGCGAGGTCGATCCGCCGGAACTCGACCGGGAGTTCCAGATAGCGAGCGACGGCGCAGGGTTTCCGGGAATTGGCCACTTCGTAATAATAGAGTTGCATGCGGGCGTTTCCTTCCGGCTGTAGCCATATCGGGCACGGGAAAGCCTGCCGGGCGGCATATTATGTTCAAGAACATATTCTGGGAGCTGCTAAGCAGCATCCGACGGAAGGCGCCCGCACGAGGCCACGTCGATCGTGCGGCGCTCTGCTTCGACCGTGTGCCGAACCCGTGACTGCAACACGCACGAAGAGCACGAGGATTGTGCCGATGCCCTATGCTGCCGATCATGTCGCGGAGACGCGGCGCCGGATTGTCGAAAGCGCGCGCCGTCTCTTCAACCGCAAGGGTTTCAACGAAGTCTCGATCGACGAGATCATGGCGGGTGCGGGGCTCACGCGCGGCGGCTTCTACCACCACTTCAAGACCAAGGACGAACTCTATGCGGAGGCCATCTCGATCGCTCTGACCTGCGATCCGGTGGCACGCATTTCCGGTAAGCCGGCCGACCCGAACCAATCGGCCGACGCCCTCATGCGCCGGCTGATCGAAGCCTATCTGTCGCGCCAGCACCTCGAGAAAACCGAGGAGCACTGCGCCCTGTTCGCGCTTCCATCGGACGTTGCCCGCGCCAGCCCGACGGTGCGCACGGCGTATCAGAACGTTCTCAGCGCCATGGCTGGGCTGTTCGAGCGCGGCCTCGGGAACGAGGCGGCCGCGCGGCAGAAAGCCCTGGCGCTCGCCGCACTCTGCGTCGGCGGCATGACCTTGGCCAATACCGTCGCCGATCCGGCCCTCGCCGAGGAAATCAGAGCCTCCGCGCTGGCCAGTGCACTCGATCTTCTCCCCGAGCCGCTCACGCGCGAGTTGCGCCGCGTCGGCTCGTAACGAACCGGGTACGCGATGCGCAGAGCGCGACGATACGGCCGCTCGGGTGTCAGTTGGCCGTCTGCGGCGGCTCGATCTTGATGTCGGGGCTGTAGGTGATTTCCTGCTTGAAGAACGGCCGATCCGGCTTCTCGGCGGTTGCCATCACCGTGCGCACTGGCAGCCCCGTCACGGGATCGACATAGGTGATGCCGATCGTGCCCGATCCAGGCCCCTTCTCCGGCACCGCGCGGTAGGCGAGCAGGTCGCGGCCGTCGATCTGAACCTTGCCGTCACACTCGTAACGGTTGGACTGCTTCGGCACCTCGACGACGTTCTTCTGGAACTCTTCGGAGAGGTCGAGCGCCTCCTCCGCCGGCACCACCTGCCAGCTCGAACCGTTCGAAACCCAGGCACGGTTGCCGATCAGGATCGTCTCGGTCGCGCCCGGATCGATCAGCGCCTTCACGCGCTGGTGCATGCGATCTGGAAACAGCACGTCGACCGTCATGTCGACGGGACCGCGCTCGGTGATCATGCGGGTCTGCTGACGCATGGCGGAAACGGTGCGCTGCTTGGCGAGGGCTTCGGCGACCTCCTTGCTGCAATCGGCGGCGACAGCGGGAGCGGCCAGCGCCAGTGCGGCGATCGTGGCGGCGGCAGTCGCGAGGCACGGGCGTTGGCTCATTTCGTCTCTCCGAGCTCTTGTCGTTTCATGTTTGTGGACGCAGTTACGCGGGCTGGCCTGCGCGTCGGTCACTTCGGCGCGCCGATCGGAGCCTCGATGACGAGATTCTCCGGGTAGCTGTAGCGGCCGTCGAAGACCGCCGGCTTACCTTCCGCCCCGCCCTCGGCCACGACATTACCGACCGGCAGGCCACTCGCCGGATCGACGAGGATGGTGCGCGTCAACTCGGGCTCGGCCGGCGCCGAGCCCTCGGCGGGGGCACTCGCGCGGGCAACGGTGCGGTAGGCCAACACCTCGGCGCCGTCGAGCGACGTCTTGCCGAGACAGGCGAACGTGCCGGTGAGCTTCGGCGGCGCGATCAGCGCCTCGTGCACGTGCGCGACCACCGATTGGGCGAACTGCGGCTGAAGCTCTTCCCAGCCGCCGCCCTGCGTGCCCCATGCCCAGCGCCCGATGGCGATGGTCTCAACCGGCGCCGGCTGCCCTGGCGCCTCGACCTTCTGGTGCATGCGGTCGGGCCGCACGTAATCGATCGTCATGCGGGTGACGCCGGCCTCGGACGGCATTGCGGCGGCGAAGCGGTACGCCTTGGCGGCGTGCTGTTTGCCAAAGGCCTGGACGACGGCTTCGCTGCAATCGTCGGCGGCAAGCGCCGCCGTGGGCAACAGGATCGCCAATGCCGTCACCGTCAAAGTCGCGCGCTTCCCCATCTCTATCCTCGTTTCCATGTCGCTTGTCGCGATGGTGTTGTTATCGTTGAACGTGTTGCCGGCCGCTTCGAGCTTTCACCCGAATGTGCCGGATTTCGGACCGACCGGCCGTAGAGCGCTCCAGTTTCTCGTCTCCGAGGCACGGATCACGCTTTCGACGAAAGCGATCGCACCCTAGCCTCCCTTGCGCGCCTTCATCTCGCCGACCTGCCGGCGCATCTCCTCGCACGAATCCGCGCGAGGCTGGCGCGGTGTAAATACGATGTAGTCCGCCGCAGGCCGCGCCTCGCCCGCTACGTAGTCGTCGAGGTTCGTGCGTTCCCCACTCACCTCGACGTGCATGACACTGGTGATCTCGCCCTCTGCGATGCCACGGCCCGTCATGTATCGGGGCACCCCGCGGTCCTCGCGCACATGGCCGTTACCGGCGATGAGGATCGAGCCCTTGTAGGTTCCCGCCTCCAGCATCGCGTCGGCCATGCGCGCGTCGCGCAAGCGCTGCACCAGCGTCATGTTACCGAGGGCCGCTGCGGGGAGCATGTCGCAATGGCTCTTGGCGATCTCGACGAGGAGCGCCTCCTGGTCGCCGGCCGGTAGCGGCCGGTCGATGGCGAGGCGGCCGGCCTCCGCCGCGTCGATCGCACCGAGGCCCTCGCGCCCGATCCTGCGTGTCTCGTCGCGCGACGGGTTCGCCGGGACGATGACGAGGCGCGCATCGAGTGCGGCGGCGACGATCGGCTCGTAGAGTTTGTAGGCCGGCCAGCCGAGCGGCTCCCCCCTGAGCATGCGGCCGGAAACCCCGGGAACGCGCCGGCGCGGCCCCCTTGGCGTGCGGGCCGAGAAG
>OEIV010001490.1_pt1 | contig 10496 bp, 8 predicted proteins | sample 1539231 | NCBI WGS metagenome assembly OEIV01 (sample SAMN03794762, study PRJEB22550) | activated sludge metagenome | feature: wastewater treatment plant; material: activated sludge; isolation source: Wastewater treatment plant of a petroleum refinery complex | place: Argentina: Buenos Aires ... | reverse complement strand
GCTCGGGGTGCGGGTGGTCGCCTACTCCAGCGCGCCCTTCTTCGGCGGGGCGCTGCGCGGCCTGCGCCACGGAGCCCCGGGCAGGGCCCTGCCGATCGCGCTCGCGATCGCGCTCGCCTTCGGTGCCAGCGTGTGGTTCACCGTCGCGGGCGGCGGCGCGGTCTACTACGACTCGGTGGCGATGTTCACCTTCTTCGTGCTGCTGGGGCGCTACCTGGAAATGCGTGCGCGGCACCGGGCGGGACTCGCCGGCGGCACCATGCTTTCGCTGGTGCCGGCCGCCGCCACGCGCGTGCTGGAGGGCGGCGAACGCCACGAACTGGTGCCCGTCGGCAGGTTGCGTCCCGGCGACCTGGTCCTGATCCGGCCCGGCGAGGCGATCCCGGCCGACGGCGCCGTGCTCGGCGGCGAGAGCAGCGTCGACGAGTCGAGCATCAGCGGCGAGTCGCTGCCGGTGGCGAAGGCCGCCGGCGACAGGGTGAGCGCCGGCACGCTGAACACCGACGGCTCGCTCACCGTGCAGGTGCAGGCGACCGGAATGAACTCGCGCCTCGGCGCGATTCTCGCGCTGGTCGATCGCGCGCAGCAGGAAAAGCCCGCGATCGTGCAGCTGGCGGACCGCTCTTCGCGCTGGTTCGTGCTCGCGGTGATACTTGTGTCCGTGCTGACAGGGCTGTGGTGGCTGCAGCACGAGCCGGCGCGCGTCGTGGAGATCGTGCTCTCGGTGCTGGTGGTGAGCTGCCCCTGCGCCCTGTCGCTCGCGACACCGGCCGCGATGACGGCAGCCACAGCGGCGTTGCGCGCGCGCGGCTTCCTGGTCACCCGCGGCCATGCGCTGGACGGGCTGGCCGCAGCCGATACCGTGGTATTCGACAAGACCGGGACCCTCACGACCGGCGAGGTGAAACTGGCCGAGGTGCGCACAACCGGCGAGCGCGACGCGGCGAGCTGCCTGCGCATCGCCGCGAGCCTCGAGGCACTGTCCGAGCACCCGATCGCCGCCGCCTTCGCGGAGCAGGCGCGCGACCCGGTGGAGGCCTTTCGCGCCCATCCCGGCGGCGGGCTGGAAGGCGTGATCGACGGCCGATGCTACCGGCTGGGACGTCCGGGCTTCGCGCTGGCAGGCGATGCGCCCGCCCCGCCAGAGGTCGGCAAATGGATCCTGCTGGCCTGCGACGGGCAGGCCCTGGCCTGGTTCCGGCTCACCGACACCCTGCGCGCCGACGCCACCGGGGCGATCGCGGCGCTGCGCCGGGCCGGCCTCGGCGTGGCACTGCTCAGCGGTGACGCGGCGGGCGAGGTGGAACGCGTCGCCACGCAGCTCGGCATCGATGAATGGCGCGCCGGCTGCTCTCCGGAGCAGAAACTCGCCGCCGTGCGTGAACTGCAGGCAACCGGGCGCCGCGTGGTGATGGTCGGCGACGGCATCAACGACGTCGCGGTGCTCGCCGGCGCCGGGGTGTCGGTCGCGATGGCCAACGCGGCCGACGTCACCCGCGCCAACGCCGACTGCATGCTGCTCGCGAGCGATCTGAGGCGCATCCCGGACGCGATCCTGATGGCGCGGCGCGCGCGTCACGTCATCCGCCAGAACATCGCCTGGGCCATCGTGTACAACTTCGCCGCGGTGCCATTTGCCGCCGCGGGCCTGGTACCGCCGTGGCTGGCGGCAATCGGCATGTCGGCGAGCTCGCTGGTGGTGATTGCCAATGCGCTGCGCCTGCGCAACGATGCGGGTGCCAGCACGTTGCGGAGGCCCGCGGGCGCCGATGGATAGCATCTACGTCCTGATCCCTGTCACGACCATCCTGCTCGGGCTGGCGATCGCCGCCTATCTGTGGTCGGTGAACAGCGGACAGTTCGACGATCTCGACAAGGCCTCGCAGAGCATCCTGTTCGACGATACCGACACCGTGGCGCCAAACGACGAGACACCCGCCACGCCGCCGCCCGCCGCGGACGCCGGGCGCCAATGACACCGGATGCCGGGATACTTTCCGCGCTGCTGCTCGGACTGCTGGGCAGCACGCATTGCATCGGCATGTGCGGCGGCATCAGCGGCGCGCTGGCCTTCGCGCTCGGCCCGGACCTGCGCCCCGCGCGGCGCTACATGCTGCTCACCGGCTACAGCCTCGGGCGCATCATGAGCTACGCCGTCATGGGGGCGCTCTTCGCGGGTGCGGCCGGCGGGCTCGCGGGCGACGGGGGCATGCGCGTGCTGCGCATCGTCGCCGGCGTGCTGCTGGTGCTGATGGGCTGCTATCTGGCGGGCTGGCTGAACGCGCTGGCGCTGCTGGAACGCGCGGGTCACGGCGCGTGGCGGCACGTGCAGGGCATGGCCGCACGGCTGATGCCGGTCGACCGGCTGCACAAGGCGCTGTTGGCAGGCATGGCCTGGGGCTGGCTGCCCTGCGGCCTCGTGTACAGCACGCTGACCTGGGCGGGAACCTCTGGGAGCGCGGCGCGGGGTGCGCTGCTGATGCTGGCCTTCGGCCTGGGAACCTTGCCGGCAGTCGTCGCGAGCGGCGCCCTGGCGAATGAACTCAGGGCGCTGCTGCAACGCCGCGGATTACGGGTAATCGCGGGACTGCTGGTGATCGCTTTCGGGGTGTGGACCCTGGCCATCGCGTTGCCGCACGGCCAGGATCCTCACGCCCAGCACCATCGCCACTGAGCGGATGGATCAGAAGCGGTAGCCAAGGCCCAGCGTGTAGACCCAGGGATCCACGTCGACGTCCACCTTTGCCGTGCCGAGCGCGGTGTCCACCTCGGCATCGGTGCTGATGTCGATGTAGTAGGCACCGGCATGCAACGACCAGCAGTCGTTGAGCATGTAGTCCATGCCGACGCGACCAGCGAGACCCCACGAGTCATCGAGACTCAGATTGTCGGCACCGAGCGCATTCTGCGCTTCACGGCTGACATCCTCGTCGAAGAATACGGTGTAGTTGACACCGAGGCCGATGAAGGGCTGAAACTTCGAACTGGCCGGCATCGGGTACCACAGCGCGCTCAGCGTCGGGGGCAGGTGCTTGATCTCGCCCAGGTCGACATCATTCAGGCCGTACCTGCTCAGGCCACCGGTGCTGACGGTGTGCTCGAACGGGGTTGCCGCGAGCAGTTCGACCCCGACATGGCTCGAAGCCATGTAGGTCACGTTCAGCAGCAACTGCGTGTCTGCGTCCACGTCCACCTGCGTGCCGCCGAGGCGGCTGCCCTCGACGCTGAGGTTGCTGCTGTCGTCATTCGGATCAACGTTCACGAGACCGCCGCGCACGATCCAGTCGCCCGCCTCGTACGCGCTCGCGGCTCCCGATACCAGCATCGCCGCTGCGAGCAGGCTGATTTTCGTTACTTTCTTCATGGTTGCACTCCTGTTTACTCCAACACTCAAAAACCACGGCGCAATTGTAGTCGCCTCCGACAATACGGATTTGACCTTCGTCAAGATTCACGAAACGCCGTCAGATCACGGCAATATTCCCGCCCGCGCAATGCGTTGACGTGCATCAACGCGCCCCGGGAATCGCCGAGTAAACTGCTCGGCAATGGCAGGCCCCGCCCGAGGCGCGACACGCACGGATTACGGAAGACGGAACATGGACATCCAACTCGCCAGGCACGGATTCGACGACCGCATACGCTGGGATCCCGCCCTGATCCGCAAGTACGACGTGCCCGGTCCGCGCTACACGTCCTACCCGACCGCGTTGCAGTTCACCGACGGTTTCGGCGCGCGCGAATACGAGCAGTACCTGCTCGAGCGTCCCCCGGTCATCGGCCCGCTGTCGCTGTACGTGCATATCCCGTACTGCCGCAACATCTGCTACTACTGCGCCTGCAACAAGATCGTCACCCGCGATGCAGCCGTTGCCGAGCGCTACATCGTCGCGGTGGAGAAGGAGATTGCGCTGCTCTCGCGCCATTTCGACCGGCGCCGCCGCGTGACCCAGCTGCACTGGGGCGGCGGCACGCCAACCTTCCTCAGCCCGGCCGAGCTCACCCGGCTGATGCACGGGCTGGCGAAGCATTTCTCGCTGATCGACGCGCCCGAGCGCGAGTACTCGATCGAGATCGACCCGCGCTCCGTGGACACGGGCACGATCGCACTGCTCAAGGGCCTCGGCTTCAACCGCGTCAGCATGGGCATCCAGGACTTCGACCCGGCCGTGCAGCGCGCCGTCAACCGCATCCAGCCCTTCGACATGGTCGAGAACCTGGTCGACGCGGTGCGCGAGCACCGTTTCAAGTCGCTGAGCTTCGACCTGATCTACGGCCTGCCGCTGCAGAGCCCGGCCTCGATGGAGCAGACACTGGCGAAAGTGCTGGCGCTCGATCCGGACCGAGTGTCCTGCTACAGCTATGCGCACCTGCCCGAAATCTTCAGCAGCCAGCGCAGCATCGATCGCATGGCGTTGCCGAGCGCCGACGAGAAGCTCGAGGTGCTGCACACCATCATCGACACGCTGACCGACGCCGGCTACCTCTACGTGGGGATGGATCACTTCGTCAAGCCGCAGGACGAGCTCGCGCAGGCCCTGCACAACGGCACGCTGCAACGAAACTTCCAGGGCTACTCGACGCAGCTCGCGCCCGAGCTGCTCGGCATCGGCGTGTCCTCGATCAGCAGTAGCGCCGACCTGTATTGCCAGAACGTGAAGACCGTAGACGAATACTATGCCCTGCTCGAGCAGGACAAGCTGCCGGTGCAGCGCGGGCTGCGGCTCACCCCCGAGGACCAGCTGCGCCGCGACGTGATCATGCAGCTGATCTGCCGCATGGGTATCGACACCGGGGAGACCGGGGAGCGGCACGGCATCGACTTCGGCAGCCACTTCGCGCGCGAGATGCGTAGCCTGGACGCCATGGAGCACGAGGGCCTGCTGGAGAGCGAGGGCGGACAGATCAGGGTGACCGCGGCGGGCCGTCCGCTGGTGCGCAACATCTGCATGGTGTTCGACGCCTACCTCGACCCCTCGCGCCAGCGCTTTTCGCGCACGATCTGAGCCTGCATTCCCCGGCGCATGCCTGGCCCGGTCAGCGGGCGCGGCTGCCTGTTCATGGGCATGCCCTCTACTTTATACTCGGCCGATACTGCGGAATCGGCACCAGGGGGCTGCGCCGTGACGGAACTGCTGAAATCCCATGACGTCAATGCAACCGGGCATCGGTGCCCCCACGACTACCAGATAAACTGCGGCAACTGCCGGCTCAACAGCATCTGCCTGCCGATCGCGCTCGACATCCACGAGGTCGATCAGCTCGAGGAAATCATCCAGCGCAGCCGGCCGCTGCAGAAGGGCGAGCACCTGTACCGCCAGGACCAGCCATTCGGCTCCGTGTTCGCGGTGCGCTCGGGCAGCGTGAAGGCCTACGCCATCACCGACAACGGCCAGGAGCAGGTCACCGGGTTCTACTTCCCCGGCGAAGTCCTCGGCATGGACGGCATCGCGAAGAACAAGTACGCCAGCTCGGCGCGCGCGATGGAGACCGCCGCGGTCTGCGAGATACCCTTCGACAAGCTCGGCGAGCTCAGCCAGCGCCTGCCCAGCCTGCAGCGTCACTTCTTCCAGCTGATGAGCCAGGAGATCGCCGAGGACCAGCAGTTGCTCACCCTGCTCAGCAAGAATACCGCCGACCAGCGCGTCGCCACGCTGATGCTCAGCATCTCCGCGCGCAACAAGCGACGCAAGCTCTCCGCGGCCAGCTTCCGCCTGCCGATGTCGCGCACCGACATCGGCAACTACCTCGGCCTCACCGTGGAGACGGTCAGCCGCGTCCTCAGCCGGTTCCAGAAGCTGGGCGTGCTCTCGGTCGACAACAAGGAGATCAACATCATCGACGCCGAGCTGTTGCGCTCCGTGGCCGACGGTAGCGAGGCAACCTGATTTTCGCGCTTGACGCAGGTCAAGTGAAACCTGTCCCTCGCCTGTTATATTCCGCGCCGATCGCAGCGGTACCTGCGGTCTCCGTTTTCTCGATTCCATAACACACCAGGAGCACGGGCATCACGATGATCACCAACGCAATCGGCATTCTGTTCAGTCCCCACAGCACGTGGCAACGGCTCGCCGCGGTCGCCGACCGGGCGAGCAACCTGCTACCCATCCTGATACTCGCCGTGCTGCCCGCCGTTGCCTGGTACTACGGCACCACGCACATGGGATGGACGGTGGGCTCTGGCGAAGTGACGAAGTTCGCGCGCTCGGGCGGCATTGCCCTGGGCGCAGCGCTCTACGTGGGCCTGGTGGTATGGGTCTGCATCATCGGGTGGTCGATCCACTGGATGGCGACCAGCTACGGCGCGCAATCGACGCTGATGCGCGGCATCACCGTGGCCGGTTTCACCGCCGTGCCGATGCTGATCGCCGGAGTGGTCGGCTTCAACCCCGTGCCGTCCATCGTGATGGTCGTTGGCCTCGCCTCGGCGGCCTGGAGCCTGTACCTGCTCTACATCGGCATTCCCGCGGTGATGAAGGTGCCGCAGGACCGCGGCTTCCTGTTCGCGAGCGCCGTGGTGGCGGTCTGCCTGGTGATCCTGATCGCGATGATGGGTGCCGGCGTGATCCTGTGGGACATGTTCCAGCCGGAATTCTCCAACTGACGGCCCGCGCCGGGCCCGGGTGCCTGCGAGACGCTCAGGCCCGGAGCGCAGCCTCGACGTCCAGCCCGCTCTCGCGCATCCGCGCCAGCTTGTAGCGCAGGGTGCGCGGGCTGATCCCCAGACGCTCGGCCGCCGTCGCCTTGCTGCCGCGCGTGTCCTTCAGCATGTTCACGATGAGCTCGAACTCGCGCAGGCGCAGGTCGCCGTTCAGCCCGCTGGCCTGGTCATCGGCATCCTCCGGCGGTGCGTACTGCGCCGCCGGAGCGGGCTCGCCGAGGCTCGCCGATGACGCCACCGGCTCGAGGCGCAGGTGTGCCGCCGACACCACGACGCCGTCCTGCAGGATCAGCGCCCGCTGCATCGCATTGTCCAGTTCGCGCACGTTGCCGGGCCACGGATGCGCGAGCATGGCGCGCACCGCGCCCGCGTCGAACTGCACCGGCACGTGGTGCATCTTCACCGCGTGCCGGCTCACCAGCCGTTGGGCGAGCGGCAGGATGTCCTCGCCGCGCTCGCGCAGCGGCAGGCAGCGCAGCGGGAATACGCTGAGCCGGTAGTAGAGATCCTCGCGAAAGCGCCCCGTGGCAACCGCGGCGCGCAGTTCGCGGTTCGTGGTGGCGATGACCCTGACGTCCACCGCCAGCGGCCGGCGTCCACCCAGGCGCTCCACCTCGCGCTCCTGCAGCACGCGCAGCAGCTTGGCCTGCAGCGAGGCATCCATCTCGGAAATCTCGTCGAGCAGCAGCGTGCCACCGTCGGCCTGCTCGAACTTGCCCGGCATGGCGGTGTAGGCGCCGGTGAAGGCGCCCTTCTCGTGGCCGAAGAGCATCGCCTCCAGCATGTTCTCGGGAATCGCGGCGCAGTTGATCGCCACGAAGGCGTGTTCGCTGCGGCCCGAATGGCGATGGATGTAGCGCGCCAGCACTTCCTTGCCGGTGCCGCTCTCGCCGCACAGCAGCACCGTGGAGTCGGTCGCGGCGACCCGGCGCGCGAGTTGCAGCAACTCGACCGATTCGCGCGCCACCGCCACCGGATCCTCGTCGCCTGCGGCCGCCCCGGCGCCCAGGCGCGCGATCACCTCGAGCAGCTGCGCCGGCTGAAAGGGTTTCACCAGGTAGTCGGAGGCCCCGTCGCGCATCGCCTGCACCGAGCGCTCGATGCTGCCGAAGGCCGTGATCAGCACCACCGGCACCTGCGGATGCAGCGCGCGGATGCGTCGCAGCAGTTCGTGGCCGTCCATGCCGCTCATGTTGACATCGGAGACCACGACATCGACCGCATTCTGCGCGAGCAGCGCGAGCGCCTCGGGCGCGCCGGGTGCCGCCATGACGCGACAGCCCGCCAGCTCCAGGGTGTCGGCGAGCGCCTCGCGCAGCTCCGCATCGTCCTCGACGATCAGCGCGCGCGTGCCGCGCACGCCGTGCTCACGCACGGGCGCGACCTGCGGCATCGACGCCGCGCTCGTGCAGCGGCAGCAACATGCTGGCGCAGGTACCCTGCCCCGGCACCGAGCGGATCTCGAGCTCGCCGCCGTGCGCGCGCGCCACCGCCCGCACCACCGCGAGCCCGAGGCCCGTGCCCTGGGGTTTGGTGGTGAAGAACCCGTCCCCGAGCTGCGCCTGCACGTCGGGGCTCATCCCGGGTCCGTTGTCGCACACGCTGATGCACACGCGGCCGTCGCGCAGTGCCGCCTGCACCGCGATCAGTGCGCCCTGCCCCGCAGCCTGCAACGCATTGGTCACCAGGTTCAGCAAGGCCCCCGAGAGCACTTCCCGGTTGCACAGCAGCTGCAACGTGCGATCACAATCGATGCGCTGCTCGCAGCGCGCCTGCGCACTGGCCAGCGGCGCTTCCATCGCGGCGGCGAGGTCCTCGAACAGCTCCCCGAGGCTGCTGACGTTCTCCAGCGCCACATCGCCACGCACGAAGATGAGCATGTCCCGCACCTGGCGCTCGAGGTGGGTCAGGCGCGAGAGGATCTTCGCCGAGAACTTGCGGGTCTGCTCCGGCGTCAGTTGCGCGTCGCGCAGATTCGAGGCGTAGAGCATCGCGGCGGCCAGCGGGGTGCGCAGCTGGTGCGCCAGCGCCGCCATCATGCGCCCCATCGCGTTGAGGCGCTGGTGGCGGCTCAGGCGGTCCTGCAACTCGCGCGTCTCGGTCTGGTCGGTGAGCAGCACGACCTGCCCCTTGTCGCGCTCGAGCGAGCGCGTGGCCACGCTGACGCGGCGTCCGCTGGCGAGCGATATCTCGTGCCCGTCGTCGTGACGCGGCGCGAAGCAGCGCCGGATCACCTCGACCCAGCGCTCCCCGAGCACGCCGCCCTGCAGCATCTCGCGCGCGGCGGGGTTGCAGTCGCAGACGATGCCGTGGCGGTCGAGCACGACCACGCCGCCGGGCAGCAGGTCGAGCAGGCTGCGCAGGCGCTCCGAGACGCGCTCCTTGCCCTCCAGTTCACGCAGCCGCGCGCGATCGACCTGCTCGAGCTCCGAGGAGAGTTCCTCGACGCGGCGCTCGAGCAGGCGGTAGGAGTCGCTGAGCTCCGCGGAAACCTGGTTGAACAGGGCGAAGGCCGCCTGGATTTCGGCGCTGTCGCGGACCGACCCGGGGACGATATCGCGCGCCTGCGCGAGCGATGCGCTCATCGAGCCGCACCCGCGCGGACCCTGCCCGGAACCCGACGCAACTGCTCAGGCATCTGACCACCACCCGGAAAATTGACATTCCGGCAAGGTCTAGCAATTCACATGCCCGATTTATTTTGTCGCTTTGTTTCAGATAGTTGGAACAGGTTCCCGGAGATCAACGCAAATGCGTCAAGCTTCCGCCGCTGCGGCCGCGGGGTTCAGCAGGTCGTACTTGCGCATCTTCTCGACCAGGGTGGTGCGCCGCAGGCGCAGCCGGTCGGCGGCCCGCGCGACCACGCCGCTGCAATCGTCCAGCGCCTGCTCGATCAGGCTCTTCTCGAGATCCTGGATGTATTCCTTGAGGTCCAGCCCGTTGACGGGCAGCAATCCTGACGTGGACGTGGGGGCCGTCGTCTCGAGCGGCTCAGGGGCCGCGGGCAGCGCTACGTCGTCTTCCTCGTGCGCCTCGAGATGGCGGAATTTCGGCGGCAGGTCGCGCGCCCCGACCACCGCGTCGGGATGCATGATCGCCATGCGCTCGACCAGGTTGGCGAGTTCGCGCACATTGCCCGCCCACGGGTGGCGCTGCAGGGAGGCCAGCGCCGCGGCACTGAAACGCACGCTGCCGCGCTGTTCGCGCTCCAGCCGCGCGGTGAGCTCGTTGACCAGCAGGGGCAGGTCCTCGGAGCGCTCGCGCAACGGCGGCATCTCGATCGGAAACACGTTGATTCGGTAGTAGAGATCCTCGCGGAAACTGCCCTTGGCGATCATTTCCTCCAGGTTCTTGTGGGTCGCGCAAACGATGCGCACGTCCGCTTCCAGCGTCTGGCTGCCGCCGACGCGCTCGAAGCGGCGCTCCTGCAGCACGCGCAGCAGCTTCACCTGCATCGCGAGCGGCATGTCCCCGATCTCGTCGAGGAACAGCGTGCCGCCCTGCGCCAGTTCGAAACGGCCCGCGCGGCTGCTGACGGCGCCGGTAAATGATCCCTTCTCATGCCCGAAGAGCTCGCTTTCGAGCAGTTCGCCCGGGATCGCGCCGCAGTTGAGCGGCACGAAGGGACCGCTGCGGCGGCGGCTGTGGGCATGCAGGCTGCGCGCCACCACCTCCTTGCCGGTACCGGATTCGCCGAGCACCAGCACCGTGGCATCGGTATCGGCGACCTGGCTCATCATGCGGCGCACGGCGCGCAAGCCTGCGCTGGCACCCACCAGCTCGCGGAACAGCTTCAGCTCGCCATTGCCGCGACCGCGCCCCAGCGCGTACTGCT
>OEIV010001489.1_pt1 | contig 10514 bp, 7 predicted proteins | sample 1539231 | NCBI WGS metagenome assembly OEIV01 (sample SAMN03794762, study PRJEB22550) | activated sludge metagenome | feature: wastewater treatment plant; material: activated sludge; isolation source: Wastewater treatment plant of a petroleum refinery complex | place: Argentina: Buenos Aires ... | reverse complement strand
TGGCCGATGGCGATGGCACCGCCGTTGACGTTGACCTTGTCCAGATCCCAGCCCATGTCGCGGTTGACCGCGATGGCCTGGGCGGCGAAGGCCTCGTTGGCCTCGATGAGATCGAGATCGGCGGCTTTCCAGCCGGCCTTCTTCAGCGCCTTCTGCGAGGCCGGGATGGGGCCGGTGCCCATGATGGTGGGATCGACGCCGCAGGAGGCCCAGGCGGCGATGCGGGCGATCGGCGTCAGGCCCCGGCGCCTGGCTTCGGCGCCGGACATGAGGATGACGCCCGCCGCGCCGTCATTGATGCCGGAGGCGTTGGCGGCGGTCACCGTGCCGTCCTTGGCGAAGGCGGGGCGGAGCTTGGCCACGCTTTCCAGGGTCACGCCCTTCTTGATGTATTCGTCGTCGGCGACCGTCACATCACCCTTGCGGGTGGAGATGACGACCGGCACGATCTCATCCTTGAATCTGCCCGCCGCCTGCGCCGCCTCGGCCTTGTTCTGGGAGGCAACGGCGAATGTGTCCTGATCGTCGCGGCTGATGTTCCACTGCCGGGCCACGTTCTCGGCGGTGGTGCCCATGTGATAATTGTTGAAGGCCTCCCACAGCCCGTCCTTGATCATGGTGTCGACGAAGGCGAGGTCGCCCATCTTGGTGCCGTCGCGCAGGTGGGCGCAGTGGGTGGAGCGGCTCATGCTCTCCTGGCCGCCCGCGGCCACGATGGCGGCATCGCCCAGGGCAATCTGCTGCATGCCGAGGACGACCGAACGCAGGCCCGAGCCGCAGACCTGGTTCATGCCCCAGGCGATGGCGCCATGGGGAATGCCGGCATTGATGGCGGCCTGGCGGGCGGGGTTCTGGCCCTGACCGGCGGTCAGCACCTGACCCAGGATCACCTCGTCCACCTCCTTGGGGTCGAGACTGGCCCGGGCCAGCAGTTCCTTCAGCACGGTGGCACCCAGCGTGGCGGCCGGGAGCGAGGCCAGCGCGCCGTTGAAGGAGCCCACGGCGGTGCGGGCGGCGGAAACAATCACGACATCATGATGGGCAGACATGGCGGCTCCTGATCAATGGGGACTGGGGATGGAACTCTGCACCACGGATAGCAGTTTTCGGCAATGCGACATAGGTCTGGGACACGATTTCCGGGCCGCCGGAGATACGATTTAGCATCCGCCGAAAATCTTCTTGCAATTGCACAGACCGGCGGGCAGATTTTTACGACAGGCCCGATACCGGCCGCAGAAGCCGCGGGGGCGCTTCACATTGGAGGATTGTGCGCCGTGACTGATGAAAAGCCTGCTCCGGCCAATGCCGTCGTCATCAAGAAATATGCCAACCGCCGTCTCTATAATACGGCCACCAGCACCTATGTGACGCTGGACGACCTGGCCCAGATGGTGAAGTCGGGCACCGATTTCGTGGTCTTTGACGCCAAGACCGGCGAGGACATCACCCGCTCGGTGCTGACCCAGATCATATTCGACGAGGAAAACAAGGGCACCAATCTCCTGCCCATCAACTTCCTGCGCCAGCTCATCCGCTTCTATGGCGACTCCATGCAGGCCTTCGTGCCGGGCTATCTGGAGTTCTCCATGGACAGCCTGACCCAGGAACAGGAGAAGTGGCGCAAGCAGGTGATGGACGCCTTCGGCGGCGACACCTTCAAGGGCGTGGAAGATCAGGTGAAGCGCAACATGGCCATGTTCAATGACGCCATGCGCATGTTCAATCCCTTCGCCAGCATGGGCCTGGGCGGCGGCATGCCGGGCATGGGCGGTATGCCGGGCATGGGCGGTGGTCCTGCCGCAGCCGCCCCGAAGACCGAGGGCGAGGCGTCGAAGACCGAGTTGCAGTCGCTCAAGGAGCAACTGGCCGAGATGCAGAAGAAGCTCAATTCCCTGTCGGGCTCATAGCTCCGGTCCTGCGATTTCATCGGCCGCCACCGGTCCCGGTGGCGGTTTTTTTATGGCGTGGGCTCGGCGTCCGGGCCATGGGAATGGAAGCAGGCGTCGAGGGCGTCCAGCGCCTCCTGGAGGAGACGGGAAAGATCGCCTTCGGCGCTATCCTCCGTGCTGGCGTCGAGCCGTCCGGTGCGGTCCGCCGGTTCCACCGCGGGGGCTTCATCCGCAAGGTCATCCACCAGCCGTTCGGTGCAGGGGGCCTCAGCCGCAGGATCCAGTGGGGAGGGCGCGTCCGGGGCCTCCGGGGCGGGCGCTTCCGCCGCAGCATCCGGTGACGCTGGCTCATCCGGAGCCACAAGGGCGGGAGCTTCCGCCACCATGGCCACATCGGCTTCCGGGGCAACGGCCAAGACCGGAATTTCGGCCTCTTCGGCGGGCGTATGCAGCAGCGGAACCGGCCCTTCCGCCTCGTCATCCAACTGCAGGGCAAAGGGTTGGCCGGCTGAGCCAGCATGGGCATCCGGGGGCGCGGAATGGGTCGGTGGTTCGGCCATCATGGCGGCGGCATCTGGCGCGGCCGGGGCGGCGAAGCCGGTTGTCGTTTCGGACAGGTCGAAGGCCAGCGATCCGCTGGTGGTTTCCGGCGGCGTCATGGCAGCCGCGCCATAGAGGTTGCCCTGGAAATAGTCGACCCCCCAGGCGCGCAGCAATTCGGCGTCGGCGGGCTTTTCCACCCATTCGGCGATGGTCTTGAGCTTGCACTTCTGGGCCAGTTCAACGAGCGCGTGGAGGAAATACTGGTTCTCGAGGTTCTGGCTCAGGTCCGAGCAGAAGCTGCCGTCGAGCTTCAGGATGTTGACCGGCAGGTCACGGATGTTGCGGAAGGAGGTGAAGCCGGCGCCGAAGTCGTCGATGGCCACCGAGCAGCCGATGTTGCGCAGGGTTTCGACAAAGCGCCGGGTGGTGTCGATGTCGGAAAGCGCCACGGTCTCAGTGATTTCCACCGTGAGCCGGCTGGCCACGGCCGGATTGGCGGTGATGATGTCGGTGATCTGGGTGAACCAGCGCGGATCGGTGGCGGTGGTGCCGGACACGTTGATGGACAGCGCCGTATTGGGATAGCGGTAGAGGTCGGCGATGGTCATCTGGACCACGGCGCGATCGATGAGGCGGACCAGGCCGAGCTTTTCCGCCACCGGCACGAGGTGGGCGGCGGCGATCAATTCGCCATGGTCGTCGGCCATGCGCAGCAGCGCCTCATACATCAGGGTTTCGCCGCTGGCGGCACAGACGATGGGCTGATAGGCGAGCTTGAAACGGTCGGTCTTCAGGCACTGGACGATTTCGGTGGCGCAGGTGGAGCGTTTTTCCGATGGCCGGTAGACGGCGCAGCCGTCGGACGGCAGGCGCAGGGCCTCGGCCAGGGCCTCTTCGGCCCGGGCCATGGCGGTGTTGGCGTCGGAGGCATATTGCGGCAGGCTGATGGCCCCCACCGAAAGCATGGCCCAGACGGGGCCCTTCTGGGTTTCGATGACACTGTCGCGCGCCACCGAGAGGAAGCGTTCCACCGCCACCTCGAGGTCTTCGTCCGAACAGGAATTGAGGATGATGCCGAACTTGGAACCGGAATAGCGGGCAATGGCGTCGCCGGTGCGCACCACCTGGCGAAGCCTGCGGCCCATGGCGACGATGACCTCGTCGGCGACTTCAAAGCCATAGGCCTCGTTCACCACCGGCAGATTGTTGATGGCGGCAATGAGGAGGGCGCAGGAGGTCAGTTCCCGGGCGGCAACGGTGATGGTCTCGCCCAGGGCTTCGGCCATGCGCCCCCGGTTCATCATGCCGGTCAGGGGATCGCAGTTGCCGATGAAGCTCAGGTGCTGGTCGCGCTTGTGGCGGTCGTCAATGCGGCGCACCGCACCCACGGCCTCGATGGGCCGGCCGTCGGGCCCGGCAAACCACTTGCCATGGTCTTCGAGCCACAGGGCCTGGCCACCGTGGCGACCCTCGGGGCGAAAGAGATATTCGATCTGATAGGGCACGCCATTGCCCGCATCCCGGGCCTGGGTGCGCATGACCGAATCATAGCGGCTGGTGATGTTGTCGGGATCGAGCAGATTGGCAAAGCCGCGGCCCGAACCGATGGTGGCGGGGTTGCAGCCGAGAATGTCGGCGGCATTGGCGCTCCAGGTCAGGGTGTCGGTGGTGATGTTCCAGTGATAGGTGACGGCTTCCACGGCTTCCAGCGCGCGGCGCATGGTTTCCAGGTCTTCGACCTCGCGCAGGCGGGCAAGGGCTGCCAGTTCCGGTGGCGGAGTCTGGGCGGTCCCGGGCGGTGTCATGCCGGCCGGTTCCGCGGTGGTTGCGGTCAGAGCGCTGAATGCTGCGTTGGTCAAGATGCCTCCGAAAGCCGTCAAGGGGGCAGGGTCCGCTGGCCCGGAACCGCGCCGCCGTGTCAAGCTCGAAACTACCGTCAAAATCGTAAACAAAGGGCGAAGCAGGGGCGTGTTTCCGGCATTTGCCGGTCGCGGTCTGTGGTTTGGCCGGGGAGAGGGCGAATTCTGCCAGCCCGGACCTATACGCTGCGGGAAAAATGGGGAAAACATGTCGCTCCGGGCGGGGCCGTGGCAGCCCGGATCGGCCACAAGGCTGAAACCAACCCTTCAGCGCCAGAGTGACAGCATGAGCACCGTGAAAAGCGACATCGAAATTGCCCGCGCCGCGAAAATGAAACCGATCATGGAGATCGGCAAGAAGCTCGGCATTCCGGAAAAGGATCTCGTGCCCTATGGCCACACCAAGGCCAAGGTGTCGCTCGACTATATCGACGGGGTGAACAAGAAAAAGGATGGCAAGCTCATTCTGGTCACCGCCATCAGTCCCACCCCGGCGGGTGAGGGCAAGACCACGACCACGGTGGGCCTGGGCGACGGCCTCAATGCCATCGGCCGCAAGGCCATGATCGCACTGCGCGAACCCTCGCTGGGCCCGTGCTTCGGCATGAAGGGCGGCGCGGCCGGCGGCGGCTATGCCCAGATCGTGCCCATGGAGGACATCAACCTTCATTTCACCGGCGATTTCCACGCCATCACGGCGGCCCACAATCTTCTCACCGCCATGATCGACAACCACATCTACTGGGGCAATGAGCTGGGCATCGACCCGCGCCGGATCAACTGGAAGCGCGTCATGGACATGAACGACCGGGCGCTGCGCGAGATCGTCTGTTCGCTGGGGGGCGCCTCCAACGGCTATCCGCGCGAGGCCGGCTTCGACATCACGGTGGCCTCGGAGATCATGGCCATCCTGTGTCTGTCCACTTCGCTGGAGGATCTGGAGCGGCGCATCGGCCAGATCACCGTGGCCCAGACCCGCGACAAGAAGGAAATCAAGGCGCGCGACATCAAGGCGCCGGGCGCCATGACGGTGCTGCTCAAGGACGCGCTCATGCCCAATCTGGTGCAGACGCTGGAAAACAATCCGGCCTTCGTGCACGGCGGCCCCTTCGCCAACATTGCCCATGGCTGCAACTCGGTCATGGCCACCAGGACGGCGCTGAAGCTCGCCGACTTCGTGGTGACGGAGGCGGGCTTCGGCGCCGACCTGGGGGCGGAGAAGTTCTTCGACATCAAGTGCCGCAAGGCCGAATTGCAACCGGCGGCAACCGTCATCGTGGCCACGGTGCGGGCGTTGAAGATGCATGGCGGGGTGGCCAAGGACGACCTCAAGAAGGAGAATGTCGAGGCCTTGAAGAAGGGCCTCGCCAACCTCGGCCGCCATATCGAGAACGTGAAGAAATTCGGCGTGCCGATCGCGGTCGCCATCAATCACTTCATCTCCGACACCGAGGCCGAGGTGGAGGCCATCAGGGCCTTCTGCAAGGAACACCGGGTCGAGGCCTTCAAGTGCACCCACTGGGCCGAGGGCTCCAGGGGGATCACGGCGCTGGCCAGGCACGTGGCGGAACTGGCCGACAAGGACATGGCCCAGTTCCGGCCCATCTATGGCGAGGACATGGGCCTGTGGGACAAGGTCAAGACCATTGCCCGCGAAATCTACCGCGCCGACGACATCGTGGCCGACAAGGCGGTGCGCGACCAGTTCAAGGCCTTCGAGGCCCAGGGCTATGGCAAGTTCCCCATCTGCATGGCCAAGACACAATATTCCTTCTCCACCGACCCCAATCTCAAGGGCGCGCCCCTCAACCACGTGGTGCCCATCCGCGAGGTCCGGCTGGCGGCGGGGGCGGAGTTCATCGTGGTGGTCTGCGGGGACATCATGACCATGCCCGGCCTGCCCAAGGTGCCCTCGGCTGAGACCATCGGGCTCGATGACAAGGGACAGATCGCCGGGTTGTTCTGATCCTGCGCTACAGGCACGGATTCATGGGGGGCGGTTTTCCGCCCCCTTTTGCTGTCGGTTCGCGCCAGGGCGGCTCACCTTTCCGTGAAAGCGCACATCAGATTCTTGAAGGGTTCATGTCAATTTGCCGCATTCGCAGGCAACACTGTGGCGCTTAAGTGTCCGAACACGCTGCATTGCGGCATTGGTGAGGCAAAAGTTACAGAAATGTAAACACATGAATATGCGAAATAAAATCTGCTATGCAAATTTTGCAATGGTAATTTTGGTGCGCTGCACCTAGATACGGTGGGCAGAAAGCAATTTGAGTAACGATCACAGGAAAAGACCATGTGGACCACTTTGAAATCCCGTTATGACCGTTGGCAGCGCTACCAGCGCACCGTGCATGAGCTGGAGAGCCTGTCCAACCGCGACCTCGCCGACATTGGCATCGCCCGCGTCGATATTCCGCGGCTGGCGCGCGAGACGGTGATGTGACATCACCCCGGCAGGGTGCCTGCCGGTCTCATCCGTTAGTTTGAGAGGGCCGGATTCCCCGTGGAATCACGGCCCTTTTCCATGGGCCGAAATAGTGCGACAGGGCTTGCGACATTTCGCAGGATATCTCCCGTTGCGAGTCCACATTTCCTGTGATACCGAGGCGCCGCGGGAGGCTTCATGTCTCATGCCGCGCACGCGTTTTCCATGCGTGACTTCATTATCATCAGGCATCCGGTGCCTTCCCGGCGCTGGGCTGCGCGACTGAGAGCAGGATCGTGGCGAGCACAGATCAAACCGTTTCCGGCGTGGCCGGACGTTATGCCAACGCGCTCTTTGAACTGGCGCGTGAGGAGAAATCCATCGACCGCGTGGCCAAGGATCTTGCCACGGTGCAGGCGCACCTGGAGGGATCGGACGATCTCCAGCGTCTGTTCACCCAGCCCTCCTTCCGGGCCGAGGACCAGGGCGCGGTGGTGGCCGACCTGGGCAAGAAGATGGGCCTGTCGGCGCTTACCGGCAATTTCCTCCAGACCCTGGCCAAGAACCGCCGGCTCGCTGCCGCTGCCGATGCCATTGCCGCCTTCCAGACGCTGGTGGCCAGCGCCAGGGGCGAGGTGACGGCCGAGGTGACTTCGGCCGAGAAGCTGTCGGCCAAACAGGTTTCCGACCTCAAGGCGGCGCTGAAGTCGGCGCTCGGCCAGGAGGCCAATATTTCGCTTGCGGTTGATCCGGCCATCCTCGGCGGTCTCATCATCAAGGTGGGCTCGCGGATGCTCGACAACTCGCTCAAAACCAAACTGCAAAATCTCAAGATTGCCATGAAGGGGACCGGCTAATGGACATCCGCGCCGCCGAAATTTCTTCCATTCTCAAAAAGCAGATCAAGGACTTCGGCAAGGAAGCCCAGGTCTCGGAAATCGGCCAGGTGCTGTCGGTCGGCGACGGCATCGCCCGCATCTACGGCCTCGACAATGTCCAGGCCGGTGAAATGGTCGAGTTTGCCGGCGGCCTCAAGGGCATGGCCCTCAACCTCGAAGCCGACAACGTCGGCGTCGTGATCTTCGGCAACGACCGCGACATCAAGGAGGGCGACACGGTGAAGCGCACCGGCGCCATCGTGGAAGTGCCGGTGGGCAAGGAGCTTCTGGGCCGCGTGGTCGATCCGCTCGGCAACCCCATCGACGGCAAGGGCCCCATCAAGTCCAAGACCTTCAAGCGGGTGGACGTGAAGGCCCCGGGCATCATTCCGCGCAAGTCGGTGCATGAACCCATGGCGACCGGCCTCAAGGCGGTGGACGCGCTGATCCCCATCGGCCGCGGCCAGCGCGAGTTGGTCATCGGCGACCGCCAGACCGGCAAGACCGCCATCATCCTCGACACCATCCTGAACCAGAAGCCCATTCACCTCGCCGGGCCGGAGAAGGACAAGCTCTATTGCGTCTATGTGGCCTGCGGCCAGAAGCGCTCCACCGTGGCCCAGTTCGTCAAGACGCTGGAAGACAATGGCGCTCTGGAATATTCGATCGTCGTGGCGGCCACCGCCTCCGACCCCGCGCCGCTGCAATATCTCGCGCCCTTCGCGGGCTGCACCATGGGCGAATATTTCCGCGACAACGGCATGCATGCGCTGATCGCCTATGACGATCTGTCCAAGCAGGCCGTGGCCTACCGCCAGATGTCGCTCCTGCTGCGCCGCCCGCCGGGCCGCGAAGCCTATCCGGGCGACGTGTTCTACCTGCACTCCCGCCTGCTGGAGCGCGCCGCCAAGCTGAATGACTCGAATGGCGCCGGTTCGCTCACCGCGCTCCCGGTCATCGAAACCCAGGCCAACGACGTGTCGGCCTATATTCCGACCAACGTCATCTCCATCACCGATGGCCAGATCTTCCTGGAAACCGACCTGTTCTATCAGGGCATCCGCCCCGCCGTGAACGTCGGTCTGTCGGTGTCGCGCGTCGGCTCCGCCGCCCAGACCAAGGCGATGAAGCAGGTGGCCGGCAAGATCAAGGGCGAGTTGGCCCAGTATCGTGAAATGGCGGCCTTCGCCCAGTTCGGCTCCGACCTCGATGCGGCAACCCAGAAGTTGCTCAACCGCGGGGCGCGCCTGACCGAACTTCTGAAGCAGGCCCAGTTCTCGCCCCTGAAGATGGAAGAGCAGGTGGTGTCCATCTACTCCGGCGTGAACGGCTATCTCGATGGCCTGCCGGTGAACAAGGTCCGGGCCTTCGAGGACGGGCTGTTGCGCTTCATCCGCGACAAGCATCCCGCCATTCTGGAGTCGATCCGGGCCGAAAAGGCGATTTCCGACGCCACGGGCAAGGACCTGAAGGCGGCGGTTGATGCCTTCGCCAAGAGCTTCGCCTAAGGCTTGAAGGGGCTGACATGCCGTCTCTCAAAGACCTACGAAACCGCATCGCCTCGGTGAAGGCGACCCGCAAGATCACCAAGGCCATGCAGATGGTGGCCGCGGCGAAATTGCGGCGCGCCCAGGAGGCAGCGGTGGCCGCCCGGCCCTATTCCGACCGCATGGCGGCGGTGCTGGCCAATCTCGCTTCGGCCATGCAGGGCCAGGCGGGCGCACCCCTGCTGCTGGCCGGCACCGGCAGGGAAGACACGCATCTGTTGATCGTCGCCACCGCCGAGCGCGGCCTGTGCGGCGGTTTCAACTCGTCCATCGCCAAGATGGCGCGCGAACATGCCGACAGGCTGGTGCGCGAGGGCAAGACGGTCAAGATCATGACCGTGGGCAAGAAAGGCAACGACGCGCTGAAGCGCCTCCATGGCAAGTATATCGTCGAGGCCAAGGATTTCCGCAGCGTGCGCCAGATGAGCTTCGTTCAGGCGCAGGACGTGGCGGCCACCGTGCTGAACATGTACGAGAGGGGTGAATTCGACGTCGCCACCCTGTTCTTCTCGGAGTTCAAGTCGGTAATCTCGCAGAAGCCCACGGCGCTGCGTCTCATCCCCGCCCAGGTGGAAGGGGCCAAGCCCGCCGACCTTGGCGGTGCCGTCTATACGGTGGAGCCGGAGGAGACGGAAATCCTCGCCGACCTGTTGCCGCGCAATGTCGCGGTCCAGATTTTCCGGGCGCTTCTGGAAAATGCCGCATCCGAGCAGGGTGCCCGCATGAGCGCCATGGACAGCGCCACCCGCAATGCCGGTGACATGATCAACAAGCTGTCGATCAAGTACAACCGCCAGCGTCAGGCGCAGATCACCAAGGAACTGATTGAAATCATTTCGGGCGCGGAAGCGCTCTGAACCCATTCGAGAGGGATTGAAAAACATGGCGAAGAAACCTGCCGCTTCCGGTCAGAATGTGGGCCGCGTGACCCAGGTCACGGGTGCCGTCGTCGACGTGGCCTTCGACGGCGCGCTGCCGGAAATTCTCAACGCGCTGGAAACCGACAATGGCGGCAACCGCCTGGTCCTCGAAGTGGCGCAGCACCTGGGCGAAAACACGGTGCGCACCATCGCCATGGACTCGACCGAAGGCCTGGTGCGCGGCCAGGCGGTGAGCGACACGGGCTCGCCCATCATGGTGCCGGTGGGTGATGAAACCCTGGGCCGCATCATCAACGTCATCGGCCAGCCGGTGGACGAGGCCGGTCCGGTCAAGACCAAGGCCATGCGCGCCATTCACCAGCAGGCCCCGGAATTCGTGGAGCAGTCCACCCAGGCCGAAATCCTGGTGACCGGCATCAAGGTGGTGGACCTGCTGGCGCCCTACGCCAAGGGCGGCAAGATCGGCCTGTTCGGCGGCGCCGGCGT
>OEIV010001488.1_pt1 | contig 10517 bp, 8 predicted proteins | sample 1539231 | NCBI WGS metagenome assembly OEIV01 (sample SAMN03794762, study PRJEB22550) | activated sludge metagenome | feature: wastewater treatment plant; material: activated sludge; isolation source: Wastewater treatment plant of a petroleum refinery complex | place: Argentina: Buenos Aires ... | reverse complement strand
TCCGGGTTTGGCACGCAGTGGCTTCCTCTTGAGGTCGAAGCGCAGGCCGGCCAGCTCGGCGTCGGACTCGCGGGCACGACCGTAGTCGGACGAGAGACCCGGCAGCGCCTCGGTGTCCTTGCGCTCGGCGATCCAGCCGGCGCGCAGGGCCGGCAAGCCTTGGCGAATGTCGATCTTCACCGCCGGGTCGGTATAGGGGCCGGAGCAGTCGTAAACATGGATGGGCGGGTTGGTTTCGCCCTCGGTCGGCATCTGGCTGATCTCGCGCATGGGCACGCGGATGTCCGGGCGGCTGCCGGTGACGTAGACTTTCCTTGAATTGGGGAGGGGCTGGATGGCCGCCTCGTCCACGTGGGCGCGGGCGGCGATGAATTTGTCGTTGGCGTTCATGAGTTGCTCCTGGGGGAAAGCCGAAGCTACTGGAAACCCCCGGCGAATGCAACCCGCCGGTGTGAAGGCCGGTCGGGTTAAAGTGCCAGCCGCACAGGCCGTTATGACGGAGACGCGAGAATGACGAAAAAGATGCCGATGCGAGTTAACGCCTTGTTGTTGTTCATGTTGACCACCGTTGCCGTGCCGATGGCCGGCGCGGCGGAGTGGCGGGCGGTGGCCGCGCGCGGCGCGGAGCGCGTGGATATCGACGCCGCGCGCATCATGCGCACCGCCGAAGGCGTTACCGTCGCCTGGTCCCGCCTGGCGCTCGGCCGCGAGTTGTCCGACGACGGCGGCAGCTATACCGCGATCCACGCGATGAACCGCTACGACTGCGCGGGGGGCCGCTTCGCCACGCTTAAACGCATCTACTTCAATGGCGACAAGCCGGTCCGCGAGGAAAGTATCAGGCAGCCCAGGGAAATCCGGGCGGCGGGTGGCGTCGAGGCCCGGCTGCTCGCCGAAGCCTGCAAGCCCCCGGAAATCTCCCAGGCAAGGCAGGTGGCGCAAGCCGGCCAGGCCGCCGCGCCAGCCGCATCGGCCCAGGCGGGCAAGCCCGGCGTGATGTACGCGGATGTGCGCACGGCCGAGGAAGCGGCGAAAGTGAAGACCGTGCCGGTCGCCGACGGCGCCAAGCCGGAGCCGGCCGCCGAGCCGGAACGGCCGAAGACCGCCGCCGACACCAGGATCGAGATCCGGCCGCCGAGCGAGCGGCCGCGCTTCATCGGCCTGCCCAAGGTCGAGCATCCTCCCGTCGATAGCCCGCCGCCCGCGGCGGAGGCGAAAGCTCCGCCGAAGCCGGCCGCCAAGGCGTCGCCCGAACCGGCGGCCGCCGCTGTGTCCTCCGCTGCTCCCGCCAGCCGTCACGAACGCGAGCGGATGATGGCGACGTCCGGCCCGCGCCGGGCAACCGTCGCCAAGACGCCGCCGCCGGAGCCGCCGACCCCCGTCATCCAGCACCGCGACATCGCCTGGTCCTACGAAGGCGACGGCGCGCCGACCAACTGGGGCAAGCTGCGTCCGGAACACGCGCTGTGCGCCACGGGCCGCCGGCAGTCGCCGATCGACATCCGCGAGAGTATCAAGGTCGATCTGGAGCCGATCCGCTTCGACTACAAGGCCAGCCGCTTCCGTATCGTCGACACCGGGCGAACCATCGAGGTCGAGGTCGGCGAAGGCAGCACCATGAACGTCATGGGCCGCAACCACGAACTGCTGCGCTTCCATTTTCACCGGCCGTCGGAAGAGCGCATCAACGGCAAGGCCTTCGACATGGTCATCCACCTCGAGCACCGCGACGACGAAGGCCGGCTGGCCACCGTCGCCGTGCTCCTGGAGAAGGGTGCGGAGAACCCGCTGATCCAGACCCTGTGGAACCACCTGCCGCTGGAAGTGAATCAGGAAGTGCTGCCGGATGTGGCGATCGACCTCGACCGGCTGCTGCCGCGGGATCGCGCCTACTACACCTACATGGGGTCGATGACCACGCCGCCCTGCACCGAGGACATGCTCTGGATCGTCTTCAAGCAGCCGATGCCCGTCTCCGAGGAGCAGGTGCGCATCTTCGCGCGCCTCTACCGCAACAACGCGCGGCCGATCCAGCCCTCGAACAACCGGCTGGTCAAGGAGAACCGCTAAGCGCGGCCTCCAGCAGCTTGCGGATCGGTGCCGGCAGCGGCGCCGATTCGAGTTCGCCCAACCGGACCCAGCGGTGCGTCGGTTCGGCGGCGGATGCCAGCGGCTCGGCCTGGCACAGCAGCGGTCGCAGCGTCAGCCGGAAGTGCGTGAACGCATGCGCGACCGGCGCCAGCGGCCGCGACGCAACGATGCGGCAACCCAGCCGCGCGGCTTCCGCATGGGCATCCGGAGCAACTTCCGGCAGCGACCACAGCCCGCCCCAGATGCCGCTCGGCGGTCGGACTTCGAGCAGCACGCGACCATCATGAACGAGGATCAGCACCGTGGCTGCGCGCTCGGGCAGGGTCTGGCGCGGCTTGGGCGTGGGCAGTTCGGCGGTGCGGCCATCGCGGCGGGCGACGCAGTCGATGGCGACGGGACATACGTCGCAGCGCGGCCGCGTTCGCGTGCAGACCGTGGCGCCGAGGTCCATCTGCGCCTGGATATGGATGTCGGCGCGCGTCTGCGGCAGCAGCGATTCGGCGTGCTGCCACAACTGACTTTCCACGGCCGGCGCGCCCGGCCAGCCGGCGATGCCGGCATGGCGGCAGAGCAGCCGCTTGACGTTGCCGTCGAGGATGGCCAGCCGCGCGCCGAAGCAGAAGACCGCGATGGCGTTGGCGGTCGAGCGGCCGATGCCGGGCAGCGCCGCGATGGCGGCGGCCTTGCGCGGAAAGACGCCGCCGTGTTCCCGCACCAGTGCCTGCGCGCATTGGTGCAGATTGCGCGCGCGGGCGTAGTAGCCCAGCCCGCTCCAGCGGGCCATCACGTCGTCGGCCGGCGCGGCGGCGAGGCTGGTGATGTCGGGAAAGCGGTCGAGGAAGCGCTGGTAGTAGGGAATCACCGCGGCCACCTGCGTCTGCTGCAGCATGATTTCCGACAGCCAGACGCGATAAGGATCCCTCGTTCCCTGCCACGGCAGATCGTGGCGGCCGTGGCGGCGCTGCCAGGCGATCAGGCGTCGGGCGAAGGAGGTGGAATCGACGGTCATGGGCTGGCAAGGGTGCCATAATCACGGCACCATTGACCGCCACGGGGAGAAAAACATGAAGACGCTGTTTTCCGCATTGCTCGTCGCGCTGTTGGCTGGCACGGCTGCCGCGCAGGTGAAAGTCGGCGTGATCGCCTCGTCCACCGGACCGACGGCCTTCGTCGGCATACCGCAGAAGAACACGGTTCCACTCCTGCCGACGCGCATCGGCGATGTCGGCGTCGAATACATCTATTACGACGACGCCTCGGACGCCACCCAGACGGTGCAGTTCGTCAAGCGCTTCCTGACCGAGCAGAAGGTCGATGCCTTCATCGGCCCGACCGGCTCGCCCAACGCGATGGCGGTGCTGCCTTTCATCGCCGAGTCCGGCACGCCGATGCTGGCGCCGGTCGGCACGCCCGCCGTGGTGCTGCCGATGGACGAGCAGAAGCGCTGGGTGTTCAAGACCACCCAGAACGACGGCCTGATCGGCGACGCGCTGGTCGCGCACATGAAGAAGAACGGCGTCAGGACGCTTGGCTTCATCGGCTACAACGACCCCTACGGCGAAAGCTGGCTGAAGGAGATCACCGCGCAGGCCAAGGCCGCCGGCCTTGGCCTCGTCGCCGTCGAGCGCTACCAGCGCACCGACCAGTCGGTGAGCGGCCAGGCCATCAAGCTGGTCGCCGCCAAGCCCGACGCCATCCTGGTCGCCGGCACCGGCGGCCCGGCCGTGCTGCCGCACACCACCCTGGTCGACCTCGGCTACAAGGGCAAGATCTACCAGACGCACGGCGCCGCGACGCCGGACTTCGTGCGCCTGGGCGGCAAGAAGCTGGAAGGCGCCTTCATGGCCGCCAGCGCCATGGTCGTGCTCGACCAGGTGTCGGACAGCGTGCCGTCGAAGAAGGTCGCGCAGGCCTACATCGCCGCCTACGAGAAACTGCACGGCACCAAGCCGGCCACCTTCGGCGCCAACGTATTCGATGCCGGCCTGCTGCTACAGAAGGCCGTGCCGGAAGCCATGAAGAAAGCCAGGCCTGGCACGCCCGAGTTCCGTGCCGCCCTGCGCGACGCGCTCGAATCCGTGCGCGAACTGGTCGGTACCCAGGGCGTGTACAACATGAGCGCGCAGGACCACTCGGGCTTCGACCAGCGCGGCCGGGTGATGATGACGCTGAAGGACGGCGCCTGGCAGTTGCTGCCGGACTGATCGAGGTTGGGGGCGGGGCCGGCTGGAGCGGGCGAAGGGAACCTCATCGTGTTCCCAGCTCGTTGATTGATAACGAGTTTTCCGCACTCGGCGAACCGAGATGGACATCATTATGGACTGAAAAACCACCCTTGGTCAACGCGGGCTCCGAGCAGGTCCAGTGCGAGCCATGGACAGCCAGCAATAGCCAATGTACCCGAGCGCTCAACGTCACGAGGCCGGCTCATCTCCCTTTAACAGGAACTCCTGGCGTGCGCGCTGCAGGAACCGCTTCATCGGCTCAGTGGGTTCGGCGCCACGGCGCAGCAGATAAGTGGACAGCATGTGCGGCGTGCCGGCCAGGGGGCGGACGGTTATGTCGGGGCGGTTCAGGGTCTGCACCTGCGAAGCAATGGCGAAACCGATGCCGTAACCGGCACCGACCAGAGTCAGCATTACGCCTAAGCTCGTCACCTGATCTACCAGCTTGAGCGGCATGGACGCACTTTGCAGTACAGCCTGGATTTGATGGTGGCAGCCCGATCCTGCATCCGGATGGCATAGAACCAGCGGAAACTTCAAGGCGTCATCCAGCGGCACTTCCGCGTGTGCCAGCAAGGGGTGGCGCACGGGCACAATCACCGACAGCGGATCGGTCCACACGGGCTCGGCGACAAGGCCTTCAGTCACCGCGTCCGATAGCGCAAAACCGATGTCCAGCAGATCGTTATGCAGGCCCTTGAGTTGCTGCGCGAAAGGCAGCTCGAAGACGCGAATCTCCAGCTCGGGTTCTTCCTCGCGGCTGCGCGCCAGCAAGGTGGCAATGTGGGGCTGTGCCAAACTGTCGCAGATGGCGATGCGCAGGTAGCCCTGATAGCCCTGTGCCGCCGCCTTTGCGGCACTCACCGCCTGCTCCACGGTAGCCAGCACGCGCCGGCACTCACCAAGGAACACTTGACCGGCCCTGGTCAGTCGCGTCTGGTTTGCACTGCGGTCGAACAACTGCACGCCGAGCGTGGCTTCGAGATGGCGCATCGCGCGTGACACGGGCGATTGCTCGACGCCAAGGCGCTCCGCCGCTCGCGCGAAATGCAGTTCTTCCGCGACCGCAACGAAATAGCGCAGTAGTCTAAGTTCCAATGCGGCCTCCTGTTCGCCCCGTTCTCGGCCTGCGTCCACGTCATGCGGATTGCGCCTCGCTCTCTCCTGCAATGATGGGAAAGAGGTTCCGGCTCTGCTTAGGGAGCAAATTCGCCACAGTCCTCCTTATTCCATCAACACCACAGACCTCACCTGTATCGACCCAAACATCAGTTTTGAATGCTTGGTTTCTGCCCAAAGGCCCTCCATTCCACCAAGCGAATATTCCAAGCCCCGAGCGACAAAGCCACGTTATGGCGTCAGCAGCTCCCGTAGCATCGCTACATGAAGGCGTTTCCATTCGGCTATCGCATCAGGGGCCACCGGGCCGCGGACCACGCCGTCGAGCATTGCATGTATGCCAGGCGACAGGATCAGCCGCGGTGCATGCGTAATAGCACTGCGACGCAGCGTGCCCTGCCGGACACCACGCTGGAGCAGGCGCGCCACATCGGCGATGTGCGGCTCAAACATGGTCTGGTGCCATTGGTCGAAGGCCTGCGGCACGCGCGTGCCGTTAGCCAGCAGCAAGCGCACGGCCTGCAGCACTGAGGGATCACCGAGGGATTGGTACATCGGTTCCACGACACGGCGCACTAGCAGGTCCACGGTCACGGGTTCTTCGTCCGCCAGGGCCTCGGGAGCGGCCGGCATGGGCGGCTGGATCAGGCGCTTGAGTAGTGCGCCAAAAATCTCCTCCTTGCTGGCGAAATGCGTGTAGACGCCGCCCTTGGACAGGCCTGCCGCCTCGGCGATGTCGTCGAGGCGCGCGGACGCGAAGCCCTTGTCGGAGAACACCTGCAGCGCTGCGTCGAGGATCTGCGTGACGCGCGTGGCTGCAGGCAGGCGCCGGCGTGGCGGACCTGGCTCGCTGACGCCAGGTGAGGCTGCTGAAATATCGTTGTTGATCATGGTGGTGTGCGCTAGGCAAGAAGAAGCCGACACTTTACCCACAGCTTCCTGCTCCCCGCGACTGTTCGCCGTTGTCATCGTGGTCGCGCAACAGTATACTATCGACCGGCCAGTCGGTATTTAAAAGATGATCGATTGATGTATGTCAAATCCATCCCCCGGAAAAGCCCCAAGATTCTAAGTATGACCTCTGCAACCACATCCTCATTGCCAGGCGCGACGCTGGCGGATCGTCTTGACGCGCAGGCCCACGCCCTGCTGGCCCGAGCCTCTGGCGGGCTCTCGCCGGCCTCGGCGCTGCTGGCCTGGCAGGACTGGGCTGTGCACCTGGCCAACTCGCCCGGCAAGCAGATGGCGCTGGCGCAGTTGGCCGGCACGCAAGCCCAGGCGCTGAGTCAGTACATGCGCGCGCGCCTGCAAGCCGCACCGGACCATGAGCAGGTGCTGGTGGAGCCGCCGGCACAAGACCGACGCTTCGTTGATCCGGCGTGGCGGAAATGGCCGTTCTGTCTCTGGCAGCAATCCTTCCTGTTGACCGAACAGTGGTGGGATGCGGCGACACATGGCGTGAGTGGCGTCGACCGGCATCACGAGAACATGGTCTCGTTCTGGGCCCGGCAGTGGCTAGACATGTTCTCGCCCGGCAACCGATTGGCGACCAATCCGTTGGCGCTGCGCCGGACGGTCGAGGAACTCGGCGCCAATCTCGTGCGTGGCGCGCAGCATCTGGTCGAGGATCTGCAGCAGGCCGTCACTGGAACCGGGCCGGAGACCGGCTTCACGGTCGGCCGCGATGTCGCTGTCACGCCCGGCCAGGTGGTGCTGCGCAATCGCGTGATGGAGCTGATCCAGTACGCGCCCGCCACCGGCTTGGTGCACGCCGAGCCGGTGCTGCTGATTCCGGCCTGGATCATGAAGTACTACATCCTCGACCTGTCGCCGCATGACTCGCTGGTGAAGTACCTCGTGGATCAAGGCCACACCGTATTTTGCATTTCCTGGAAGAATCCCGGCGAGGCCGAGCGCGACCTGGGCATGGACGACTACCTTCGCGACGGCTTTCACGCCGCGCTGGATGCCGTCAACGCGATTCTTCCCAAGCGTAAAGTGCATGCCGCCGGCTACTGCCTGGGCGGCACGCTGCTGGCCATCGCGGCCGCCGCCATGGCCCGCGACGGCGACACGCGCCTAGCCAGCACCAGCTACTTTGCCGCACAAACCGATTTCAGTGAGCCCGGCGAGCTGGGTCTGTTCATCGACGCGAGCCAGGTCAGCCTGCTCGAAGCGCAGATGGCCAAGACCGGCTATTTGAAGGCCAGCCAGATGGCTGGCGCGTTCCAGATGCTGCGCTCCTACGACCTGCTGTGGTCACGCCTGGTGCACGACTACCTGCTCGGCGACCGCAGCGGTTTCAACGACCTGATGGCGTGGAACGCCGACACCACGCGCATGCCGGCAACCATGCATTCGCAGTACCTGCGGCGGCTGTTCCTGAACGACGACCTCAGCGAGGGCCGTTATCCGGTCGATGGCCGTCCAGTCTCGCTGGGTAGCCTGACACTCCCGACCTTCATGGTGGGTACCGCCACGGACCATGTCGCGCCCTGGCGCTCGGTGCACAAGCTGCACTACCTGTGCCCGGCCGAGATCACGTTCGTGCTGACCAGCGGCGGCCACAACGCAGGCATCGTCAACCCCCCAGTGTCGACGTCGAAACGCCAGTACCAGTGGCTGACCCGCGAGGCCGGGGGTACCTATCTGGCGCCGGATGAATGGCTGGCTGCGGCTTCCACCGTGCGGGGCTCTTGGTGGCCGGCTTGGCAGCAATGGCTGGCCGCGCGTTCGGGTGCCCAAGTCAAACCGCCGCGTATGGGCAGCAGCGCCTACCCGGCCACCGCCGATGCACCCGGCAGCTACGTCCTGGAAAAGTAAATGGCAGGCGCATTGCAAGGCAAGAAAGGCCTGGTCGTCGGCGTCGCCAACGACAAGAGCATCGCCTGGGGCTGCGCACGCGCCCTGCGCGATGCCGGCGCCGAACTGGCCCTCACCTGGTTCAACGACAAGGCCCGCCCGCATGTCGAGCCCTTGGCGCAGCAACTGCAGGCCCCCATCACGCTGCCGCTGGACGTCGAGCAAGCCGGCCAGATGGAGGCCGTGTTCGCCGCCATCGCGCAGCGATGGGGCCAGCTGGACTTCGTGCTGCACTCCATCGCGTTCGCACCCAAGAGCGATCTGCACGGCCGCGTGGTCGACAGCTCGCGCGAGGGCTTCGCGCGGGCCATGGACATCTCCTGCCATTCCTTTGCGCGCATGGCGCATCTGGCCGAGCCGCTGATGCCGCAGGGCGGCAGCCTGATGACTATGAGCTATGTGGGCGCGGAAGAAGTGATCCCGGGCTACGGCCTCATGGGGCCGGTGAAGGCCGCGCTGGAGGCCAGCACGCGCTACCTGGCAGCCGAACTGGGCCCCAAGGGCATCCGTGTCAATGCCATCTCGCCCGGCCCGCTGGCCACGCGCGCGGCCTCGGGCATCCCCGATTTCGATACGCTGTTGCAAGAGGCCGTGCAGCGCGCACCGCTGCGCCGTCTGGTGGACATTGACGAAATCGGTGCACTGTGCACTTTTCTGGCCGGCGATGGAGCCAAGGCCATCACCGGCAGCACGCTCTACGTGGACGCCGGCTACCACATCCTCGGTTGAACGCATGCTGATATCCCGACTCATCCCTTTGGCCAGCGCTCTGCTGCTGGCCGGTTGCGCCTCGATGGCGCCTTCCTACGAACGCCCAGCCGTGCCACTACCCGCACAGTACGGCGCCGGCATGGCGCCCGCTGCTGCTGCTGCCGCCGCGCTCGAGTGGCGCGGCTACTTCACCGACTCCGCGCTGCAGCGGCTGATCGAGCAGGCGCTGGCGCACAACCACGACCTGCGCACGGCCGTGCTGCGCGTGCAGGAGGCGCAGGCCGCCTACGGCATCCAGCGCAGCGCACGCTACCCCACGCTGGGCCTGTCCGCCGAGGCGGCGCGCGCCCGCACCCCCGCCGACCTGAGCCTCACCGGCCACGCCATCACCGCCAGCCAGTTCCAGGTCGGCCTGGGTGTCAGCAGCTGGGAGCTCGACTTTTGGGGTCGCCTCGCCAGCCTCAACGAGGCGGCGCTGCAAAGCTTCCTGGCCACGGACGCGGCCCGTCGCGCCACCACGCTCAGCCTGATCGCGCAGGTGGCCGATACCTACCTGGGCCTGCGCGAGGTGGACGAACGCCTGCGCCTGGCGCAGGAGAGTGCGGCCAGCCAGCGCGAATCCCTGCGCATCTTCACACGCCGCTTCGAGGTTGGTTCTGCATCGCGACTGGAATTGACGCAGGTGCAGACCCTGGTGGCGCAGGCGGATTCGTTGGTTGTCCAGCTGCAGCAGCTGCGCGACCAGCAGGCCCATGCGCTGGATCTGCTGTTGGGCAGTCCGGCTGAATTGCCGCCGATGCAGACCCCGGCCCAGGCCGAGGCGGTCTGGCAGTTGACACCGATGCAGGCCGGCCTGCCATCGGAGTTGCTGCTGCAGCGCCCCGACCTCGCGGCGGCCGAACACCAGTTGCGGGCCGCCAACGCGCAGATTGGCGCCGCCCGGGCGGCCTTCTTCCCCAGCATCCGGCTGACGGCCTTCGGCGGCACGGCCTCCAACGAACTGGATGGCCTGTTCAAAGGGGCCAACCGTGCCTGGAGCTTCGCGCCCAGCCTCTCCCTGCCGATCTTCGACGGGGGGCGCAATCAGGCCAATCTCGACCTGGCCGAAGTACGCCGGAACCTGGCCGTGGTGCAGTACGAGCAGGCCGTGCAGGCCGCCTTCCGCGACGTAGCCGACGCGCTGTCGGCACGCCGCTGGCTCGCCGAGCAGGTGCAGGTTCAGCGCGAAGCGTTGGCCGTGCAGCGGGAACGCGCCCGCCTGTCGCGCCTGGCCTATGACAACGGCGCCACCAGCTTTCTGGATGTGCTCGACGCCGAGCGCTCGCTGATCTCCGCCGCGCAGCAACTGGTTCAAACCCGCCGCGCGCTGCTGGCCAGCCAAGTCGCCCTGTACCGCGCACTGGGCGGTGGCGCACAAGCGCTGCCCGATGCGCCACTGCTGGCTTCTCCCACCCTTCCTGCCTCTGCCGCAGCACCCACAGCCCACTGAAAACCATGGACAACGCATTG
>OEIV010001487.1_pt1 | contig 10519 bp, 9 predicted proteins | sample 1539231 | NCBI WGS metagenome assembly OEIV01 (sample SAMN03794762, study PRJEB22550) | activated sludge metagenome | feature: wastewater treatment plant; material: activated sludge; isolation source: Wastewater treatment plant of a petroleum refinery complex | place: Argentina: Buenos Aires ... | reverse complement strand
TACCAGGTCGCGCGAATCCCCAGCGCATCGACCAGCTCGTCGGCACCGACCGGCGAGAAGCCGAGGTATCCCGGCGTCCGTCCCGGGTAGGTGGACACGCCGTCGATCTGCCCGATCGTCAGGCCCGCCTCCTCGAGCGCCTCGCGAACCGCATCGAGTGTCAACAACAACGGATGGCGCGTCAGCCTGATGCCGATCTGCGACTGCCCGATCCCGGTGATATAGGCTTCGTTGCCAGCTGCCATGTTCAGACGACCTTCTCGAAGAGCGGCAGGTAGACGTCGTCCTGCTGCTCGAACCTCACGCGGACGCGATCGCCGATATCGACTTCATCCACGGGGCACCCCACGATATTGGTCGTCAGGTAGACACCCGGCACCCCGTCCAGCGCCACCCGGGCTATCACGTACGGGACTTCCGCGGCCGGATGCCACTTCTGGTGGTTCACGGTGAAGGTATCCACCACACCGGTGCCGGCGACCACCTCCGGGGAAACATTCTCCGACAGGCAGCTGCGGCATACGGGGCGCGGTGGATGAATGAACGCCCGGCAATCCTGGCAGCGCATGATCCGCAACTCACCCGCCGCCCCTGCGGTCCAGAAAGGGCGGTTCTCGGCATCGAGCCGCGGCAAGGGACGAGGTGCAGCCATCGGTGTTGTTTATCCCCTGCAAGCTGAAGTGTTCAAGGTCCGAGCACACGAGCGCCGCGGATGCCCGCTCATCTCGACATGATCTTGCCCAGATCGATCTGCCCGGTCGTCAGGCCGCCCATGAAACCGCCATCGACCGGCAATGCCACGCCGTTGATGAAGCCCGCCCCTGCGCTGTTGAGCAGAACCAGCGCACCGGCCTGCTCCTCGGGGGTCGAGCGACGGGCGGTGGGCAGCGTGAAGGCATCGATCACCGACAGGGGAGTGGCGGATTCGAAGTGACTCATCATCGGCGTCTGCGTGGGACTGGGCAGCGTGCAGTTGATGCGCACACCCTGCTTCATGAAACGCTGCGACGACAGCATCGTCCACACGATGATCGCCTCTTTCGACAGGGTGTAGCCCTCCTTGACGTCCTCGGGGTGCTCCTCGCACCACTTGATGGCATCGTCATAGTTGTCGATCGAGAGCAACTGCATCAGCACGGGCATGCGGCGACTCCACCCGAGACCACCGGTGGAGGAAATACTGGCAATCGCGCCACCGGCGGACATCAGCGGCAGGACGCGCTCGGTAACGCGCCGGGTCCCCGCATAGTTGACCTTCATGACGTCGAGCGCAGGGGCGGTTTGCGGCAGACCGGCGCAATTGAACAGCGCATCGACCTTGCCGCCGATCCGCGCAATCGCGGCATCGATGGCCGCTGGGTCCGCGGCATCGATGGCCGCTGGGTCGCGCAAATCGACCTGGTTGAACGAGGCGAGGTCGAGCCTCGATTCCTTGTAGTCGATACCGTGCACCTGGGCGCCGAGTTCCACCAGCAGGCGGGCAGTCGCCTCGCCCATTCCCGAGAAGCAGCCACTGACGATGACACGCTTGTTCTTGTAACCCAGGAAGTCCATTGCCAACCTCTCGATGAATTGCTGCAACCCGCGGCAGAATGGGCCGAAAGCATACGCCACTTGACGTGTTAGTCAACAGTGGTGATTATAACTTGCCGCAGCGCGGGCAGGCCCCTCGGCCGCCGCAGATCGCGCGGCCTGGCCCGTCGAAACCGCGGACCAGAAATCCAGGCTGGACAATAAGATATGGCCCTTTACACCACAATCCATCTGCACAACGTGCCGGCGGGACGCGACGCCGATTACGCGGCGTGGTTCGACGGAGCGCACCGCGCGGCGCTGGCGCAACTGCGCGGCTTCAGCAGCGCGGAGCGCTACGAAGTGACGCCGCAGCAGATGATGCCGGACATTCCGCAACCCTGGCGTTTCCTCAGCGTGTACGACTTCGACCTGCCCGATCCGGCCATCGACATCCCGGCACTCGGACCGCTGGTCGCCGATGCGCGCGACGCGGGCATGATCGCCGACGACGAAACCGAGCGGCTCTACACCTATCGCCTCTTCGCCGACTGGAAGGCCAGCCCGAACTGGCAGCAGTCCGAGCCCTTTTCGGGCGTCAGCATCATCCTGGCGAACTATGTTCCCGGCCGACGCGAGGAATACCAGACCTACTACGAAAACGTGCACAGCGTGGAAGTGATCAACGTCCCGGGCCATGTCGCCATGAAACGCGGCGAGCTCTCCCCGATCCAGATCGAACCGCGGCGTTTCTGCCCCGGCGACCAGCTCGTGATGTGCGCACAGCAAACCGACGACCTGCCGTTCACCCTCAGGGATTTCAGCGCACGCGCCGGCGGCAGGAGCCCCAGCGGCATCGCGATGCAACCGCGCTCGTCGTCCGCCTCCATCGCGCGGACCGTTCATTACTTCAGCAAGGTCAGCGGCAGCCGCTTCTGGTCCGGCGGTATTGCCTATGCCGGCGATCTTTCGGTATACCCGGACAAGGGCTGAGGCGCTCCCCGTCCGCCACCGACCCTGGCAAATCAGTCGGCCGACCGCCCTTCAACCACAAGGAGACCACCCGTGTCGAAGATCATCGTCATCACCGGCGCCGGGGACGGGCTTGGCCGCGCGCTCGCACGGCGTTTCGCTGCCGACGGGGAAACCGTCGTGCTGCTCGGGCGCACCCTGGCCAAGGTCGAGGCCGTGGCTGCGGCGATCGGCGAACGCGCCATGGCGGTGTGCTGCGATGTGTCGTCGCCGGACTCGGTGCGGGCGGCATTCGCGCAGATCGCCGCGCGCTTTCCGCGCATCGACGTGCTGATCAACAACGCCGCCGTGTATGAACCGATCCCGATCGCCGAAGCATCGGATCAGCAGATTCTCGGCGCCATCGGCACCAACCTGACGGGACCGATCCTGTGCGCGCGCGCCGCGATTCCGATGATGGGCCGGGGCAGCCACATCATCAACGTGAGCAGCGAATCGGTGGAAATGCGCTTCCCCTTCTTCGTGCTCTACCAGGGCAGCAAGGCGGGGCTGGAGCGCTTCTCCGAAGGCCTCAATCACGAACTGGATCCAAGCGGCATCAAGGTCACCCTCGTGCGCGCGGGCCAGATGATCGAGGAAGGGAAAATGCCCGCTGGGGATCCCGGGATGAGGATGCGTTTTGCCCAGGCCGCCCTGGCCGCGGGACTCGACATGCGCGCGTTGCCGAAGTCCCAGTACAGTTCGGCGACCAATGTATTCCGCTCGATCATCGACCTGCCGCCGGATCTTCAGACCCCGGTCGTGACCATCCACGCCCGCGCGGCCGACTGACGACCAGGAGTTCAGTGACATGAACGAGACATTCGATTTCGTGGTGGTCGGCAGCGGCGGCGGCTCGATGTGCGCGGCGCTGGCCCTGCGCGCGGCCGGAAAGAGCGTGCTCATCCTGGAGAAGACCGACCTGGTCGGGGGAACCACGGCCATTTCCGGGGGCGTGATGTGGATCCCCGACAACCGCTTCATGAAGAGCGAGGGGATCGACGACAGCCCCGCGCAAGCCATCGCCTATCTCGATGCGGTGGTCGGCGATCACGACGACACGCCCGGTGCCAGCCGCGAGCGGCGACGGGCCTATGTCGAGCAGGCGCCGCAGATGATCGACTTCCTGGTCAGCCAGGGGATTCGTCTGCGGCGCATTCCCTCCTGGCCCGACTACTATGCCGCTCCCGGCGAATCGGTGCCGGGCCGCACCGTGGTTTCCGAGCTGTTCGACATCAACCGGCTGGGCGAATGGAAATCCAGGCTGCGCCCGGGCTTTCTTCCGCTGGCGGCCAACCTCGACGAGGCGATGGAGCTGGCGAATTTCAAGCGCTCCTGGGGCAGCAAGAAGGTCATCGCCCGGGTCATCGGACGCACCATCGCGAGCCGGCTGGCAGGCAAGCACCTGGCCACGGCAGGGCAGGCACTGCAGGGGCAGATGCTGCATGCCGCGCTGAAGGCCGGCGTGGAGATTCGCGTCAACGCGGGCGCCAGGCAGCTCGTGGTCGAGGACGGACGCGTCACCGGGGTGGTGCTGGAGGCGAACGGTGCCGAGTGGCGCATCGGCGCGCGCTCCGGCGTGCTCATCAACGCCGGCGGCTTCGCCCGTAACCAGCGCATGCTGGACCGCTACATCCCCGGCACATCGACCGAGTGGTCCAACACCGCGCGCGGGGATACCGGGGAGATGATCGAGGAAGGCCTGCGCATCGGTGCCGCCGTCGCGCAGATGGACGAGCGCATCGGCTCGCCGATGGCTCTGCCTCCGGGGAACCCGCCCGTCAAACCCGGGATGCAGGGCGACATCTCCAAGCCTCACACCATCGTCGTGGACCAGAGCGGCGAGCGCTACATGCGCGAGTCCAGCTCCTACATGGAAATCGCCAGGGCGATGCGCGCGCGCGACACGAAGGTGCCGGCCGTGCCGAGCTGGATGGTGCTCGACAGCCAGTACCTGGGCAAATACATGCTGGCCGGGACCATGCCCGGCGCCAGGAAGCCGAAACAGTGGTTCGAGGAGCAGTTTCTGCGCCGCGGTGATACGCTGGAAGCGTGGTTCGAGGAGCAGTGTCTGCGCCGCGGTGATACGGTCGAAGCGCTCGCGAGCGCCTGCAACATGGATCCCGCGAGGCTGCGTGATTCGGTCGAGCGTTTCAACGGCTTCGTCCGCAAGGGCCGCGATGAAGACTTCCATCGTGGCGACCATGCGTATGACCAATGGCTGGGCGACTCGCTGCACCGGCCCTCACGCACGCTCGGCACCATCGAGCAGGGCCCCTTTTTCGCGCTGGCCCTGTATCCGGGCGATGTCAGCACCTACGGCGGCCTGGTGACCGATGTGCACGCGCGGGTGCTGCGCGAGGACGGCTCGGTGATACCCGGGCTGTACGCCACGGGCACCTCCACGGCGTCGGTGATGGGACGGGCCAGCCCCGGAGCCGGCGGAAGTATCGGCCCGTCGTTCACCTGGGGCTATGTGGCCGCCAGGCATGCGATCCAGGCATGACGGCTGTCCCCACGGGAATGCCGCGACAGTTCAACCCGTTCAGCGCCTGACGGCGCTGCCCCAGGAAACCCAGAAAGGACAGACACATGGAAATGCTCCCGGAAGCCAGGCTCTATATCGACGGCAAGCTGCGCGCGGCGGCCGGCAACAGGACCTTTGACAATATCTGCCCGTGGACCGGCGAGGTCATCGGCAAGTCGGCGGACGCCTCCGCGGACGACGTGAAGGATGCGATCGCCGCGGCACGGCGCGCCTTCGACCAGACCGACTGGTCGCAGCGGCACGAAGAGCGCTTCGCGCTGATGAAGAAATACCGCGACCTGCTGTTCGCCAACCGCGACCGGCTGGTCCAGATTGTCCGCCTCGAGGCGGGCTCCTCCATCGGAGCTGCCTACCGCGCGCAGGTCGACCGGGCGCTCAGCGGCATGGACGACGTGCTGGCCTGCTTCCCGTCCGTCACGTGGGAAGAGGATCGCGGGCGGCGCAATGAAATGGGCTTCGACAGCGACCGGATCGTGGTTCATGAGCCGCTCGGCGTGGTCGGCGCCATCTCGCCCTGGAACGTGCCGCTGTACGTGAATGTCGGCAAGGTCGTGCCCGCGCTTCTTGCCGGCTGCACCGTGGTGCTGAAGCCTGCCCCGGATACCCCGGCGACCGCCGCGTTCATGGGTGAGCTCGCCGTGGAAGCCGGCTTCCCCCCCGGCGTGTTCAACGTCATCACGTCCGCCGATCCCGTCATGGCGGGCGAAGCGCTGGTGAAGGACCCCAGGGTCGACGTGATCTCGTTCACGGGCTCCACCGGCGTCGGCAAGCGCATCATGGAAACCGCCGCGGCGACGCTCAAGCGCGTGTTCCTGGAACTCGGCGGCAAGTCGGCGAACATCATCCTCGACGACGCCCCGGACTATGCGATGTCCGTGATGCAGTCGATGGTGATTTTCCATGCCGGCCAGGGCTGCGCGATCCCTACCCGCCTGCTGGTCCCGCGCAGCCGTTACGACGAGGCGGTGAAGGCGCTGGAGATGGCCTATGCGGGCTTCGCCACCAAGTGGGGCGATTTCGACGATCCCACCCAGGTCATGGGCCCGGTCATCTCGGCGCGCCAGCGCGACCGGGTGATGGAATACATCGCGCTGGGGCAGAAGGAAGGCGCGCGCCTGCTCGCAGGCGGCAAGGCCCGGACCGACAACGGCGGCGGCTTCTTCATCGAACCGACCTGCTTCGTAGACGTGCGCAACGATATGCGCATTGCGCAGTCGCGCTCGGGCAGAAGGAAGGCGCTCGCCTGCTCGCCGGCGGCAAGGCCCGGACCGACAAGGGCGGCGGCTTCTTCATCGAGCCGACCTGCTTCGTCGACGTGCGCAACGATATGCGCATCGCGCAGGAAGAGATCTTCGGTCCCGTACTGGTGGTGATCCCCTACGAGGACGACGAAGACGCGATCCGCATCGCCAACGACAGCGATTACGCCCTGGGCGGTTGCGTCATCTCCGCCAGCAAGGAGCGGGCCACGCGCATCGCCCGGCGCATGCGCGCCGGCGCCATCAGCGTCAACGGCGGCCTCAGCATCACCGGCGACCTGCCATTCGGCGGATTCAAGTGCAGCGGCGTCGGTCGCGAGTGGGGCCGCGAGGGTATCGAGGAGTTTCTAGACAGCAAGGTCATCGCCACCAGGGCCTAGCGATCGACAGCCACCGTGGCGGTGTTCGACCATTGCATGCGCAGACTATTGCGCGGGGAGTACGCAACGTGATTGGAATGGACGGCAAATGTCCGTTTGAATTCAACTTCGATCCCTCGACCTTCAAGGTGGGCGACACCGTGAGCTATCGCGTGCCCGCGCTGGGTGATTTCCCGTTCGCGGCGGTGATCAGGGCGGTGCACGAGGATTACATCGAGATCGCCGACTGCGGCGAGCCCGACAGGTGTTTGCGCGCAACGCGCGAGAGTCGCCCGGTGGTGGCAGACGCCGACGCACTATCGAGATCGCCGACTGCGGCGAGCCCGACAAGTGTTTGCGCGCAACGCGCGAGAGTCGCCCGGTGGTCGCAGACGCCGACGCACTGGGCTGATTCATATCGTCGCCAACGGGGCAACTGCCGGGCCATCGGCGCCTGCCCGGCGAATATTGACGGGAATGCCGGAAAAACGCGGCATGAAATTGATGGGCTCCAGGTGCTTCTGCAGCGATGTCAGCCGCCCCGTGTGGCTTCCGCGTTGAGCGTAGGGATCGGTCGAAGGGGCGAGAGATCCGTAGAGGTGCGTCATCGACACCACGCCCCGACGCAGCTGGCTCTCGGCCCTGGCGACACCCAGGATACGACCTGATTCCGACTGGATCTCGATCAGTGCGTTGTCGTCGATACCGTCATCGCGCATATCGTCGGGGTTCATGTAAGCCCAGTTCAGCGGATATTTCCTGATCGTTTGCGGCGAGTCCCGGTACGCGCTGTTCATCGCATCCAGGATCCGGCGACAGGTCAGTCTGTACTTGAACCGATCGTCCACCACTTCCTCGAGCACGGCATGCAATTCGGCCGCGACGTCCGGCGGGCAGAGCTCGAGCCGCGCACCGTTGTCCGGCGCCGCCTTCACGTACTGCGGCGGGCGGACGGGCCGCACGCCGCCCGGATTCGCGCGCAACTCCTCGAACGACACGTCACCGTGCTCGCAGAGATAACGCATCATGTCCTCGGGATGGGGCGCGCGCTCCATGTCCAGCGGCAGTCCGCCCGGGATCGCGTCATAGGACAATCCATAGTTCCAGTACTTGAGCGTCAACGGCAGTTTCAGCCTGGACGCGACGCCCCAGAAGAACTCCCAGTCATGGATCGTTCCGGCGGGCCCGGGAACCACCGGTGGCGCGTATTGCGCAAAGGCCTCCGGATAAAGACTGTCTCCCGGAATGCTGAGATCGTGACGCTCGAAATGCTGCGACGTCGCGATCACGTAATGCGCCATCCGGGCCGTTTCGTTCATGCGCGCATCGAGGCTGACCAGCAGCTCGAGATCCGCGAAAGCGGGCTCGGCCCGTGCGGGATCGCCGAGCGCCGTCAGCGGATTGCCGCCGAACACGATCAGCGCGCGAATCCTGTCCGGCCCCGGCGCCAGGATTTCCTGCGGCAGCAGCGCCGTCGGAAACTCCCCGTAGAGCGCGCCGATGTCGGCCGTCCTGCACTTCACGCCCCTTTCCCAGCTGCGCTGCGGCGGGACCACCGTCTCGATGCACACGCGCGGCTTGAGCGTGCCGGGATTGCGCACCAGGTCTCCGGCGCGCCTGTAGCCGCCGACCAGCGCGTTCACGGTCTCGATCATGTGGTCGTTGAGATTGGAATGGGCGGACATCGAGGGCCCGCTGCCGCTGCCCACGAACGGGCGCTCTGCCTCGCCCAGCCACCGCGCGAGTTGCTCGATCTGTTCCACCGGCACATCGGCGCGCCTGGCCACGAGTTCCGGCGTGAACGGCGCGACGGCCTCGGCCAGCCGGTCCAGCTGGGTGACGAAGCGTTCGCAAAACGCCGTGTTGCAGGTGCCGTCGCGCAGCAGGATGTGGGCGACTGCTGCAAAGAGCGCCGCGTCGTGCCCCGGAAGTGGCTGGATCAGCAGATCGGCGTAGCGCGCCGTTTCCGTGCGTCGCGGATCGACCACGACGATGCGCGCGCCGCGCGCCCGAGCCGCGGCGAACGACTTGCCCGGTGCCCCGCTCTCCCCGGGCCCGAACGGGTAGGTCTGGTGGCTGACCAGCGGATTGTTGCCGACGATGACCGCAAGGTCGATGTCCCGGGTGCTGGGCTTGCCGCTCGCCATCACGCCCATTCGACCGGCCGTGACCCACTTCGCCGACTGGTCGATCGTCATCGTCGAGAAGAAGTTCGGCGACCCGAGGCTCGAGGCGAAGGCTCGCTCCAGCAGAGCGCCCAGCACGCTTCGGTACGCGCCGGTGCCGTGATAGAAAGCGACGGAGCGCGGTCCGTGTTCTCGGTACGCGCCGGTGCCGTGATAGAAGGCGACCGAGCGCGGTCCGTGTTCGGCGATCAGGGCCGCGAGCCTGGCGGCAATCTCGTCCAGGGCCCGGGCCGCCGGCAACGCGCTGAACGCGCCGGACGCCTCGCGGCGCAGGCTGTTCAGCAGCCGGCCTTCCGCCCCGTTATGAAAATCCAGGCTGGCGCGGCCCTTGGGGCACATATAGGCCCCGTAGGGAGAGGCGCTACCGTCAGCGCTCACGCCAGCCAGCTTGCCGTCCTCGATGGTCAGCTCCATCGAGCACAGCGCGCCGCAATTGCGGCAGAAGGACTTTGCCCGGGTTTGCATCACGCGGCTCCGCTCGAATTCCGGACCCGCCTAGCCCGGGGTTTTTCTCATGGCGGCCAGCATCAACGGAGCGATCTTCTCGCGGACGATGAATTGATTCATGAACTCCGCGACGGCAGCGATTCGCCCGTCGCGAATACGGAACATGAACAGGTGGGTGTTGTGGAACGGCTCGCCGTCGGGCAGCGTTCCGTGCGACTGCACCTCGGCAGCCACCCGGTCGTCCTCCGCGGTCAGCGCGTCGATCTCGTACCTCAATGTGCCGGAGAAGATCGACGCGAGCATTTTCATGGCGCCCTGAAAACGCGCCCTGTCCGATGTGCCTCCGTTCACCGTCCAGAGGGACATGTCCTGCGTCAGCAGATCATCAGGCACATTGCCACTGGCTATCGCCGTGAAGAAATCGCGAACGAGTTGATGGTTGACCGGCGTCATGTTGCTCCCCCCTTGCCGGATCTCCGCACAGGTTCTTCAGACCCGGGATCCGAGTTGATACTGATTCCATCGATGACGAAATCGATAACAGCCGCATTGATGTCATCGTCGCTCGCGAGACCGGCGGGAAAGATCCAGGCCCCCCCGAAGGCGGAAATCGAAACCAGCCGCATGGATGCCACCGCCGCCCGCGAGCCCGGCGGAAAAGCTCCAGCCCTTGAAGACCCCCCAACGGGGCACCGCCGCAAACGACACCCTCACCAGCAATTTCGGGTCGAGCGGGGGATTCCCCCCGATCCTGCCGCTCATCGTCGCGGCGCCGCGCTCGAAGTAGTGGCGCAGGCTCTCGATCTCACCGACTCCCTGCAGACTGCCCGAGGTGAAGCTCTGGGCTGCAACCAGCGACAGCAGCAGTTTCGAGTGCTCGTCGAGAAACTGCTGCAACTCGGTTATGTACCGGCGTTCGCGATCGCGAACGTTCGCCCGACTGGAAACATCGGTCGGATATCGCGCGTTGAACTCGGAAAAATGCTGGTTCAGCCGCTCGAAAACCGCCTCGCGAAAAAGTGCGGCCTTCGACTCGAAACAACGGAACAGCTGTGCTTCGGTGACGTCGGCGTTGCGAGCGATTGCCGCCGTCGTTGCCCCGACGAAGCCGCAGCGCCTGAACTCCTCCCGGGCCGCATCGATCAGCCGTTCCCTGATCTCCCCGGGCGAGCGCCGCTTCTTCCTGCGCACCGCGCC
>OEIV010001485.1_pt1 | contig 10525 bp, 6 predicted proteins | sample 1539231 | NCBI WGS metagenome assembly OEIV01 (sample SAMN03794762, study PRJEB22550) | activated sludge metagenome | feature: wastewater treatment plant; material: activated sludge; isolation source: Wastewater treatment plant of a petroleum refinery complex | place: Argentina: Buenos Aires ... | reverse complement strand
CCTCAAAACAAGTTGGTGGTGATTATTATGACATAATTGAACTTGATAATGATGGTTGTGTTGTTGCAATTGCGGATGTATCGGGCAAAGGCGTTCCCGCATCATTGCTTATGGCTAATATGCAGGCATTTTTGCAAGTTATATGCAGACAGAATGTTCCTTTGGATGAAGCAACCGGATTAATAAATGATCTTATCTCAAAAAATACTGCTGATGGAAAATTCATTACATTTTTCTGGGGAATACTTAATAATATCGATATGACTTTTAAGTATGTAAATGCTGGTCATAATCCACCTTTGCTTATAAGAGACGGGAAAATCATAAAACTTGAAATTGGTGGAATGATTCTTGGCGTGATGAAAACCATTTTGCCTTATCGATCAGAAAAGATACAATTAATGAAAGATGATGTACTTGTAATGTTTACAGATGGAATTTCTGAAGCTATGAATAAAAAAAGTGAGGAATTTTCTGATGAAGCTTTAGAAAAATTATCCTTAGAAATGGCAAGCGCTTCAGCTGAAACTATATTAAAAGAAATACAAAGTGAAGTGCAAAGATTTACGGATGGTGCTAATCAATCAGACGATATAACTTTAGTTGTTATAAAAGTAAAATAGAAATATGAAATTAAATCAATATTAGAAAACGATGAATAATCTTAAAAGATTTTTTATTAAGTACAGGTTAAACATAGCCTCAGGATTAACTTTAATCCTTGCTTTTATTGCCGTGCTCTCTATTTATTTTTCACTTGAAATAAGAGTCACTTCAAATGATGAATGTATCTGGGACCCAATAAAGGTAACTCAAGATTCTATGAAGATGGTATTTAAAAATGTTAAGATTGAAGGGGTCACATATAATGCTGGAATAAGAGACGGAGATTTACTTCTACAGATTGATAATAAAAACCTTAAAACTACTTTTGAGGCGCAAAGAATTCTTAATGAATTCAAATCTGGTGAATATGCTGATTATGCGATCCAAAAACCTGATGGTAAAATTGTTCATACAAAAGTTTACGTTAAAAAACTAATTCAATTTGGTTCACTCGCAGCAGCTATCAGTGGCTTGTTGTATCTGTTGATTGGTTTTTTAGTTTACACTGCTAAACCTGATGGCCTGGCTCAGAAATTATTCTTTGCAATTGGCGTTTTAGGTGTGCTGTCCGCAATTCATGTTTTCTTTCCATTAAATGATATTTATTTCAAATCGTTCATAACAGATCATTCAGTGGTAGCAGTTTTTGCTGCAATTATTATAATCGCAAGTCAAACTGCGATCCCTTTTATATCGCTTTATTTTACCTGGTCATTTCCAAACCAGTTTCAATTCTCAAAGAAAAAAATTACTAAAATAGTAATTATAACATCCGTTTTAATTCTTAGTCTGCTTGGAATTTCTCTGGCGATTTCTCTTGGTGTAACCGATTTTGCTACTCAAAAATACTTTAACACGTATCAGAAAATATTTAACTTATTTTTAATTATCCTTTACATTTCCTGTGCGGTTTCCTTAATTGTTCAATACTTTAAAGCAAAGAATACTGAGAATAAAAAACCAGTGTTAATTTTTGTGCTAGCCTTTTCATTTGGATTAATAATACAATTTTATGTTGGAACAATTGCTCCTGCAATCTCTGATACAATATTTAACTCTCCGGAATATTATATGCCTATTGTATTGATTGCAATTGTTCCGGTTGCATACGCATATGCAATATTAAAATATCATCTACTTGATGTTAGTATTGTTATTAGAAATTCGATTATTTATGGCGCCGCAATGGCTACTGTTGCTGGAATATATTTTGTAGTTATTTATTTGTTAGGGCAAGGTATAGGTAGTTTTGTCGGTGCAGATAATCAGGGATTTGTTGCTGGTATTTTCTTTCTGATTTTTGCATTTGTTTTTCAATCAACTAAAGATCGATTTCAGGATTTCCTTACAAGAAAATTTTATCCGGAACAGTTTGCCTATCAAAAAGTACTTATTCAATTTAGCAATGATGTATCAACCGTAGTGGGAACTGATAAGATACTCGATCTTACATGTGCAACTTTTATTGATGCACTTAAAATTAATAAGTTTGGAATTCTATTACGAGATTATTCAAAAGATATATTAACATTATCCCGTGGCATAGGATTTTCAAATCCAAACTGTACAATTGAAAAATCTAATCTCATTGCCGTCTTTAATGAAAAAGCGTTAGTATCAAATACTCCTGTAATCGAACAACAAGACTTCATTAGAGTTTTTCCCGATAAAGCCGACAGATTAATTGAAGAAGGTGTTTATTCAATAATACCGATGATTGTAAAATCGAAAGTTGTTGGTGCACTTTTGTTTGGTCTAAAGTATTCGGGATCTAAATTTGGCGGTAAAGATCTTGAGCTTTTAAATGCCGCTGCAAATCAAATAGCTATTTCATTGGAAAATGCAAGACTCTATCAATCTGAATCTGAGAAAATAAAAATTGAAAGGGATCTTGATCTTGCAAGAAAAATACAGCAAGGATTATTACCCAAATGTGTTCCTAATCTTAATGGCTTAGATATATGTGGTGAAATGATTCCTGCAATGCAAGTAGGTGGTGATTATTATGATCTTATTCAACTTTCAGATACTAAATTATTTGTTGCTGTTGGAGATGTTTCCGGTAAAGGATTATCTGCATCATTATATATGACAAAACTACAAACGATGGTTCAGATAGCAACAAAAATAAGTACAAGTCCAAAAGAAATATTGATAGAAATTAATAAACGGTTATATGAATCTATTGAGAGAAGCTGGTTTATAACTATGACACTTGCTTTATTTGATACTGAGAATAAAACCGTTAGATTCTGCCGTGCCGGTCATATGCCGCTACTCACTGCTAATAATGGAACTGTTGAATCGATTAAAACCGAAGGCATTGGTTTAGGACTAGAAAAAGGCGAAGTGTTTGATAGAACTTTACAGGAAGTTGAAATAAAAACAAAATCAAATCAGATATTTGCATTCTTTTCAGATGGAATTACTGAAGCAATGAATGAAAAGGATGAAATGTTTGGTGAAGAAAAACTTACCGAAATTTTAAAAGGTAAAGCAAACACTCGCTCAACAGAGGTAATGAATAAAGTATGGAGTGAAGTAAAATACTTTAGAGGTTCAGCTCTGCCTAATGATGATATGACTATGGTTATTGTAAAAGTTAACTGAAAAATTTTACTTCAGAATTAGTGGGAATTTATATTCATGAAAAATCTTATCATTTTACTCTGCCTACTTTTTACCATATCAAATGCCCAAAAAAAGATTGATGAGAAAATTGTATTTCCGGGAGTTGTTCATAAAACCATAATCAACTCCACAGATACTCTTATGATTAATGTATTGAAAGTTAATTTATCGCAGGGCCGTTATTATTTAAGTTCTGTTAAGGCTAAAAACCTTTTGAATGAAAGAGAAAAGACAAGTGATATATCAAAAGCACTTTCAGATTCAGGATATCAAGTTATAGCGGCATTAAACGCGGATTTTTTCGAACAGGATGGTGAAGTAATTAACAATATGATTTCTGAAGGTAAGTTTGTTAAAGCTGTTAAATTCACAGACTCGCCATTTAATACATTTGTAAATTCTCAGTTTGCCATAACTTACGATAATAGACTATTACTAGAACAATTCGTCTTCTCAGGAAACGTATTTTTCCCCGATGGAACAATTGAAGAAATCAGACGAATCAATTCTAAAGCGGATAGCAATTCAATTACAATTTATAATTCATTTCAAGGAAATTATACCCCGGTTGTTCCCGAAAAATGGGCAGTAAGCGAAGTTTTATTAATTCCAGCCGGACAATCAGCTGATACCACTTTTTTTACAATTGGTGATTCTATTAAGCAGGCAGGGCATACACAGATTCCTAACGATGGACTTATAATTTCAGCAAATAATAAATATGCATACTATCTCTCGAGAGAATTTGCAATTGGTGATACGATTAAACTTCTTCTTAAGTTAAATCCAAACTTTACAAATATTCGAAGTCTTACTGGCGGTTGGCCTCAACTTGTTAAAGATGGGAAAAGTCTTATTAAATCTAATCTAAATATTGAAGGTGTAATTCAGAGATTTTCTGAAAACAGACATCCAAGAACAGGAGTTGGTTTTTCTAAAGACAGCACAACCGTTTACTTTATCACCGTTGATGGAAGACAACAAATGAGTCGTGGAATGAGTCTCTTGGAGTTTGCTGACTTAATGATTGATGAAGGAATATATCAAGGACTAAATTTAGATGGTGGCGGATCAACTGCCATGGTTATAAATAATAAAGTGGTTAATAGTCCATCTGATATTACAGGGGAAAGAGCAGTTGGAAATTGCCTGGTCTTAATTAGAGAAGAGTATAGATAAATTAAACTTATAATCTTGAATCATAAAAAAAGCCGATGAACAATCATCGGCTTTTTTTTAATGATAATTTAATTCTTAAGAAAATTGAACTTTCTTCTTTGTCTTTTCAGCATACTCAAGTACAAACGCACTTGCTACGAAAATTGAAGAGTAAGTTCCGATTATTATACCGAAGAAAAGAGTAAAAGCAAATGCTCTTAAAACGTCTCCGCCTAAAAGCATAAGAATAAATACAGTTATTAAAGTTGTAAAAGCAGTAATAATAGTCCTGCTCATCGTCTGATTAATACTTTTATTTATAACTTCCACCAAAGGTAGAGTTTTATGGATTTTCATATTTTCTCTTACACGATCAAACACGATTACTGTATCATTAATTGAGTAACCAACAAGTGTAAGGAACGCAGCAACCACAGAAAGATCAATATCTAAGTTTAAGCCAGGTATAACTCCATACAATGCAGCGTAAAGTCCAAGAGTAATCAAGACATCATGGAAAAGCGCAGCTACTGCACCAACAGCAAAAACGAACTTAAATCTAAAACCTAAGTAAATAAGAATTACAAGCAAAGATAAGAAAACAGCAATCACTGCATCTCTTTTTAACTCGTCACCAACTTTGGGTCCTACTCGATCTTCTTTAATAACTTTAAAAGAATTGTTCTTAATTTTTTCTCTAAGATTTTCTTTAATCCATTCAGAGATACCAACACTCACGTCAATTTGAGTGTTATCAGGTTCTTCAGAAACTTTACCTGATTGAAATCCAGCTGCAAAAAGTTTTTCCGAAATCAGGTTAGTAGTATCAGGATTTGGAAAGGAGTATGTGATTGAAGTAGGTGTTTTTTCAACAACATTATAAACAACATTTGGGACAATGCTTTTTATTTCATCTTCAATACTCTTTACAACAGTAGGGTAAACGTCATCAGGCAGCTGCTGAAGTTCAGTTCTGATAAGAGCACCAGTTTCCCCACCAAATGTTCTAACCTCAACATTTCCAAGTCCGATATTTTCAATATCTTTTCTTACTTCTGCTATATCAATTTGTTTATCAAATTGAAGAACAATCTCGGATCCACCCTTAAAATCAATACCAAAGCTTAACCCTTTAAAAAGAACACTTAGTAATCCGATTAAGAATAAAGCAAGAGAAAACATATAGAAAAACTTTCTCTTACTTAAAAAATCTACATTTAAATTATGAAATACTCGCATTTATAAATTAACTCCTTAATAAAAATTTTAACCTACGCTGATTTTAAGGCCTCTTGAAACGAGGACATCTAACACAAGTCTTGAAATAACAAGGGCACCGAATAATGAGGCAGCAATACCAATCATTAAGGTTAACGCAAATCCCTGAACAGGGCCGGTACCAAATTGATAAAGAATAATTCCTGTAAAAAAAGTAGTAATGTTTGAATCGATAATAGCTGAATAAGCTCTTGAAAAACCGCTATCAATAGAAGCTTTCATTGTTTTACCAGTTCCCATTTCCTCTCTTATTCTTTCAAAGATAAGCACATTTGCATCCACAGCCATACCAATTGTAAGTACGATACCTGCAATGCCAGGCAGTGTAAGTGTTGCACTAAATCCTGCTAGAATACCCATTATAAAAAGTATGACAAGTACCAGAGTAAGCGCAGCAACTGTTCCAGCTTGTCGATAGTAAAAAATCATGAATAATCCTACAGCTATGTAACCTATCATAGCAGAACTAAATCCGCTTGATATAGAATCCTGACCTAAAGATGGTCCAACAATTCTTTCTTCAATTACATCAACAGGGGCGGGAAGGGCACCGGCTTTAAGTACAATCTCAAGCAGTTTGGCTTCTTCCATACTTTCAGAGCCTTCAATCTGTGAGCGACCGCCAGGAATTTTGCCTTTTACATTTGGGGCAGTAAAAACAACACCATCAAGCATAATCGCAATTCTTTTTCCAACGTTTGCTCCTGTTATTCTAGCCCAATCAGTTGCACCTTCGGAATTCATTTCCATATTTACAACAGGCGTTGATGTACTTGGATCTATGTTAGCTTGGGCATCTGTAACAACACCACCTGTTAGTTCAGGTGTTTTGTTAACCATGTACATAACAAAAATTTGTTTGCCATCTTCGGAGGTAAATGGTTTTGCTGAAAATACAAATTCAACGTTATCGGGTATTACTTTTTGTACTTCAGGTAAGCCTAACCAATATTCAATTTTGTTTCTATCATCTTTGCTAACATAAGCGTCAGCGAAAGGACTTTGAGGATTTAAAACTGCTGCAGTAAAGAACGGATGCTCAACTTGAAATTTCGCTCTTTGTTCATCCTCTGAAAGCTGCGAAGTTGAATCCGTAAGAGAAGTAGTATCAGTTTTCTTTGTCGTAGTATCCAATGAAGCAACATCATTACCTAATGAATCTTTAACACCTGATTCAGTTCTCTTTGCAAGAACATCATCAATTCTTTGCATAATTGGATAAGTTAACTCAGCATCTTTAACCAACCTGAATTCCAATAAAGCAGTGCCCTGTAAAAGCTGTTTAGCCTCTTCTTCTTTTGCAACACCAGGAAGTTCAACAATAATTCTTCTGCTTCCTTGTCTTGAAATAGAAGGTTCAGAAACACCGTACTGATCAACTCTGTTTCTAATAATTTCCATTGCGCGATTAACAGCATCTTCGGATGATTTTGTTAATTCATCCATAATTTCAGCATCATCTTGTCTAATAGTTCCGTAATATCTGCTTAATCTTATATTCCTTTCCAGAAATTTTCTGCCAAGTATATCAACAACTGATTCATCAGTTTTTAAAGCTTCTTTTTGAGCTTCTGCTAATACCTTTTTGAAAACATCATCTGGATTGTTAGCAATTTTCTCTAATAATTTGCCGGTATTAACTTCCAGAACAACCCTCATACCGCCCTGAAGATCCAAGCCGAGTTTAACTCGTTTTTTTCTAGCATCAAGGATTGAAGGATCAGCAATTTTGATGCTGTCTTCAACGAGAGTAACCAGCTTTTCTACCTGATCTTTTGATAAATCCGGGTTTAGCTTTTGTACCTTGTCTCTGGTAGCTTCAAGAGTTGCAGTTAATGATTTGTTGTTCTGATAATCCTGAAAAGTAGGATATAGCAAATAAATGCTTAATGCAGTAAATGCTAGGATGAGAATGATCTTAAATCTGTATTCTTTCATGCTTTAATAAATTTTAGTGACTAAAAGGGTCTTTAAAAAAATAGCTGTCAAACTTACGGGTAAAGGCTAAGAAAGTCAATAAAAATTAAGGATTTGGGATTGATCGTGGAGTAAAAAAGTAATGATTTGTTGAAAAAACAGCTTTTTAATTCTTGGAAATTATTGATGATAAATAATTCCTTTTTCGAATGATTTATTAATTATTTATCAAAATGAATCTTTTATTTTTTCAACTAAAAAACTTTAAAATATTTATATCAGATTTATTATTGCTTTAACCAATCTTGAAAAAGTATTTTTAACTCTATCTGCTGTTTCTGTTACTTCGCTGTGTGAAAGTTTTTGATCTGAAATACCGGAAGCAAAATTGGTAATACAGGAAATTGCTGCTGTTTTCATTCCAAGATAGGATGAATAAACTGCTTCGTGAACGGTGGACATTCCAACTGCATCTGCACCATACTTTGCAAAAAATCTAATCTCCGCGGGAGTTTCGTAGGTTGGTCCTTTTGTAAACCAGTAAACACCTTGCTTAAGATTTATGTTTTCTGATTTAGCTGCTGTTATGATAAGATTATTAAATTTAGTTCCAGACAAATTTATAAAATTATTTTTACCTCCAAGATTTGTTAAACCAATCAGCTCTGTAAGTTCTTTCTTAATTAATATTCCATTTAATGAAGTTGCTAACATTAAATCGCCGGGAGTAAAATTTTTATTTATTCCGCCTGCTGCATTTGTAAGTAATAGATTTTTAGTGCCAAGTTTATGTGATATAAAAACAGGAATTATGCATTCATTAATGTTGTATCCTTCATAATAATGTACTCTTCCCTGGAACAGAATTAGTTTTTTACTTTCGTACTCAGCAAAATGTATTTTACCTTTATGCCCAACCACAGTTGACGCAGGATAACCAGGAATATCAGTAGTAGAAATTGATTTATGTATTTGAAGCTGCTCAGCAAAATCTCCAAGGCCGCTGCCAAGAATAATTGATATTTCTGGTTCAAAAGGAGCCTGAGATTTTAGAAACTCAATAAGTGCTTTGTATTTAAAATTTAAATCAACCATTAGAAAGCAAAAAATAATCCGGCTAAAGTTGCAGTTAATAATGTTGTAAGCACGCCGCCAATAACCGCTTTAATTCCAAGTGCGGCAATATCCGATTTTCTGTTTGGTGCAAGCGGTCCAAGTCCACCAATTTGAATTGCGATAGAGGAAAAGTTTGCAAATCCACATAATGCATACGTAGCCATGAGAATAGATTTTTCATTAACAAGTTTACCTGTATGTACAAGATTACCCATATCGGAATAAGCAACAAATTCATTTAACACTACTTTAGTTCCTAGTAAACTTCCGAAAGTAAGTGCATCGTGCCAGGGCACACCAATTCCGTAAGCAACAAACTGTAATACCAATCCAATCATAAGTTGAAAACTTAGCGGCTGACCAAAATTTGTTATCAAATAGGAATTTAATCCAACAAGATCTCCAAATCCATTTAGCAAAAAATTTATTAATGCTATAAGCGCAATAAAAGCAAGTAACATTGCACCAACATTTAAAGCTAACTGCAATCCATCACTTGCACCATTTGCTGCTGCCTCAATAACGTTGCTTGAATTTTTTTCGATTGAAACTTTTACTGTGCCCTTAGTTTCTGATTCAGAAATTTCCGGAATTAAAATTTTTCCAATCATCATTGCACCGGGGGATGCCATTACACTTGCGCCTAGTAATTGTGTTGCAAACATTTGTTGTGCTTCAATAAGAGGAATACCATGAGCAGTTGCGTACGCACTACCAAGCATCTGAATATAAGCTGCCATAACTCCGCCCGCAATTGTAGCCATTCCGCCAATCATAATCGTAAGAAGTTCACTTTGTGTCATTCCTTTTATAAATGGTTTTATCATTAATGGCGCTTCAGTTTGTCCAACAAAAATATTTGCTGTGCAGGAAAGTGATTCAGCACCGCTTGTACCCATAACTTTTGCCATAACCCAAGCCATGCCTTGAACAATCTTTTGCATTATACCAAGGTAATAAAAAACCGACATCAGGCTTGCAAAGAAAATTATCGTAGGAAGCACCTGGAATGCAAAAAAGAAACCGAGATTCCCTTCATTGCCGGGAGCGAGAGCAAGATTTCCGAAAACAAATTTTGCACCTTCGGTTGTAAAGTTTAATATCAAAACAAAAACATAACTAACTGAATTAAAAAAATCTTTTGGCCATCCGAAAGGAACGAAGAACGAACGAAGTGAATCACCCCGGAGAATAAGAATTGCAAAAATTATTTGAAGTACGAATCCCGAACCAACTAATCGCCAATTTATTTTTTTCTTATTGTTGGATATGAGAAATGCAATTCCAATTAATAGTACTAAACCAAAAATGCCACGAATGAATGATTCATAATTCATTAATGTTTCTCTTCGGTTGGAATGTAATGGCATTTGCGGCAGCGTGCTTCATAAACATCGGCTGCACCAACAACAACTCTTTCTGCAGAAGCAGTTTTTCGCTGTGTCCTGTCTGCCGGATTTCCGCATTCAACACAAATAGCGAGTGGTTTTGTAATATACTCTGCAACAGAAAGTATTTGCGGGATTGGTTCAAAAGGAACACCGCGATAATCCATATCCAATCCCGCAACAATAACCCGTTTACCATCATCTGCAAGCTGGTTGCAAACATTTACCAGATCGCTTGAGAAAAATTGTGCTTCATCAATCCCAATTACTTGTGCATCTTCAACCAAATCTAAAATCTCTTTTACATCTTTAATGAGAATTGAGGGAAGGGATTGTTCGCTGTGAGATACAATTGAATTTGTAGAATATCTTGTATCGATATTTGGTTTAAAGATTACAACTTTTTGTTTTGCAATTTTAGCCCTTCGTAA
>OEIV010001484.1_pt1 | contig 10533 bp, 7 predicted proteins | sample 1539231 | NCBI WGS metagenome assembly OEIV01 (sample SAMN03794762, study PRJEB22550) | activated sludge metagenome | feature: wastewater treatment plant; material: activated sludge; isolation source: Wastewater treatment plant of a petroleum refinery complex | place: Argentina: Buenos Aires ... | reverse complement strand
CCACCGGGAGTTTGCGGAGTTGATAGCAAATGTTCAAACAATTCCCACCGTTTAACAGAATTATTTTCGGTGCCACCATTACGCTCGATGTAATCTTTAACTATATCCATTCCCAAATTGTAATTGATTACATAGCTTCTGTACTTCTCAATAAACGAAACATACTTATCAGCACTATTTTTTGTGCGCAAAGCATTTTTCATTAACCATTCCACGGTTTGCTCACGGGTCCATATTCCATCAAGAAAATTTCTTGCTGCTTCATTACCGGAATAACTGAAATTCTTCTGCAGATCTAAAACCTTGTAAAAAAGATCTGCTTCTGCAGGGTTTAATCCGGCTAACGGAAATAAAACTTCTTTTTCAAATTTAACTCTCTCATCACCGGGAAACGCCATCGGGATACCATAATTTGCGGTTCCTTCTGCAATTAAAGATTGAGGAGAAAATAAAGCATAAACTTTAAACTCGGGCCAGTTGCGTTTTTTTGCAAGATTAGATTCAAGCAAAACATTATAAACATGATGCCCCGGATAACCTTCGTGTGCAGCAAGATCAACGGCACGATCGATAAAGATTGGCAAATCAGTATTTACTTCAATTACACTGAAGAAATTTCCTTTGTACCAATTGTACGCGCCCCATGGTTTGTCTTTTACGTATTCAACTTTAAAGGATTCCTGTTCAGGAAGTTTAATATGATTTAAGGTTTTCGTTCTGCATTCATTAATAGCTGCATTAAAAACAGCTTCAAGTTTATCAGTAGGAATAACAAACTTCATTTTAAAATCATTTAATCTTTTAGCAACATCTCCGCTTCCGGGAAGAATTTTGTCTAACTCTATTATTGCTGATTGAAAAAATTCATCATTCTGTTTTGGAGCGGATGCATCATACAGAGCTTTTGTTTCTTCATCAAACGGAAGAAGCACTCCGTTTAGCATAAAGATTTTTGTTTTGCATGCAAGCAGTTGTTTGTAAAGATATCTGAACCTTAGTGTTTCCAATTCATCGGCTTTGTATTCGCCGAGAGATTCAAGTTCATTCAAAAGTTCATCTGTTTTTGATGATAAGCTTTTATATGCTGTTGAATCAAAAGGTAAATTTGATTTTAAACCGGAACGCCAATCTTCGGGGCCATAATAAGCATCAACAAAATCAGCATCATACTGCCCTAAATTTAAAACAAGCTTTACATAATCTTCTGCTATACTATTCATTTTCAACTCAAGATCACTTTGGATTACTGGTTCTTTTCTTTCACTGCAGGAAACAAAAATGAATACTATTGCTAAGATTAAAATTAATTTACTCACTTTTTAACCTGTTCTTTCTTGCATCAATAAAAGATTTAACTGCTAAAATTATAAACACCAGACATAAAATCGCCATTATTGCCTGCACTGTAACTGCGGCAGGTCTTTCAAGTTCTGCACCGCCAAGCATTTTGAAGAATTTTATTAATCCGCCAACTGTTCCCGCAAATCCAAGCAGAGTTAAAACAGCGGCACCATGCATTGCGTGCTTTAAGTATTTTTCATTAAGCGCCAGCCAGCCAAAGATTAACATTGGTATTCCAAAGAAAGTTGGGATGAGAGCGGTAATGCTTTCACTGCTTATTCCAAAGTAACCATATAAACCCATTAAAATAAATATCACACCGTAAGCAATTGTTAGTTTAGCCATTGGATCTCCATAAAATTATTTGTTTACAATCAGAATTTAATAAAAGGGAATGAAAGAAAAGAAAGCAAATTTTAGTCAGTTATGCTAAAATATTACAAAACAAATTGTTATAATTTATCTTAAGCAAGCATAGATTGAATTAGTTTTTTCAAAACTGCATCATCCACCGGTTTGATTAGGTAATTATGGGGAAAAGATAATTTTTCATCAAACAACCTTGTTCTTACTTGTTTATCGGCATTACCGGAAATAAAAATTACAGGTGTAGTTTTTATAGCGCAAAGTTGTTTTGCAAGTTCAACACCATCTAATTCACCCGCAATATTAATATCAACAAAAAGAATATCTAGTTTTTCTCTGGAGAAAATTTCAAAAGCTGTCTTGCTATTATTTGCAAGAAAGGTTGTTGCTAAGCCGGTTCTTTTTGCAATTAATGAAATATGAAGAGCAATTATAGCCTCGTCGTCTATTATTAACCCTTTGCGTTCTAACTTAGCCATAATTCTCCCTCTTTTATTATAACGTTAAATTGATTGTTCTTCATTTATCGGAAACTGAATCTTAAATGTTGCCCCATTACCGTTTTCAATAATTAAATTACCATTTAACTGGCTTACAAGATTTAAGATTAGATTCATACCAAGAGACTTTGCTTTTTTTGTGTCAAAGTTCTTTGGTAATCCTTTTCCGTTATCCTTTACAGTAATTTCTGCAAGAGATTCTTTACTCTTAACAGTAACTGATATTTTGCCTTTTTCTCTGGATTTAAACGCATGCTTTACTGAATTGGAAACAAGTTCGTGAAAAATTAAAGAAGCCGGCACGGCAGTGTTAATATCAAGTAAAAGATTTTCACCTTTAATTTCGGTTTTAATTCTATCCTCTGATAAGGAAGAATTAAATATTGAAATAATTGTTTTTAAATAATGCTTAAAATCTATTTGGGATAAATCATCAGATTCATAAAGATGCTTATGAATAACTGAAATAGAATGTATTCGATTTTTAGCAGTTTCCAGTATCGTTCTTGTTTTTGCATCAGAGATGTTTTCTGTTTGCAGAGATAATAAACTAGAGATTATCTGAAGATTATTTTTTACCCGGTGATGAATTTCTTTTAATAAAATTTCTTTTTCTCTAAGCGAATGAGAAAGTATTTCTTTAGTATTTCTTATCGAAGTTATATCTTCAAAAGTAGTATAAACCTGATAAGGTTTTGTTTCATTTCCTCTGAACTGCGGAATAGCATTAATTATTATCCACCTGTAGTTGTTGATTTTAGGATTATATACGCCCATTATTACACCACTTGCTGGTTTTCCGGTCTTAAGAGCGATCATAGAAGGGTGATCATTACCAGCAAACTCGCTCATATCTTCATGAACAGCTTTCCATCCTGAATCCATTGAATTTCGTTTTTGCATCTGTTCTACCGTTAAGCCTAAGATTTCCTCAGCCTTTGGATTAGCCGAAATTACATAGCCGTTAGGATCTAAATAAATAACACCCTGCTGCATCGTTTCAAACATTGTACGGTACTTTATTTCGCTCTCGCTAAGCTTTGTTTCCTTTACTTTACTGTCGTTAATATCATAAGAAACACCAACCAATTGTATATAAGGTATGTGATCGGTATTAATTTTAACAACAGCTCTCTCCTGTAGCCATCGCCATCTGCCGTCATTAGATTTTATTCTGTACTCATAGTTAAACACAGTATTTGGATTAGAAATACCTTTATTTAATTCCTCAACAAATCCATCCAGATCTTCAGGATGAATGTATTCCTTGTAATCATTTACGTTTATAATCCCGGAATTAAAAGGCAGCCAATTGAAAAATTTTCCAAATCGGTTTCCCATTTCTTTTGGATCTAATATATCCCAAATCCACCAGGAAACTCCTGCTGATTCAAAAGCCTGATCAAGTACCGTGTTCGCAACTTCAAGTTTATCAACAGTATCTCGGAGATCAGTAATATCTATGTATGTGATAACAACACCATCCGCAGATTCATCACTTCGTGTAAAAGGAGTTATTCGCTGAAGATAATGTCTGCTTCCTGTACTTTTAATTTGTTTATAAGAATATGATCGTTCTTCAATTACCTTTTTTGCTTCAACAAGAATATCTTTTTCAGTTATATCAGCAAAGTTGGATGCAAAATCATAAATAGGTCTTCCAATGTCATTTTCACGAAGATTAAAAACTTTTCTTAATTCCGGAGTAAACTTTCTTATTCTCATTTCAGAATCTAAAAACAAAGTTCCAATTTGTGTGCTGGCAAGTAAGTTTTCCATATCAAGCGTAAGATTTTCAAGTTCAGTATTTTTTGCTTGCAGTTCTGTGTTTATAGAATAAAGTTCTTCGTTTACAGATTGAAGTTCTTCATTTGCACTTTGCAGTTCCTCATTGCTGGCCATCAATTCTTCATTCGAAGCTTGCAGCTCTTCATTACTGGTCTCAAGTTCTTCTACGATATTTTGCTTTTCGGTATTTAGAACTTTTAATTCACTTTCAAGATCAGTAATTCTTTGATTGTTAATGTCCGTATCATTTCCAAGATTCATGGTAATTTTTATTGTATCTGTACTTTGAATAGATGGAAACTCAATCAGAAACACAGAATAATTATCAACCTCGATGAACGGAATCCTAACTATAATTGAAACTGTGTAGTTATTGTCGTTGTGTGTAAAAGTAGCATCCTTAATTTCAACAGGAATTTTATCAGCAGCAGCTCTTCTAACAGCATTACGCACGATTGATGATAAACCAGGTTCCAGCATGTCTATCAGGTTAGATGTAAAAACACCTTTACCAACGGTAAGATATTTGCCGATATCACCATTAATGAACATAATCTGGAAATTCTGATCAATAAATATGGATGGCGGAGAATGTAGTTCGGTTAAAGTTCTATAATAAGATTCTTCACTATGTGAATTGTTCTTTGCGTTGCTTGCGTAAGATTTATCAGGAGAAAGATATTTATAAAAAACAGATTTCTTAAAATCGTAATCATCAATATTGTTTCTTGATATTTGCTGACCTGATCTTTTATAAATTCTCCATTTAGGATCAAGAACTTCAAATTGTCCTTCATTATCGCTGATGTTCTCGCTGTGCCCAAGCAATAAAATTCCACCGCTGCGTAAAGAAAAGTGAAAATTACTAATTACACGTTTTTGTGTTTCCGGTTTTAGATATATTAATAAATTACGGCAGCTTATAATATCCATCCGGATAAATGGAGGATCTTTTACAAGGTTGTGTGCTGAAAAAATAACCTTTTCTCTTATTCGTTTTATTAATTGGAACTGATCTCCGGATTTTACAAAATAATTCTGAAGCCTTTCCTTTGCTATGTCTGTAATAATATTAACAGGATATAAAGCAGCGCTGGCTCTTTTAAGTGCATCTGTATCAATGTCAGTTGCAAAAATTTTATAATCACGATTAATTTTATTTCTTATCAGATATTCATCTAGCAAAATTGCAATCGTAAAAACTTCTTCACCAGTTGAACAAGCAGGAATCCATATGCGTATTGGATCTGTGGATTTTTTATCATTAAAAATCTTCCCAAATCCATTTAAAACAAGTGAATCAAAAGCTTCCGGATCACGGAAAAAATTTGTTACACCTATCATAAACTCTTTGTACAAAATAATTGCTTCATCTTCGTTTGAAGTAAAATATTTTTTGTAATCATCAAGTCTAATAATTCCTAAAATATCCATTCGCTTCTGAATTCTTCTGGCAAGTGTATTAGATTTATAAGTTCGAAAATCAATTCCTGTAATTTTATGTACTTCAGAAAGCAAATCTTTAAATAGAATATCTGTGTCAATTTTATCGCTGTCAAAAAAATCTGCTTTGCTTGTAGATAGATCGATAAGTTTTTTTGCAAGGTCGATTGGGGAGCCAATAAAATCTGCAAGATGCGTATGAAGCGCTGTATTAGGCATTCCATTAAACTGTGCAGTTTGCGGATCTTGAACCATTACGGTACCCCCTGAAGCTTTTACTGTTCTTATCCCTCTTGAACCATCACTTCCAGTGCCTGACAGGACGATAGCAACTGATCTTTCTGCACACTCACTACCGAGAGAATGAAAAAAAATATCAATCGGCAAGTTCAGTCTATCGAAGGGTGCTTTTTTAATCAGCTTTATTTTATTCCCTTTTAATGAAATGTTAACATCGCTGCGGTTTAAATAAATTTTGTTAGGCTGAATTTCCATTTCTTCAGTAACAGTAAGAATTTCCATCCCTGTATGTTTACCAAGAAGTTCATTCATTAAGCTTTTAAAATTTGGGGAAAGATGTTGAATGATGACAAAAGACATTCCTGTTTCACCGGGAATGTGATTAAAGAAATCCTGGATTGCATCCAATCCACCGGCAGAAGCACCTATACCAACTATCAACGGTTTAGATTCAGTAATGCTTGGAACTTGGTTCATAGAATGCCTTTCCACCTGTTAAAATTATTAATTAAATAAGTATGAATAATGAAACGAAGTGCGGGTCAATAAAGTTGATTGACTTAAATAATTGTGGCAAACATAGTAAGCCAATATTTCAAGTTCAATATTATAAAGATATTTTTATTTCATAATATCGCAAACAATTGATAGCACAAACGAATGTGGATTTATTATTCTAATTTTATAATCAGGTATTTTGTTCCATCAATTGTCAGCAAAATTTTGTTATCCCTTACAACTAACTCTTTTCCACTTACGAGGTCTTTTGCCTTATTTACATTATAGACCGCTGGTAAATCAAATTTCAAATCCTGCATCTCCGAACTTTTATTAACAATTGTTAGAACTCTTTCGTTCAAATCTGATCTTATAAAAGCATAAATATTCTCATCCGCTTGTAAAGTTAAAAAATCACCATATCTTAAAGCTGAATGTTCTTTTCTTATATGAATCAGTTTGCTTACATCTTCAAAGGTCTGTATTTCATTTTTGTCCAGATCGTAACCAAAACGCATCATTCTTCTGTTATCGGGGTCAGCAGCACCGGTCATTCCAATTTCATCTCCGTAATATATAATCGGAACACCAGGAATGGTTAATATGTATGCAAGGTGCAATTTTAATTTATCATAACTTTTAGGATCATCAACTTTAGGCGGATTGTTCCATGCAAAATCTCCAGCGCGTCCATCATTAATTGCAAGATCACCATCTGCGTAAGCCATATAACGGATTTTATCATGGCTATCCATTATATTGCCCATCAAATTGTTAAATCCGAACACCTGAAAACTTTTTTGCATCTGGTAATCAAGTAATTTGAAAGAAGCTTTTTCATCCAGAAAAGTTGGAACGGCAACATCATAAAGATTAAAATTAAACTGAGCACTTAACTGTCCGTTATTAACATAAGAGGCAATCATATCGATTCCACCAAACGATTCTCCGATCTGATATACTTCTTTATCAAGAGGTATCGCAATTTCTTTTTTCAATTTTTTAGTTAGTAATCTCCAGAATTCATTTGGAACATGTTTGACCGCGTCGTGTCTATAACCGTCAGCTCCGGTTACCTTTAACCACCAGACAGCATTGTCGGTCATAAACTCAAGTGCTTCGTAGGAACTAACAAAATCAAATGAAGGCATATAAGGTTCAAACCAGGTGGTTAAACGGTATTCATCCCATAATCTTAAGTTCAATCTTCCGTTTGGCAAATTAAAAGTTCCAAACCAATTACGATGATCTTTCCACATCCAATGCTCTTCATGAACATGATGTGCAACATAATCCAGATAAACTTTTGAATCTTTTTTGTGTGCTATGTCAATTAATTTTTTGACAAGAGTCATATCTCCAAAATGTTCTTCAACTTTGTTTGATGAAGTAGGCCAGTAACCGTGATAACCGGTGTACCAGCGATGAGGCGCAGGATATTCTCGATAAGCATTATTTGTATTATCAACGATTGGAGAAATCCATAAAGCATTTACACCAAGTTTATCAAAATATCCTGATTCCATTTTATTAATGATTCCCTGTAAATCCCCGCCATGATAGTTTGCTGGAGTAAAAAGAGAATCGTGTTTTACCGGATTGTCATTTGATATATCACCATTGCTAAAACGGTCAATCATTATGCTGTAAATTATATTATCATTTAAAGTATGAACCCCCGATTCACCGGCTATAACTCCATTGTGGATTTGGATCGTCTGAATATTTGTGTGCTTACCCATTCTGTTTACAGCAAGTCTAACAGTATGGTTACCTTTTAACATTTTTCCTTTTAGTGTAAGCGTAATTTCTCTTCCATTAATTTGTATAAGCTCTGCAGGAAATTTTTTGTTATCAAAGAGAACAATCAAACTTTCTTTGTTTACAACATTACTGCGATCCACATTTTCAAAATAGAAATTTAATTTCAATCCATCATTTGCATTTTTGGATCCAAGAACATGGAGAAACATTTTTTCTTTTACCGATTCTTCAATTATTCTTAGCGAGTTAAAATCACCCATCCCATTTGAAACCTTTACCGGGTTTGCCGGATCAACAACCTCTCTTCCATCAACATAAAATTTGTATTCATATCTTCCCGGATCAAGAGGAATTTCAATTTCAAAAATGCCATCATTATTTGCATCCCGCATTGGAAGATTTTGTCTATCCCAGCTGTTAAATTGTCCAAAAAGATTAACTTGTTTTTCTCCATCTTGCAGCTTGTAAGTGAAAAGATATTTTTGACTTTTTACTAGTTTAACAGGAATCTGATATACTTCTCCGTTATGCTTAAATGAAACTAATTCCATTCCAGAAAAATCATTTTTTGGGGTTAAAGAAAGTTCCATTGTTGAACTATTGTAGCTGGCATTAACATTTTTGGTTGGTGTAAATTCAACATTATAATCTTCAGAATAAAAAATATCACTGACCATAACTATTGTTGGCTGGTCCTGTGAAAGATTTATTGGCTGAATTAAATCGTGAATTGTCTGGGAAAAGTTTATCGAGGCTATAGTAATAATTGCTAGTAATATCTTTTTAAACATATTCCGATCCTGTAAGTTTAATAATATTATTTTCTGTTAAATTGATAACAATCTTGGAAATACTGTCTGCTAGTCTATCACAAGAATTTCTTAGATCAAATTTAATAAAAGAGGTTTAAAGATTAAGTAAAGAAAACAATTATTTACTTTAAATCCTTTAGTTCATCAAGATAATAGCAGTGATTGTGTTTTGTCATCCCAATTCTAGGATAATAATCAACTGCGGCGGGAGCAGACAGAAGAATTAGTTTTGCTTGCGGAGTCGCTTTTTTTGTTTCTTCAATTAGTTTTTTACCGATTCCTGTGTTCTGGAATTTGACATCCACGGCAAGATCTGAAAGATAAGTGCAGTACACAAAATCTGTAATTGATCTGGCAACTCCAACTAATGTACCTTCTACTCTTGCTGTCACAATCAAATTAGCGTTATTGCACATTGATGAGATTCTCTGCTCGTCATTTATCGGCCTTCGTTCAGCAAGGGTGCTGTTTTTAAGCACTTCAATAAATTCCGAAACATCAAGAGATTTTTCGATTGAATAAATGATCTCGCTCATACCATCTCCTTAAAATAAAAAAGCGAAGAACATTTCCATCCTTCGCTTTAATGATACAAACTCAACTCAGATTATAAAGCGTTATCTTTTGCAGCTTTAGCTATTCTGAATTTTAATACTCTCTTAGCTGGGATAACCATTGTAGCGCCTGTAGCTGGGTTTCTTCCCATTCTTTTCTTTCTGTTAACAACTACTAATTTACCTAAACCAGGAATTGTGAAAGCTTTCTTAGCCTCTTTGTATGCTAAGGCTACGAGTTCTTCTAAATACTGACCAGCCAATTTTTTTGTAACGCCGGTCTTCTTTGCCATATGATCAAGAATCTGACCTTTGGTCATTGGTTTTGCTGCCATAAATAGCCCTCTCTTTTAATTAATGAATGTTGTTTAATTACAAAGCGAAAATAAATATATTTTATTTGAAAAGAAAAGATTTCCAGATAAAAAATATTTTTAACACGCAGTTCAATACCATAAATTGAGGGTGCAATCAACCCGTAATTCATCCAATGCCCTGTAATTAACTTTGATGCACAATTGTTAATTCATTATTTTAATCTTTAATAAAATAATGTTGATTTAATTTTATATGCTCAGGAATATTTTAGCACTCTTAATTATTACTTCTGTTGTTGCTACGGCCCAAATTCAGGACTCAGTTACAGCAGATTTAAAAATTTATTCCGATTCACTTTCAACAAAACCAGACTCCATTCTTACAAGTGATTCTTTATTAATAGTGACTGAACGTGATTCTATCGTTCCGCTTTACTCTTCTCCGCTAACTGATAAAAGTTTTATTGCATCTAATAAAGAACTGCTTAAGCTTGAATATCAATACACTGGAGACTATTTAAGATTATCTCAGTTTAACTTTGTTAAGAATTTAGGATTTACCGGACAGCCGAACGAAACTTTTCTTTACGGAGTAGGTAATGATGCTGTTAGTTATCTTATGGATGGAATTTCTTATAATGATCGGCAGTCTAATTCACTGAATCTTAATCTTCTGCAAAGTGAAGACGTTGATTCAATTGAAGTGATTCCGCTTCCTCGCGGATTTCTTTACGGCGCATATAACAATCCTGTTGGCGTAAATTTTATTACAAAAGATTTTCTCTCAGCCCAGCCATATACAAGAATAAGATTTTACCAGGGCACAAATCGCGATATGATGTTTGATGGAATATTTAATGCAATTATAACAAACAAACTTATTGCCTCTTTTGATATTACAAACAGAATT
>OEIV010001482.1_pt1 | contig 10535 bp, 12 predicted proteins | sample 1539231 | NCBI WGS metagenome assembly OEIV01 (sample SAMN03794762, study PRJEB22550) | activated sludge metagenome | feature: wastewater treatment plant; material: activated sludge; isolation source: Wastewater treatment plant of a petroleum refinery complex | place: Argentina: Buenos Aires ... | reverse complement strand
CGTGGTGGCCGGCCGACCGCGTCGAGGTGGAGCGCACCCGCCGCCATCTGCGCGAAGCGCTGGGCGAGGCGGCTTTCGACGCCGCCTGGGCGCGCGGTCGGGCGCTGAAGCTCAACGCGGCTATCGCCTACGCCACCGCCGGCTGAGCGATTATCCGGCGCGACACAGGCGGAGAACGAAGAGAGCGCCGCGACAAACACGTCGCGGCGCTCTCTTCGATTGGTCAGGCCCGACGCCTTACCGCTGGAGCGCGCGGTTCTTCGGGCCGCTCAGATGGCCGCCGAACAGCGGCGCGAAGACGCAGAAGTCGAACAGGCCCGCCAGCAGCGGCACCGCGCCGACGATGGCCACGATGATGCCCGTCGCACCGTCGAGGCCCATCAGCCCCCAGGCGATCAGGGCGATGCCGGCGACGATGCGGAGGATGCGGCCGGCGGGGGAAATCATGAACTTCACGAATGGACTCATCTTGATATCTCCTTACTGAACGACGTTGTATTGCTATCTTGCCGACAGTGTAGAAGACACGAGCGCCGCTGTCGGTGACTAAGTCACATTGCAGCCAGAGTCGCCAGCCCTTTCACGTCGAGCACCTCGATCACGCCGCGCGAACGGCGAATCAGGCCGCCATCTTCCAGAGTCTCCAACAGCCGGCTAATCACTTCGCGGGAACTGCCCATCTCGGCCGCGATTTGCTGGTGGGTGATGTGAACCTGCCCCTGCACCTGGCTGTGCTCTGACAAGAACGCGGCCAGGCGCACGTCCATGCGGCGGAAGGCCACCTCGTCGATGGTGGCGATGACGCTCGCCAGCCGTTGCGAGAGCAGACCGAAGATGAAGTCGCGCCACAGGTCGTAGCGGCCTATCCACTGCCGGAACGCCCCGGCCGGGATCATCACCGCTTCGGCGTCTCGTTCCACGGTGGCGATCGCCGGGAAGGTCTGTCGGCTGAGGATGACGTTGGCCGTCAGAATGCACGACTCGCCGTTGCCAAAGCGGTAGAGGGTGATCTCGCGGCCGTTTTCGCCAATCTTGTAGACGCGCACCACCCCGGACAGGAGCAGGGCGATGGCCTCTACCGCGTCGCCCTCGACAAAGACGTCGTGGCCGGCCGGTATCCGCGCCAGGTAGGCGTTGTCCAGAAAGTCGCGCCTGGCTTGCGGCTCGGCCCGCCGCAGGAACGGCAGCGCCTGGGCGATACGTTCGTACTGCTTCTCTTCGATCATGGTTGTTGCCTCGCGTCCTTTCTAGCAGCATCCGCGCCGCCGTCAAGCACAATGGCAAAGCCTGTTTGTGCATCGGCCGGGAAAGTGTGGCACAATTCAGCCCGGCTATTGGGAGCGCTCCCAGAAGCCGCTGACACCTGACTATGACATCTCGCAACGTCTTTTTCCTACTCGTTCTGTCTCTGGTGGCGTTAGTCGCCTGCGACGCGGCGGGTGGCCGGCTCGGCCGCTACCCCACCGACGAACCGACGCCCATCCCCACCGCCCCGGCCGCGGCCAAGGCGACCTACACCGTCGCCCGCGGCGACATCACCGCCCGCCTCAGCCTGGCCGGCCGCGTCTCGCCCATCGTCGAGGAGAGCCTGTCGTTCACCATCGACGGCCAGATCGGCGAGTTGCAGGTCGAGCAGTTCACCTTCGTTGCCGCCGGTGACGTGCTGGCGACGTTGGACACCACCCAACTCGACGCGGCCCTGCTGGCGGCGCAGGCGGAGCACGACATCGCCGCCGCCCGGCTAACCGCCCGCGCCGCCGAAGTCGAACGCGCCCGCCGCCGCGCCGAGCTTCAGCGCGACATGGCCCAACTCGACTACGACTTCGCCGTCGCCCAGGCCGGCGCCGCGCCCTCGGCCGCCGAACAGCACGCCATCGACCGGCTGCGGCTGGCGCTGGAACTGGCCCAGATCGACGTGGCGGAGCTTGACCAGGCCATTGACCCGGCGCTGCAAGCCGAAGTCGACGCCGCCGCGCTGCGGCTGGCCCAGGCCGAAGCGGATCGGGCCGCGGCCCAGATCGTCGCCCCGTTCGACGGCGTCGTCCTCAACGTCCAGAAGGGCGCCGGGCGCGGCGTCGTCGCCGGCGAGACGGTGCTGGTGCTGGCCGACCTGAACGAGCTTCAGGCCAGCGCCGGGGCGCGCGATAGCGAACTGGAGCAACTGGCCGAAGACCTGCCGGCCACCGTCACCGCCGCCGACGGCCGCGGCCCGGCCCTGCCCGGCGTCGTCGCCCACCTGCCCTACCCCTATGGCAGCGGCGGCGCGGAGGAAAGCGTGGAGGGGGACAAGACGATCCACGTCGCCTTCGACGACCAGGATGCCGCCCGCGCCGCGTTCGAGCTGGGCGATCGCATCGCCATCGACATCGTCACCGCCACGCGAGAGGGCGCGCTGTGGCTGCCGCCGTCGGCCGTGCGCGAGTTCAGCGGCCGGCGCTTCGTCGTCGTGGAGAGCGACGGCGTGCAGCAGCGGGTCGATGTCGTCCTGGGCATTGCCGGCGACGGTCGCGTGGAGATCGTCGAGGGCCTTACCGAAGGCCAGGTCGTCGTTGCCCCCTAACCGGAACACGCCGTGAGCTTCCTCCACCGCCTCGTCGCCGTCTTCACCGTCAGCCTGCGCCGCCTCTGGGCGCAAAAGGGGCTGACGCTGGCCACCCTCATCGGCCTCGTCGTCGGCGTGGCCCTGATCATGGCCGTCCCCCTCTACGCCGACGCGGTCAACTTCCGCGTCCTGCAAGAGCAGTTGAGCCGCGGCGCCGACCGCGCCCACAAGCCCCCCTTCGCCTATCTCTACGACTACGTCGGCGCGTGGGTTGGCCCGGTCACGTGGGACGCCACGCGCCCACTGGACGAGTACCTGCGCGGCCGCGGCGGCGCCCAACTCGGCCTGCCCATCGCCGTCTTCACCAGCCACTTCGAGACCGACGCCCACCGCCTCTACCCGGCCGCGGCCGCCGCCGGCGGCTATGCCGAAGACGCCTTGCTCGGCTACGCCACTTTCGCCACGGCCGAGGGTCTGGCCGACCACATCACGCTGACCGCCGGCGTGTTCCCCCAACCGGCCACCGCCGACCCGACCGCGCCGATTGAGGTGCTGGTGTCAGAGGCGCGGGCAACAGAGTTGGGGCTGCAAGTAGGCGACGAGCTGATCATGTTCAGCCCGGACGAGACGGCCGCCGCGCGCGAACGGCCGGTGCGCGTGGCCGGCATCTGGCTGCCGGCCGACCCGGCCGACGACTTCTGGTACTTCCCGCCCGATCTGCTGGCCGAGCGCCTCTTTGTGCCGCTGGAGACGTTCCGCGACCGCATCGCCGGCGACGCGCCGATCATTGACCGCGCCGTGTGGTATCTGGTGGCCGACGGCAACGGCATCACCACCGAGCGCATTCCGGCCCTATCGGCCGGGGCGGCGGCCGTGCTGCGCCAGGTCGACACGCTCTTGCCGGAGACGCGCAACCCCGTCACCCCCGTCGACGGCTTCCGCGGCTACCAGCGCGCCGTCAGCGAATTGACCGTCCTGCTGGCGGCGTTCAACGTGCCCATCATCACCCTGGTGCTGGCCTTCATCGTCCTCATCACCGGCCTGGCCGTCGACCAGCGGCGCAACGAGATCGCCGTCATCCGCAGCCGCGGGGCGACGCCGTGGCAGGTCGTCGGCTTCGCCGTGGTCGAGGGGGTCGTGCTGGGGCTGCTGGCCCTCGTTCTGGGGGCGCTGCTGGCCCTGGCCCTGACGCGCCTCATCGGCCAGACGCGCACCTTCCTCGACTTCAGCGCCGACTACCGCCTGCGCGTAACGCTGACCCAGGCCGGGCTGCGCGCCGGGCTGCTGGCCGTGGGGCTGGCCGTGGTCGCCCAGGTCTTGCCGACGCTCTCGGCCGCGCGCGAGACGATCATCTCCTACAAGCAGGAGCAGGCCCGCGCCGTGCGCCGCCCGTGGTGGCAGCGCGGCTGGGTGGACGTGGCCCTCTTCGGCCTGACGCTCTATGGCTTCTACCTGCTGCGCCAACAGGGCAGCATTCTGGCCCTGGGCGCGGGCGGCGACGACCCGTTCCAGAACCCGCTGCTCTTCCTGCTGCCGTCGCTGGCCGTCCTGTCGCTGGCCCTGCTGTTCCTGCGCCTCTTTCCGTGGCTCATGGAGGGGTTCAGCCGTCTGGCGGCCCGCTCCGACAGCGTCGGCCTGCTGTTGGCCGGGCGGCAACTGGCCCGCGCGCCGCGCGGCTACGCCATGCCGCTCATCCTGCTCGTCCTGACCGTCAGCCTGGCCGCCTTCTCCGCCTCGCTGGCGACGACGCTCGACCTGCAACTCAACGACGCCCTGCTCTATCGCACCGGGGCCGACGTGGCCCTGACCGGGGCGGGGGTGGACTTCACGCCGCCCGGCCCGTTCGAGCAGCCCACAGCCGACACAGCCGCCGGCGGCCTCTTCCTGCCGCTCGACGAGTACCTGGAACTGCCCGGTGTGGTGGCCGCCACCCGTCTGGGCCGCTACCCGGCCGAGGCCCAGGTGGGCGAGCAGGAGCTGGCCGGTGTCTACCTCGGCCTCGACCGGGCGGAGTTCGCTACGGCCGCCTTCTGGCGCTACGACTTCGCCAGCCAGCGGCTGGGCGCGCTGATGAATGCCCTGGCGGCTGTGCCGGAGGGGCTGCTCGTCTCGCGCGACTTTCTGGACGAGCGCGGCCTGCAACCGGGCGACCTGATGCGCCTGACCGTCACCGCGCCCGACGGCGTGGTCGAGCTGGACGCCCAGATCGTCGGCGCGCTCGACTACTTCCCCACCTGGTACGCCACCGAGACGGGGCCGCTGTTCGTCGGCAATCTGGACACGCTCTTCGCCGCGGCGGGCAGCGACATGGCCTACGAGGTGTGGCTGCGCACCGCCGCCGCGCCCGACACCGACGCCCTCGACGTTGCCCTGCGCCAGCGTGGCCTGTTCGGCTGGCGCTACGACGAACCGCACACAGCCATCGCCGCCGAGTTGGGCCGGCCGGAGCGGCAGGGGCTGTTCGGTCAGCTATCGGTCGGCTTCATCGCCGCGGCGCTGCTGACAGTGCTGGGCTTCTTCATGTACGCCCTGTTCAGCTTCCGCCAGCGGCTCATCAGCCTGGGCATTCTGCGGGCGATGGGGCTGTCGGCGCGGCAGTTGGTGGCGCTGGTAGCGTTCGAGTTGGGCGCGCTCATTCTCTCCGGCCTGGCGCTGGGCACGGTGCTAGGGGTGTGGATCAGCCGCCTGTTCATCCCCTACCTGCAAATCGGCGCAGCCACGACCAACCTCATCCCGCCCTATCTGGTGGAGATCGCCTGGCCGGCCGTCTATCGCATCACCGCTCTGTTCGGGCTGCTGTTCCTGGCCGCCGTGGCCCTGCTGACGCTGCTGCTGCGCCGCATGCGGCTGTTCCAGGCCATCAAGCTGGGGGAGACGGCATGAGCGAGCCGATCATCGTCTGCGAGAACCTGGTCAAGATCTTCAAGGTGGCCGAACTGGAAGTGGTCGCCCTGCAAGGGCTGGACCTGACCGTGCAGCGCGGCGAGCTGCTGGGCATCGTCGGCTCCAGCGGCAGCGGCAAATCGACGCTGATGAACGTCCTGGGCGGGCTGGTGCGGCCGTCGGCCGGCCAGGTGGTCGTCAACGGCCACGACCTGCTGAAGCTGTCCGACGCGGCCCAGAGCAAGTACCGCCGCGAGGAGGTCGGCTTCGTCTGGCAGCAGGCGGCGCGCAACCTCATCCCCTACCTGAGCGCCATCGAGAACGTCACCCTGCCCATGACCCTGGCCGGGCGCGAACGGCAGGCGCGGCAGCGGGCCGCGGAGTTGCTCGACCTGGTCGGGCTGACCGAGCGGCGCGACCATCGCCTGCCGCAACTGTCGGGCGGCGAGCAGCAGCGCGTGGCCATCGCCGTGGCCCTGGCCAACCGGCCGTCGCTGCTGCTGGCCGACGAGCCAACGGGCGAACTGGACAGCACGACGGCCCTGAGCATCTACGAGGCGTTGCGGGCCCTGAACCGCGAATTGGGCGTGACCATTCTCATCGTCAGCCACGACCGCACCATCGTCCGCCACGTCGGCCGCGTCATGGCCATCCGCGACGGCAAGACGGCCGGCGAGACGGTGCGCCGCGCCCGCCCGGCTCCCGACGCGACGGGCGACGCCGCCCACCCCGCGCCCCACGCCGACGAGCACTACGAAGAGCTGCTCGTCCTCGACTCGGCCGGGCGGCTGCAAATCCCCAAGGCGTACCGCGAGGCGCTGGGCATCGGCGACCGGGTGCGCATGGAGCTGGGCGAGGACGGCACGCTGGTCATCCACCCGGCCGGCGGCGCGGCCGTGGCCCCGGTGGCCGCCGTCGCGCCGAACGAGATCGCTGCGCCGGTCGCCGGCCGGGCGGCGCGGCTGCGCAACCGGCTGCGGCGGAGGCAATCGTGACCGCCCCAGCCATCCTGGCCCAGGGGGTGGCGCGCGCCTACCCCGTCGGCGGTGGCCACGTCCACGCCCTGCGCGGTATCGAGCTGAGCATCCCCCCCGGCCGCTTCATCGCCCTGATGGGGCGCTCCGGCAGCGGTAAGACGACGCTGCTCAACTGCCTGGGCGGGCTGGATCGGCCGACGGCCGGCCGCGTCGCCATCCACGGTCGGGCGCTGCTCGACCTGAGCGAAGCGGAGTTGACCGCCTGGCGACGCAGCGAAGTGGGCTTCATCTTCCAGTCGCTGGGGTTGCTGCCGACGCTCTCGGCCTACGAGAACGTCGAGTTGATGCTGCGCATCGCCCGAATGGCGCGGACCGAGCGGCGGGCGCGGGCGATGGCCTGCCTGGAGATGGTCGGGCTGGGCAAGTGGGCCGACCACCGTCCCTACGAGATGTCGGGCGGCCAGCAGCAGCGCGTAGCCGTGGCCCGGGCCATCGCCAATCGGCCGCGCCTGATTCTGGCCGACGAGCCGACGGGCGAATTGGACAGCGAGACGACGCGCGAGGTGCTCTCCCTCTTCCGCGCCATCATCCACGCCGAGGGGCTGACGATGCTGATGGCGACCCACGACGATCTGGCCGAAGAGTATGTGGATGAGGTGTTGCGATTGGAGGATGGGCGGATTGCCGGAAACAGTGGTTAGGGGAACTTGCGATAGATTTCGCGCCGATGCAGAACACGCTTAAACTCAATCAACTGAGTTTCGCTATCAATCCACAGGCCGACGCGATAATCGCCGATCCGTATTTTATAGTAGTGAGCGTAGCCGCTTAGCTTCTGTGTTCGCCCCGCAAGAAAAGGATCGCGCTTGATCTCCTCGCCAAAAGCGATACTTTCAACCCGCTTCCGCACAGGACTGGGCAGTTGAGCCAGTTCTTTCAGAAACGTATGCGTGTGTTTGACGCGCCAGCTCACGACTGCGCTTTAGAGAGAAAGGACTGATAAAGATTCCACGACGCTTCGCCTTCAGACGATTCGTCGTTCTCAACCTCGTCCATTAACCGGCCCAACTGCTCATCCTCGGCGATCTCTTCCAGCAGGAGGCGAAGAGCATCCCAAGTTGGCAGATCGAGCAACACGGCTGTCTGTTGACCATCCTTATCAACTACGTAGTGGACCGAATCAAGTATCGCGTCTATACCCATCTGGTGTCCTTTTCCAAAAAAACGACTGGCTTGATTATACCATAGCCGCGCGGGCCTATCCCAATACCCTCAGTTAGAACCGATTGAGCCACTGCCCCGAAACAATGCTCATGCCCACCCCCTGCCGCCGGTAGCCCAGGCTGTGGTAGAACTTCTCGGCGTCGTCGGTGAAGAGGTAAATATGCTGCCCCGGCAGGCGGTCGGCCAGCAGGGTCATCATCTGGGTGGCGATGCCGCGGCGGCGGTAGTCGCTGTGGGTCCACACGTCCACGACGTAGGCGTTGCACACCCCATCAGATAGGGCGCGGGCCTTGCCGATGACGCGGCCGTTGTACCAGGCGAAGACGACAACGGCGCTGTTCTCAAACGAGCGGCGCAGTTCGTCGGGGGTGCGGCCGTTGTCGAAGTCGTCGGCCGTCAGGTCGTCTTTCAGCCGCGACCAGTCGACGGCGGCGGGGTCATGGGAGTAGGTGATAGGCATATCGTCTTCGGACATGGTGGTCTGCATTCCTTCGCAAACGGGCGATGAATCACGCGCAAGGTCTAATTCAACACCCACCAGCGGTGAGTTCTGAAAGAAATCTACCAAGTTATCTGGCTTCTTGGACGGCATTGTGACCCCTGTCCGTTGCCGATCAACGATGAGGGTATTGTTCCTGACGTGCTGTTGCCACGGTTCTCCGGCGTCCATATAATGTCGGCCGTTAAGTTGCTGATGCCCCCGGAACAAAGCTATTATCACTGAATTGACGCCGCTATCCAAACTAAAGTCTACTTCCACAGATCATGCATGAGTTAACTACTGTCGCCCCCGCCTTCGTCGAAATGGCCCACCGTATCGTCTGGGCCGGCGTCGCCACCGTGGACGGCCGCGGCCGCCCGCGCTCGCGTATTCTCCACCCCATCTGGCAATGGGACGGCGCGCGGTTGACCGGCTGGATCGCCACCAGCCCCACGCCGACCAAGCGCGCCCACCTGGCTGCCCACCCCCATGCCTCGGTCAACTACTGGTCGCCGTCGCATGACACGTGCGTGGCCGAGTGCCGCGCGGTGCTGCTTCAGGACGACGAGACGCGCCGCTTCGTCTGGGATCTATTCCTCAATGCCCCGCCGTCCGTTGGCTACGACCCGCGCATCGTTCCCGCCTGGACCGGCCCCACGGCCGACGCCTTCGCCGTCATCCGACTGGAGCCGTGGCGGCTGCGCGTCTTTCCCGGCACAGTTCTGCTTGGGCAAGGGGGAGCGGTCCTCACCTGGCAGGAAGGCGCATGAAGCCGCCCGATGTCACCTACATCGCCACCATCACCCCGGTGTGCGAGGTCATCCTAGCCGGCTCGGCCGATCTGGCCTACTGGCGGGCGCGGCTGGCCGCGGTCGGGCTGTTCCCCCACGACGACAATGGGCGGGCGGCCGTGACCATTAGCGCCATCGCCGGGCGCTTCCGCGGCCTGCCGTTCCGCGAGGTGTCGGTGGGCGTGGTCGTTGGCGAACGGGACGACAGCCCCGCCGACGCCATCTACCTGGTCGGGGCGTTCAACTCATCGCGCCCCCTGGCCTGGGCTGAGCGGACTTTCTTTCGCACGCCGTACCAACTGGCCGCCATCCGTCTGAGCCAGCCGCCGGCCATCGCCGCCGCGCTCACGCTCGGCGGGCAAGTTGCCTACAGCGCCGAAATGCGCCCCACCCCGGCCGAGCCAGCACGCCGCGAGGCGCAGGCGTGGGAAGGGCGCATCTTCCTGCCGCCCAATGAGCCGCGACGCGAACTGTTCTACGCCCGACTGGCCGGGCCGACCGGCATTTACCCCTTTGACGCCGCCGATACGCTAACCATCCAGCCGCGCGGGGATGACGTGTGGCGGTGGCTGGTCGAATCGGACTTCACCGCCCACGAATGGCGCGTTCGGGCGGCGGCGGTGCATGCGCGGTCGCGGACAGTCAGACGGTAACTATGGGCCTCGCTTAGCTGCCACCAGATAGGCGACGGCCGAACGCGACCGACCTACGCCCGCCTCGACCAGCGGCTTCAGGTGCGACGTGAGCGCGGCCTGCTCTTCGGCCGATAACGTCTGAGCCATAATCTCGGCCAGGCTGGGAATCTTGGGATTGCCTGGAATGTGCAGCAAGTCGTTCCACGACTTGTACCGCGACTCCGATTTGAGTGCCAGATTCAAGTCTAACTGCACTTCATCAAACCCGGCGGCCTCAGCCAGAGCAAACAGATCGCGTTCATCGAAGTTGACCATTGGGTCGATGGCCCACGGTTGCAAGGCACTATAGACGGCTTTGAGCTTAGCGACAATAGCCATCACCGGCGTCACGTCGTAGCCGGCGAACAGGTGAGGCGGTTCCGGGCGACCGAAACGGTTGATCGGCTCGAAGAGCGAGACGCGACCACCCGGCCTCAATACGCGATGAAACTCGGCCAGGGCGCGGGCCTTGTCGTCCACATAGATTAGCACCGAACGGGTCGTCACTACGTCAACCGAGCCATCGGACAGCGCCGACAGGTCGTCGGCCGAAGCCTCGATGAAATCGCAGCGCTCGGCGACGCCCATTTTTTGGGCCAGGTCTGCCACATGGTCGAGCAAGGGGCGAGAAATGTCACTGAAGATGACCCGGCTCGACTGCGTGCGCTCCAGCGCGCCGAAGGCGATCAGGCCGTCGCCACAGCCAACGTCGAGCAGGGTTTCGCCCTCTTTTAGCGCCGCGTTGTCCAGAACCCGATCGCGAATGGGATAGAGGAATTCAGTAAGCGCGCGATTCATCAACTCCCGGTCGCCGCGAAAGCGGCTTTCGAGCAGCCACTTTTGCCAGATGTCGGTTAATGGCTGAGGCATTCGTACTCTCCTACGGCATTTACCGCTTGCGCTAGCGACTCAATTGCGCGTACAGCGCCGCCAATTCGATGCCCGGCTCCCACCCCGCCCCAT
>OEIV010001481.1_pt1 | contig 10546 bp, 6 predicted proteins | sample 1539231 | NCBI WGS metagenome assembly OEIV01 (sample SAMN03794762, study PRJEB22550) | activated sludge metagenome | feature: wastewater treatment plant; material: activated sludge; isolation source: Wastewater treatment plant of a petroleum refinery complex | place: Argentina: Buenos Aires ... | reverse complement strand
ACATTTTTTAGAAACAGCTTCTTCAATCACTTCTTCCGTGGCATCCAGGCTTATCAGAACGCCATTGCATTCCCAGGTTGGGTTGCCGGTTATCAGTCCCGCATTGTCATATGTTTCCTGCAGGCTAACCGGTGCCGCTTTTTCTAATAAACTTGTAATATCTTGAATTTTCATAAAAGCATGTTTAGCTGATGAATGCAAAAAAACTATACGAAGAATATAAAACAAAGATGCAAAAAATTGCCGATGTAAAATATGCATCGGCGGTTTTGCAACGGGACCAGGAAACGAACCTTCCACCTAAAGGCGCGGATTTCCGGGGACGCCAACTGGCTACACTCACAGAAATAGCCCACGAACTTTTCACGGACGAAAAATTAGGGGCAATACTCCATGAACTCCTTTCTAAAGATGGCCTCTCATCGGCAGAAAAAAGAAATGCTGAACTGACACTGGATGATTACAACAGGAACAAAAAACTTAGCCCTGCATTTGTTCGAAAAATGAGTGAAGCGGTAAACAGGAGTTTTCACACCTGGATAAAGGCCCGCAAAGAAAATGCTTTTGCCGTTTTTGCAGAACCGCTTCATGAAGTGATTGAACTGAAAAAACAGGAAGCCGGCCTGATCGGTTATGCATCGCATCCATATGATGCGCTGATGAATGATTATGACAAAGGGCTCACCGTTGCTGCCGCAGATGAATTATTTGATTCCCTACGCCCGCAGTTAAGCGTCCTGCTCGGCATGATAAAACAACATCCACAAGTGGATGATCAATTTCTCAGGCAACATTTCAATAAAGATACCCAATGGAAATTCGGTATGGAGATGCTGCAAAGAATTCATTTCAATTTTGATGCCGGCAGGCAGGATATCAGTGAACATCCGTTCACCATCAACTTCAACAGCCACGATGTGAGGATAACTACCCGTATTGATGAAAATGACTTTGGCAATATGACCTGGAGCTGCCTGCATGAAGGCGGCCATGCCCTGTATGAACAAGGGCTTCCAGACACAGAATATGGTTTACCATTGGGCGAATATGCCAGTGTTAGCATCCATGAAAGCCAGAGCAGGCTTTGGGAAAATTGCATCGGCAGGTCAAAGGATTTCTGGGCATTCAACTACCCTTTGTTACAGGATTATTTCCCCAACCCTTTTAATAATATCCCGCTTGACCAATTTTACCAGGGCATCAATAAAATCCAACCTTCCCTGATACGTACCGAAGCCGATGAACTCACTTATCATTTTCATGTAATGATTCGCTACGAACTGGAAAAATTACTGATAGGCGGCAGTATTTCTGCCAAAGACATCCCTGCTTGCTGGAATGAACTTTACCTTAAATATCTTGGCTTGCAGGTTCCCGATGACAAACAGGGATGCCTGCAGGACGTTCACTGGAGCCATGGCAGTTTTGGCTATTTTGCCACTTACAGCATCGGCAGCCTGTATGCAGCACAATTGTTTGCCGGCATTGAGAAACAGATACCTTCTGTGAAAAAAAATATAATTAACGGGAATAATATCCCAGTTTTAAACTGGCTTAAACAACATATATACCAACATGGACGTTATCATACATCAAATGACCTGTGCCGGAATGCCACAGGAGAAAATTTAAGAAGCCAGTATTTTATTGATTATGCTACAAAAAAATATTCCGATATTTATACAAAATAAACTCGGTGATATGCCAGCTCAAGCATTCAGGTCAAGGTACATTATAGCTGTTTTGATAGCCATCATTTTATTGGCAACCAGTTGCAAAAAAGCAAAAGATCAGATTACACAGGATATCCTGCAGGAATATTTCGATAACAATATACTCAATCGCGATTTTGTCGTAAAACTGGCTAAGGACACAGCCAACGATATCACCTCCCAATACACCGGGCAGGTTTTCCGTTTATTGAAAAACACCAATTACGACGGTGAAATGACCGGCATCAAAAACGGTATTACTTACCGGGGTACCTGGAACTGCAATGAAGATTTCAGTAAACTCACTATCAATATCACTACTCCGGCGCCTCCTTCCGAATTCACTTTCCTGAACAGGTCGTGGAAGTTCACTAAAAAAGCCGTTCCGGTTATGGAACTCGCTCCATGGGGCACATTGGATCCCAAGGTTTTACATATGGAGCGCCTCTGATTTTTAGCCCTGAACACAATATAAGGCCGGTTTTTCTGTTATATATCCTGAATATCCAATTCCCTAGGTTTTTTAACAGAAAAACAATCCTATGTCTACCTTAAAACATCTGGTTAAAACCGGATTTATCATGCTACTGCTTGCCTTTATGGCTAATCCTGGCAAAGCCCAGTTACATGCAGATTTTTCAGCCACGCCAACTTCCGGTTGCTCTCCCCTGGTTGTAAACTTTTCAGATTCGTCTACCGGTAATCCTACACAATGGAGATGGGACCTTGGAAACGGAACTATTTCATTCCTGCAAAATCCATCGGCAACTTATTTTACGCCAGGGCAGTATACGGTTAAACTGGTTATTCAAAAAGCTGGTGGAATCGATTCAATCGTAAAGACCAATTACATTACCATATATCCGCAACCAACTATAGAATTTACCGCATCGCCCAGGTCCGGATGTTTTCCTTTACCCGTACAATTTACCGACCAAAGTACAACACCCAGCGGAACCATTACACAATGGCAATGGGATTTCGGTGATGGTACATTTGGCAATACCCAAAATCCTGTACATACATATACTGCTGGCGGTAACTACAACGTATCATTAGTTGTAACCAATAGCCACGGATGTTTTAAGAGCATGTCTAAAAACCAGTTTGTTCAGGTTGCACAAGGTGTAACAGCAGATTTCAGTAACAACCTGCCCAACAGTTGCGTACCTCCGGTTAATATCAATTTCCAGAATTTATCAACCGGTCTCGGCACTTTAAACTATCAATGGAACTTTGGTGATGGAAATACGTCAACACAACTGGCTCCTTCGCATGTATACACTACACCGGGCAGTTATACGGTTCAACTGATTGTTACAAACAGTACCGGTTGCAGCGACACCATTATAAAACCAAATGCAGTAACTATCGGAAACACTGTTACATCATTCACTTCACCTGATACAGTATGCGCAGGTGTAAACATCACATTCAACAATACTTCTACTCCACCTCCGGCCAGTGCTTCATGGACTTTTGGAGACGGATCTACTTCCACTTCCATCAGCCCCGTAAAGTCTTATATACTTCCGGGCACTTACCAGGTGAAACTCATAAACAACTTTGGCGCCTGTGTTGATTCAACAACAAGGAACATCGTTGTTTCACCGTTGCCTTCAGTGAATTTCTTTACAACAGATACGCTCTCCTGTAACGCACCGTATACCGTTAGGTTTACCAGTAACTGCCCGGGAGCCGTTACTTACCTGTGGTTATTTGGTGATGGTACAACATCCAGTGACCCTAACCCGGTACACACTTATACGACTGCCGGCAATTTTACCGTAAGGCTTATATGCACCAACATCTATGGATGTACCAACAATACAATTAAAAAGGATTACATCAAAATTAAATTGCCTGTTGCGGGTATCAGCACCCTGCCACAACAGGGTTGCGCTCCTTTTGAATGGACGTTTTCGTCTACCGTAAATTCCATTGAACCCATAACTGGTTACTTCTGGGATTTTGGTGACGGTGGCACATCCACACTCGCCAACCCTACCCATATCTTCGGGCCGGGCACATTTACTATCAAACTGATTGTAACTACTGCCAGCGGTTGTACCGATACCGTTACAGTTGGTAATGGAATCAGGACTGGTACAAAACCAGTTACCGGTTTCAGTGCATCACCCCGTGATGTTTGTGCCAATGTTACAGTAAATTTTTCTGACCTTTCTACCGGTAACGTTGACCAGTGGCATTGGGATTTTGGTGATGGAAGCACTTCTAATGTACAAAACCCAAATCACGTTTATAACGATACAGGTTACTTCAATGTTCAGCTAATTGTATGGAACAATGGATGCCCTGATACTTTAGAAATACAGAACTATATCCATGTTAAACCTCCTATAGCAAATTATACCGTTGCATCCAATTGCAGCGAAAGGTTAAAGCGTACTTTCACAGATACTTCTATTGGTGCAGACGAATGGAACTGGGATTTTGGAGATGGCAACACATCAACCGTTCAACACCCGGTGCATGTGTATGCCGCTTCCGGTGTTTATACGGTTTCCCTGACCGTAGGAAATTTCTCAACAGGCTGTACATATACCCATACCAGTACCGTAAGGGTGATCAGTGAATCACCCGGCTTTACAGTAACGGATACGGTTATATGCAGGAACAACACGGTCACATTCACATCAACAGGTTCAAACCCTGCCAATATCGGAGCATACCAATGGAACTTTGGTGACGGCGCCACAGCCACCGGACAGTCAGTTACCCATACCTATACCGTTTCCGGGCTTTATGATATCACCATGATCATGGTTGACTGGAATGGTTGCAGGGACACCATCGTTAAGCAGCATTTCATCAGGGTGAACGGGCCTACAGCCAATTTTAGCGCATCGCCCAGGGAGTCATGCCTGTTAAATACGGTAACTTTCGCCGACAGCTCTTTATCAGACGGCGTACATCCTATCACACAATGGATTTGGAATTACGGAGATGGCATAATAGATACACTTACATCCGGACCGTTCCAGCATACTTATGTAACACCGGGTATGTATACAGTAACACTTACCGTTTCTGATATCAACGGCTGTACTGATTCGCTTTCGCTGTCAAATTACCTTACCATTTCAAGGCCGGTAGCAGATTTCAATGCCGATACTTTATCTTGCCCGGGCACAGTCATCCAGTTCCTGAACAGCTCAACGGGAACCGGACTGTTATATAACTGGGATTTTGGTGATGGAGCCATCAGCATCAATGCCAACCCGGTACATGCTTATACAGCCAATGGTTATTATACTGTACGGTTAGTAATTCACGACCAGTTCGGTTGCAGTGATACGATCACAAAGACGAATTATATACATATCGTAACACCGGTTGCCGATTTCTCGGTAAGTGATTCGGTAGGCACATGCCCTCCGCTCATCGTGGCATTTACAAACACATCACAATACTATAATTCATTAACCTGGGATTTTGGAGACGGCACATCAACAACCAACCCTAATCCCTCGCATTTTTACAATACTGCCGGAACATTTATAGCAAAACTCATTATTACCGGACCGGGCGGATGTACTGCAATAAAAGAACAGACAATCACGGTAAGGGGGCCATCAGGAACTTTCACATATGATCCGTTATCCGGTTGCAGCCCCACCACAGTTAGCTTCAGGGCTACTACACAGGGAAGGATTTCTTTCATCTGGGATTTTGCAGATGGAAATACGATGGCAACCAATGATTCTATTGTTACCCATACGTACGCTATCGTTGGTTCATATGTTCCAAAAATGATTCTACAGGATATCAGCGGTTGTACCGTTGCCATAACCGGGCTTGATACCATCAGGATACACGGTGTGAATGCAGATTTTAATTTCACACCTCCTATTGTCTGCAATTCCGGTTCAGTACAATTCAACAACACATCAACCAGTGCAGATGCCATAACCGCCTATGAATGGAATTTTGGCGACGGCAATACGGCTGCAACTGCAAATCCAGTGCATTTTTATAGTGCGCCTGGATTATACTTTCCTTCACTTAAGGTTACTACTGCATTCGGTTGCAGCGATTCCATCATCAGCTCAATACCGGTTAGGATAGTTGCTTCACCACAGGGACAGTTAACACAAACCGCCAACGGTTGTACACCTGTTACCGTTACTTTCAGCGGTTCACTGGCAGTACCGGATACTTCTGCCGTTACCTGGCAATGGAATTTTGGAAATGGTAACAGTTCAACGGTTTCCAACCCTCCTGCACAAACCTATGCGATTGCGGGTACATACCCCGTTAGCTTGTTTGTAACAAACAGCTCAGGTTGCGTTGATACAATAACAACCAGCGTACAGGCTTATGCGTTACCTAATGTGAATGCAGGTGCAGACATGCTGGTATGTGAAGGAACTGGAAGGAACTTACAGGCAACCGGCGCAGCCAGTTATATATGGTCGCCTGCCACCGGATTAAGTTGCACCAACTGTGCAAACCCGGTAGCCAACCCAGATTCTGCCATCACTTATACAGTTACAGGTACAAGCGCTGAAGGATGCATACAGTCTGATAATATCAGGGTAACTGTACAATATCCTTTTGATATGAGCAGCAGCATTGGCGACACGATTTGCAAAGGCAGCTCTTTACGTTTATTCGCATCTGGAGCCCATACATATACCTGGAGCCCTTCAACAGGGCTTAACAGCGCCACCAGCGCTACTCCTACTGCTACGCCGCTGGTAACAACACTGTATACCGTAATTGGAAAAGATGATAAGAATTGTTTTTCAGACACAGCTTATATACCAGTTACCGTGTATAATATTCCAACCGTGGAAGCCGGGGAAGACAAGACCATCAATGTGGGCCAGGTATTAGACCTTGTTCCTGCTATTTCTGCTGATGTTCGGGAAGTGAACTGGAGCCCAACCGGCAGCATATTCAGGAATAGTTTCCCGGCTATCAGCATCAAACCTAAAGAAACAACCACCTTTACCGTGGAAGTTAAGAACGAAGGAGGTTGTACGGCCAGGGATAATGTTACCGTATATGTGTTATGCAACGATGCCAATGTATTCATACCAAATACTTTTTCACCAAATGGAGATGGAGCCAACGATGTATTCTATCCTCGTGGCAAGGGCCTGTTCAGGATAAAATCTGCCCGTGTTTTCAACCGCTGGGGTGAAGTGGTTTATGAAAAAGGAGAATTCGCTCCCAATGATGCGTCATCGGGATGGGACGGAACATACAAAGGCAGGAAACTGAATGCAGATGTATTCATCTATATGATTGAAATATTGTGCGATAATAACACCGTACTTGTTTACAAAGGCAATGTTGCGCTTATAAACTAGTAATACAGCAAAGGGACTTGCATGTTCTTTAAAAGATGAAAATCACGTTCCCCTGCCTGTTATGAAAACAGTAAATTATTAAACGAGATACATAACAGTTGAGATGACGGCTATTTCCATTATCAACTGTTATGTATTGAAAATTAAGAAACTTATGCAAAGAAAATAACAGCATTTCAATACTAAAAGCAATCCTGGTTCGTTTATATATCAGTACAATTGCACAGAATCTAAAACACCTCTACCCAAACCTATGAAAACAACATTACACCAGTTCCTGGTTGTAACACTGCTTATGTGTGCAATTCAGGGGCAATCTCAAGACATCCACTTTTCCCAAATTTTTGAAACGCCTTTATTGCGCAATCCAGCATTGGCCGGGTTATTTACCGGAGATGTCAGGGTTCAGTCTGTTTACAGGTCGCAATGGAACAGTGTAACCGACGCTTATAAAACCGGATCCCTTAATGGTGAATTTAAACTGAAAGTTGGCCAGGCCGACGATTTCATTACCATTGGCGGACAAATATTATATGATAAAGCTGGTACGGTAGCGCTTACTTCAACACATATATTGCCTGCATTAAATTATCATAAGTCATTAAGCGCCGACAGGAACAGTTACCTTTCTTTAGGTGTGATGGGTGGTTGGGTTCAACGCAGCATCGACAGGAGTAAAATGACTACTAACAGCCAGTTCGACGGATCAGGATACAACGGTACATTATCAACCGGTGAAACATTCAACAAATCGTCTTACTCATATTTCGACGGAAGTGTTGGGATGAGTTTCAATAACCAGTTGGGCGAAAATGAAGACAATAACATATTCGTTGGTTTGGCTTACCATCATTTCAACAGGCCATCCAAACTGTCGTTTTACAGTACCAATAAATATGAGATGATGGCAAAATGGGTTGGGTCTGCAGGTATCCGTATGAACATGACAGACCATTCGTTCTTCACCATACAGGCCGATTATAGCAAGCAGGGCGTGTATTCAGAAACAGTTGCCGGCGCTTTATATAGCTTAAAGCTGGGTGATGATGAAAACCCAAGATACCGTATTCACGGTGGCGCATACCTGAGGTGGAAAGACGCCCTGATTCCAGTAGTAAAACTTGAATTTAACCCCATAGCAGTTGCATTCAGCTATGATGCCAATATATCACAGTTAAAAACCGCCAGTACCGGGCGTGGAGGTTATGAAGTTTCATTAACCTATCAAAAATTTGCCGACCGTTTTAACAGCAGCAAAGAATCTATCAGGTGCCCGAGGTTTTAATGATAAGATTCAAATTTATATTCCAAATGTCCTGGGCCAGCAAAAAATTGAAGATTTTTGTTTTTAGGGTTTTTTTGAATAACGGAGGCCCGCCGCAAGGTGGGCCTTACCGTTTATATACATTGCCCTAAAAAATTCCAATTCAATTGAACTTTATTCTTTAATAATTGTTGCACCCGATAAATATAAAAAAACAAAACAATGATACAAATTGACCAAAAAGCCCCGGATTTTTCGCTGTATGATTCTGATAAAAACAAAGTGACACTGTCATCTTTCCATGGTTCACACCATGTATTGCTCCTATTCTTCCCACTGGCATTTACCGGGGTTTGCACCCGTGAACTATGTTCGGTTAGAGATGATATTGGCCGTTATGATATTGCCAATGCACGAGTAATGGGCATATCTGTCGATTCTGTGTATTCCCTGGCAAAATTCAAAACAGAACAGGCGATCAATTTTCCCCTGCTCAGCGATTTCAATAAAGAAGCGTCCAATGCATTTGGATGCATATATGAATCCTTCACGGATATGCACTTAAAGGGAGTTAGTAAAAGATCGGCATTTATAATTGATAAACAAGGTGTTATAAAATACGCCGAGGTTCTTGACAATGCCGGGGAATTACCGGATTTCCAGGCCATCCATAAAATACTCGAATCACTGGATTAATTAATTATATACATAAATAATATAATATTAAACATCCGGAGGTTAGCTTCAGTCAAAATATTTAGCTATAATTTTATAGTACGAAATAGGATAATTCAAAGTATTTGTATTATTTTTACTTTATTGAAGAAAACCATCTACATATTAACCCTCTTACTGGTAACCAGTTATACTTCATTTGCCCAGGCAAAACCTGAAGCAGAAAGGCTTGCACAGGTACGCCTGATTAAGTTTTATCCAAACCCTGCTACCTCTGTTATCAATTTCGATTTTCAGAAAGGCATTGATAAAAATTATTCATTGCAGATATTCAATTTCATGGGCAAAAAGGTATATGAACTTAAATCCCTGCCAGCTTCCAGGATTAATTTGGAATTGAATGATTTTTATCGTGGCATTTACATTTTCCAGTTAAGGGATAAAAATGGCTCCATTGTAGAATCTGGTAAGTTCCAGGTTAATAAATAATAAATCTACTTCCCTCTCCTGCTATTTTCTTGCTTTTTTAATGTCAATTTGGCTGTAATTATGCCTTGGCAAAATGTTTGACTGTTGTACCTTTGCACACATTTCAAATTCAATAAATAAGTTATGGAAGAGAATAACAACCAGCCGGCAGAGAATAGTACGATTGACATTAACTCAGATTCCGATATACCCGGAAACATCCATCTCAGCAACCAGGATGATGCGTTGACGACTGAAACGGAAAAATTAACTGCTGCGCTGAACGAACAAAAGGATAAATACCTGCGTTTGTCGGCCGAATTTGATAATTATAAAAGGCGTACTGCGAGGGAAAGAAATGAGATGTCCCAGACCGCTGGCAAAGAAATCATTTCTTCCCTGCTGGAGGTTTTGGACGACAGCGAACGTGCCGAAAAACAACTGCAGTTAAGCAATGATATCGCACAGATCAAAGAAGGGAACCTGCTCATCTTTAATAAACTGAAAGCCATCCTGCAACAAAAAGGGCTAAAACCTATGGTTAGCATTGGTGAACATTTTGATGCCGAAAAACATGAAGCCATCACAGAAATGGATGCAGGAGAAAAAATGCAGGGTAAAGTGGTTGACGAAGTTGAAAAAGGGTATTACCTAAATGACAAGATCATACGCTTTGCTAAAGTGGTGGTAGGCAAATAAATATTTTACAGGCTTTCCAAAATAAGTAGTCCTGTTTCAGATTTCAATAGCTGATATTAATGACAAACAAAAGAGACTTTTACGAAATTCTGGGTGTTTCTAAATCTGCTTCACAGGAAGAGATAAAAAAGGCCTACCGCAAAGTAGCCATGCAGTATCACCCCGATAGGAACCCGGGTGATAAAGCTGCAGAAGAAAAATTCAAGGAAGCTGCAGAAGCATATGAAATTTTGAATGACCCGGATAAGAAAGCACAATACGACCGTTTCGGGCACAGCGCTTTCGGTTCCGGACGCAGTGCGGGTGGATACGGCGGCGGCATGAACATGGATGATATTTTCAGCCAGTTCGGTGATATTTTCGGAGACGAAGGTTTTGGAAGTTTTTTC
>OEIV010001480.1_pt1 | contig 10546 bp, 11 predicted proteins | sample 1539231 | NCBI WGS metagenome assembly OEIV01 (sample SAMN03794762, study PRJEB22550) | activated sludge metagenome | feature: wastewater treatment plant; material: activated sludge; isolation source: Wastewater treatment plant of a petroleum refinery complex | place: Argentina: Buenos Aires ... | reverse complement strand
ATGATTCGCTGCGCCGCCAATTACGGACCAATGTGGCTCTGGCCCGCGATGGACTGCGTGGGTTGGGGTGGGCGCTGCCGGAAACGGCCGTGCCCGTCATTTGCCTGGAGCAGCGCGAGGGTCTGAACTTGGGGCGTATCCAGGCCGACCTGTTTCGCCACGATGTGCTGGTCGCCCATGCCACCCATTACACCAGCGTGCCCGATGGCGGCGCGCTGCGCATCGCCATCTTCGCCACGCACACCGAAGCGCAAATCAACCACCTCATCACCACCCTGGCCCTGGTGATGGCGGCCTGACGCCGGCATGGAGGAAGACTGTATGAGTCTTCAGTGTTCAGTGTTCAATGTTCGATGTTCAATGTTCAGTTAGCGGCGGGATGGGCAATCGCCCAGGCAGTTGAAGTCGGTGTCTGGTTGGAACTCCAGGCGTAGAATCTGGCCCGGTTGCAGAACGGCCGTATCGTCAAACAACACCAGCGTCGTCCGGCTTGTGTCATCCACAAAACTCAACTGGACGTGATGTTCGCCCGGCGCGATGGCCCATTCGTCCAGGATGGGGCGTGATTGTTGCCACTCAGCCACGCCATACGGCCGTGATAATACCACTTCCCCATCTACCATTAATCGCAAATCCATGGTTTCCACTAAATCGGGCGCATTCACCGGCAGATTGCCCAGCGGCGCAGAGGGATCGGCCAGGGCGATTTGCAGCACCACCGGCTGCTCCGGCTGCGGTCGGAACGGCAGGTCGGTCATAAAAATCTGAAAAGCATTACCACTGCCAGCAAGGCGAAGGCGGTGGCGATGTTACGCCAGGTGAAGGGCAGAAACATACGGCGGCTGGACAGGTAATCCGGTTCTTCGCGACCTGTTTCTTCGTTTATTTTGGTCAACGGTTTTAGTTCGATGGCCTGGGCAAAATCGTTGGGCGGCAGCCAGGCGGCGGTGATGGGCGCGTTGGCATAGGCGCGCTTCAAACGGGGCACGCGCTCCCGAACCAGGCGTTGTTCTGTCCACAGATTGCCTTCACGGTTGGAACTGTCATCGGGGGGACAGCCGACCACTTGCACGGCCGTTGCCCCGGCGTTTAAGGTGCGTATCAGCAAATCGGGCGGGGCTGTGCCCACGCACGGGAGGGTCACAACTTCGATGGGGAGCGGGCTGGCGGAACGGCCGTTCTCCGGCAAAAATGGTTTCGCGCCATGGGCGGCATGGCGTTCGCAGGTAAAAATCACCTTCACCGCACCGTCCGGCGCTTTGGCCCGGGCAAAAGCCAACTGCGCGGCCACAGTCTCCCACAATAATTCCGGCGAATCATCCCCCATGCCCACCGCGACGCCATCACACGAACCTACGCAAATCCCGCAAGAAACGCACAAACTCGGGTCTTCAATGGCGATGAACTTGTGTGGCTTGCCATCATGCCGTTCCACCATCTGAATTGCGCCAAATGGGCAATCTAAGGCGCATTTGGTGCAGCCGGTGCAGCGATCTTTGATGATGTGGACTTTGGGCTGGGGCGTGGCTCGTTTCCCCTTAGAAAGCCAGGGCAGCGCCAGACCGGTGATGGTCAGGACCAGCAGCGACCCCCACAAAACGATCTCGGCGGTGGGTCCGGCGGCAGGCAAATAGAAGAGAAAAAAGGGGTCAATGGTAATGACGTCGGGTAGTTGCAGCATGTTGGCCTGGGGTAACATGCCCAGAGGGAAAACAATCGCCCCCAACAACAGCACCACACCCAGGCCCACTGTCCACTGCGGATCGGGCAGCCATTTGGCGCGGCTGAGGCGCTTGATGTGGAGCCAGAAGAAAACGGCCGTTACCACAAACAGCAGCACGTGGGCGGCCATGATCAACCCTATAATCCACCACGTATTCTCGGCCACTTCCGCCTGAATCAGGCGAATCATCACTGCCGGTCCCCAGGTGGTGAAGCGCTGCAAAAAACCCACAAAAGCATCGGTAATGGCTTGCGCCCGCTGATCCCAAATGAGCCAATAGCCGGTAACGCCGGCCACCCACAAAAAGAGAGTCATGACAACGCCGCTGACCCAGGCCAGCCAGCGTGGCCCGCGAAAGCGTTCCATGAAAAGCGTGCGGTAAGCGTGCAGCAACGTGGTGATGACCAAAGCCCCGGAGGCATACCGGTGCAGGGCGCGTATGGTCCGGCCAATGAACTGGCTTTCGAGACGGTTGACGGCGTTGTAAGACAGGTCGTAGCCGTACTGGAAGAACATGAACAGGTAAATCCCGGTCAAACCCACGATGAGCAAGAGAAAAAAGGCAATGGTGCCGGTGTGATAGAAGGGATTGAATTGCAGGTTGCCGACCAGACGATTGACCGGTCGTTCAATCATCAGGGCAATTTTTTCCAGCAGATGCGCCCAGGTTGTTTGTTGCGGGAGCCAATCGTTGAGGGAACGGGGGGAACGGCCGTTATCCGCCAGCCTGCCCACATCTTCCCAGGTCACTTCAGGCTCATATTCCTCTTCATCACTTTCCTCTTCTACCTCTTCCGGCACGTCAACCATCGGCTCTACCGCAGGAACTTGACAATCACTATCTTGATTGACGCCTGGTAAAACCTCCGGCCCTTCGGTCTTTCTTCTCATTATGGACATAGTCCACCTGGCTTCCTTGTCTGCAACCTGGTCACTTCACAGCGATACGCCATCAGATAACCAATTTGCTCCCTTGCGGCGCTGGATCTTGAGGGTTATCATCCCCAAAAAACCAAATAAAAATGTGGCTTCGTGATACAAGCTTTCGCTTGAAACCACAAAGCCACATTTTTGGTTAAATCACTGAAAATTGTGCTTCAACTATTGCAGTGTCAGCAAGTAGGCAACCAGGTCGTTAATTTCCTGTTCGTTCAGTTCCGCACCAAAATTCTGGTACATGACGCCCGGCGTAAAACCTTCAACGATGTGTGCATCGGGGGTCATAATGGATTCGCGCAGATAATCTTCAGCGCTCTTGCCTTCTTCATACGTTGCCGCACGCGCACCAACACCGGCATGAGAAGGACCAACCACAACCACATCGGGCTCCAACGAATGACAGGTAATACAACCCGGCGAGCTGGCCGAGCCAATGGTGGTCTGCGCATAAAGCTTTTCACCACGAGCCGCGTTGCCAACTGGGGCGGCGGCAGTATCACTGGTAGCTTCTTCACCACCACCGCCACAAGCGGCCAATACCATTGATAAAGCCAATACCAACACAACAATCATCCAGAACTTACGCATTGATTCTACCTCCATTTAACATAAAATTGGAATGGTAACTCAAACAAACTCACACTACTTATCGCATAGACTGGATCACGAGTCAAAACAGGTTTTAAGCGCGTTCTCCCCAGTCAGTGATAAGTACGGCGCGTCAATTTGCCTGAAACCCATTCAAATTGTTAAGAATTAAGCGATTATACTGCAAGTAAAAGCAAGGGGGTAATCATTCGCTCGATACGCTCGGCAATTCTAAGCTCAGATTCACAGCTAGAATAAGCGATAGGCGCGTCTACTTGAAAGCATTGTTCCCAGGGCATCCCTTGCTACTACCCATTGCCGCAATTTACCAAATTGTAGGGCGATTTTCCGCATCATCTCTCTTGGGTTTTGGTAAAACCGCCCTACAAAAATATCGAAAAGGTTTTTCCAGAGACGTGATTGCGCCCTGCAGTCGGACACAACACATTCTCTTACCTGCTTACCAGAGCTTATTGAAACCTGGCGAAGTCATATTCGCGTTGGTTATCATGTCTACCAGGATAGGACCGTAAGCAACGAGGATTAAAATAATCGTGACTGCCAACCAGGGCTTCCAGTTATCCAGCCAGGCAGGCGCCGGATATTCGGGGTCGTAAGGCTCGGCTACGGGCATCTCGATAGGCGCTTGTAATTTCTTCTTCGAGAAAACCGTACCTAACATATTGCCATAGAACAACAACCCACTAATGCCCAGGATAATGCCGCCAATGGCTGCCTCGATGAGCATGGGGGTCCAGGAATCGGCCGCATATGGCGCGACGCCAATCATAGTTCGACGTGGCGAACCAAAATTGAGGCCCAAAATATGCAGACCATTGCCCATCAAAAGCATACCGGCAAACCAGGTCCAGGACTGAACCAGAGCCATTTTGCGATTCCACAACTGCTTGCCACTGAGTTTGGGAACTAACCAATACGCAATGCCGAAGAACGTCAGAGTAACGGCCGATCCGACGGTTAAATGAAAATGGCCGGGAACCCAACTGGTGTTATGTACCACCAGGTTCAGGTTATATGAAGAATTCGTTAGACCGCCAATACCGCCAAACACAAACAAGATCATGGCCAGGTTCTGCGCCGCAAAAGAAGGATCGCCCCAGGGCAATTTACGGATCCAACTCAGTAAGCCAGTGCCGCCATTATTGCGGGCGCCAATTTCCAGCGAAGCAACCACGTTGAACGCCGTCAACATACTGGGGATGAATAGCGAGTAGGTGAGCAGCCCATGCAAGAACTTCCAGCCGGCCGGCACGCCAGGGTCTAAATATTGGTGATGCAAGCCTACCGGTACAGACAGCGCCAGAAACAGCCAGAATACCAACCGGGCCAATGGTTCGCTGAATAATTTGCCACCAGCCTGCTTAGGCATCATCCCGTACCAGGAAACGTAAGCCGGCAGCAGCCAGAAATAGACCAGCGGGTGGCCGGTGAACCAGAAGAAGGTACGCGCCAGTTGCGGGTCTGTGGTTTCTACCAGCCCAAACGACCAGGGAATTACCAGGACAAGAAGTTCTGTGGCAACACCCAGCGTGGCAATTTGCCATAACACCATGGTGATGAGCGAACCGAGAGCGATGAGGGGGGTTTGAACGCCCTTGTTTTCTTTACGCCAGGCGAAGTAAGTCAGGTAAAATCCCCAACCGCTTATCCAGGAACCGACAACTACCAGCACCAGGCCAATGTAAAAGAACGGGTTAGCCATCAAGGGTGGGTAAAAGGTGAACAAGACAGTCGCCAGGTTCATCAAAATCGGAATGGCCGCCATAATCAACCCGATGATCATGGTGATCAATCCAATTGTATTGATTTTCGGGTGGGTCAGTTCCTTGTTCAGGCTGTGGGTGATGGCAAAAGTGAAAAATCCCACGATGAAGAAGGTGGTCCATACCAGGGCATTGAGTACAGCATGAAGTGTAAGCCCTTGATAATAGCTGGCAATCCCGATTTTATTCAGCGTGGAATAAAGGTTAATGCCTACATATTCCAGTTTTTGTAATGGACCAAAAAAGCCACCAATAAATAACGCCGTCATGGCGACGCCCAGATGCCAGGCCGTTAGTTTGTTTTCTCGTGCGAACATGTTTAATTTCCCCTCTTCTCTTATGGTTCCACGATGATTTTGCCGGCCATGGTATGATGCCCCACGCCACAATATTCGTGGCAGACAACATCATATTCTCCGGGTTTATCGAAGGTCACAGTGAGTTTGGATACTTCACCAGGGACGATTTGCATATTGATGTTGGTTTGGTTAATGCGAAAACCATGCTGCACATCTTTGCTGGTGACGTAGAACGTTACGGTGGAGCCGACTGGTACAGTTATTTCTTTGGGAGTGAACGCCCAGGCCTGAGCCAGAATGTATGCCTCATATCTTCCTGGAGCCAGTTCGCGCAAACCAGGTTCGCCGAAGGGGTTGCCGGGAGCAGGGGTGGCGATTGTTCTGGGGTCTACTCTTTGCTCTGGGACCGGCACTTGAATGCCGTAGACAAAGCTGCTGACGCCCACCGCTATGAAAAAGACGGAAATAAGGACGACGCTAAAGATTATGTAAATCTTTTCGTTGCGCTCGACGTGGATCATGGTGTTACCGTTACTCCTCGAGACAGCATGGTCAAATAGGCGCTGCCCCACAATGCAATGATGAGGATAATAAATATGATCATGATTGCCACAGTGCCCTGGGGAGTCTTATACTTCTTTTTATCCATCCGAAACCTCCTTAATTCGCTAAATTTAAGACTATCAATCGTAATGAAGAAGATACTGCAAATCGGTAGCCATATCTTCTCCGGTGGTACCAAAAGGAAAGACCAGACGTAAACGGCCGTCTCGATCCATCACGCTCACCGTTGCCGTATGATCAACCAGGTAGCCAGTCGCCGGCGTCCCTTCGTGTTTTTGGTAATAAATGCCCAACTGAGTGGTAATGCCCAACAGCGCTTCCTCACTTCCGGTCATACCGATGAAGGACGGGTTAAACTGCGTGACATAGTCGCCCAACTGCTCCGGCGTATCGCGTCCCGGATCCACTGAGATCATGATCACCTGCACGTCTTTGGCGTCACGGCCCAATTCCGCCATCATCCGTTTCAGCTCTACCATAGTCGCCGGGCAAACGTCTGGGCAAAACGTATAGCCAAAGTAGAGCAAAACCACTTTCCCTCGATAATCACGCAAACTCTGCTCTTCGCCTGTATGGGCTGTAAGCGTGAAGTCGGAAAGCGGCGGTGGCGATTGAATCACCAGCCCGTGGAATTCCGGTGGGCCAATGAGGGGCAGCCCGCGGCTTACCCGCAGCAGCGCCCAACCTGCGGTTAAACCAAACAAGACGCCGACAACAATGAGCAAACTCAGTTTACCCAGGGACAGTTTTCTTGCCTTAGGCTCTGTTTGTGTTAATTCCATTTCTGAACCCGACGATTCGGTCATATTCGACATACTACTCTCCGGGTCGATCCGCCCACCTATCAGCGGGGGTAACACAAGAACAAATGGGCGGCGTCGTAAGCCAGATTGGCAACCCCTTGCCGGTTGTGTACTTCTTCGGTCACCAGGCGTATATCCCGTAAAATCCGATCCACGTCCGGTACGGCCGTGCGATATTCCGCCCGCAGCACACTCGCGCCATCCACGAGCATAAATGCTGGATCAAACCGAATCTCCCCATCTTCTCGCTGATCATAATAGACACCAAACCCACCACCAATCAGCCACTTCAGTCGTTCGGGAGCGCCTGTCAAAAACGTCCAGACCTCAGGATCCGCGTCTAATTGGGCAGCGGCAGCCTGCATTGCGGCCGGCGTGTCCCGCTCCGGATCAAAGGAAATGGTCACCAATTTGACCGGAATGCCGCCTGTGTCAACCTCGTCCAGACGCGCCTGGAGTTCTTGCATCACACCGGTGGTCGCCGGGCAAGGCTCCTGACAGTTTAGATAAGTGAAATTGTAAACAACCAGGCTGCCGCGAAAATCTTCGTGGGTCACAGCCTGTCCCTGGCTGTCGGTCAGCGAATAACCGGGGCCTAACGTAATGCGTGGCAACACTTGAATGGGGCGAATGGTGACAAAGGCAAACAAACCTAACGTCAGCAAACCCAAAATGGAAAAAAGGATCATCCAGAAATTCAACTTGATGCCTTTTTTCGGACCAGAGGAGGGAGACTTTACGGCCGTATCGCCCAAGGTACTCATTGCGTCATGCTGCTCACCGTCAACAAATGTTCGAAATTACCCAGGAACAGATTGGAAGCAGGCTGGGAGTTCTGTGGACGCTGCTTCAGGAGTCTGGCTTCCACCACCAATTGCGCCAGTGTCGCTTGCTGCAATTCAGCCACGATCATTGCTTGCAGGCGTCCCCACAGCGTATGCACGGGACAAAGCCTATCACGGGGGCATTCGTGAGGTCGAATTAAACAGACGTTCACACAAATCGGCCCTTCAATGGCTTCAACAATCTGGAGAACTGAAATGGATGCGGGCGGTCGAGCTAAAATCACACCACCCGCAGGCCCAGAATAGGTGCGCACCAAAGATGCCTTCACCAGGTCGGCCGTGATTTTGTGTAAGAATGCTTTGGGAACGGCCGTATGCTGGGAAATTTCTCGAGCAGACATGCTGGCTCCCTCTTCCCGTTGCCCCAATTCGACCATGATGCGCATGGCATAATCTGCGCGTCTACTTACTTGAAACATAATAATATGGACCTAATTGGTCAATATTATATGCTCAAATCATCCTGTGACAAGATGCACAATAAAGTAGTGCTATTTGTCACAAATCCAATATGACATACCTCATGCGTTTGTGTTCTTCGGGTTTCCTGAACAGTCCAGGCTCCATACCATAAGCCATACAAAGACAGACAGCGCTGTGACGTATTTCACAGCCCCACACAGGCAAATCTTTTATGATAAGCTCAGAAACAGTCAGACGAATGGTTAACCAGATAGACTGAACCATCCACATTGTAATTGTATAGGAAGGTAATCATGGTAATGGCAATGTTTTTAGCGCATTTAGTGGGAGATTATATTTTACAGTGGGATGCTCTGGCTGCCTGGAAGAGCCGGGAACTCCGCGGCGTACTCGCCCATGGTGGGGTTGTATTCCTGGTAACCTGGCTTTTCTCGCTCCCTTTTGATCCCGGTTGGTGGCCTGGCGTCGTCTTCATCGGCGTTGTCCACATCTTGATTGATGCCATCCAGCTATACGTCAAGCCGCCGCTGCCGGCTTTGCTGCGTTTTGGCCTGGACCAACTGGCCCACTTTACCGTGATCCTGCTGGCGTTGTCGTTCGGTGGTTATCTGCACCTGAGCAACTTAACGGCCGATTTCGCCGCCATCGCCCACAGTGAACGGCTGATGGTTTACCTCTTGGGCTATGCATTTATCACCATGCCCGCCTGGGTGATCGTTAAATTCACCGCCTATGGCCTGGTGCAGGGCACGCCGCCCGAATTTCCGGGCCGCACCAACAAATACATTGAGATTTTGGAACGAATCCTGATGACGACGTTTGTGGCCTTTGGGCAATTTCTGTTGATCCCTCTGGTGGTTGTCCCACGGCTGGTCAGTGATTGGCCGAAAGTCATGGAAGATCGGCAAACGGCCGTTTACCTGGCGGAATTATTGGTCAGCGTTACATTGGCCGTCTTTGTCGGTCTGCTGCTGCGCCAATTCTAGTTACTCGACTAAAGGTTTAGTCTCATGCTCGCAATCCAATCCGACAAACCGCCGCTTAAACACATTGATTTTTTTCGCCAGACGCCGTTATTCGACAAACTGAGCGAAAGCGAACTGGCGCAAATTATGCAAGACGTGGTCGAACGTCAGTTCCAACCGGGTGAGATTATCTTCCGGGAAGGCGACCCCGGACAGGTGCTTTACCTGGCGAAAAGCGGCCGGGTGCGCATCTTCGTCAACGGAATGGACGGCAGCGAAACCTCGGTGATCCTGATTGGCAGTCCAGGGCAAATGTTTGGCGAATTGGCCGTTATTGATGGGATGCCGCGCTCGGCTACGGCCGTGGCCATGGACGACGCCGTTCTCTATACCCTCAGCCGGGAAGCCTTCCGCAGCCACATGCGCCACATCCCCCAATTCAGCCTCAATTTCTTGCGCGAATTGAGCATTCGCCTGCGTTACAACACCCTGCAAGTGGATAGCCTGGCTTCCCTGGGTGTACCGCGACGGCTGGCGCGCAAGTTATTGGAACTGGCGCAACAATACGGCCAGGTCCGCCACGATGGCGTCATCATCCATATGACCCTCACCCAAACCGACCTGGCCAGCCTGATCGGCGCAACCCGTGAAAGCACCAACAAAAGCCTGCGCGACTTCCGGCGCCAGCGCTGGATTGAAATCAGCCAGGGGCACATCACCATTCTGGACCCTGAAGCGCTACGCGCCCAAGTCTCTGCCTAGCCACAACTTACGGCCGTCCGCTAAAGCAATCGTCAGCCCGTCAGCCCAAAAGCCTGGAATTTTGCACGCAAATCTCTTACACTATGAACACTCTGGTAACTGTCGTGTTTGTACCGATGAACGGAACTAACGAGTTTTTCGCGTAACGGCCGTACGTTCTTTGCTAGAATTCACGATACCCACCTTGAAAACATGATGGGTCCACCGGGCAATGTATTTACATAAAAGACACAAAAGTTCATGAAAATAGCGCGCACATCCGAAGGAAAAGAAATTCTGGCTAAACCCGACGCACCAGATCAGGCAGTCTGCCCCTTTTGCAGCGGAATCGTGATCTTGCGCGGTCGGCGAACCATGAATAACGGGCAGCCTGCCTATTATTGGCGACACCTAAACAACAACAACCGACATTGCAGCGGCCGAAAACGACCTGTCGGCTAGGCGCGATGGCCCAGCCTGGCAATTTTTAGGAGAATATTATGTGTGGACGATTTGCATTAATCAGCCCTGGCGATTCGTTACAAGCTGCTTTTGCGGTTGAGCAGACGCACCTGGACCTGGCACAAATAGGACCGCGTTACAACATCGCTCCCACCCAACCTGTGCTGGCTGTGCGCTTAGCCGCCAACGGCAGTCTTGCCGCCAGCGGCAGTCTTGCCGCCAACGGCAGTCTTGCCACCAACGGCCGTCAACGCGAATTAACCCTCTTGCGCTGGGGTCTGGTCCCTTCCTGGTCGCAAGATAGCAAAATGGGGGCGCGGCTCATCAACGCCCGCTCAGAAACGGTAGCCGAAAAACCCGCCTTTCGCGCCGCCTTCAAGCGCCGCCGCTGTCTCATTCCCGCCGATGGC
>OEIV010001479.1_pt1 | contig 10546 bp, 9 predicted proteins | sample 1539231 | NCBI WGS metagenome assembly OEIV01 (sample SAMN03794762, study PRJEB22550) | activated sludge metagenome | feature: wastewater treatment plant; material: activated sludge; isolation source: Wastewater treatment plant of a petroleum refinery complex | place: Argentina: Buenos Aires ... | reverse complement strand
TTCAGACGTGTGCTCTTCCGATCTCCTTGTGGTAATTCTCGCGGCATGGGTTCGGGCGAGAATTACCACAAGGTGCTGGAGCCCCTGGCCGATCGGCTGGGCGCGGCGCTCGGTGCGTCGCGCGCCGCTGTCGACGCCGGCTTTGCACCCAACGATTATCAGGTCGGTCAGACCGGCAAGATCGTCGCGCCGGAACTTTATATCGCCGTGGGTATTTCCGGGGCGATCCAGCACCTGGCCGGCATGAAGGACAGCAAGGTGATCGTGGCCATCAACAAGGACCCGGATGCGCCGATACATCAGGTGGCCGATTACGGGCTGGTTGGCGACCTGTTCGAGGCCGTGCCGGCGCTGGTCAAGGAACTCGGCGGTTGATTCCGTCGGCAGCCGGCCCTGCAACCGGCTTTATTCCTCCTGGCGGCGCGCCAGTGCCTCCTGCAACAGACGAATGATCCGCGCGGTTTCCAGAAAGTCGCGGGTGGCGTTCAGGCCTGAATCCTGTAGCTGTTCTATGGCGGCGTGCGTCAGCGTCAGGTTGCGCGCGCCCTCCCGGCGCAGCATGCGTCTGCGTTCCAGTTCCTTCACCTTGCGCCGTACCGTTTCGCGCGGTATCCCGGTGGCGTCGCTGATGGACAGCGCGTTGCAGGGACTGACACGTTGTTGTTCCAGTGCGCCCAGCACATCCTTGCGCCGCAGTTGCGCCGGCAATTGATCATGGATGTCGAGCGAGCGAATAGCCCGCGCAACGTTGTAGTGCGCAATTTCGCTGAAGACGAGAAAGAGCACGAGGTCGCCGTCGAACAGCCGATAGGCGCGCCGCATGATTTCGAGCGTGAAGTCGCTGGCCACGGCGCTGAGCACGAGCTGCGCGGCGACTTCGCCGCGCGGCGAGCCGACCAAGTCGCCGATGCTGATCGGCGAATCTGAACGTGAGGATCGTTGGGTGGTCATGCCGGTGGTCCAGAGAGGCGGGAAGAATTGCCCAGATTGGGTGCTTCTGTCAATTGCCCGCTCGAGGTCGTCGCTATGATTGCCCGATCATCGTGCCGCCGGTGCGATGGTGAATACCAACACCACGCCATAGCCACGACAGAGAGGAGCCAAGATGACTGAAGCCTACCTATACGACCATGTGCGCACGCCGCGCGGCAAGGGCAAGCCGGATGGCGCACTGCATGAAATCACGCCGATCCAGCTTGCCACGCAGATGTTGCAGGCGATCAGGGACCGCAGTCGGCTCGATCCCCGCCTGGTCGAGGACGTCATTCTCGGTTGCGTGGTACCTGTTGGCGAGCAGGGAGGCAACATCGCCCGTATCGCCGCGCTGAACGCCGATTTCGCGCAGACGGTGCCGGGGGTGCAAATCAACCGTTATTGTGGATCGGGACTCGAAGCGGTGAACTTCGCGGCGGCCAAGATTCGCGGAGGGCTGGCTGATCTGGTCATCGGCGGCGGCGTCGAAAGCATGTCGCGCATCCCGATGGGCGCGGATGGCGGTGCCTGGGCCATGGATCCGCAGGTCGCCAACAAGACCTATTTCGTCATGCAGGGCATCAGCGCCGATCTGCTGGCGACCAAGTACGGTCTGACTCGCCAGGACTGCGACGCCTATGCCGTCGAAAGTCAGCGCCGGGCGGCGCAGGCATGGGCCGAGGGACGCTTCGCGAAATCCGTGGTGCCGGTCAAGGACATCATTGGCCTGCCGGTGCTCGATCACGATGAAACCGTGCGCGGCGATACCACGATGGAAAAGCTGGCCAACCTGAAGCCGGCATTTGCCGAAATGGGTGCCAAGGCCGGCTTCGACAGCATTGCGTTGCAACGCTACCCGCGGTTGGAACGCATCGAGCACATGCATCACGCGGGCAACAGTTCGGGGATCGTCGATGGCGCGTCCGCCGTGCTCGTGGGCAGCAAGGCCGTCGGCGACCAACTCGGACTCGTGCCGCGCGCGAGGATCCGATCCGCGGTGACCGTCGGTTCAGAACCGACCATCATGCTGGACGGTCCGGCGGCGGCGTCTCGCCTGGCGTTGCGGAAAGCGGGCATGAACGTTGGCGACATTGACCTGTTCGAACTCAACGAGGCTTTTTCTTCGGTGGTCTTGGCCTTCATGGCCGAACTTGCAGTACCGCATGATCGCATCAACGTCAATGGCGGGGCGATTGCCATGGGGCACCCTCTTGGCGCGACGGGGGGCATGATCATCGGCATTCTCCTTGACGAAATGGAGCGACGGAACCTGGCGACGGGCCTGGTGACGTTGTGCGAGGCTGCCGGTATGGCGTCGGCCACTATCATCGAGCGCGTCTGAGGGGGCGAGAATGAGCGATTATTTCAAATATACCGTCGCCGAAGACGGTGTCTGCACGCTGACGATCGACCAGCCGAATTCGGCGACGAACGTCATGAACCAGGAATTTCTCGATGGCTTCCGTGCCGCTCTGGAATGCGCACTGGCCGATGATCAGGTGAAAGGGGTCATCCTGACCTCGGCGAAGAGTTCGTTCGTGGCGGGTGCCGATCTGAAGTCGATGGAGGCCACGCTGTTTGGCAAGCCGGCGGCCAAGACGCTCTATGAGCAGTGCTGGGGATTTTCGAGCCTGTTGCGCCGCATGGAGACGGGCGGCAAGCCGGTGGTGGCGGCCCTGAACGGACCGGCGCTGGGGGGAGGATTCGAAATTGCCCTGGCGAGCCATTACCGGATCGCTGCCGATGTCCGCGGCATGGTGGTCGGACTTCCCGAAGTCGGCGTCGGGCTGCTGCCGGGCGCGGGGGGTACCCAGCGCTATCTGCGCATGATCGGCGTGGCCAAGGCCTTGCCGCTGTTGCTTCAAGGCACGCAACTCAAGCCGGACAAGGCCCTGGAGTTGGGCTTGGTCAACGAAGTGGTTCAGGCCGACGATCTCCTGCCAGCCGCTCGCAGGTGGCTGCTGGGCTCACCCGATCCGGTCAAGCCGTGGGACAAGAAAGGCTTTCAGGTTCCCGGCGGCAGCAATCCCATGCTGCCGAATCTTGCCCAACTCTTCATGGGCACGGCCGCCAACCTTCAGGCCAATACCTATCACAACCTGCCGGCCCCCTTGGCCATCACCTCGTGCCTGTACGAAGGCATGCAGTTACCTATCGACAAGGCCTTGCAGGTCGAGTGCAAGTACTTCGTCAAGCTGAATCTGGATCCGGTCGCGGGCAACATGGTCCGCACGATCTTCATCAACAAGGGCGAGGCCGACAAACTGGTGCGCCGTCCCGCGGGCGTGGCAAAGCGGGTTCACCAGAAGATCGGCGTGCTCGGCGCGGGTCTGATGGGCGCTGGCGTCGCCTTCGTCGCGGCGCAATGCGGGATCGAAGTGATCCTGATCGATCGCGATCAGACGGCAGCCGACAAGGGCAAGGCCTATAGCGAAGCGCGGCTCCGGAAGGACCTGGAGCGCGGCCGGATCAAGCCCGAGAAGATCGATGCCATTCTCGCGCGAATTCACCCGACCACCGACTACTCGGGGCTGAGCGATGTCAGTCTGGTCGTCGAGGCCGTGTTCGAGGATCGTGGCGTCAAGGCCGAGGTATTCGCCAAGGCCGAAGCGGTGATGCCGGCCGATGCCGTGCTGGCTTCGAATACGTCCGCGCTGCCGATTAGCGGGCTCGCCGAGACGACTCGTCGGCCCGCCAATGTCGTCGGACTGCATTTCTTTTCGCCGGTCGAGCGCATGCCGCTGGTCGAGGTCATCCGTGGCCGCCAGACCTGCGATGCCGCCCTGGCGCATGCGCTTGATTTCGTCGCGCAATTGAAGAAGACGCCGATACTGGTCAACGACAGCCGCGGCTTTTTCACCAGCCGGTTCATCGGCGCTTTCATCAACGAGGGCGTGACGATGGTGAAGGAAGGCATCGATCCGGCTTTGATCGAGAATGCCGCACGCATGACCGGTTATCCAGTTGGGGCGCTGACAATCTCGGACGAGATTGGTCTGGATCTCGCGTACAAGGGCGCCCAGCAGCAGGCACAGGATCTCGGCAAGGACAACAAGCCCGGATCCTCCGTCGACGTCATGGCCACCATGGTGGCGACCCATGGCCGGCACGGGCGCAAGAACGGCAAGGGCTTTTACGAATACGACGCGGATGGCAGCAAACGGCTTTGGCCGGGGCTGGGCGATATCTGGCCACGACGCCCGGCGGCCGAGCAGCCCAATGTCCAGGAAGTCAAGCACCGCATGCTTTACGCCCAGTTCGCGGATGCCGCGCGCTGCATAGCCGATGGTGTCCTGATCGATCCTGCCGACGGCGACATCGGCGGGTGCTTCGGCGTCGGCTTTCCGATCTATCTCGGTGGACCTTTTGCCGCCATGGACACCATTGGCATCGCCGCCGTGGTTGCCGAGTGCGATCGACTGGCCGCCCGGTACGATGCCGAGCGATTCGCCGTGCCGAACTTGTTGCGCGAGATGGCCGCGGAAGGCAAGACGTTCTACGGCCCCAAGCGCATCGTCCCACCTGCCCGGCAGGCGATGAGGGTCTCATGATGGCCGCCGGCGCTTTCGACTATGTCATCGTGGGCGCCGGCTCGGCTGGTTGCGTGCTGGCAAACCGCCTGAGCGAGGATCCGCATGTCAGCGTGCTGCTGCTGGAAGGCGGCGGCAAGGGTGGTGATCTGTTGACACGCATGCCGGCAGGATGGGCCAAGCTGACCACAGACCCGAAATACGTCGATTTCTTCGTCTCCGAGCCGGAAGCCCGGACGCGAGGGCGTCGCCATACGCTGCCGCGCGGTCGTGTGCTCGGCGGATGTTCGACGGTGAACGGCATGATCTATATCCGTGGCCAGGCCGAAGATTACGATGGCTGGGCCGCGGCGGGCGCCGAGGGCTGGGACTGGGCGTCGGTGCGGCGCTACTTCCTGCGCTCGGAGAATCAGCAGCATATCCGCGACGAACATCACGGCACCGACGGACCACTGCCGGTGTCGAGCCTGGCGGAGGTCAATCCGGTCGGCGAATACATGATCCGCGCCTTCCAGGAAATCGGGGTACGGGCGAATCCGGATTTCAACGGCGCTCGCCAGGAAGGTGTCGGCTATTACCAGACAACCATGCGCGACGGTGAACGCTGGTCGGCAGCGCGTGGTTTTCTGGACACCATCCGCAACCGCTCCAACTTGACCGTGCTTACCGAAGCCTTGGCCGAGCGTGTCGTGATCGAGGCAGGCCAGGCCAAGGGAGTGATTTATCGACATCGCGGCCAGCGCCTGACGGCGACGGCGCGACGAGAGGTGTTGCTGGCGGCGGGGGCCTTGCAGTCACCGAAGCTGCTGATGCTGTCGGGCATCGGCCCGGGAGATGAACTTCAGCGCCTGGGCATACCGGTGCTTCGCGATCTGCCGGCGGTCGGTGGCAACTTGCAGGATCATTTCATCGTGCCGATGATGTGGCGGCTGAAACCCGGTGCACCGAGCCTGAATCAACGGCTCCGTGGCATCCGTGTGGTCTGGGAAGTGGTGCGCTATCTGCTGCGTCGACAGGGTGCGATGCGGATGCCGGCCGCCGAAGTCGGTGTGTTTGCCCGCAGCGATCCCTCGGTGCCTCGGCCCGACCTTCAGTTCCATTGCCTGCCGGTGACCGGCCCCCTGAAGCCGGACGGCTCGCTGGCGAAAGATGCCGATCCGTGGCCCGGCATGACGCTTGCGCCCTGCCAGTTGAACCCCGCCGCGCGCGGACGGCTGACTTTGCGTTCGGCCGACCCCGGCGACCTGCCGATCTTTAATTTCGACTACCTGACATCGGAGCACGATGTGCGTGTCACTCTGGCGGGAATGCGGCTGGCGGTGCGAGCAGCGGCCCAACCGGCCCTGGCGCCATTCGTGGCGGCGAGGTGGCGGCCTTCCACCGAAGTCGCGACCGACGAAGGTCTACTCGACTTCGCCGCGCACTATGGCACCACCACCCACCATCCCGTGGGCACCTGCCGGATGGGTTCGGATGCCGAGGCGGTGGTGGATAACAGCCTGCAAGTAAATGGCATTCGAGGCTTGCGCGTGGTCGACGCATCCGTCATGCCACTGATCACGTCGGGCAACACCCACGCACCGACCATGATGATTGCCGAGCGGGCGGCGGACTTGATCCGTCAGGCCTGGCTACCGGAAAGACACTAGACGCGCTTGTGGGAAGAGGGGGATCGATGGACGCATCAGCACGGGTAATGTCGGTGACCGGGGCGGTGAGCAGCCGGTCGTCGAAAAGGGCTTTCCTGGACCGGCCGGTGGACGGAGGGCTGCTGAGGCAACTGCTGGCGGCGGCCGCACGAAGCCCGTCCGGGGGCAATCTTCAGCCGTGGCATGTTGATGTCCTTGGCGGTGACGAACTGGTTCGTTTCAAGGCCTTGATACGGCAAAAAATGGCGGCCGATCCGCGCGGTGACGGGCCGGGATACGATATTTATCCGCCTGATTTGCGGGATCCGTATCGCGCCCGACGCAATCGCTGCGGCGAAGACATGTACGGCTCCATGGGCATCAGCCGTGATGACAAGGCGTCGCGCCTGGCGTTCATTGCCGGCAATTACCAGTTCTGGGGTGCGCCGGTGGGCATGTTCTTTACCGTCGATCGCCGCATGGGGCCGCCCCAGTGGTCGGATCTCGGCATGTACATTCAAACCTTCATGCTGCTGGCGAAGGAGGCTGGACTGGATAGTTGTCCGCAGGAGGCATGGACGCTCTGGCATCGGACGGTTGCCGATTTCATCGGCTTGCCGGAGGAGCGGATGCTGTTCTGTGGCCTGGCGCTCGGCTATGCCGATCCCGAGCATCCCGTCAACCGCCTGCGGACGGAACGAACTCCACTCGAAGATTTTGTTGTATTTCGCGGTATCTGAGATTCCAGGAGACGCAGATGAGTATCAGCACTTCGTTGCAAGATGGCGTGGCCACCGTGGCAATCAACCGTCCTGACAAGAAGAATGCCCTGACCGCCGACATGTATCAGGCCATGGCGGATGCCTTGAATCGCGCCCAGGCCGATCCGGCAGTCCGATCCATCCTGTTGGCCGGGCAGCCTGGCATGTTCACCGCCGGCAATGATCTTGAGGACTTTGTGCAGCGGCCACCCAAGGACATGGACGCCCCCGTGTTTCGATTCATGCAGGCCCTGGTCGCCGTCGACAAGCCGGTGATTGCCGCGGTCGAGGGTGTTGCCGTGGGTATCGGCGTGACCATGCTGCTCCACTGCGATCTTGTTTACATAGCCGATAACGCCAAGCTGGCGCTGCCCTTCGTGAGCCTTGGCGTGGTCGCGGAGTTCGCTTCCAGTTTCCTCCTGCCGCTCAATGCCGGGTATGTCAAAGCGGCGGAGAAACTTCTGCTCGGCGAGCCGTTCACCGCCCAGGAAGCTCTGGAGATGCGGATTGTCAATGCGGTGTTGCCGGCCGCCGAAGTGCTTCCGCGCGCTCGCGCCAGCGCCGAGAAGTTTGTCCGCCTGCCGCCGGGAGCGGTACGCGACACCAAGCGGCTGCTGCGCAGGAGCCATGCCGCCCAGGTTGCGGCAGCCATCCGGGACGAGGGTGAACTGTTCTGCGCGCGCCTGGGTTCGGGCGAGGCCCAGGAAGCAATGACCGCCTTTCTCGAGAAGCGCAAGCCGGATTTTTCCAGGTTCCAATAGCGTCCGGACCATGATTGTCCGCGACTTCCTTCACCGATATCGACCTCATTGAGGAGATCATGCCACCATCGTCCAAACCGCTTGCCGGCGTCAAGGTGGTCGACCTGACCGTGCTTCTCCCAGGGCCCATGTGCACGCTGCACTTGGCTGACATGGGCGCGGATGTCATCAAGGTCGAGAATCCCGGCGCCTGGGATCCTGTGCGCGGCCTGCCGGGCAGCCAATTCTCCAACCAGTTCCTCATGCTGAACCGCAACAAGCGGGCCATCACCGTCAACCTGCGCGCCGCCGATGGGCAGGACATACTGCGCCGGCTGGTGAAGGCGGCGGATGTGCTCGTCGAAGGTTTTCGTCCCGGCGTCGCCGACAAGCTCGGGGTGGGTTATGCGGCAATGTCGGCGCTCAATCCGCGTCTCGTCTATTGTTCCATCAGCGGCTATGGCCAGACGGGCGCCATGGCGCAGGCCGGCGGCCACGACATCAACTACGAGTGCCTGGCCGGTGTGCTCGAGCAGACAGGTGTGGCGGACGGGGACCCGGCCCCCGGAGGCTTTCCTTCGGCCGATCTGACCGGCGGCACGCTGTCGGCCGCGATGGGCATCCTTGCGGCCCTGTTCGATGCACAGCGTAGCGGACGCGGCCGCCATGTTGATGTCGCCATGGCCGATTGCTTGATGGCTCACAACATCCCCGCTGCCTCGTCATTGCAGGATCGCCGGTCGATGCCGGCGCGCGGCACTGACTACCTGTCCGGCGGCATGGCATGCTACGGCGTCTACGCGACCGCCGACCATCGCCATCTCGCCGTCGGTGCCATCGAGATCAAGTTCTGGAACAATTTCTGCGAAACCATTGGCCGGCCGGACCTGTTGAAACGCGGGCATCTGATCGGCAACGAAGGTGTCGCCGCTCGGGCGGAGGTTGCCCGGACCATCGCCGCGCATGACCTCGGTCACTGGGCCGCGCTGTTCAAGGACGTCGATGCCTGCGTCACGCCGGTGCTGCGTCTTGATGAAGCCAATGCCCATCCGCACGCGCGAAGCCGGGGAATGGTCGTCGAGAGCGAGCATCCAATGCACGGCCCTTATTGGCAGTATGCCTTCCCGGTCAAGATGACGGACTTCGAGTTCGAGGTCGAGCGACAGGGGGCGAGCCCGGGGCAGGACAACGACGCTGTGCTGTCCGAACTCGGTTATGCCATGGCGGAAATCGATGGCTTGCGCGCATCTGGCGTCATTTAGGAGGAGATGATCATGTCAAATACCAGAACCTACAGCCTTGCCGACCTTTTCGAACTGGTGGCTGAGGCTGTTCCCGACCGGGAGGCGGCCGTCTGCGGCAACCGTCGCCTGACCTATGCCCAGTTGAACGAACGGGCCGACCGGCTGGCCGCCTACTTGCAGTCCAAGGGCGTCGGTCCCGGCGATACCGTTGGTCTGCAGCTCTATAACGGCACCGAGTATCTGGAAGCCTATTTTGCCGCCTGCAAGCTGCGGGCGATTCCGCTGAACATCAACTACCGTTACGTGGCCCACGAGCTGCGTTACATCTACGACAACGCCAAGCTGTCGGTGCTGGCCTACTCGGCGCCCTTGGCCGGCGAGGTGGAACCGTTGCTGCGGGACTATCCGGCCATCAAGGTGGTGCTGGTTCCCGGCGAGGAATATGAGACCAACCTGGCCGCCGCCGGCCGCGATTACGCGGTGCCGCAGCGCAGCGGCGACGACATCTCCCTGCTCTATACCGGCGGCACCACCGGCATGCCCAAGGGCGTGATGTGGCCGCACCAGGCCCTGTTCTTCAGCGCCCTGGGCGGCGGCAGCTTCTACCGCCAGGAAGGCCCGATCAAGACTCCCGAGGAAATCGCCGAAGTGGCCAGCAAAGGTTATCCGCTGCGCTATCTGGCCATCGCCCCGCTGATGCACGGCGCCGCTCTTTGGGCGTCGCTGGTGTCGCTGCTCTCCGGTCAGACGGTGCTGATGCGCGATCATGTCGAGTTCAGCGCCGAGCAGATCTGGGATCTGGCCGTCCGCGAACATGCGAATATCATCTCGGTGGTCGGCGATGCCATGGCCATGCCCCTGGTGGCTGCCCTGAAGGGTCATCCGGGCCGCTGGCCGCTACCGGCGCTGAAGCACATCGGCTCGGGCGGCGGGCTATTCTCGGCTCACGTGCAGCAGGACCTGCGCGAATTGTTGAACGTCACCGTCGCCGACAGCATGGGTTCATCGGAAGGCGGTGCTTTTGGCGGCGGTGCCAAGCCCGAGAGCGGCGAAGGCTTCATCAAGCTTGCGCCGCGGCCGGACCTGAAGGTGATCTCGATCGAGCGCGACCGTTTCGTCGGCCCGGGCGAGTCGGGCATCCTGGTGCGCGTCGGCAACGTCGCCATCGGCTATTGGGGCGACGAGCAGAAGTCGGCCGAGACCTTCATCACGCTGAATGGCGAACGGGTGGTGATCAGCGGTGACATGGCCAAGATATTGGAGGATGGCTCCATCGTCGTCCTCGGCCGTGGCTCCCAGTGCATCAACTCGGGCGGCGAGAAAGTCTTTCCCGAGGAGGTGGAGGAGGTGCTGCACCGCCACGAGTCGGTCGCCGATGCGCTGGTGGTGGGCGTGCCCGATCCCCGCTGGGGCAACAAGGTGGTGGCGGTGGTCAGCCTGCACCCCGGGGCCAAGCCGGACGCCGCCGCGCTGAACGCCTATTGCCGCAGGTTCCTGGCAGGCTACAAGGTACCCAAGGAGGTCGTTTTCGTCGATCAGGTGGCCCGCTCGCCAGCCGGCAAGGCCGATTATCGCTGGGCCAAGGAGACGGCCCAGGCGAAGCTGGCGGAGGCCAGCTAGTGTAGTGCTTCGTTCTTTTTGGAACCAATGCGGCGATTGGCGCGAATGACT
>OEIV010001478.1_pt1 | contig 10561 bp, 7 predicted proteins | sample 1539231 | NCBI WGS metagenome assembly OEIV01 (sample SAMN03794762, study PRJEB22550) | activated sludge metagenome | feature: wastewater treatment plant; material: activated sludge; isolation source: Wastewater treatment plant of a petroleum refinery complex | place: Argentina: Buenos Aires ... | reverse complement strand
ACCTGGAGGTCGTAGGTTCGAATCCTACCCCCGCTACCAAGATAAAAGCACAACTGTAGTTGTGCTTTTATCTTGGGCATTTATCTTTGTAAGCATAAATAGTATACTTAACATATAGTTAATATGAAGAAGCTTACAAAATTATTAATAGTGTTAACCTTGCTTATTTTACCTTTGTTATGGGCTGTCCCAGCTCAGGCTGCTACTTCTGTCACTATTACATCTCCTACAAACGGATCTTCAGCAACGGGCACTAGTTTTGTAGTGACTGGCACTGCAACAGCAGCTAGAAATATTAGCGTCAAAGTCAATGGATCGGTCGTAGGTACGACTACATCAGATAGTGGTGGCAACTGGAGTCTAAATATATCTGGGCAAACTGTGGGTGCAAAGACCATTGAGGCGACTGCGAGTTATCAACAACTCTATGTGAATAGCTTGAGTGTTGGTTCACTTAGTAACTCAGTGATGACCAAAATAAACACAGTTGATAATTCTGTGGAAGGCACATTCTCGTTATTCTCTAATAGTAGCGCTCCGCTATTCTGGGTACCAAATGGTGATTTTACCAAAGCTTATGGTGCTGCTGGGCCTCTTGGTTCGCCTTATGTCTATACGATAGATTTAGTCAACGGTTCATCTTCTAGCTTTCTAATGGCTGGTACAAGTCCTAATCCATCAGTTCCTGCTTACAATAGCGACTACTCAAAAGTTTACATACCAGATGTAGATGGTAGTAATGACATTGTTCGTGTATACGATACCTCTACAGATGTAGAGATTGGCACGGGCATACCTGTAGGTGATTGTGCAAACGCTGCCGCACACAGGCCGGGATCGGATGAAGTGTGGGTGGCAAACGGATGTGACAATACTCTATCTGTGATTGATACCATATCTGACACAGTAATTCATACTTATTCAATGCTTGGTTCCGCTACTTGCCCGTACTTCACGCCGGATGGCTCTAAGCTTTATGCAGCTCAATGTGGGGGTACAGTTATCTACGAGATTGATCCTGCCACCGGTGCAACCGTGGATACAATTAATATACCATCAGGTGGTATCGGCTACTCATTAAGAATGAATAGTAATGGTAGTAAGCTCTACATTCCAAATATAGTAGATAATACTCTTGATGTGCTCGACACTACTACGAATACTATAAGTCAGGTATCGGTAGTTGGTATCGGGCCAATAGGAGTAACAATCTCGCCCGACGACTCTACGGCATATGTTACGAATGCTAATGGAGCGGGTGGATTTAGTGGGGACTCAATCTCTGTTATTAATCTATCCACAAACACTCTAACTGATACAATAGCTGTAGTTGCAGCCCCTTCTGTTGGGTGGTTTACTCCTATAGAAAGTGCATCAACTTCTATATCTTTTACATTACTAGAAAATACTTCTCTTACTACACTGGCTAGCACCGGTCATAGCGCAAGGATATTACTCATTGGCTCATTCATATTCATACTTGTTGGTTTTGGTGGGATAACCATGTCAATACACAATAGCAATAATAAAAGCAATTTTTTATAAATATGAATAATGATATACCAGATTCTCAGTACGTTGCCGATGCATTGTGGCTAGATGAGTTTGATCTAGATAAGATTCCAAAGAATATTCAAGATAAAATTCAGTCAGAGAAACACTCAACAGAGGCATACGGTGATCGAATGCGAGAGTATCTCAAGCTACTCACGCAAAAACAGCAAAGTCACAATCCAAACTACAAAAAGCGTTATAGAGAATTGTCCAAACATATAGACGAGCTAACACCGCACCAAGCCTACACAATCATTGCTAGATTCTTGGGCAACAACACTACACAATTTTTTGATCAGATACCTTCTAAGGTCAATCTGCAGTTCCCGCGCGATCATCAGCCTAAGCTCACCAGTCAAGTAGGGTGGCACTTCTTTGTCGGAAGTGTATGGGCCGAAGATGGCCAGGAATATGGGATAGAGTTGATGTTTTTTCGCCAATCTATATTGCCCCCAAAGCTTGCCAAAGAATTTGGTCTGACCGATGTAGAGAATCAAGTGATCGAGATACAGCTCGGCATATCCAAGGCTGGTGATGTGCATCATCAAGCTGATCCAATAGTAGTGGCTGGTACATCTGGGCTTATTGAAGTTAGCAGTAAACCTTTCCGATATGCACTGGGCAAAAATATTATTGAGGGCTCAGGTAACAAAGAATTGTTACCACTCGCAGTAAGAGCACGTGGTGTAAATCGCTCAGTCTCTGAGCCATTTGAGCTGGAGCTAGATCTTAAGCTCACTGGAGGCAAAGACTATCTACTGCAAGGTGATGATGGAGCTATGCCATCGGTAGCTGGTACCGGCTCTTTGTATTACTCCATACCCAATATACAAGTAAGCGCAGGTAGTACATTGAAGTATGGCGACAAAAAAGTGAAGCTCAAAAAAGGCATGATGTGGTTCGACCATCAATGGGGATTCTTGAGTGGCAATCCTCAGTCAGGTGTCTTGCGAGCAGCCAACAATATATCCGCACCTGGTCCAAGTGGTTGGGATTGGTACATGGCTCAATTTGATGGAGATAGGCAGATCACAATGTTTGCTGCACATAGCAAGAAGTTTATCAGTTATTATTTTCAGTCAGGAGCAACACCGCCTCCTGTCATGACTGTGCCAGTTGCCGGTAAATTCATGGATGAGCAGGGAGAACTGCATAATACATGGGGTACACTCAAGATCACCAAGTGGGGCAAGGCTCAAACTAGCCCCAATCCCAGCAATTATCCTATTACTCACGTGTGGCACCCTAATGAGTGGCATTTTAGCTTTGATAGTACTATGCCAGATGATATTCGTAAGTTTAGTATGACTCAAATAGTAGAGGGTGTGCAGACCAATTTCTTTGCCAATGGAGCCCAGTACAACGAAGGTGCCGTGATACTCAAAGATCCAGATGGTAAAGACATGGGTCGCGGATTTGCTGAGGCCGTACAATACGCTGATACTACTGACAATGGTCTGAAGCTAGCTGGTCTAGAAGGTAGTGCTGAACTCAAAAAAGTACTTACAAATAATACCGCATCTTTGCCGCGCCGTATAAGTAGCTTGGTATATATGCTGACTCATCAAAAAGAGCTTAAAGGCGTCTTGAAAAATTCAGCAGGCCTAGAGTTTTTTGGCAATCCTACCAAAACCCCCAAAGGCCGACACTAATCTTGTGAATATTTATTGATGAATCTAGCTATATTATCTATGGCTTTTTGACCTTCTGGTACAAATCGTGCAAATATATGCCAGACATGCCACAGGCCTTGTTCTTCATATAGCTCTGCTTCAACTCCAGCGGATTTAGCCTTCTTGACTAGAGCTACTGCATCGCCATATAGTACCTCACTCTTGTCTATATGTATCATGATAGGAGGTAAGTCTTTGTAGTCTCCAAATAGTGGAGATGCTATAGGGTCGTTTCGAGGGGTATCTTTGAAGTATAGATCCATAAAGAAGTCTAAGTTATCATCCTTGATAATATAATCATTGGGCTTGGAGTATTTTTTGTAGCTCTCCAGTGTAGCATCGGTAGGCGGAGCGATGGCAATGGCGCAAGCCGGCATCTGTAATTTGTCGCGTTTTATCATCTGTAAAAGAGATAGTGTCATTGCACCACCGGCCGAGTCACCCATGACTACTATATCTTGTGGCTTGTAGCTCTCAAGTAGCCATTTGTAAGCACTCATTGCTTCATTTACTGCAACTGGGTAGGGGTTTTCTGGTGCCAAGCTATAGTCCAAGGATAAGGCTTTGAATCTGGATGTCCTAGCTAATCTAGATATGTAGTCACGATGATGCGGAGTGAAGTTGAATATAAATCCACCACCATGGAAATAAAGTAGCACCTTATCATCTCTAGACTCCGGTACTTTTATCCATTCCCCTTTAAAATCCTTGGTTTTGTAAGGCTTGATAGATACATCCTTATTTACTACAGCAAATTTAGCTAGCTTAGCTACACCCTCACGTTTGGATTTGAGATTGTCCAAAGTAATGGGCGTACTAAATAGCTTGGAGGTCCGTAGGGCCAACAGGATAGCTTTGCTTCTTACACTAGTCATTAGAACAGTATAGCAAAGCTTTCGTGACTATTTACGATTATTGCATGATGGAGTTGACTGTAGCAGCACTTGCATAGAGCACAAATATAAGTCCACCTATTACGATACATGCGATTGTGACTACAATGGCTGGGTCTACATATGACTTTTTGCTTCTTGAATTAGATGATCTTGATACAGATTTCTTTTTGGCTGGCATAAGTTTCCTTTGTTTATTAGTTATATATTAAACACTTATGCTTGGTTTCGCAAGAGCCTAGGTTGAAAATAAAGGATTTTTGTGTAAAAATAACACCTTAGAAACACTAGCATACGAGTTGTTTTCTAACAGTCTGTCATAGCGGCTGCGTAGCTCAGTTGGTTAGAGCGCAGGACTCATAAGCCTGAGGTCGTAGGTTCAATTCCTACCGCAGCCACCAGAAAAGCACTCCAATGAGGAGTGTTTTTATTTAATTGGTAAAAATATCGTATAATATTACTAATGCTCACTAAATTCCAAAATCATCTAAATAGTACCGGTATATTACCTGCCAACTCCAAACTGGTAGTAGCGGTTTCTGGAGGCGTAGACTCGGTGACCTTACTACATGCCATCAACCAGATGAATAGTTTTTACAATTGGAAAATTGCAGTAGCTCATTATGATCACAAGCAAAGACCAGACAGCTATAAAGATGCTGAGCTAGTAGGGTTGTTGGCTGAGAGTTATGGCAACAAGTACTATCTCAATAAGCACGTAGATGGCATACAATCCGAAGCTGAACTTCGTCGGGCACGATATAATTTCTTAGAAAATCTTCGAGATGACATTGGTTTTGACTATATTGTAACAGCACATCATGGAGATGACAGGATAGAAACGGCAGTATTCAATACCATAAGAGGAGCTGATAGACAGGGTATGGCCTCAATGAAACGACAACGAGGCAAGTTACTCCGACCACTACTGCCATTTTCAAAAGCAGAACTTATCACTTATGCCAATTTGCAAAATCTCGCCTACAATGAAGACAGTACCAATACCAATATCGACTTTAGTAGGAACTTTGTACGCCATGAGTTGGTACCGCTGGGAAGTATGATATACAAAAACTTTCATCATTCGTTTACCAACAAACTCAACGAGCTAGATGCGCTCAATGAATCTATCGCAACAAGGCTGGATAGTATATTGGAAGCATTGACTGTGCATCAAGATGAATATTCTATCACGCTCGACAAAGACAAATACCTGGAATTACCTCAGAATATTGCACTGAATCTATTGGTGCATGTTTTCAATAAGTTGAAGCCGGGCATAGGGTTGAGTCGTAAAAATATCATGCAAGCCGAAAGATATATCATCAATTCCAATCAACCAAACAACTATCATGTAAAGGGCAACTTGCACATCGAGATAGGCTATGGTACTTTAAAAGTCACGTGTCAACCTGAAACATTCAATCACTTCAAGAATTTCTCGACACACATTTTGACACCTGAGTATCCATTCTCAAATGATATGTTCCGTCTTTATGTCGGGGATAGCAAGAAGGATAATGTAGCAAATATCAATTTGCCAGAACAAAAACTTATAGTCCGACATCGACAAGTAGGAGACAGGGTGTATCCGCAAGGTATGACTGGTAGCAAGAAGCTACAAGACATATTTGTAGACAAGAAGATATCTCGTGCTCACAGAGATCACTGGCCATTGGTAGTAAATGACAAAAACGAGATTTTATGGGTTCCGTTTGTAGTTACCGACAGAAGATCTGAAGCCGAAGATAGTGAAATGAAAATAATAAGCATAATTTGTGAGGTAAACAAATGATCAAGAAGATTCCTAAACAGCTTATATATGTTGCAATAGCAATAGTTGTAATTGTCGGTCTTTTGACTTTGGCAAATTACAATGAAAAAAAACCAGCTCAAGTACCACTTAGTAAGGTGATAGAGCAAACTGCTGCAGGCCAAGTAGAAAAAATTGAGGTCGTCGGTGATGAACTCAACATCACGCTCAAAGGTGGCGAGAAAGAGACAAGCTACAAGGAAAAGTCAGCTAGTCTCAAAGACTATGGTCTGGACTACACAAAGGTTGTAGTCGAAGTCAAAAATCCTGATGATGGATCAAGTCGATGGTTTGATATCATATTGGGAATATTACCCATAGTAATCATTATAGGATTCTTCTACTTCATCATGCGTCAAGCTCAGGGTAGTAACAATCAAGCAATGAGTTTTGGCAAGAGCAAAGCCCGAGTATTTGGATTGGAAAAAGAGAAAGTCAAATTTACTGATGTTGCCGGATCTATAGAGGCCAAAACAGAACTTCAAGAGATTGTAGAGTTTCTCAAGTATCCAAGCAAATTTGAGGCTCTAGGAGCCAAGATACCAAAGGGTGTCTTGCTATTTGGTTCACCCGGTACCGGTAAGACTTTGTTGGCTCGTGCAGTGGCTGGTGAGGCCGATGTGCCATTCTTCTCAATATCTGGCTCCGAATTTGTTGAAATGTTTGTCGGAGTTGGTGCTAGTAGAGTACGAGATTTATTCAATAAGGCCAAGAAAAATGCCCCATGTATTATATTTATCGACGAGATAGATGCGGTTGGCCGCCAACGCGGTACAGGACTGGGTGGAGGTCATGATGAGCGCGAACAAACCCTCAACCAGATATTAGTCGAGATGGATGGGTTTGAACAAGGTACCAATGTCATAGTAATGGCTGCTACAAACCGACCAGACGTACTAGACCCAGCTCTGCTAAGACCTGGTAGATTTGATAGACGAATCACTCTTGATAGCCCAGACCTAAAAGCTCGTGAAGAAATCTTAGAAGTTCATACCAAGAACAAACCACTCGAGAAAGACGTAGAGCTCGGTGAAATAGCCAAAAAAACCCCAGGTGTTTCTGGTGCAGACTTAGCCAACATAGCCAACGAAGCAGCAATATTTGCAGCTCGCCAAAACCGCAAGAAAATAGCTCAAGGTGACTTCCATGAAGCAGTCGAAAAGATTGCTCTCGGACCTGAACGCAAAAGCCATGTCCTCAATGATAAAGAAAAAGAAATCACTGCTTATCACGAAGCCGGGCACGCTCTACTCTCGCACTTGCTGCCCAACTGCAATCCAGTACACAAGGTATCTATCGTGTCACGTGGCATGGCCGGAGGAGTGACATGGAGCTTGCCAGAAGAAGACAAGCACTTGCACTCTGTAACAGACTTCAAAGATGACATAGCGATGAGCCTTGGTGGTCGCACAGCCGAGCAAATTGTATTCAAAGATATTACTACTGGAGCAAGTAGCGATCTCAAGCATGCCAATGAGCTTGCTCGTCGTATGGTTACAGATTATGGTATGAGCCCTAAACTATCCAACCAGGTATTTGGTGAATCTGAAAATTCCGTATTCCTAGGCCGATCAATGGGTGAAAGCCGTAACTATTCTGAAGAAGTTGCAGCGATTATCGACGAAGAAGTCAAAGCTCTAATCAATGAAGCTAGCAAAAAAGCCCACAGTGTCATTACCAAGAATAGATCTAAGCTTGACCTTATAGCCAAGACATTGATAGAAAAAGAAACTATTGAAGGTCCAGAGTTCAAAAAGTTATTTGATACAGTCGATAAATCAGCTCCAAAGAAAAATACCAAAACTGCACTTGAGTAACCTGATGAAATAGTTTACAATCTCCTAGACCACTCAAGAACGGAGAACTCACATGAGAGCCAGGGATACGCTGTCTCTTGCATCAAATATTGGGATTGTGGTAATTGCATTTTTCGGTCTTGTAATTCCCGAGTTGGTAGCTACTGTCTTGGTCAACGCATCTTTGCTAGGAATATTCTCTTGGGGAGTCATCACTCTCAAGGACACCACTGTAAAAGCATATGAAAGGCTCTGTGGTCTATACGTTTCTTTAGCGATTGTGGCCTCGTTTGCAGTGTATTATCTCATCGCTGGACCCGCAGAAGGAATCAAGTTCAATCTGTTCCTACTGCTCATCATCTCGTCGGTTTATATATCTTTTGGATTTGCGCTGTTCAATTTCAACAAATATATCAGCAAGATTGAAGATCAAAATAAATAATTCGCCCTAGCCCTAGAACATCTAGGGCTTAATATATTGAATAACTCACTTTAAAAACTCATCATATATGTTCCCATAAATGACCTTATCTTGGTATAATACATCTCAGTGAAAAATATTTTAAAACGACTAAATAAATCACGAACGCTCTCTGTAGCGGCGTTTTTGATTTCACTCAGTTATTTCTTGAGCAGACTGTTAGGATTGGTCAGAGATAGATTGCTTGCCAGTAACTTTGGTGTGTCGGCTAGTACTGATGCCTATACAGCAGCTTTTCGTATACCAGATCTATTGTTTACCATATTAGTATCTGGTGCTTTTGCTGTATCATTTATACCTGTATTCATTGGTTATCTAGAGAAGAACAAGACCGATGAAGCTTGGCATATTACTAGCTCACTACTCAATATTTTTTCAGTTGCCACCATACTGCTTTGTGGATTGGCATTTATATTTGCTCCACAGCTAGTGAGTTTGCTTGCACCGGGGTTTGATCAACAAAGATTTGATCTTACTGTTAGCCTTACTCGCATCATGCTCGTGACTCCATTTCTTTTTTCTATATCAAGTGTACTTGGTGCAATTCAACAAGCTTTCAATAGGTTTACACTTTTTGCGATGGCGAGTGTACTCTACAATATCGGCATTATTATAGGTATTGTATTTCTTTCCAAGCTATTTCCAGAGCAACCTATCTATGGTGTAGCCTATGGTGTAGCACTTGGAGCAGCAATGCAGCTAGCTTTGCAGTTCTTCGGTATTATAGGGTTACATTTCAAATATAGCCTGAGCTTTGATTTCTTTCACCCTGGAGTTCTTAGAACTATCAAGCTGATGATACCTCGGTCTATTGATCTTGCTATAGATCAATTCAATTGGATCATACAAACTGCCATTAGTTCAAAGCTTGCAGTCGGCAGTCTTACATCTTATTACTATGCTAATAATCTCAAAAATGTACCACTTGGCATATTTGGTATGGCCATAACAACTGCAGTATTCCCGAGTCTTATTCGTGCTGCTAAGTCTGAAGACAAGGCTAGACTGTCCTCAGCAATAGTACGCGATATGAGTCTTATCATGTTTTTTGTCATACCGTCTGCTGCTATTGCAGTAGTGATGCGCGGTTACATAGTGCGACTTTTATTTGGCTTTGGAGATCAGGCTACAGCAGATACATTAGGTTGGTTGGCCGGATCTATCATAGCAACAAGTCTGTTCTTCATGATCGCAAGGGTTTATTATTCGCTAGAAGATACGCTTACACCATTACTTACCAGTCTTAGCTCTATCATAGTCAACATTATATTTAGCATAATTTTTTCAAGTAGATATGGTGTATCTGGTCTTGGTTTAGCACTTACGATATCGACATTTTATGAGCTAATAGTCCTAATGATACTTCTAAAGCGTAAGATTGGTAATTATGGCTATAAATCGATTGGACGTTCCGCACTCAAAATATCTATAGCCAGTCTTGCTATGTCAGCCTGGATATATTTACTCATCAATAGGGTGATACCGCTGTATCGCGATGACATTGGCTTTACTACCATTGCTCCCAAATTCTTTGTGATAGCATTCAGTGGAGTAGTGGTGTATTTTATTGCTGCCAAACTATTGCGTGTACATGAGACTGAAAAAATATTGCAAAAAATAATGCATCCAATAAAAATCATCAAAAGAATAAGTAGGTAGTATGAGTAGTATTCGTAATTTTTGCATTATTGCTCATATAGACCACGGCAAAAGTACACTGGCTGATCGTATGCTAGAACTTACTGGTACTGTTGAAAAGCGAGAGATGAAGGCCCAGCTACTTGATTCTATGGATTTAGAGAGAGAGAAAGGTATTACCATCAAACTCCAGCCAGTCCGTATGAACTGGAAAGATCATCAACTTAACCTAATCGATACACCTGGTCATGTAGATTTTAGCTATGAAGTCAGCCGGAGCTTGGCAGCTTGCGAAGGGGCTGTGTTGGTGGTAGATGCCGCTCAGGGTATACAGGCACAGACCTTGGCCAATGTGTATCTTGCACTTGAAGCCAACCTGGAGATAATACCCGTACTCAACAAGATAGACTTGCCAGCCGCCGAACCTGAAAAAGTCGCAGCTGAGATAGCATCACTTCTGGGCTGTGACCCCAGCTCTATATTGCGTATTTCTGCCAAAGATGGTTCTGGGGTAGAAACATTATTGGATAAAATTGTAGAAGATATACCTGGGCCAACAGTAAATATCGACAAGCCACTTAGGGCTTTGGTATTTGATTCAAACTACGATGAGTATCGCGGAGTTATCTTGTATTTCCGAATATTAGATGGAGAAATAAAGAAGAACGACCAACTCAAGCTAATAATTGCTGATAAAAACACTTTGGCTGTAG
>OEIV010001477.1_pt1 | contig 10569 bp, 10 predicted proteins | sample 1539231 | NCBI WGS metagenome assembly OEIV01 (sample SAMN03794762, study PRJEB22550) | activated sludge metagenome | feature: wastewater treatment plant; material: activated sludge; isolation source: Wastewater treatment plant of a petroleum refinery complex | place: Argentina: Buenos Aires ... | reverse complement strand
CGGGCACGAAAAGCTACGCCGTCACGGTCTACGATCCCGACGCCCCGACCGGCAGCGGCTGGTGGCACTGGGTGGTATTCAACCTGCCGGCCGACACCGCCCGGCTGGCCCAGGGCGCGGGCGATCCGGCCGCCGGCAAACTGCCCGGGGGGGCGATCCAGAGCCGCACCGACTTCGGCGTGCCGGGCTGGGGCGGCCCCTGCCCGCCGCCCGGCGACAAACCGCACCGCTACGTCTTTACCATCCATGCGCTGGGCGTCGACAGCATGGGCCTCGATGCCGACGCGCCCGGGGCCATGGTCGGCTTCGCCATCAACGCCAACCGCCTGGGCTCGGCCAGCTTCACGGCCCGCTTCGGCCGCTGATGCAATGCCAGCCGGGCTGCGGCGCCTGCTGCATCGCGCCCTCGATCAGCAGCCTGGCCAAACCCGCCGGTCAGAACTGCCGTCACTTGACGGCTGACTTTCGCTGTTCGGTGTTCGGCCGGCCCGAGCGGCCGGCCTGCTGCTCGGGCTTGCAGCCGAGCGCGGAGATGTGCGGCGAAACGCGCGAGCAGGCGCTGGCCTGGCTGACCGAGCTGGAGCGCGCCACGGCGGGCTGAGCCCCGCCAGCCCGCGTGCTAGACTCGCGCCCCCTTGACCCGCATCGACCCTGAATGGATTTCACCCCGCTGCTGCACGCGCTGATACTCGGTATCGTCGAGGGCTTGACGGAATTCCTGCCGGTGTCGAGCACCGGCCACCTGATCCTCGCCGGCGACCTGCTGAAGTTCAACGACGAGCGCGGCAAGCTCTTTCACATCGTCGTGCAATCCGGCGCAATTCTGGCGGTCTGCTGGGAGTACCGCGCGCGCATCGCCGGCGTGCTGGGCGGCATGTTGGCGCGGAATCCCGAGGCGTTGCGCTTCGTGCTCAACCTGTTCGTTGCCTTCCTGCCGCTCGCCGTTCTCGGCCTGTTGTTCGGCAAGGTCATCAAGGCCCACCTGTTCCAGCCGGTGCCGGTCGCCATCGCCTTCATCGTCGGTGCCTTCGTCATCCTCTGGGCGGAAAAACGCCGGCACCGCATTCGTGTTGAAAGCGTCGAGGAACTCGATCTGGTCGATGCCATCAAGCTCGGTCTGGCTCAGGCGCTGGCCCTGATCCCCGGAACTTCGCGGTCGGGCGCCACCATCATCGGCGGTCTGCTGTTCGGGCTGTCGCGCAAGGCGGCCACCGAATTTTCGTTCTTCCTGGCCATCCCGACCCTGCTGGCGGCCACGGCCTACCAGCTCTACAAGGAACGCGCGCTGCTCGATGCCGACGACCTCGGCATGTGGGCCGTCGGCTTCGTCGCCTCCTTCATCTCCGCCTTTTTCTGCGTGCGCTGGCTGCTGCGCTTCATCTCGACGCACGACTTCACCATCTTCGCCTGGTACCGCATCGCCTTCGGCATCGTGGTCATCGTCACCTGGCAATGGGGTCTGGTGGACTGGACCGCGCCATGACGCCGTCCATCCTCTATCTGCACGGCTTCACCAGCGGCCCGCAATCGGTCAAGGCCATGGCACTGCATGCGCAGATGCACCGGCGCGGCTTCGGCGATCGCTTCACCTGCCCACAACTGCCGGCCTCGCCGAAGGACGCCATCGCCCTCGCCGAGGAAATCATTGCCGCGAAAGTCAGCCGTGGCGAGACGCCGGCCCTGGTCAGTTCCTCGCTGGGCGGCTACTACGCCACCTGGCTGGCCGAAAGGCACGGTCTCAAGGCCGTCGTGGTGAACCCGGCCGTTGTCGCCCGGCAGTCGCCCGACCTGCTGCTCGGCCGGCACAAATTTCTCTACACCGGCGAGGAATTCGACTTCACCCAGGCGCATATCGACGAGTTGCGCGCGATCGAGGTGCCGGCGCTGTCACGGCCCGAGCGCTACTGGCTGCTCGTCGAGACCGGCGACGAAGTGCTCGACTACCGCCACGCCGTCGCCCGCTACGCCGGTGCGCGGCAAACCATCCTCGAAGGCGGCAACCACGGTTTCACGCGCTGGAACGATTACCTGGACGACGTCGTCGAGTTCTGCCAATGAACGTCCTGTTCGAAGAAGACGGCGCCTTCAAGGCCGGCGCCGTGCTCGCCGACAACGTCACGTCGCTGCAAGTGGAGCTGGCCTCGGGCAAGCGCAGCAAGGTGAAGGCGGCCAATGTACTGCTGCGCTTCGAGGCGCCCGCGCCGGCCGAACTGCTCGACCGCGCCGAGCGCGATGCGGCGGACATCGACGTCGATTTCCTCTGGGAGATGTGCCCGGACGCCGAATTCGGCTTCGAGGAATTCGCCGCCGAGTATGCCGGCCACAAGCCGACGGCCGTCGAGGCCGCCGCGCTGCTGCTGCGCCTGCATTCGGCACCGATGTACTTCCACCGCAAGGGCAAGGGGCGCTTCCGCAAGGCGCCGCCGGAAATCCTGCAAGCCGCGCTGGCCGGCCAGGAGAAGAAGCGCCAGCAGGTGCTGGCCATCGAGCGCATGGTCGAGGAACTCAAGGCCGGCACGCTGCCCGCGGAGTGCGCCGCCATCCTGCCCCAACTACTCTACAAACCGGACCGCAACCGGCCGGAGACCAAGGCGCTGGAAGCGGCCTGCGCCGACACCGCGCTGTCGGCGCCGCGCCTGCTGCGGCGCTGCGGGGCGCTGGCCGACACGCACGAATACCACCTCGGCCGCTTCCTGTTCGAGTACTTCCCCGCCGGCACCGAATTTCCGCCCTGCGCCGACCCGATCGAACCCGCCGGCCTGCCGGTCGCCGGGGTACGCGCCTTTTCGATCGACGACGCCCACACCACCGAGATCGACGATGCCTTCTCGCTGGTCGCCCTGCCGGACGGTGGCATGCGCGTCGGCATCCATATCGCCGCGCCGGGCCTCGGGATTTCGCCCGACTCCGACCTTGGCCGCCTCGCCCGCAATCGTCTGTCGACGGTGTACATGCCCGGCCGCAAGATCACCATGCTGCCGGAAGCCGTGGTCGAGCGATTCACCCTCGGCGCGGGCAAGACGGCGCCGGCCGTGTCGCTCTACCTCGACGTCGGCGCCGATCTGGCGCTGCGCGGCCATCAAACCCGCCTCGAAAGCGTACCCGTGGTCGCCAACCTGCGCCATCACGACATCGAGCCGCTGTTCAACGAAGCCACCCTGGCGACGGGCCTCGCCGATTTTCCCTTCGCCACCGAGCTGAAGCGGTTGTGGGAACTGGCCACCGTGCTCGAAGCGGGCCGTGGCCAGACCCGGAATGGTCCGCAACGCAAGGACTACAACTTCGTGGTCGACTGGAACGCGGCCAGCGAGGACGGCCCGGGCATCGTCGCCATCGACGAACGGCCGCGCGGCTCGCCGCTCGACACGCTGGTCGCCGAGCTGATGATCGTCGCCAATGCCACCTGGGGCGCCATGCTGCGCGACGCCAAGGTGGCCGCGCTCTACCGCGCGCAGACGGTCGGCAAGGTGCGCATGACCACGGCCGCCGCGCCGCACGAAGGCCTGGGCGTCGACTGCTACGCCTGGTCGTCGTCGCCGCTGCGCCGCCATGTCGACCTGATTAACCAGTGGCAACTGATCGCCCACCTGGGCAACGATCCGCCGCCCTTCACCGCCAAGTCGGCGGAGTTGCTCGCCGCCCTGCGCGATTTCGAGCTGACCTACGCCGCCTACGCCGATTTCCAGCGCGGCATGGAGAACTACTGGTGCCTGCGCTGGCTGCGTCAACGGCAAGAGTCAGCCGTGACGGCACGCGTGCTGCGCGAGAGCCTGGTGCGGCTGGAGCATCTGCCGCTGGTGCTGAAAGTGCCGTCCCTACCCGCGCTCGATCGCGGCGCGCGCGTGCGCCTGGCCATCGAAAGCATCGACCTGCTGGACGCAGAATGCCGCGCCCGGTTTGTCGAAGCGCTGCCGGCCGAGGCGTCCGATGACGCCACGGGCGACACCGTCGAGGAAGACACGCCAGAGTAAAATCAGCGGCTATGCCTGCCCCGGCCTGGCCCGCGCGTCTCAAGTTCCTCCTGCCCACCGGCGTAACCATTACGACGGCCTTGGGCGTTTCGCTGTTCCTGCACGCCATCATTCTATCGATCCACTTCAAGCTGCCGGAGGCGCTCAACAAGGCCACCGAGCAGGCGCTCGATGTCATTCTGGTCAATGCCAAGACCAGGGACCGGCCCGCCAAGGCGCAGGCGAAGGCGCAGGCCAACCTGGACGGCGGCGGCAATACCGATGACAACCGCCGCGCCAAGACACCGCTGCCGGTATCGCCGACGGTGCGCGAGGGCAACGATGTCCGGGAGACGCGCCAGCGCGTCGCCCAGCTCGAAGCCGAGCAGCAGCAGATGATGACGCGCCTGCAAAGCCAGCAGACCGTCGCCAGCGCCACGCGCGGCGAGGAAACCCCGGCGCCACCAAACCCGATGCCCTCCGGCGTCGACCTGGCGTCGGCGGCCTTGAACCTCGCCAGGCTGGAGGCCCAGATCGCCCGCAACACGGAGGAATACAACAAGCGGCCGCGCAAGAAGTTCATCGGCGCGCGCGTCGAGGAATACCGCTTCGCCCAGTATGTCGAGGACTGGCGCCTGAAGGTCGAGCGCATCGGCAACCTCAACTACCCGACCGCCGCCAGGGGCCGGCACTACGGCAGCCTGGTGCTGACCGTGGTGATTCGCAACGATGGTTCGCTCGATCGCGTCGAGGTCAATCGGCCTTCCGGCCAGAAAGTGCTGGACGACGCGGCCCGCCGCATCGTCGAGATGGCCGCGCCCTATCCGCCCTTCCCCGAGGCGATCCGGCGCGACACCGACATTCTCGAAATCACCCGGACGTGGTCGTTCACCACCTCCGACCGCTTGCAGTCCGACTGATCGTGGATAGCTACGCCGTCGTCGGCAACCCGATCGGCCACAGCAAGTCGCCGCGTATCCACGCACTGTTCGCCGCTCAGACCGCCCAGGACATGCGCTACGAGGCCATCCTGGCGCCCTTGGACGGCTTCGTCGCCACCGTGCGTGCATTTGTCCAAGCCGGCGGGCTCGGCATGAACGTCACCGTGCCGTTCAAGGAAGAGGCCTTTCGGCTGGCGACGACGCTGACCGAGCGCGCCCGTGCCGCCGGCGCGGTCAACACGCTGAAATTCTCGGGCAACGACATCTTCGGCGACAACACCGATGGCGCCGGCCTGGTGCGCGACATCGCTGACAACCTTGGCCGTGCCATCACCGGCCAACGCATTCTGCTGCTCGGCGCCGGCGGCGCCGCGCGCGGCGTCATCCTGCCGCTGCTCGCCGAAAAGCCGGCATCGCTCTCGATCGCCAACCGTACGGCGGACAAGGCGCGGGCGCTGGCGGCGACGTTTCCCGGCTGCGCGGGCGGCGGCTTCGAGGAGATCGGCGAGCGCGCCTTCGACATCGTCATCAACGCCACCTCGGCGGGCCTCGGCGGCGGCGTGCTGCCACGGCTGACTTTCGCCTTCGCGCCCGGCTGTCTCGCCTACGAAATGGTCTATGGCAAGGACACCGACTTCCTGCGCCAGGCCGCCGAGGCGGCTGTGACGACGGCGGATGGCCTGGGCATGCTGGTCGAGCAGGCGGCGGCGGCATTTTTCGTCTGGCGCGGCGTGCGTCCGGAAACCGCGCCCGTCCTGAAGGAACTCCGCCAGGCATGAGGCCGGCGCCGCATTGGCTGCGCCGCGGCCTGCTGGCGCTCTTCGGCCTGCTCGCGATCTGGCAAGGCTGGTATGTGGGCTGGGTGGTCTGGTGGAAGTACGTCGATCCCGGTACCACGGCGTTCATGCGCCAGCGGCTGGCCGAGTTGCGCGAGAAGAATCCCGGGGCCGAACTGCGCCACCAGTGGCAGGACTACGCGCGCATTTCGGTGCAACTCAAGCGCGCGGTGATCGCCGCCGAGGACGACAAGTTCATCGACCACGAGGGCTTCGACTGGGCAGGCATGCAGAAGGCGCTGGAGAAAAACCAGCGCCGGGGCCGCGTGGTTGCCGGCGGTTCCACCATCTCTCAACAGCTGGCCAAGAATCTTTTTCTATCGGCTGCCAAGACGCCGTGGCGCAAGGTTCAGGAAGCCATCATCACCGTCTGGCTGGAGCTGCTCTGGAGCAAGCGCCGCATTCTCGAGGTGTATCTCAACTCGGTGGAATGGGGCGAAGGTATTTTCGGCGCCGAGGCGGCCGCGCGCCGTTACTACAACACCGGCGCCGGCTCACTAACGGCCGACCAGGCCGCCCGACTGGCCGTGATGCTGCCCGCGCCCCGCCGCCACGAGCGCAACCCGTATTCCGCCTTCATGAACGACCGCATGCTGATCATTCTTGCACGCATGCGGCATTCCGAGGCGCCCTAGCCCGTCGCGGCGCGTAGAATTCGCGGCTTGCCCGGGCACCCGTCATGGCCGAGACCGAAGAATTCCGCCACCAGGATCAGGATGAGTTGATGTTGCACCTCAGGGAGGTGCAGCAGCTGCTCGCGCGCCAGAAACTGGTCGAGGGCATGGCACGCCTGCAGGACATGCCGCACCACGACCTCGTCGAAACCCTGGTGCACAAGCAGCATCTGGCCGAGCTTCAGGGCAAGCTGGACAGCCTGCACTCGGCGGACATCGCCTACATCCTCGAGGCGCTGCCACGCGATGAGCGCATCCTGGTCTGGGACATGGTCAAGGCCGAGCGGGACGGCGAGATCCTGCTCGAAGTCTCCGATGCCGTGCGCGAGTCGCTCATCGAATCGATGGCGCCGGCCGAACTGGTCGCCGCCGCCGAGCAGCTCGATGCCGACGAACTCGCCGACCTGGCGCCCGACCTGCCGACCGAAGTCATCGACGATGTCTTCCGCTCGCTCGACACCGAGGAGCGCGAACAGCTGCGGGCGGCGATGTCCTACGCCGAAGGCTCGGTCGGCGCGCTGATGGATTTCGACCTGGTGTCGGTGCGCGAGGACGTCAGCCTGGAAGTCGTGCTGCGTTATCTACGCCGTTTCGATGAATTGCCGGACCACACCGACCAGTTGTTCGTCGTCGATCGCGAGGAGCACCTGCGCGGCGTGCTGCCGCTCAACGTGCTGCTGGTCAACGATCCCGACACCGAGGTGGCGGCGCTGATGCAGACCGACGCCCTGACGCTGCAAGCCACCGACGAGGCCGACGACGCCGCCCAGGCCTTCGAACGTTATGACCTGGTATCGGCGCCGGTGATCGATGGCGCCGGCAAGCTGGTGGGCCGGCTGACGGTCAATGCCGTGCTCGACCACGTCCGCGACGAGGCCGAGGCCGAACAGTTGGCGCAGGCGGGCCTGAAGGAGGAGGAAGACGTCTTCGCCTCCATCTGGGATTCGGTGAAGAACCGCTGGCAATGGCTGGCCATCAACCTGGTCACGGCCTTCATCGCCTCGCGCGTCATCGGCGCCTTCGAGGGGTCGATCGAAAAGCTGGTGGCCTTGGCGGCGCTGATGCCGATCGTCGCCGGCATCGGCGGCAATTCCGGCAACCAGACCATCACCATGATCGTGCGCGCCATCGCCCTTGGCCAGGTCGGCGAGGATTCGGAGCGGCGGCTGTACCGCAAGGAAGCCGGCGTCGCGCTGCTCAACGGCCTGATCTGGGGCGGCCTGCTGGGCCTGCTGGCCTGGTGGTTGTACCAGGACATCCGGCTCGGCGCGGTGATGACCGCCGCCATGATGCTCAACCTGCTGGTGGCCGCCGCCGTCGGCGTGGCGATTCCGATGACCTTGCAGAAGCTGGGGCGCGATCCGGCCATGGGTTCCTCGGTCATGATCACCGCCGTCACCGATTCGGGCGGTTTCTTCATCTTCCTCGGCCTGGCCACGCTGTTCCTGCTGTAACCGGCCTCGTCGTCGCCCGTCCTACTTCGGCAGTTTCTCGAACAGGCCGACCGCGGTTTCCATTTCCTGCAGGATCAGTTCGCTGGCCGCGGCGACGTCCGTGGCGAAATAGCGGCGATCGCCACCGCGCTGGCCGAGCGCGGCATCGAAGAATATCCATTGCCGGCCAACGCGTTCCAGCGACTCCTTCAGCGGCCCGGCCTCGCCTGCCGCCTTTCTCAGCTCGTCATGGGCGGCGATGAATTCCTTGCGCGCCTTGTCGAGTTCGGTAGCCGAGGCATTGTCGGCCACACCCCAGCCGACGGCCTGGTAGAACTTGGCCATGCGCTGCGAGAGCATGCGCTGGCGACCGGCGATGTTCACCAGCCGGCCGGCGTTCGAGCCGGCATGTTTTTCCAGTTGGCCGGTGCCCTGATGCGCCAGTTTCAGCACATCCTCGGACAGCGACAGCACCGCCTTGCCGCCGGCCTTGTTCGGCGCGGCGCCGACCAGCGCGTCCTTGTAGGCGAGCCACGATTGCTGCAAGGCCAGATAAGTATCACGAATCTCCGGCGTCGGCGCGAAGTTCTTCAATTCCACCAGTTGCCGGTCGAACAGCGCGATCGAGCTGTCGAGCACCCGCTGCGAGCGCTCGACATCGACGGTCTGGCCAAGCTGGAAGTAGGCCTTGGCCATGCGCTGCGACAGCATGCGCTGACGACCGGCCTTGTTGATGGCCGAGTTGATGTCGGCGATCTGCGCCGAGGCCGCGCCGGTCCAGATGGCCAGGACAAGGATCGCGACGATTCGCACCCAACCGGAAACCAGGATTCGCATGGCGTGCTCCTTCGAGCGTGAAGACTGGATGCCGCAACGATAGACTATTTCGCCAGGTCAGCAAACCCCGCCTCGGCGGCGGCGATGGTCGCGGCGAGGTCGGCGTCGCCATGCACCGCCGAGACGAAACCCGCCTCGAACGCCGATGGCGCCAGATAGACGCCTTGGTCCAGCATCGCATGGAAGAAGCGATTGAACGCCTCCTTGTCGGCCGTCATCACTTCGGCGTGGGTGGTGGGCGCTTGCGGCGCGAAATAGAGGCCGAACATGCCGCCGACCGCTTGCGCCGCGAATGTCACGCCTCGGTGGCGCGCCGCCTGCTGCAAGCCGTCGACCAGCGCCCGGGTCTTTGCCGCCAGCGCCTCGTGGAAACCGGGCACCCTGATCTTCCGCAAGGTCGCGAGGCCCGCGGCGACCGAGAGTGGATTGCCGGAAAGCGTGCCGGCCTGATAGACCGGGCCGAGCGGCGCGACCTTGCCCATGATGTCGCGCCGGCCACCGAAGGCGCCGAGCGGCATGCCGCCGCCGACGATCTTGCCGAACGTCGATAGATCGGGCTTGATGCCGTAAAGGCCTTGGGCGCTGCCGAGGCCGACGCGAAAGCCGGTCATCACCTCGTCGAAGATCAGCACCGCGCCATGCTGGTCGCACAGCTTGCGCATGGCCTCGAGGAAATCCTGGCGCGGCGCCACCAGGTTCATGTTGCCGGCGACGGGCTCGACGATGACGCAGGCGATATCGCGGCCATGCTCGTGGAACGCGCGCGCCAGCGCGTGCGGCGCGTTGTAGTCGAGCACCAGCGTCTCGCGCGCGACATCCGCCGGCACGCCGTCGGACGACGGATTGCCGAACGTCAGGGCGCCCGAGCCGGCCTTGACCAGCAGGCTGTCGGCATGACCGTGATAACAGCCCTCGAACTTGATGATCTTGTCGCGGCCGGTAAAGCCGCGGGCGAGCCGGATGGCGCTCATGGTGGCCTCGGTGCCCGAGGACACCAGGCGCACCATGTCCATGCTCGGCACCAGCTCGACCAGCAGTTCGGCCAGGTCGATCTCGGCCTCGGTCGGCGCGCCGAACGACAGGCCCAGGGCGGCGGCCCGCTGGACGGCGGCGACCACGTCCGGATCGGCGTGGCCGAGTATCAGCGGCCCCCAGGAGCCGACGTAGTCGATGTACTTCCGGCCATCGGCGTCCCAGACATGGGCGCCTTCGCCGCGCGTGAAGAAACGCGGCGTGCCGCCGACGGAACGGAAGGCGCGCACCGGCGAATTGACACCGCCGGGGATGGTTTTCTGGGCGCGGGCGAACAATGCTTCATTGCGGGTCATGGCAGTCTCGATTTCCTTCCTTGCTCGAACAGGTTCTGGAATTGCGCGGCGCGACCGCCAATGTCCATGACATTGAACAGGTCGCTGACCACCGCCACCATGTCGGCCCCGGCGGCGATGGCCTGCGGCGCATTGCGGACGGTGATGCCGCCGATGGCGGCGATCGGGATGTCGAAGCGGCGGCGCGCCTCGCCGAGCAGCGCCAGCGAGGCCGCCGTCGCGCCGGGCTTGGTCGCGGACGGAAACATGCTGCCGATGCCGACGTAGTCGGCGCCATCCCGGACCGCCGCCTCGACGCGGCCGAGGTCGGCATGGCACGACACGCCGAGGATGCGCCGGGCGCCGAGCGCTTCGCGGGCGGTGCGCGGCGCCATGTCGTCCCGGCCGACATGGGCGCCGTCGGCGCCGATCTCCACCGCCAGCCAGACATCGTCGTTGATGATCAGCCTGGCGCCATGGAGGCGGCACAGTTCCAGCAGTTCGGTCGCCTGGGCGCGGCGCAGCCCGGCCGGCGCCTGTTTGTTGCGGTACTGGACCAGGCGGACGCCGCCCGCCCGCGCCCCCTCCACC
>OEIV010001476.1_pt1 | contig 10587 bp, 3 predicted proteins | sample 1539231 | NCBI WGS metagenome assembly OEIV01 (sample SAMN03794762, study PRJEB22550) | activated sludge metagenome | feature: wastewater treatment plant; material: activated sludge; isolation source: Wastewater treatment plant of a petroleum refinery complex | place: Argentina: Buenos Aires ... | reverse complement strand
TGCTGTGGCAGGAGGTGGTCTGGCAGCCGGAGTGGGGTGACTACATGGGGCGGCCGTTGGCCGGCCACCGCGTGGTCGACGGTGGGCTGCTGTCCAACTTCCCTATCGAACTGTTTCTGAGCAGCGACCCCCATGTGACGGCGCTGATGGGCCACCGCACCAGCCAGGGGGTGCTGGGGTTGCTCATTGATGAGAGCCTGCCGGTGGGCGAGGCGGCCGAGCGCAACGCCCCGGCTGACGGCGGGCTGGCCTCGTTGCCGCCGGCGACGCGCATCAAGGGGCTGGTGGACACAGCCACCCAGGCCCACGACAAGATGGTCATCGACGCCTTCGAGCAGTTCGTCTGCCGCCTGCCGGCGCGGGGGTACCACACGACGGAGTTCGACATGACCGACGCCCGCCGCGACGCGCTTATCGCCGCCGGGCAGCGGGCGCTGGATGAGTACTTCCGCTTGCAGGAGACGGAGGGGATGAAGGGGCCGGACGTGTTCGCCATGGAGCGGGCGTTGCGCCGGGCGGACAAGGCGGCGGTGCGCATCCTGCAACCTTGATAAAGAAGAATCTCACGCCAAGACGCAAAGAGCGCCAAGCTTTCTGAGCTTGGCGTTCTTTGCGTCTTGGCGTGAGATCCTCTTCAAGTCTGCCCAATCTGCTGACTCTGCGGATCGCTCCTTCTTAACGACACAACAGCCGCGCCCAGGAGCAGCAGCGCCAGCAGCGACAAGGCCCCGCCGATGAGATAGACCCGCGGGCGGAAGCGCCACTCGACCGTGTGCTCCCCGGCAGGCACGCACACGGCGCGGATGGCGGTGTAGGCGGTCAGCCCCTCGGCCGGCGCGCCGTCGATGGTCACTTCCCAGCCCGGATAGGCGTTCTCGCTCAGCACGAGCAGCGCCGGGGCGTCGGCCGTGGTGCGGATGGTCCAGTGGGTCGCCTCGTGGCCGACGACTTCGGCCGCGCCGAGCGCCGCCGGGGCCGGGCCGAGGGCGCAGCCGGGGTCGGCGCTCAGGAGGGCCGTCGTCGCCGGGTCGAAGTCGGCTTCATGGACACGGGCCACGGCCGCCGCGTCGTCGGCGATGACCTCGGCGGCGTAGACGAGGCGGGCCAACGGCAGCGGCCGCGCCCGGCCATAGACCCAGGCCGCCCCCTGCTGCCCGACCAGCGTCAGCCCGCGCGCCCCCTCGGTGAACTCGTCCAACGGCCCGCCGGCCAGCACGTGGCTCACGCCCAGGATGTCATAGGCGGTCGAGCGCGGGTCGGGCACGGAGGCGGCCAGGGCCATCGTCGCCGCCGGCTCCAGCGAGTCGTAGCCGAAGATGCTCGGCCACGCCACGGCCAGCGCCCCGTTCTGACTGAACAGCGGCACGCCCCAGGGCAGCACCCGCCCCGTCGGCTGCCCCACCACCGCCCGCCCGTCCACCCACACCGCGTCCGGCGCCGTCGGGGCCAGCCGCACCATCTTGTAGGCGTAGGCCCAGGTGTCGGCCAGGACGAGGAGAAGCAGTGCCAGGGCGAGATACGAGATACGAGGTGCGAGATACGAGTTAAGAGGGCGCTCTTCACTCGTATCTCGTATCTCGTACCTCGTATCTCCAAGATAGCGCCACAGCAACGCCCCCCCCACGCCCATCACCACCAGCGCCTGCGAATACCCCCCGATCTGCTGCCAGAGGCGGCCGCTGGTGTCCGTCGGGTGGACGGCCATGAACACCGCGCCCGTGGCCGCCAGCGCGGCGACCAGGGCCACGGCGATGACGCCCACGGCCGCGGGCCAGTAGGGGCGCAACAGCCGCCGCCGCTCGTCGGCCGGCCGGTCGCGCCAGACGCTCAGCGTGTGGGCCAGCAGGGCCGAGGCGGCGAACAGGTAGAGGAACGCCGCCCGCCCCGGCGCGCGCACCAGCCGGAAGGGGGGCAGGAAGCGGTAGGCCAGCTCATAGAGCACGCCGTAGCGCCCGAAGGCCAGCCACAGCCCGCCGACGATGAGCAGCAGATAGAACCCCGCCAGCCGCGTCGGCCGCCGCACGGCCAGGACGATGCCCAGCACCGCCAGCCCCCCCGCGTAGTAGGTCAGCTCCTCGAACGTCGGCACGCTCCAGTACCCCACCCGCAGCGGCTCGCCGAAGAACTCCGGCACCAGCAGGGTGATGAGATGGGCCGGCGGGAAGGAGTAGTCGGTGGCAAAGGCGTAGTCGGCCGTGGCCACCCGCCCCGAGCCGAGGCTGAACTGCAGGAAGGGCACGAGCTGCACCGCCGCCAGGGCCAGCCCCACCCCGGCCGACACCACCGCCACGCCCGCCACCCGCCGCCGCTCCCCCGGCCGCGTCAGCAGCAGATAGACCACGAACGCGCCCCAGATCAGCCCCACGTAGAGGAACGACGGCACGTGCCCGGCCAGCACGGCCAACCCCCACGGCCCCCCGGCCACCACCGCCGCCGCCCACGACCGCCGCTCGATCGCCCACACCAGCGCCGCCAGCAGCAGCGGCGTCCAGACAAAGACCGCGTAGACCGGCGCGTGCCCGGCCCACAGCCGCCCCGTCAGCAGCCCGCCATAGGCGAAGCCCAGCCCGCCCAGCACCGCTGGCAGCCGCCGCGCCCCCATCCGCCGCGCGAACAGGTACAGCCCGAACCCCGCCAGCCAGACGTGGAAGAGCATCAACCACGTCACCCCCACGCGCGTCGGCACCAGCACGTTGATCCAGTTGGGCGGGTAGAAGGTGTTCTGCTGCGGCTGGGCCAGGAACGGGAAGCCGCCGAAGATGCCCGGCTCCCACAGCGTCAGTCGCCCCGCCCGCAACCCCTCGCGCACCGTGTCCCACGCGCCGTGGTAGTAGGCCAGCATGTCGTGCCCGGCCAACACCTGCCCCGGCGGCGGCCACAGCGCCCCGGCGAAGAACACCAGCGCCGCGCCCAGGAACAACAGCGCTACCGCCGCCGTCGGCCGCGCCGCCAGCCAGCCCGTCACGCGCCTCATGTCAGCCGCCGCCGCATGAACACCGCCACCGTGCCGTCCGGCCCCAGGTCGTCGTTGGTGTAGTAGCCCACGTCCACCCCCTCGATGGCCAGCCCCGCGGCGCGATAGAAGCGGATGGCCGGCACATTGGTGTTTTGCGTCTCCAGCGTCAGCGCCCGCAACCCCGCCGCCGCCGCCCGCCCGGCCAGCGCGTCCATCAGCCCCCGGCCGATGCCCCGCCGCTGGTAGCCGGGGGCCACGTGGAACTCATGCACCCACAGCGTGCCGTTCCAATCGCGCCGCTCCCCCACCGCCACCCCCACCCACGCCGCGCCGTCATAGACCCCCAGCGTGAACCCCTCCTCGGCCAGCGCCGCGTAGTGGGCCAGCTCCTCGGCCGAATAGGGGAAGGTGTAGCGGCGCGGCCCGGCCAACGCCGTCAGCGTCAGCGCCAGCGTCGCCCCCGCCTCGCCGTCGTGGTGGTCAACGCGGTAAACCTCGGCCGTCGTATACCCCCCCGCCAGCGCGGTGAAGGCGGTCGGGTCGAACGGGTGGGGCGGGCGCAGGGTGAGCATGGGGGGAGTGGGCAGTAGGCAGTAGGCAGTAAGCAGTCGGCGCTGGTGAATGGGTTGGGCGTTATGGCGGGATTATGGCAGGGTTGGGCGGGGTTGCCAAGGGGTGAGCCGGGTTGGCGTGCCCGCCCGGCCCTGAAGAGGCCGGGCTATGCCACGGGGCCAGCCGAGGCAGGTTCAAGTAGCCAAAGCCGCGGTCGCGCTCTGAAGGCCCGTTCAGGGCCGCTGTGGCAAAGCCCCGTGGCTTCAGCCCGGGGCGGGCGCGGCCGTCGCCGGCGTGGCGGATGGGGTAGCAGACACGATCTGCCTACCGAACGATCAACGGCGCGTAGACCGCCCGCGGGCGCACCGTAACCGGGCTGCTAAAGAGGGCTGTCGTCGCGCCGGACGTGGCCGTCAACGTGACGGTGTAGGTTCCGGCGGCGGCGTAGCGATGGGTGGGATTGGCCGTCGTTGCCCCCTGGCCGTCACCGAAGTCCCATAGGAAGGTGGGCGCGCCCGGCCCGGTGGTGGTATTGGTAAAGATCACCGTCGCCTCGATCCACACCGGGCCGTTGTGGGTGAAGCCGGCCACGAGCGATGGCGGGGCGGTGGCTGTCTCGAACTGCCAGGTGTAATCCGCCTCGGGATGGTCAGGCGGATCGCCGGCGTCCTGGTCGGCGACAGCCGCGGCGCGTACAGTGGCGATGCACGTCGCGCCGGTTGGCAGCGGAGCGCCGGGCACGACGGTAGCGCTCGTGTCGCCGGGCAGCGTCGTGACCGCCTGCGCGACGCCGCCACAAGTGAGGTCAATCCAACCGGCGCTCAGCTCGACCGGCTCGGTGAAGGCAATCGCCAGGGTGGCCGTCGGGGAGACACCTGTTGAATCGGCTAACGGCTGAACGGCGAGAATGCCGGGCGGATCATCGAGGACGCAGTCGTTGGCCTGGCCGGGCGTGGGCGCGGCGACGCGATAGGCGGCTGTGCGGCGCGCGCCACCCGCGCCGTTGGGGCAGCGTTGCAGCGCGTCGGCTGTCGCGTCGCCCCGTTCGCCTTCATCCGCTTGCGCTTGTCCGACCTCTAGCAGGGTTAACAGTCCCTCGTCCGGGGCATCGGCCGGGCCATAGACGAGCGCATCGCGCAGGCCGATGGTGCTTAGCGGCAGCCCGTTGGGGAAATCGGCGGCCCGCCCGGCATAGAGGGCCACGGCGTCGGGGCCGTTCTGAATGCCGGCGGTGGGCAAGACCAGATCGACACCGCCCAGGCCGGCGCGACCGAGGACGAAGTAGCCGGCCGCGTCCGTGGTGTGCCCGGTCAGGTCGATGGCCGCATAGAGCGTGTCGTCGCGCCCGTTCCACAGCACGACCACCAGCCCGCTCAGGTCAATCTGGCCGCGCCCGCCGTCGAAAAGTTCGATGAACTCAGCTGTGTCGTTGCCGGGCGTGTCACTGTCCAACTCGTTGATCACAATGCCGTCGGCCGCGGGTTGGCCCGGGGCGACGCGGAAACGCCACACGAAGTCGGCCGCCGGGGCGTCGGGTGGGTCGTCGCTGTCACTGTCGTGGATTCCCACCGCGCGCAAAGTCACGGTACAGCTCTCGTCGGGCGTGAAAGGCGCTGTCGGCGTCAGCCTATACTCGGCCGGCCCACCGCTGGTCGCCGCTGCGTGGCTGCCGCTGGCCCCACAGACGATGGTAAACCAGTCGTCTGCGAGCGTCACCGGCTCGCTGAACTGCACAGTCAACACGGTGCCCGCGGCCACGTCGGTCGCGTTGTCGGGCGGCGACACGGCCAGGACGGTCGGCCCATCATCGATGGGGCAGTCGTTGGGCGCGCCGGGGGTGGGGCGATTGGCGCGATAGGCGGCCGTGCGCCGCGCGCCGCCCGCGCCGTCGGGGCAACGCTGCGCCGAGTCGAGGTCGGCCGCGCCGCGGGCGGCCTCGTCAAATTGCGCCTCGCCGGCCGCCAGTAGCGGCAGCAGCCCGGCGTCGGTCGGATCGGCCGTGCCGTAGACGATGGCGTCGCGCAGCATGTTCGTCGTCACGGGTGTTCCGGCCGGGAAGTCGGCCGCATCCCCCTCATAGAGCGCCACGGCATCGGCGCCGTTTTGAATGACGGCCGCGGGTAGATCGATCGCGCCGCCTAACCCGGCGCTGCCGATAACCGCCAGGCCGTCAACGTTGGTGCGGGCGTTGTCCAGGTCAACGGCATAGTAAGCCCGGTCGTCCTTGCCGTTGAACAGGACGAGGACAAGGCCGGCCAGACTGGTGTGGCCCGCGCCGCCATCGGTCAGCTCAATGAACTCGGCCGCGTCGCTGCCGGGCGTGTCGGCGTCCAGTTCGTTGATCAGCACGTTGTCGGCTACCTGAGCGAGCGTCGTGAAGCTCCAGGTGAAGTCCGCCGCCGGCTGGTCGGGCGGATCATCGCTGTCGGCATCATGCAGCCGATCGGCGTCGATGGTAGCGTCACAGGGCGCATTGTGGGGCAAGGACGTGGTTGGCGTCGCGCTATAGGCGGTTGCGCTGGCCTGCATGATGGTCAGCGGGCGCGCCTGGTCCGCGCAGACCAGCTGCAGCCAGCCATCGGCTACGGTCATCGGCTCGCTGAATTCGACGGTCAGAGAGACATCGACGGCAACGTGGGCCGCGCCCCCGACCGGCGTTGTCTCCAGCACCGTGGGTGGATCGTCCACAGTGCAGTGACTCGGTGCGCCCGGTGTGGGGTCGTTGGCGCGGAAGGTGGCTGTGCGTCGCTGGCCGCCGGTACCGTTGGGGCAGCGCTGAATGCTGTGGCGGTCGGCCGCGCCCCGGCTGCCCTCGTCCACGGCAACCTCTCCTGACAGCAGGAGCGGTTGCAGGCCGGCCGCGCCCCCGGCGTCGCCATAGACGACGGCATCTATTAGGCCTTCGGTGAGCAGTGGACTATTGGCCGGGAATTGAGTTGCGTTCCCGGCATACAGGGCAACCGCATCTGGGCCGTTCTGTAGACTGCTGTTGGCAAAAGCCAGGTTAGGCGCAAGCGCACTATTGCCGACGAACCAGTAGCCGGCACTGTTCGTGCGCTGACCGTCAAGGTCGAGGGCAAAATAGGTTGTATTCGCATGGCCGTTATAAAAGACAAGGACCAGACCATCCAGCGCGGTAGTACCCCGACCGCCATCATACAATTCGATGAACTCAGCTGTGTCGCTGCCGGGCGTGTCAGCGTCTATTTCGTTGATCAGCACGTTGTCGGCCACCGGCGCGAGTGTCGTGAAGCCCCACGAGAAGTCCGACGCCAGAGTATCGGGTGGGTCGTCGCTGTCGGTATCATGCACCCGATCGGCGTCGATGGTGGCGTTGCATTGCGCGTTGTAGGGCAGGGGCGAGATGGGCGTTGCGGTGTAAGTGGTTGCTCCGTCCAGCGTGATCGTAAGCGGGCGCTCCATGTCCGCGCAGACCAGCCGCAGCCAGCCGGCATCGGCCGTCATTGGCTCGCTGAACACCACGGCCAGGGCGCTATCTATGGCAACGTGGGCCGCGCCCCCGGCCGGCGTTGTCTCCAGCACCGTGGGTGAATCGTCGGCGGTGCAGTGACTCGGCGCGCCGGGAGTAGGGTCGTTGGGGCGGAAAGCGCCGGTGCGCCGCTGGCCTCCGTCACCATTAGGGCAGCGCTGTAGCGAGTGACGATCGGCCGCGCCCCGGCCGTCTTCATCCACGGCGGTTTCACCCGCCAGCAGCAGTGGTAGCAGCCCGGCTGCGCCGGCGGCATCGCCGTAGACGACCGCATCCAGCAAGCCGGTGGTGGTCAGCGGACTGTCGGCTGTGAAGTGCGACGCATCTCCGGCATAGAGGGCCACGGCGTCGGGGCCGTTCTGCAGCCCACCATTGGCAAAGACGAGGTCGGGCGTCAGGGCGATGTTGCCGGCAACCCAGTAGCCGGCGGCGTTGGTGCGCTGGCCGTCAAGGTCGATAGCATCGTAAACCGTATTCGCATAGCCATTGTAAAGGACGAGGGCGAGACCATCCAGCGGGGTTGTGCCGCGGCCGCCGTCGTACAGTTCGATGAACTCAGCCGTGTCGCTGCTGGGCGTGTCCGGGTCGATCTCGTTGATCAGCAGAAAGTCGGGCGGCGCGCCGGCTGTGGTAAACTGCCAGGTCAAATTGCCGATCATATTGTCGGGCGGATCGTCGGTGTCAAGATCGCGGATGCGCCCTGACTTCACCGTGACAGTACACGCCTCCTCATGGGCGAACGGTGCGGTTGGTTGCAGCACGAAGCTGACCGGGCCGCCGGTCGTGGCGTAGGGGTGCGCGCCGGATTGGGCGCAGGTGATCGTCAACCATGCGCCGTTGACATTAACCGGTTCGCTAAACGTCACGCTCACGGCCGTGGTGACAGTGACGCCGGCGGCGCCCGGCGCGGGCGAGCGCTGGGTGATGGTCGGCGCGGTGTCGGTGACGCAATTGCTGGCCGCTCGCGGCGTCGGCGTGTTCTGACGGAAGCCGGCGGTGTTGCGAGCGCCGCCGCCGCCATTTGGGCAGCGCTGGTTGCTGTGGCTTTCGGCCTCACCGCGCCCGTCCTCATCCACTGCCGATTGGCCGCCATTGAGCAGCGCCAGCAACTCCGTGTCGGCCGGCAGGGCGGGGCCATAGACGACGGCATCGAGCGGTGTCAGCCCGGTAACCGCTGTGCCGTTAGGATAGTCCGCGGCCTGACCGTCGAGCAAAACCACCGCATCCGTCCCGTTTTGCAGCGCCCCATTGGGCAGCACGACATCGGCTCCGGCGACCGCGGCGTTGGCCAGCAGAAAGTAGCCGGCGGCGTCGGTCGCGTGGCCGCTGAGGTCGATGGTGCGATAGCTGCGGTCGTCGCTGCCGTTGAAGAGGACGACGAGAAGCCCATCGAGCAGCGTATGACCCCCGCCGCCGTCGTACAGTTCGATGAACTCGGCGCTGTCCGATCCGAGTGTGTCGGCGTCGATCTCATTGATTAGGACGTTTTGGGGCACGGGTGGCGTGGTGGCAAATGACCAGGCGTAGTGGGCGAGCATCCCGTCGGGTGGGTCATCCAGGTCGGCGTCGCTCAGGCGGTCGCCGAAGACGGTCGTGGTGCAGCTCTCGCCGCGCATCAGCGGCAGATAGGGCTGAAAACGGAAGGTCGTCCCGCCGCCACTGAGGGCGTAGGTGTGGGAGCCGCTGAGCGAGCAACTGATCTCGATCGGTTGGTTGTGCAGGATCACCGGTTCGCTGAAAGTGACTTCGATAATCGCCGCCACGTCAGCGATGGTCGTATCGTTTTCCGGCCAGACAGCGGTGACCCGCGGCGCGTCGTCCGCCAGACGCCGGTTGGGCGCGTCGGGCGTGGGCGCATAGACGACGTAGGTGGAGGTGTCGCGGGCCGCGCCCTCGCCGTTGGGGTAGCGCTGGAGTGAATCGGTCATGGCCGCGTCACGCAGGGCCTCGTCCAATGGCTGTCCGGCCAGCAGAAGCGGGGCCAGGCCCGCATCCTCTGCCCCTCCGGGCGCATAGACGACCGCGTCCAGCAGTGCCTCGGTGACAACCGGCCCGCCGACAAGGAAGTTGCTCTTCGGCGCGGCGTAGAGCGCCACCGCGTCGGGGCCATCGCGCAGCGATCCGACGGCCAGCCGCAAATCGGCGTCGATCGCCGGCCCGCCGACCACGAAGTATCCCCGTCCATCCGTCTCAAAGCCGCCCAGGTCGAGGGCCAGATAGACCGAGTCTTCATCGCCACGGTAGAAGACCAGCGTCAACCCGTCGAGCGCTGTGTGGCCCGCGCCGCCGTCGAACAGCTCAATGAACTCGGCCGTGTCATCGGCCGTCAGCGGGTCTAGCTCGTTGATGAGCAGTGGCGGTGGGCTGGTGTTGAACGACCAGCTGAAGTCGAATGCCATGTGGTCGGGCGGGTCGTCGTCGTCCTGGTCGACAATAGCCTCCTGGCGCAGTAGCGCCGTGCAACGCTCGCCGGGCGCAAACGGCGCGTCGGGGGTGAAGGTGAACGTTTGGCCGTCGCCTTGTGCGGTCGTGGGATGTTCGCCACTACGCTCGCAGCCCAACCCCAGCGCCCCATCCGCCAGCGCCACAGGTTCAGAAAAAGTGACCGTAACCGCAGCCGACAGGGACACGCCCGTGGCCTCGACCGCCGGCGTCACCGCCGCCACCGCCGGCGCGGCGTCGTCGGCCGTCCCCCCGCCGGTCATCACCGCCGCCAGGCCCAACCCCAGAAACACCCCCCAGAACCGCCGCGCCGCCCCCCGGTCGCGGCCCCGCCGCCTTGTTGCCATGGTGCTAACTCCCACCGCGATCCTACCCCGCTCCCCCGGCGTTGGCAAGCGCTCGCGCCTGAATGCCACGGCTTTTCCAAAGCCGGACGGGAACGCGGAGATCGCGGAGAAGTCGCGGAGCGCACGGAGAAAGACATTTAGATTCTCCGCGGCTCTTCGCGTCTTGCCTCTGTGTTCTCCGCGTTCCCACGACTTTGGCAAAGCCCTGGGGTTCTCTTGCCCCCTGTTGACATCAACCCCCCTTTCAGACATAATTGTTCCCAATCGCATAGCAACGACCGCGATCGAGACGAGTAAGCCGACCCCGCGCTGTCCAGCGAGTCTGAACCCGGTGTGAGTCAGACACAGACGAGCGGCCGAACATCCCTCGGGAGTCGCCAGCCGAACGGCCATGCCCAGCATCGCTGGGCCGGCCCAGTAGACCTGGCCGGAGTGGTTCCCCGTTAGCCGAACTGCGACCCTGATGGGGGTTGGCCGAGATGCCGGGCACGTTCGCCCGGAAGTTGGGTGGTACCGCGAAGACCGTGCGCCTTCGTCCCAATAGGGACGAAGGCGTTTTTGTTTCCGGTGCGTCGCACCTTCCGAGCGACCGGCGACGAACGAGGCAACCATGAGTGACATGCTCTATGAAACTGACGCCTACGTGAAGGAGTTCGATGCTGTAGTGACTGAACAGGTCGAAGGCAGCGTCGTCCTGAATCGTACAGCTTTCTACCCTGGCGGCGGCGGGCAGCCAGGCGACGTGGGTACGCTGGCGGCCGGCGGGCAGACGTGGGGTGTGATCGCTGTCAAGAAGCAGG
>OEIV010001475.1_pt1 | contig 10598 bp, 9 predicted proteins | sample 1539231 | NCBI WGS metagenome assembly OEIV01 (sample SAMN03794762, study PRJEB22550) | activated sludge metagenome | feature: wastewater treatment plant; material: activated sludge; isolation source: Wastewater treatment plant of a petroleum refinery complex | place: Argentina: Buenos Aires ... | reverse complement strand
TCAGCCTACCTCATGGGCCGGCGCCGCCACGATGCGCCCCGCGGCCTTGCCGTCCCAGAGAACGGGACGGCGTCCCGCCTTACCCTCGCCGCGCATGATCCGCCGCGTCTCGGCGATGATGCGCGATGGATCGGTACCGGCCAGCACGTTGGTGCCCTCGTCCACCGTAATCGGTCGCTCAGTGTTCTCGCGAATCGTGATGCAGGGAACCCCAAGCGCGGTCGTCTCCTCCTGCAATCCACCGCTGTCGGTCAGCACGACCACGGCATCCTTCCAGAGGCTGAGAAACGCCATGTAGGCTTGGGGGCCGACCAGTCTGATATTCGGGCCGAGGTCGACGCCAAACTTGCTCAAGTTGGCCCGCGTGCGCGGGTGGACGGGAAAGATCAAGGGCAGGTCGGCGGCGATGTCCTTTAGCGCGCTGCCAATGCGCGCCATCATGTCCGGATCGTCCACGTTGCTTGGCCGGTGCAGTGTGACCACACCGTAGCGCGCATGGCGGCGCTTGAAGTCCGAGGTTTCGAACTCGCCTCCGGCTTGCGCGAGTTTCGCGGCCTGATAGAGCAGATTGTCCACCATGACGTGGCCGACATGGTGGATGGCGCGGTCCGGCTTGCCCTCGCGGCGCAGATGCTCGACACCGCTCGGCTCCGTGACGAAGAACCAGTCGGAAATGCTGTCGGTGACGAGACGATTGATTTCCTCCGGCATGGTCATGTCGCCGCTGCGCAGGCCGGCTTCGACGTGGGCCACGGGGATGTTCAGCTTTTTGGCGACGATGGAGCAGGCCAGCGTGGAATTGACGTCGCCGACAACGAGCACGGCATCCGGCTGGTTAGTCTGGCAAAGTTCCTCGAAGGCCGTCATGATTTTCGCGGTCTGCTGCGCGTGGCTACCGCCGCCTGCACCCATGAAGACGTCCGGCTGCGGAATGCCCAGTTCCTCGAAGAACACCTCGTTCATCTCGCGGTCGTAGTGCTGGCCGGTGTGAATGATCTTGTACTCGAGTCCGCCATGCGCCTGCAAGGCGCGCACGATCGGCGCGATCTTCATGAAGTTGGGCCGGGCACCGGCGACGAGGTAGAGGATGGGCATGGGCAATGTCAGTTGGCGTTGTTTCTCAGGAAGGCGTCGAACATCAGCAGCACCCAGATCGGCGTACTGTGGTCACGCCGCCCGGATTCGTGCTGCTCGACGATCTGGCGGATGGCATCGCGATTGAACCAGCCGGTCTCGAGCAGGGGACCGCCGAGCAGGTCGTCGCGCATCCGCTGGCGCAGCGGGCCGCGGAACCACCGCGCCAGCGGCACGGCGAAGCCCATTTTCGGCCGGTACATGATGTCGCGCGGCAGGTGCGGTTCCATGGCCTTCTTCAGCAGGAACTTGCTTTCAGTGCCGCGAATCTTCAGCGAGGTCGGCAAGGTCGCCAGCCATTCGACCAGCGGGTGGTCCATCAGCGGTTCGCGCACTTCCAGCGAATGCGCCATGCTGGCGCGATCGACCTTGGTGTTGATGTCGCCGATCAGATAGGTGTGCAGGTCGAGGTACTGGATGAGCGCCAGCGGATCGTCGGTGCCGGCCCGCGCCGCGTGGCGGTCGAACACCTGCCGCGCGTTGTAGCCGCCCAGTTGAGCCTTGAAGGCGGGGCTGAAAAGCTGGTCGCGCTGGGCGTCGCGGATCTCCGGAATGCCGTGGAAATAGGCTTCGACGGACGTGCGCGCCAGCGCCTGGAAGGTGGTCTTGGCCCGGACGACGCGCGGCGCCCAGTCGGCCTTGGGATAGAGATGCCCGAGGACGCCGAACAACGGCCGGCGCAGGCCGAGCGGCAGCGCCGAACGCATCTTCTCTTCCATCAGGTGCAGCCAGTAGCGCCGATAGCCGCCGAAACTTTCGTCGCCGCCGTCGCCGGACAGCGCGACCGTCACGTGCTTGCGCGCCAGCTGGCAGACGCGGTAGGTCGGGATGGCGGAGCTGTCCGCATAGGGTTCGTCGTAGAGCCTGGCCAGCGTGTCGATGAGATCGAAGTCGTCGCTCTCGACCATGTCGACATAGTGGTGCGTCCGGTAGCGGTCGGCCACCTTCTGGGCGAAGGCGGCCTCGTTGAAGGCCGGATCGGCGAAAGCAATGGAGCAGGTATTGACCGGCTCGGCCGACAGGCCGGCCATCATCGCCACCACCGCGCTGGAATCGACGCCGCCGGAAAGAAACGCGCCGAGCGGCACTTCGGCAATCATGCGCAGGCGGATGGATTCGGTGAGGCGTCGTTCGAGTTCGTGACAGGCTTCCTCGTCACCGATGCGCGCATCGAGCGAAAACCTGACGTCCCAGTACTCTCTTGGTTCGGCGACCGGCGTCCCGCCACGCCTGACTTTCAGCGTGCAGGCCGGTGGCAGTTTTCTGGCCTGGCGAAAGATGCAGCGCGGTTCGGCGACATAGCCCAGCGCGAAATATTCCTCGACGGCGAGCGGATCGATGTCCCGCTTCAGCCCGCCATGCGCGAGGATGGACTTGAGTTCCGAGCCGAACAGGAAAGTGCCGTCATCGAGCAGCGCGTAGAACAGCGGCTTGACGCCGAGCCGGTCGCGCGCGAGGAAAAGCGTTTCCTGATTCCTGTCCCACAGCGCGAAGGCGAACATGCCGCGGAAGCGCTCGACGCAGCGCTCGCCCCACGTTTCCCAGGCATGGACGATGACTTCGGTATCGCTCTTCGTGTGGAAAACGTGGCCCAGCGCCTGCAACTCCGGAATCAGTTCCCGGTAGTTGTAGATCTCGCCGTTGAAGACCACGCAGACGCTCTGGTCCTCGTTGTAGAGCGGCTGCTGGCCGGTGGACAGGTCGATGATCGACAGCCGGCGATGGCCGAGGCCGACGCCCGGCTCGACGTGCAACCCGCCTTCGTCGGGGCCGCGATGAAACTGCGACTCGTTCATCCGGTGCAGCACCGCACGATCGATGTCGCGCTTGCCCCGAGTGTCGAAAATGCCGGTGATGCCGCACATATTCTATTTTCTACGCCATTTCATGGTGTTGCGATATTTTTTTAATGCGGCATGTTAACCGATTGTTGCCTGTCGGGGGATTCGTTCGACAAGATCGGAATAGCGGCTCAAGTACCCATCGGTCGTGATCAGCTTCAATCCTTCCTCAAGCGCCTGCGCGACCAGCAAGCGGTCGAAAGGGTCCCGATGGTGCCAAGGCAAGCCTGCCAGCCGGGCGGACTGGCGCCATGTCAGCGGCAATTCGGTAAAACCGGTCTCGATCGCCACACTCCCGACTTCGTCGGGCAAGAAAGGGAAATCGGCACGTCCGAGCGAAAACTTGATGGCGATCTCCGCCAGAGAAACGGAACTGAACAGGATTTCGCTGGCCGGTTCGATCAGGCGGCTGGCCAGACCGGATGGAATTTTCTCCGGCTGGTAAACCGACCACAGGAGAATCTGCGTATCGATCAGGCAGCGCATTCAACCGCCTGCCTTGGCTCCCTCGAACATCTCGGCGATCGCCTGTTCGAAAGGAGAATCGATATCGTCCGGTACCACATGCTTCCCGGCCAGCCGACCCAAGCGGCGCGGGATCGCGGCGGATGCCGTCAATGCCACCAGGCGCGCCACCGGGCGGCCGGCCTTGGCGATGACGATCTCCTCGCCTCCGGCTGCTTGATCGACCAATCGAGACAGATGGGTCTTGGCTTCGTGAATATTGACGCTGAACATGACACGGCCCCAGTAAACTTAGTCCGACTTAGTTTATCACCTACACTGGCTTGCGAATCGTCAACATCTCGTCATACAGTCCCCGATAGGCCGCCACCATCGAATCCATGCTGAAGCGCCGCTCGATTTGTCGCCGTCCCGCCTGCCCGGCGGCATGTGCATCATCCGGCGCACGGACATCGTCGATCAGCGCAGACGCCAGCGCCTCGGCATCGCCGACCGGCACCAGGCGGCCGGTTTCGCCTTCAAGCACCAGTTCGGGATTGCCGCCGACCCGGGTGGCGATCACCGGCAGGCCCGAGGCCATGGCTTCGAGGATCGTGTTGGAAATGCCTTCGGCCAGCGATGGCAGCACGAAGCAGTCGAGGCCGCGCAGGATGTCCGGCACGTCGTGCCGCTCGCCGGGCAGCCAGGCGAGGTCGGCAACGCCGGCGGCATCGAGCATCTCTTGCGCTTGCGCGCGCAAGGGGCCTTCGCCGACCATCACCAGCCGCAACCGCTGCCGCAAGGCCGGCTCGCGCGCCAGCGCCCGGACGAATGCGCGCGCCAGCAGGGTCTGGTCCTTCACCGTCTGCATGCGCCCGACCGTGCCGACCAGCCAGTGCTGCGGCCGCCGGAACGGGCAGCCATCGATGATCGGCAGCCCATCGGCTGGATGAAAGCGTTCGGCGTCGACGCCGTTGTAGATCTGGGCGACCTTGCGCCGCGCGATGCCGACCGGATCGAGCAGGTAGTTTTCCAGATCGCGCGACAGCGCGATGAAATGCGTGACGAAGGGGTTGTAGAGCCGGCGCAGCCACTGGTAGGACTTGTTCGAGCCGTCGAGGTCGCCGACATCGCGACCATGTTCGCCATGGATGCGCACCGGCACGCCGGCGGCCCAGGCCGGTATGGTCACTTCAAGCGCCGCCAGGTTGCGGCTATGCACGATGGCCGGTTCAAGCCGCCGGAAAAGCCGATAGAGTTGTGGATAAAGCTTCCAGAGATGGCCAGGCGGCTTGGCGAGGCTGATGAATTCGACATCGTCGCGCGCGATGCGCCGGCGGAAATCGGTGACTTCAGTGAGAGCGAGGATGGCGTGCCGGTAGGCTTCGGCCGGCATGCGGTTGATGAGGTTGACGACGCCGTTCTCCAGGCCGCCGACGTCGAAACGGTACATGACGTGCACGACCAGCGGGCGGGCGTCGGCGCGCAGCGACGTCCGACCGGCGCCCCCGCCCCGCTTGAAGGGCCCGCCCCACCAAAACCAGGCCCCCCGCCGCAAAATCCGCCAGGGCGGCTTGGTCCTCCTTCGGCGCGTAGAGGATCACCACGGCGGAATCGTCGCCTTCGCCGAGCAGGCGATGCACCGCCTGCCAGAGCTTGGCGAGATGGTCGCTGCTGGTCAGCCGGCCGCCGATCCAGTACCACTGCCAGACCGCGAGCCGCTGGCCGGCGACATTACGCAGCTCGGCGGTGCTCGCCTTGACCGGCTGGCCGCCCGATGCCAGTTCCCGGCTGCCGCCCGCCACCCGCAACCAGACCTTGTCGCTGGTCTTGACCAGGACATTGTCGGAACTGACCAGCTTGTGCTCGTAGTCCTGCCGGCGGTAATAACCAACAAAGATACCTACCCGCCGCTCGCCCTGAATGAATTCGGCCTGCAATTCGGCGCGCGGATTGGCGAATGCCGGCCGCCAGTCGATCGAGCGCGCATCGGCGGCCTGCCAGCCGTCCGGCGCGACGAAAGTCAGTGGCGGCGGCACGCCGCCGCGCGCGGCTTCCTGGCGCTCGATGGTCGCAAGGCCGAGATGCGGCAGGACGGTTGCCAGCACCATGGCGATGGCGATAGGCCAGCAGCGGCCAGCAGCGCTCGACTCGGTGGCTTCGTTCGCGCTCGCCCTACCGACACATTCGCCGGCCTCCGGATGTTCGGTCCACCGGGCGCCGATGACGAACATCAGCAGGATGACCACGCCGAAGAACAGCCAGCCGTAAATGAGGTGATCGACGCCGACCGCGATCGTGTTGCCCGACAGGTGACCGAGCATGACGATCATGTAGGCGCGCAGCCAGTTGGCCACGATCGGCACCAGGATGGACACGCCGATGAAGACAAGGCGGCGGCGCGGCGAGCGATAGTTGAGATAGGCGTACAGCGTGCCGACCACCACGGAGGCGATGAGATAGCGCACGCCGCTGCACGCCTCCACCACCGACCAGTTGCCCGAGGGAATGACGAAGTTCTGGCCCTCGCGATACACGGGAATGCCGGAGAGCATCAAGGCCCGCACCGTGAAATCGGCCGTCCATTCCATCATGCGCGGCATCACGAACTCGCCGACCGGCACGGCGAAGAAAAGGTAGGCCAGAGGAAAAACCATGGCCCAGGCTAAGCGCCGGCCCAGCATGGCCGCGACCGAGAGCACCAGCAGCGATACCAGCGCCAGCTGGGTGACGGCGTTCACCGCCGTCAGCTCGCCGAGCAACCAACCGAAGCCGACGACCAGCGCCACCGCCGGCACCGGCCACCATGCCCTGGGCGCCAAGTGGGCCAGGGCATGGCGCTGGCGCCAGATGAGCCACAGCGATATCGGCGGCACGAGGAAAGCGTGGGTGAAGGTTTCGGAGCGCGCCCAGATCACCACCATGGCGCGCGCCGTGTCCCAGTACCAGAACAGGACCCAAGCGAGGACGAAAGTCAGTGCCGGCAGGGCGCCACGCCAGGCCGCACGGGCCGCCACCGCGGACGCGGCACTCATGCCGCCGCCTCGCCGCTGGCCGGCTGGAGATAACGGTCGATGCCGGCCATGCTAACTTCCCAGCTGTAGCGCGCCACCACCCGCCGCCGGGCCGCGGCGCCGATGCGCGCGGCGCGGGCGGGATCGGCGATCAGGCCGGCGACGACCTCGACGTAGTCTCCGGCCTCGGCCGCCGGCAGCAGCTCCTCGCCCGGCACGGCCTCGATAACGCCGGCGCAGCCCGCCGAGGCCACCACCGGCCGGGCCATGGCCATGGCCTCGAGGATCTTGTTCTGGATGCCGCGCGCCACCCGCAGCGGCGCCACCACCGCCGCCGCGTGTTGTAGATAAGGCCGCACGTCGTCCACCGTGCCGGTGACGCGCACGCCCTCTCCCGCCAGGGACTGGACCTGCGCCGCCGGACTGCGGCCGACGATCCAGAAACACACGCCGGGGCAACGCGCGCGCAATGCGGGCAGCATGTCCTGGACGAACCAGGTGACGGCGTCGATGTTCGGCCAGTAGTCCATGGCGCCGGTGAACACCACCGGCACCTCGTCGGCGCGATAAGGCGAGGCCCGGCCGTCCTCGGGCGCGAAGAAGTCGGCGTCGACGCCGTTGCCGATCGCTTCGACCCGCGCCGCCGCTTCCGGCGCCAACTGGCGGAACAGATCGGTTTCGTTCTCGGTGACGAAAAAGCCGCGCGCGGCGCGCAGCGCCGTGGCCCGCTCGAAAGCGAGCAGGCGCGCTCCTTCGCGGCGGTAGAGCCAGGACATCGGCCAGCGGTGCGCCGGCGCGTACTGGGTCCATTTGGCGGAATCGACATCGACGAAATCCACCACCACCGGCGCCGGGCCGCCAGGCTCGACGTACTGCGCCATGGCCGAGGAGAAGACGACGACGGCGTCGATCACGTTGTCGCGGCGAACGCGGCGGACCCAGGCGCGCAGGCCGGCGTCGCGGTAATAGGGCAAGGTCAGCGCCTCGCCCGTCGCCATTCCGGCCAGGCTCTTCACCCGCGCCCAGCGCGGATCGAGCCGCGCGATGTGGAGTTCGGCGCACATTCCGCGCACGACCTCGGCATGGCGCTCGTCGTCGGGATCGTCGATGAAGGTACCGAGGAACACGCGGTAGCGCGCCGCCAGATGCTTGAGCAGGTGGTAGGAGCGCACCTTGTCGCCCTTGTTGGGCGGATAGGGCAGCCGATGCACGAGGTAAAGGACATTGGCCATGCGCGGTCCTACCCGAGATAGCGCACGATGTGCGGCCCGATGGCATTGGCCACGGCGATCGGCAGGCGGCGCCAGGCTTCGATGAAGACGCGGTACTTGGCGTTGGCCGGATTGTTCTGGGGAATGGCGTCGCGCCGGTAGAGCCGGTATTCATAGTGCAGCGGCGTCGGCTCGAAGCCCCAGTTCTTCTTGAACGAATACGGTCCGGTGCCGACCTTGCTGCGGCCGTAGTCGAACACCTTGAGGCCGCGCTGGCACGAGCGACGCATCAGCGCCCAGTACTTGAAGTCGTTGGCGGCGAGATGGCGGGCGGCCTCGTCGTCGCCCGCATAATAGGGCAACACCTCGTCGCGAAAATAGAAGCTGAGCACGCTCGACAGCGGCGTACCGTCACGGCTGACTATGGTGAGCACGTCGCAGTCGGCGCCAAACTCGTCGCGCAGCGCCTGAAAGTAGCGTTTCGGCAGCGCCGGCGTGCCGTGGCGATGGACATTATCCGCATAGAGGGCGAAGAAGCGCTCCACGCCACCATCCTCTTCCGCGAGCAGGCCGTTGGCGATGCCCTTGCGCACCATGGCGCGCTGCTTGCGCGGAATGGCCAGCATGTTGGCTTCCTCGTCGGGCAGGATGGCCTTGCGGAACGTGACGTAGAGATCCTGCTTCGGCCAGTCGGCGTGGCGCGGCGCGATGTGCCGCAGTTCCAGGTGCTGGACGCCGAGCCGTTGCGCCAACGTCTGCGCTTCAACCTCGAGCAGGTCGGCGGCCTCGGCGCAAGTCGCGGCCACGCCGCCGTAGACGGCGAACGGCAACGAGACCAGCCCATGGCCGAACAGCAGGCTCTTCACCTCCGCCAGGGGCAGCACGCCTTCGATGACCCCGTCGTTCTCAACGTAAAGGAAGAATGTCTTGTGGCGGAACATCTCGGTAACGATGCGCTGCCAGCCGGCGCGATGGAAAAACGTGGCGCCCGGACAGGCAAGCACGAAGCGGTCCCAGCGGACCGCCCCGTCGGCATCGCGACGGTCGAGCAACTTGACGGCGCGCATCACTCCTGTCGCTCCGCCAGGAAGACTTCGTCCATGCGCCGCCAGTGAAAGTCGCGCACCAGCCGCCGCAGGCGTGCCTCCATGCGATGCAGGTTGAGGTAATGGCGAAAGCGTGTCCGGGCATCGATGCCGGCCACGCGCGGCTGGTCGGGATCGATTTCCCACGGGTGGAAATAGAAGACCGCCGCCTGCCGATCCACTTCGTTCACCCGCTTGAGCAGCCAGCGCGAAACGCCGTAGGGCAGCAAGCGGAAGTAGCCGCCACCGCTGGCCGGCCAGTTGCGTCGCAAGGAGCGGACGGTGGTAACGGGAATTTCCAGCAGGCCGCCCACGGCATGGGCAAAGCGCGGCGCGTCGGGCATGCCGTAGTGGTCGTGGCGGATCGGATAGATGCTGGAGGAATAGCGGTAGCCGGCACGCTCGAGACAATCGAAGGCCCAGAGATTGTCGCGGCCGATGGAAAAACTGGGCGCCCGGTAGCCCTTGACCTCGTGGCCGGCGACATCCTCGAGCACGATCTTGGCCAGCTGGATGTCGGCGTAAAAGCCCGCTTCGGTCTGCTCGCTGGCGCGCAGATGGGCATGGCCGTGACTGGCCAGTTCGTGGCCGTTGGCGACGATCTCGCGCACCAGTTGCGGATAGCGCTCGGCAATCCAGCCAAGGGTGAAAAAAGTGGCCTTGGTGCCGGCGTCGTCGAGCAGTTGCAGGATGCGGCAAACGTTGCGTTCGACGCGACAGTCGCGGCTGTTCCACTCCAGGCGGTCGATGTACGGCGAGAAGGCCGAGACCTGGAAGTAGTCCTCGACGTCGATGGTCAGGGCGTTGGCGATGCGCGGCGCCGCCATGTCACTCCCCCCGCGGCTGGGCCTGCGCGTTCTGCACCAGCTTCTGCAGCAGCACCAGGGTCGCCGAGTTGATGCGCTCCAGCCTGAGCAGGCTGCGTTCCAGCCGGCGCAGGCGACTGCCCAGCTGGTCGGCATGCAGCGCCGACAGCAGGGTGCTGGCCTCGTTGATCGACTTGTCATCGAGACTGAGGCTGGCCACGGCATCGGCCGGCAGGTCGGGAATATCGCCGAAGCGGGGCTCTTCGACCTCGACCGCGCGCGGCTTGACGGCGGACCTGGCGAACACTTCGTCCTCGATCTCGGCGGCCACGCTGTCGGCATCCTCGCGCGTGAAGGCTGTCTTGCCGGCGAGGTAACCGGAAAGCAGCAGGCGGTCGCACAGGGCGTTGATCCGGCGCGGCACCCCGCCGGTGGCGGCGAAAATCGCGTCGAAGGCGCCGGCGTCGAAAGCCGGCTTGTCCTTGGCGCCAACGCAATGGAGCCGATGCTCGATATAGCCCTGCGTCTCCTCGCGATCCATCGGGCTGATATGGCAGGAGGCGATGATGCGCTGGCGCAACTGCACCATGTCGGGGCTTTGCAGAATGGCGCGGAACTCGGGCTGGCCGATCAGGAACGTCTGGAGGACGGATTGCGTGCCGAGCTGGAAGTTCGACAGCATGCGCAGTTCCTCGACGGCGCGCTGCGTCAGGTTCTGCGCCTCATCCACGATGAGCAGGCAGCGCTTGCTCCGGGTTGCCGCCGACATGAGGAAGGCTTCCAGCGACATCAGCAGATCGGACTTGCTCGCACCCTTGGCGCGCACGCCGAAGGCGGCGGCGACCATCGAAAGGATGTCTTCGGCATCGAGCTGGGTGCTGACCAGGTGCGCCGCCTCCACGCGCTCGGCGTCAAGGCTTTCCAGCAGGTTGCGCACGATGGTGGTCTTGCCGGCGCCGACATCGCCGGTGACGACGATGAAGCCTTCGTTCTGGTGCATGCCGTACTCGAGGTAGGCCATGGCGCGGCGATGCTGCTTGCTGCCGAAATAGAACTGCGGATC
>OEIV010001474.1_pt1 | contig 10598 bp, 10 predicted proteins | sample 1539231 | NCBI WGS metagenome assembly OEIV01 (sample SAMN03794762, study PRJEB22550) | activated sludge metagenome | feature: wastewater treatment plant; material: activated sludge; isolation source: Wastewater treatment plant of a petroleum refinery complex | place: Argentina: Buenos Aires ... | reverse complement strand
TTTCTTTACGTCTTGCTGCTGCAAAGCTCGGGAAACTATCTACTGTAATTGGTTGGTCTATTTCGGTTGTGAACTCTATCCCTGTCTCTCCAAATGTTTCTAGTTCTTCGCCATCTTCATCGTACTCAGGAACGTGGTTAACGACTACTTCAAAACGATCTGGTAACTCAGAATGGAGTTCTTTCTCGAATGTTTCATTCATTGATTTCTTTGGATCAAATCCATATTCTCTGAAACGGATAGACAGGGGTGATTTCCTGCCCAAAATACTGAACTTATGTCGTACTACAAGTGCATGGCCAAACGAGTCATTGATAGTCTCGTATTCGTATCCGAGTTGATCGAAGACAGATTGAATCGATTGAATAAGTTCTTCGTCAACTTCAGTACTGCTGGCTATTTGTGTAAGCTCTTGAGTATCTACATTCATCATCCAACCGCCAGCAAGGTGCATCGTTACACCCCCACGCCCTGTGTAATAGTTCGTCCACTGCCGATCTTTTGTTTGCATAGGCATCCACATTTCGGGAGGTCTATCTGTGATAAGTCCTTGCTCAAATAGTTTTCGAAAAAGTTCTTCGTCCATACAATCTTCCTCCTTACTTAGTAATCCCTACTGGTATAGGAAAACTGTTAATAAAATTTTTCAGTTGGTTCGGGTTCTTTGATAGATCAACCTCGATCCAGTTATCCAAAACGCCATGCTCAATTAACGATTGTTTTTCTTCAAAGAATAAGTCATCATCGAACCACAGGAACGGTTGATTGAAGCCTATGGCTCTGGTCTTCGCGAGATCCCAAGTCGTTGGCTTAATCTTTTTCATAAACTCGACTGTCGCATCATCAAACAAATGCCCAATATGTTGGATTGGTACGCTTGCGTCTCCTTGACAATGAGTTGTTAGCCAATAGGTTGAGTCAGGAAAATTTGTCAGTACATATTTCAGAAACTCGGGGGCATGGTTTGCAGGATTGAGGTCATTGGCTAAAAGCACACCGTCTATATCTAAGTAGATATTCATAATTCAATCACCATACAGAGCCTCACACTTCTCTTTAGCGTAATCCCAAGCAGAAAAGTTAACTTGAGTTGGTCCCTTTACGAATGGATCGTCACCGTAACTTGTATAGCTTTCGTAAAGCTGAGCTGCAGTTTCAAACTGAGGTCTATACTCTAATAAATATTTATCGACTATTTCACTGCACTTTGCTATCGCATCTGCTTCAGACTCAAATTCACCAATCTTAATTCTTTCAGATTCATCCATAAAGTGAGCATTATCGTCAGCAAACACTACATATTTCATGGTAGTCTCCTTAAGCAATTATAGATTTCAACCATAGCGAGGGTGTCCAGCTTACAGTATTCGATTAGGTCGGCAAGTATCTGATCTTTTTGGTCGGCACGCTTGTCATCTAGTATTGCTTCCATCCATAACCTTTGAGCCGAGCCACCTTCTTGTATACCAAGTTTTTTGTAGGATAACTCAGGGCAAAGTACAGGCAGCACTTGTTTGATGCTGGCGCTGCCTTCAAAGCGCGGATCATCGTACCACTTCTTTTTGAATGGGATAATAAGATCAACAACGCGCCCATTTAATGACTCCATTGCTTCCTTGTATTCGGGAATCATATCGCCCATCTCGGTATTGCGACTTTTCTCAAAGTTTTCATACCAAACGAGCACTGTCCCTTCAGTGCCAATATCCTTACAAAGCTGCTCTACGAGTGGACGAGATGGGTCAGAATTTTCACGGTGCAGGTACTCTTTATGCTCTACATCAGCTCCAGCTTCTCGGATTATATGCAAAGAGTACTGAAACGGTATCTGCTGATATGGCCTATGACCATCAAAATATGGGATTAGCCCAGACATGGTTTCGTAGTCTAAGAAATAGAGTGGGTATTGTAGCCCGTCTAAGAATTTCTTTATTTCTTCTTTGTTTATAGTCGGTTGAATGTCAGCGGGGTATTCTTTTGGAGCTTGGGGAACAATATTTGCATATATTTGTAGCCAATCATATTTTGAACCAAGCTTGGCAAGATCTGGCGATGGGTCGGGCATAGTCTTTTGACCTGCTACGCTCAGTGCCATCGGCATATACTTTGCGGTAAGCTCACCTTTAGCACGAACCTTTTCAGTTATATCTTCTATTTTTGTAATTTCGTCTGCTTTTACAGGACCGTCTCTAACATATTTGTTGTTGACGTGTATAACGCTGATTGTTTTTACTTTATAGCCACAGCCTTCTAGCACTGCCACCTGAAATGCAAGGTCAAATTCATGCTCAACCTTTGCACTTGTGCTGGCCTTAATTTCGTACAAATCTACTTGTTTGTCGTCAACAATACTGACAATGTCACAAATACAGGTAAACTGATCCCATTCAAATCGTGGCTGGAACAGGACTTGGGCACCATTACTAATCACATCTAGAGTTCTTTGCGGCATCGTCCAGTAACTTGCTTCTGAATCATCAAAAGAAAAACCAACCGTTACGCCCTCAGGGAATAATGATTCGGCATAGGGCTCGAAGAGATGACCGGCATCAAATAATGCCTGAGTATTATCGTCTACTGGAGGGATCTTAGTCGGATCGTTTTTCTTAACCCATAACCACGCAGGGTGTTTTAGGAAAAGCATGTAGTCTGACTTCGATAGTTGTTTGCTCATAATGTTAATCTGCTATAAGCCCAAACTTTCATATACAGACGCTTTATAGTAGTACGGACCCGTATCGTCACTCCCGCTAAAATTGGAAGCATAATTATCTAGAGCATATTTAATGATTTTGGGTTGAAATGAAACAGACATCGTATAGTAATCAGCGTCTAGCAACGGCTTCGGGATAAAGTTCCTATCAACGGTGCGATCACCGTCGAGGTTTGCAATAACTACAGGTAGTCCTAGATCAACCATAGTCTCGACCTCATAAGCTAAGAATGAGGTACCGTCACCTCCTTTTTTCTTAGCATCGGTGCTTCCAAGCAGGATAAATTGCTTTGCATTCTTCATTCTCTCACGAAGATTTGACTTGATTGTCTCTGGTTTGCTGGTGTCTCGTGATACATAAAGATCGTGAGCATCAAAAAAATCAAAGTCAATGTTTTCGTTTTCTCTCCAAGCCTCCATTAGTCTGTAGTAAGATATGTCCTCACTCGCAAATGCAATGTATGTTTTATTTCGGTAACTCATAGCTTTATCACTTATCCTTTCAGTTCATAAAAATTAATCTTGTCTTGCATGGATTCATGAATCACAATAGTGACTTTTGCTGGGTGTCGAACTTTAACTCTCGAGACTTTAAACGACCATATCAGTAGCTCTAGTAATTCTTGTTCACTTACTTTTGCATCTTTAAATCGAGTGATGCCAGCACCCATCAAAGGTATTGCAACCGACTTACTTGCGTACACTCGGTCAACTTCTTCCCAAAAAGTCATAAGACAATTGATGAAATCACGCATCGATAGATGTGCCTTGTTATCTTTATCAAACTTAGAAAATGCAACTAATAAGTAAGTATTGGCAACGTGGATTGAACCGAGTTTGTACTGTATTGTTTTGCCAGTTTTGCGGTTATTGTGTTCATCAACTTTCATTTCAGCGAGATGAGAATCATCTGTAATCGCCTTATCTAATACGGCTACATCATCAACGCATTTTTCTATATACTTTCCATTGAGTGACGACTTTGCTATTAACTTATCGTCGACCAACGTGTCAAAGTATTCATTAAAATTAATTACCCTAAGCTCGCCTTCTTCAAAAATATCACCAATCTTAACTTCGAGCGGTGACCCGTCAATGTCTAGTTTTTTAGAAGTTGTTTTGTTGGCTATTATCCATAAAACTACGTAGCTTATAAAAAGTGCAGCAGCAATTCCTACAAAAACCCAAAGCTTATAATTATCAGGAACATTTACTGCTACAAAAAAGAGTGAGGCAAATACGCTAACGCCCGATACTAATACAAGGTACCTTTTCCAAAGGATTCTGCTGAAAAAAGATACCTTTATTTTCATAGTTATAAACCTACGCTCCTGTAGATATCGGCATTGTAGTGAAAAGGTCCAGTCCTACCATTCCTTTGATGTTCGTAGTGCCAAGTTTCCCATGCCTCTAGTGCAAATTGCATTATTTTTGGGCTATACGAAATGTGTATTGCGAGTGCATCGCGAAGTATTGGAGGACATAAATAATTATCGTGACTGCGCTGTTGGTTAAGATTAACGACAATTATCGGCAGGTTCATTGAGAGCGCCAGTTCAATCTCCCAGCGAACATACCTGTACAGGTATCTAGTACTTTGGCCTACAAGTAGCACAAAAACCTTGCTGTTATTCATGCGTTCCCTCAAACTCCGTTTTATCGTTTCTTCAGCACTTGTGTCACGCGCCTGCTTGATGTCATGAGCGTCATGAAAGTTGAAGTCCGTATAATCATTTTGCTTCCAAGCCTTCATCAAGCCATAAGCTCGCATATCGGTATCTCCGTCGAATGCTACATATGTCTTGTTACGATACGCCATACGTTATTCTCGCAATCTACCGCTAGAAATATCGAAGAACTTATTGAAGAACGAGGATAGTTTATCTAGAACAGTTTCCCGTTTTTTGCCCCGAGTATTGTCTGCCGAGAAACGAGATACTGGTGGTAGAATCTTGGTTATAGCAGTGCCTGTAGTTTGCACTCCACCATCACGGAATGCACTTTCAATAAACTTATATGTTTCATCGGGGTTCAAGCCTTCTTCGGAGATAATTCTATCGAGTTCTTCAAGCTTCTTTTTATCAACAAAGGTTTGCCAGTCGGAATCAATATCTGTTGATACCTCTAGAGTACTAATGAACTGCTCGATAAGTTCTTTTTTGTTGCGTAATTCAATACTTGAATCGATAGCTTTGTTGATATCAACCAAAATTTCTTTATCTTCTTGGTTGCTTGCGTGGAATCTACGAATAAGTTCAAGAATATAATCGATGTTAATCTCAACTTGCTTGATGAGCTCCATCTCGAACACGACATCATCATTGATATTTTCTTTATCACCATCATCAGTTTTGCGGAAATCGTTATACAAGTTAATGTAAATACTGTGATAATCTTGCACATCACGTTCTGTTAATATTTCATTGCCTGCAAACTCATCGAATGTACTTAAGATATTGCGAACTTTAAGAATTCCACCGTACAATCGAATAAAGTCTTTTTGGTTTTGTTCACCAATGATTTGCTGACCGACAGGAAATTTCTCTTGTAATTCGGCAACCATCTCTGCATAACCACGGACTGGTTTGCCGTCATTCTCGTATCCGTCATAGTATTCTTGGTAGGTTTTAAGTAGAACTATACCGCTTGCTTCTTTGTCGCCAAATAACGCTAAAGAGTCATTGGTTGCTTTTTCAAGGTTACGGAATGTAATTATATTTCCAAATGTCTTTATGCTGTTAAGTATTCGGTTCGTACGAGAATACGCCTGCAATAGACCGTGCATTCTTAGGTTCTTATCAACCCATAGGGTATTTAGGGTTGTAGCATCAAAGCCTGTTAAGAACATGTTAACTACTATCAGCAGGTCAATCTCACGATTCTTCATCCGCAAACTTACATCTTTGTAGTAGCTTTGGAACTTGTCGCTACTGGTGTCGTAGTTTGTTTTGAACATCTTATTGTAATCTGAGATCGCGCGCTCTAAGAACTCACGGCTACTTGCATCGAGGCCCTCAGTGCCTTCGCTGTTTTCGTCTTCTATGCCGTCCAATTCGTCATCAACTTCATTTGCGCTATAACTGAAGATGGTTGCGACTTTTAACCTCGCGAGTTCAGGGGTTTCAGCTTGCTGTTTTTTGAATTCACTGTAGTACAGCTTGGCAACTTCAATTGAACTCACCGCAAAGATAGAGTTAAAACCACTTAGTCGAATCTTTTCTTTTACTTCTTCTATGGCATTTCTATCACGTGCACTTGCAGCCTCATGTACATTTGCTAGACGAGTGAACGCATACGGCTTACTGTTACGTTTTGTCTTTTGATCAAAATGTTCACGGATATAGTTAGTAACATTGCTAATTCGCTCTGGGGCATTGAGTGCCTTTTCGCGGTCAATATCCCTAACTTGGCTATCATTAACATCGTCGGCCTCTCGGATAGTGCGTATGTAATCTATACGAAACGGCAGAACATTCTTGTCTGTAATCGCATCAACAATCGTGTAGGTATGGAGCTTTTCACCAAATGCCTGTTCGGTGGTACGGAAGTCTGGTCGGCCGCCACCGCTAGAGTTTTTGGCAAAGATTGGCGTCCCTGTAAAACCAAAAATATGATAATTCTTAAAGCTACCAGTAATTGCATGATGCATATCGCCAAACTGGCTACGGTGACATTCGTCAAAGATTAAGACCGTGTGCTCACTGAGTACTTTGTGACCTTCATTTTTCTTGATGAATTTATCCAATTTTTGGATAGTGGTGATAATGATTTTAGCATTTGGGTCTTCAAGCTGTTTGGTTAATTTAGCGGTCGAGGTATTGCTGTTGGCTGCACCTTTTTCAAACTTGTCATACTCTTTCATGGTCTGGTAGTCGAGATCTTTACGATCAACAACAAACAGTACCTTATCGACATAGTCTAGTTTGCTCGCAAGTTGAGCTGTCTTGAATGAAGTTAATGTTTTACCGGAACCAGTTGTATGCCATATATAACCGCCAGCATCGATGCTACCTAGCTTTTTATAATTAGTACTTATCTGTATGCGGTTTAGAATTCGCTCGGTCGCTACAATCTGGTATGGACGCATAGCAAGTAATAATCTGTCACTGGTGAACACGCAGTATTTAGTAAGAATATTTAGAAGAGAGTGCTTAGCCAGAAACGTTGCAGCAAAGTCTGTGAGTTCCGTAATGGGTCGATTGTTGGCGTCCGCCCACCAACTTGTGAATTCGTAGCTATTGCTTGTTTTCTTGCCCTTGGTTTTTTGCTGGTTAGCTTCTTTGATATGCTGCCAACGAGTCGTATTACTGTAATATTTGGTGTACGTTCCGTTACTAATAACGAATAATTGCACATACTCAAACAAACGGTTACCTGCCCAGAAACTTTCACGTTGATAACGATTTATCTGGTTAAATGCTTCTTTTATGTCTACGCCTCGGCGTTTTAGCTCTATATGAACGAGCGGCAGGCCGTTTACTAAGATAGTCACATCGTATCGGTTATCATGCGTACCACTAATTTCGTACTGGTTTATTACCTGCAGGCGATTGTTGTGGATGTTTTCTTTATCAATAAGTTTGATGTTTTTTACCGATCCATCATCTCGTAACATATTTTTAATATTGTCTTCTTGAATGGTGGCGGTTTTTTCCTCGATTCCTTCGTTTGCATTGGCGAGATGGCTGCTGAAGAACTTCTCCCATTCGGTATCACTAAACTTGAAATTATTTAGTTTTTCTAGCTGGGCTCGTAAGTTATTCAGCAAATCGGTTTCGCTACTAATAGTGATGTAATCATAGGCCTGGTGTTGCAGCTGTTCTATAAAAGCACGCTCTAATTCTGCTTCACTTTGATAGTCTTTGGCTTTGCGTGGTAGTGGAGCATACTCTGCAACCACAGTACTACTTGGGTTTTGAGCTACAAGGTCAATTTTATTCATGCTGGTAACTCCTGAAAGGTCAGTAGTTTATTGCGGTAGTATTCATACTGTTGACGGCGCACCTTAATCTCGGCGGGTAGACCTTGACTTATATCGTTAACGAGTAGGTCAAACTTATCCAGTATGTCAGCAGTTTTTTCTTGCAAGGACTTATCTGGGACGGGAACGGGTGTACTTCTTACTATATCTGCATTGAGATTCTGCACAGTGCCTGATGACGCTTTTTGCCTCCAATATTTTTGGATGTTTTCTGAACGTAATAGGTGGTACAGAAAATCGGGAATATAACTATCATGGAATTTACTCATCGAAATCCATCCGTCGTGTATGCAACCATCTATACCAAGTATGTATGGTCTACCGAAGCTCATTGAGTTAGAAAGTATGAAATCGCCTTTCTTTAGTAACCTAGACTTTTCTGCACCCTTAGTCGTGATTTTCTCAGCCGTTCGTGTAACAAACTTTGCACCTGTTTTGACATCGCCAATCTTGATCCAGCTAACACCATCAGAACTAGTTGTGATAAATGAGCTGATTGGTCTTGGCGAAGCACCTCTACTAATCGACATAACTTCTCCCAGTGTTGTCCACTGTACCCCCCCCCGCGTCGCCAAAAGTCAAAAGCTGGTTTCGATAATGTTCGTATTGCTTCTTTCTCGCTTCTAGCTCCGCTTCTAGCTCCGCTTCTAGCTCCGCTTCTAATTGTGTGAATTTATCAAGAATGTCAACAATTTCTCGCTGTAATTCTATGGGTGGCACAGGTATCTTTAAGTCTAAAACTTTTGCCATACTAGGGTGCTTTATTCCTGACCCACGATAGAATGTACCAATTAATTCAATTCTGTTTAATAGAAAATAGTATAGGAATTTATTGTCGAGTACTTCTGTGTCATTTGATGTAGCAATTCGATTATCTGCTGTAAGAAATTTACCCTTAAAGTACTGGACATTTGGGTTGCCTCCCCAAGGAATTGCGACTACCTCACCAGTACTAATTTTGTCTCCAGCAAGCTCTTCTTTGGTCCATAAGTTAGATGTATTGGTTGTTAGCAACTTGATATCACCATCTTCAACAATCAGAGGCTTTAGTTCACTTGCAAGCAGGTAATGGTATTTTATTACTTTGGGCTGCTTATTATTATCTACGGCGTTAAATCTCTTATCCCATGTAGTTAGTTGCCATAAGGACTTATGTACCACCCCATCAGGACATAATTTTTGGATTAGCGCATCAATTTTACTCATCGCCTTCGATTTCCTTAACAATGGAATCTATGGCAGTGCGTAGCTCCTGTTGTTTGACGACAATTTCACCAATCGACTGATTTAATTCGATAATGTTAACAACTTCTCGTTTATCTTCTTGTTCCACATAACTACTAACAGCAATGTTATAGTCGTTTTTGGCTATCTCATCATTCGGTACTAATTTGGCGAAATGTTCAATATCTTCACGTCCCGAAAAGGCGCTAAGTATTTTGGCACGATTATTTTCACTTAGTTTGTTCTTTATTCCATTTCTTACAAATTCCGCACTTGCATCAATAAATAAAGTGGCGTTGTCTTTCTTAGACTTCTTCAAAACAACGATACATGTAGCAATTGTCGTACCAAAGAATAAATCTGGTGGTAACTGTATAACTGCATCCACAAAGTTATTATCAATTAGGTACTTGCGAATCTTTTGCTCGGTACCACCCCGATACAAAACACCTGGGAATTCTACTATTGCAGCCGTACCACTAGTTGAGAGCCAGCTTAGTATATGCAAAGTAAACGCAAGATCAGCCTTGGACTTGGGCGCAAGTACGCCAGCTGGGCTAAAACGAGGGTCGTTAATAAGTAATGGGTTGCTGTCACCGTCCCAGTTAATACTGTACGGCGGGTTGCTTACGATAGCATCGAAGGGCTCATCATCCCAGTGCTGGGGATCAGTAAGTGTATCGCCATGAGCGATATTGAACTTTTCAAAGTTAATGTCATGCAAGAACATGTTGATGCGAGCAAGGTTGTATGTTGTCAGGTTAATCTCTTGTCCATAAAAGCCCTGACGCACGTTTTCTTTGCCTAGCACTTTGGCAAACTTTAGTAGTAGCGAACCCGAACCAGCGGCTGGGTCATACACTTTATTAACGCTTGTTTTGCCGACAACAGTGATTCTGGCCAGTAGCTCGCTCACTTCTTGTGGGGTAAAAAACTCACCACCAGACTTTCCTGCAGATGATGCGTACATAGTCATGAGGTACTCATAGGCATCTCCAAACGCATCAATAGTGTTATCTTCATAACGGCCCAGAGGCAATTCTGCAATTGCGTTTAGGAGTTTAACAAGCTTTTCATTTCGCTTAGCGACTGTGCCACCTAGCTTATTGCTATTAACATCGAGGTCGTCAAATAATCCCCTTATATCATCTTCGCTATCACTACCTTGAGCAGATAATTCGATATTACGAAAAACTCCACTAAGTGTTTCATTTAGGTTGTCGTCATTCTTGGCCGTCTTTCGAACATTGTCAAAAAGCTCGCTCGGCAAAATATAGAAGCCTTTTTCTCTAACGGTATCGGCTCGACCAAACTCAGCTTGATCGTCGGTTAGATTTTTGTAGTCGAAGTCGTTTGCGCCTGTTTTGTGTTCCTCTGAATTAATGTAGTTGGTTAGGTTTTCAGAGATAAATCGATAAAAAAGAAACCCGAGTACGTATTGCTTAAAGTCCCATCCGTCCACTGAACCACGTAGGTCATTTGCTATTTTCCATATTGCAGCATGCAAATGTGCACGTTCTTGTTCTTTTTTGTTATCAATAATTTCTGTCATATTACACAACATTATACCTTAAATACAGATGTAATAACATCGTTGGCGGTATAATAAACGCATGGTAAAAGCCAAAGCAGACAATTATTGGGAGCCACATGCAAGAATCCTAGAATCCATGCCTCGTT
>OEIV010001473.1_pt1 | contig 10606 bp, 13 predicted proteins | sample 1539231 | NCBI WGS metagenome assembly OEIV01 (sample SAMN03794762, study PRJEB22550) | activated sludge metagenome | feature: wastewater treatment plant; material: activated sludge; isolation source: Wastewater treatment plant of a petroleum refinery complex | place: Argentina: Buenos Aires ... | reverse complement strand
CGATGCCGAAACCGAAGATCCGGAGTTGATCGAGGGCACAGTCGTAGACCTGAGCGAAGGGGGCTGCTGCATCAGCACGCGCAGCCTTGCCATCCCGGGCGAGCGCCTCGGCCTCCATGCCATCCTCCCGGAGGCGGGCGAGATCCATGCGCGCCTTCGCGTGAATATCATCCGCGACCCGCAGCCCGGCAACCGCAACCGCCGCCTCCACTGCGAGTTCACCGACATCTCCCGCGCTCATCGCGACGTGATTGCCCGCTACATGATGCGCAGGCAGCTCGAGATGCGGCGCAGGGGCCAGCTATGACCGGGTTACGGCCCTACACCATCGCCCGGTACGGGGTCTACGCCGCCGCGACCGTCGCCGTTATCAGCGTCTGGCTGGGCACGAGAGCGGGCCTGGCCTTCGACCTCGCGCTCCTGCGTTCGGTCTTCTACTTCGTCATCGTCGCAAGCCTCGGTTTCGGGGCCGAGGCGGTGCTCTTGCTTACGCCGCCACCTCCGCCCGCGCCGTCGCCTTCGGCCGGGCCGGAACCCACCGAAACCCTGGAACTCGAGTAACGCATTGAAGGAGCGCCCCCATGGCCGTCGCGAGTGAACTGCGTGCCAATGTCCCTTTCTCGGACCGCGAAGCGGCCATCCGCCAATACGCGCCGCTGGTGAAGTACGTCGTCGGACGGCTCGCTATCGGTCTGCCGGCAATCCTCGATTACGAGGACATCCTCAGCTACGGGACGATCGGCCTCATCGAAGCGCTCGACCGCTTCGACGACAGCAAGGGCGTGAAGTTCGAAACGTACGCGATCAGCCGTATCCGCGGCGCGATTATCGATGCGCTCCGGTCGCTCGACCGGCTGCCGCGCTCGGTCCGCCAGAAGGCAAAGAAGCTCGAAGCCATCCATGTCTCCTACTCGCTCGAACACGGCCGCGAACCGACCGACGAAGAAGTCGCCCAGGCGATGGGCCTCACCCCGGAGCAGTACAACCAGACCCTGGTCGACTGTTCCTGGGTCACCGTCTCGCTCGACGGCCTGCTGGACCGCGACAACTCGGACGACGGCTCCGCGCCGACGGAGCTGCCCGCCGACCCGAACGAGGAGGACTTCACGCAACGGCTGGAGAAGCGCCAGCTGGTCGAGGCCCTGACCGGCGCCGTGAAGCAACTCCCGGAGCGGGAGTGGCTGATCGTGAGCCTCTACTACCGCGACGAAATGACGATGAAGGAAATCGCCCAGATCCTCGAGATCTCGGAGTCCCGCGTGTGCCAGCTCCATGGCCGCGCACTCAGCCGTCTCCGGGCGCGCCTTTCTCGCGAACGCACCGCGTGAGGAGCCTGATGATGAACGACGCAATTGCCCTGCTCGCCATCTCCCAGCTTGTTTGCCTTGGCGCCCTGTTCTACCTGTACACCCAGGTCCAGGGACTGAAGAAGCACAGCCCCGCCAGGCGCCAGCCATCGGCGCGCGTCCACGGCATGGCGGGGCCCGAAACGGTCTCCCAGCACTCCGTGGGCCGAGCCGCCCGAGCCGCCTACGCCGCGCCTGCCGGCGACCGGGAGCAGGCGGCGAGCCCCGCTCGCAACGAACTCGCGGCCCTTGTCGCGCGCTCAAACGGCACGGTCGATGTCGCCGCCCTGGCGCGCCGCCTTCGGAAGAGCGAAGAAGAGGTCCGGCTGCTCCTTCGGCGCCAGGGGATCGCGAGTTGACCCGGCGCTTCGTCATCGTTTCGCTGGCGGCGTTCGCCATCGCCACGGTCCTGCTCGCCGGAGAGGGCGCCGCCCGTGCGAACGGAGTCCCGCAGCTCGTGAAGCTCACCTACATCGAGGGCGTCTCGAACTTCGGCCCCAAAGACGCCGAGGGCGTCCTCGAGTTCAGTTTCGCCGAGGCGTATGCCCGCGTGGATGTGAAGAACCTCAAGCCCGCCGACGGCTACACTTACGAAGGCTGGCTGCTTGGCGCTTCGACGCCGCTCCGGGTGGGGACCATCGAGGTCAACGCCTCCGGCATCGGCGTGCTCGATACGAAGCTCGAGGGCCTCGCCGCGTACGACTACGACCTGTTCGTGGTCTCGGCGCGGAAGGCGGGGACCGACGCGGCAACGCGGCCACCGGAGACGTCGATCGCGGGCCGCTTCACCGTCATCGGCGATGACCGGGCGGGCGCCGCGGGCGACGTCCGCCCGGGCGAGCTCCCGGAAACCGGTGAAGCGCCCGAGCCGTCGCTGCGCCAGAAGGCCGGCCGCACGCTCACCATCGCCGCCGCGACGGGAGGCCTTGCATTCGTGTTCCTGCGCGTCATCAATCGGAGGAGGGTCAGCCGTGATCAAGGGTCTCTATAGCGCCTTCACGGCGATGGAGGCGGCCTGGCGTTACCAGGACGTCCTCGCCAACAACATCGCCAACGCCGACACCGCCGGGTTCAAACGCGAGTTCGCGGTGCAGCAGCCGTTCGAGGATGTCCTGCTCTCGCAGCAGGCGCCTGTCCCTGCCCCGTTGACCGCGCGCATCCAGCAGGTCGTCGGACAGATCGGCACCGGCACCTTCATCGCCGAATTCGCGACGGACTATGGACAGGGCATGCTTCGGACGACCGGGAACGAACTCGACTTCGCGCTCGAAGACGGCTTCTTCCAGGTGGAAACGCCGGACGGCACGATCTACTCGACCCGCGACGGCCGCTTCGGGCGAGATGCCAACGGCGACCTCGTCACCAGCCATGGGCACTTCGTCCTCGATGAGAACGGGCAGCACATCAACCTGCCCTCGACGCGGGTGGAGGTCGCCGTTGACGGCGCGATCCTCGACCAGGGCGTGGAGATCGCCCGCCTGGGCATCCTCGATTTCACCCCCAACCAGCTCATCCGCGCGGGCGAGGCCTACTTCCAGACCACCGGCGAGGGGCAACCACCGATCGGCGGCCCCGGCCTGCGCCAGGGTCTCCTCGAGGGCTCGAACTCGATCCTCGTGGAGGAGATGACCTCGCTGCTTGCCGTGCAGCGAACCTACCAGGCGAACCAGCGGGTGCTCGCAGTGCTCGATGGGACGCTCGACCAGGCCGCGGGCCAACTCGGGACGCTGTAACCATGCCAACCATCCTCGGCGCCGCCGCAAGCGGCATGACCCTCGACGTCATCAGCCACAACGTGGCAAACGCCAACGCCTTTGCCTTCAAGAAGTTCCGCCCGCTGCACGAAGGCATCCCTTCGCCGGAACTCGACCCGGACGCCGGCCGGCTCGGCGTCGCCGAGACGACGAGCGACCTCGTCTTCTCCCAGGCGATGACGCAGATCACGGACAACCCGCTGAACTTCGCGATCGAAGACGACGCCTTCCTCCGCGTGCGCGAGTGGGAGGCCACCTTAATTTACAGTCATTGGGGGGGCCCGGGGGCAGCAGCGGAAGGAAACGACTCGTCCTACAAAGCACCTTCCCAGAAACCGCCGATCGCGATGCCGCCGCTCTGGACGCAGCCGGAGGTCGACCCGGCGGGCAACGTCACCGCCCTGGATGTGGACGGCATACGGCAGCAGCTCGGCCAGCTCTCGTTTGCTAGGTTCCGCAACCCGCAGGGCCTCCAGGTCCTCGGCGAAGGGCTCTATGCCGATACGGCGAACACCGGCGAGATCACGGTCGGCCCGGCGGGAACCGAGGGTTTCGCCGCATTGCGGCCGGGTGCGCTCGAAGGCTCCAATGTCGATATGGCGGAGGAGTTCACGAACATGATCATCGCGCAGAGAGCCTATTCGGCCTGTGCGAAGACGTTCTCGGTCGGCGACCAGATGCTCGCCATCGCGACCAACATCACCCAGTAGGAGCCCGCAGATGGCACGAATCGACGGCCTGAACCTCTCCAGCGCGAACCTGAACCCGGCCGGCGCGGCCGGCGCCAGTTCGGCGCAGGACCCCGCCGCCGCGGAAGCCGCGCTCAAGGCCCGCGGCCGCCAGGACGCGGTCAACCTTTCCAACCGCGGGCGTCTCGTCGCCGAGGCCGCCCAGGCGGTGGCGAATTCGCGCGATGTCCGCGCGGAGAAGGTCGCGGCGCTGAAGGCGGCCATCGCCAACGGCACCTACAGCTCGAACGCCCGCGAAATCGCCGATCGGCTCATCGCCAACGGCACCTACAGCTCGAACGCCCGCGAGATAGCCGAACGGCTCATCGCGAACGGGATCGCGAGTTAACTCGTGGATTCGCCGGCAGACGTGCTCGGACAGGTGCTCACGCTTTTCTGCGAGGAGGAGGATGCCCTCACGGAACTCATCCGGCTCGCGCTCGAAGAGCAGGAGGCGCTGGTCCAGTCGGATTTCGATGGCATCACCAGCATCAGCAACCGGATGGTCGAGGTCGCGAACACGATCGAACGCTTCGAAGGAGATCGTTTGAATCTCCTTAGATCGGTCGGCGCCGAGGCCCTCACACTCGAAGAACTGCTGCCGCTTGCCGATGATCTCGGGGTCAGCGGCTTTGCCGAAGCCAGGCTCCAACTCGGGGCCAGGGCACGGGAGTTGAGGGACGCGCAGGAACAGAACGCGCGCCTGCTCCTGAACGCGATGAAGCTGCGCGACCGTTGGGCCAACATGCTCGGCGGGCACCTCGCCCCCGGCTATGGCAGCGACGGCCGTCGAAACGTCAGCAATTCGCGCGGCACGGTCTCGCGAAGCGCCTAGGAGGGCCCGTTGGGTCTGTCAGTCGGTCTCGATACCGCCGTCAAGGCGCTCCGGGCTCACCAGCTCGCGGTCGACGTTGCCTCTCACAACATCGCGAACGCGCAGACGCCGGGCTTCAGCCGCCAGCGCGTGCTGCTCCGGCCGATCGGCATCGACGGCAGCGACCACTTCACCCGCGACAACCTGCTCGGCCGAGCAGGCATGGGGGTCGACGCCAAGGACGTCAACCGCATTCGGGACACCTTCCTCGACTTCCAGGCGCGCCAGGGCATCTCCAGCCAGGGCCAGTACGCCGCCCTTGCCACGCCGATGAGCAACGCCGAAGTCGTCTTCAACGACCCGTCGGACGACGGCATCTCGGCACTCCTCGCGAAGTTCTGGGCAGCCTGGCACGACGTGGTGAACGAGCCGGAATCCTCGCCCGCGCGGACGGCGCTGGTCCACGCGACCACCACCTTCACCCTGCGACTCCAGACGGCGCACTCCCAGCTCGAACAGCAGCGCCAGGACTTGAACCACACGGTCCGGGGCATCGGCGAGGAAATCAACGCAAAAGCGACGGAGATCGCGGCCCTGAACCTGCAGATCAAGCAGGTGGAGCTCAACGGCGACATGGCGAACGACCTGCGCGACCGGCGCGACGTCCTCCTCGACGGGCTCTCCAGTCTCGGAAACATCAGCTACGCGGAAGACGAATCCGGCTCCATGAGCGTCTACCTGGGCACGCACGAACTGGTCTTCGGCACGTCGGCGCGCACCGTCAACGCCGTCGATGACCCTTCGAACCCCGGGATGGTCACCCTGCAGTTCGCCATCGACAACGACGAAGTGAGCGTGGGCAGCGGCCAGCTGCGCGGCGTGCTCGACGCCCGCGATGTCGCCCTGCCGGACCTCATCGCCAAGTTGAACAACTTCGCGACCGGGCTCATGAACTCGGTGAACTCGGTCCACCAGGCGGGATACGGGCTCGACAACGCGACCGGGCTCGCCTTCTTTACGGGCACCGATGCTTCCGACATCGCGGTGAACGCGGCCATCAGCGGCAGCCCCCAGTCCATCGCCACTTCGACCGGCCCCGGCCAGCCCGGAAACCCCGGGAACGCGCTGGCGATCGCGAACCTGGAACAGGCGCCGAACATGCTGGCCGGCCTCGGGGCGAACAACCTGGTCGTCAACGAAGCGCTTTCGGCCGGCAACGTCGCCAGTGGCATTTCGCTCGCCGGGAGTCTGCAGCCGGGAACCTACCACCTGGTGGCCGCAGGCCCGAACGTCGAACTCCGCCAGGGCTCGGCGACCGGGCCGGTCGTAGGCACGGCGACCCTCGCGAACATCAACCCGCCCGGCGGCGCGATCACCTTCACCAACGGAACCGGCACCGTCGCGACGATCTCCATGAGCGTCGGCGCCGGCTACTCGGCCGCCGCCCAACTCGCCGACCTGACCTCCGCAGGGAACAACACCCTCCAGGTGGAGCATTCGGCCTCCACGTTCTACGGCAACCTCGTCTCGGTGCTCGGCGCCGATGTGAACCGGGCGAACGGCCTCGAAGACTCGGCCGGCCTGCTCGTCGACCACCTGGACACGCTTCGCCAGTCGGTCCATGGCGTGAACATCGATGAGGAAGTGACGAACCTGAACTCCGCGCAGCACGCCTACAGCGCGGCGGCGAAGGTCATCTCGGTCATCGACGACATGCTCGACACGCTCATCAACCGGACCGGGGTGGGATAAGCCATGCGACTCAGCGAACAGTCCCGCACGCACAACCAGGTGCGCTATCTCTCCGACGCGACCGAGCGCGCCGACCGCGTCCAGCGGCAGCTTTCCACCAACCGTCGCATCGACCGGGCCAGCGACGACCCCACGGGGGCCGCGCTCGCGATGCAGCACCGCAAGAACATCGCGTTCGAATCGCAGATGCGCCGCAACCTCGAGAACGGCACGGCGTTCCTGAATGTGACCGAGTCGGCGCTGAACAGTGCCACGGAGTTGCTGCAGCGCGCCCGGGAACTCACCGTCCAGGGTTCGACCGGCACCCTCGGCCAATTCTAGAAGAAGACCATCGCCACCGAGATGAACCAGCTCATCCAACAGCTAGCGCAGGTGGCGAACACGAACTTCGGCGGCGCCTACATCTTCAGCGGCCACCAGACGCAGACGGCCGCCTACCAGGTGGCCGGGAACCCGCCGGCGGCCGTGACCTGGCAGGGCGACACCGGCCAGCGCATCCGCCAGGTTTCGGCCCAGGACGCGGTCGCCGTCAACGTCATCGGCGACCAGGTGTTCGAAGACATGTTCGCCGACCTCATCGACCTGCGGGATAACCTGAACGCGAACGCACCGACCACGACGATCAACTCCTCGATCGCGGATATCGACCGGGCGTTGAACAGCGTGCTGGACGCTCGCGCCGATGTCGGCGCACGACTGAACCGGTTTGAGTCGACCACGAGCCGCTCGCTCGACACGGACACGAACCTGCAGGAGTTGCGGGCTTCGATCGAGGACATCGACATCAGCGAGACGATCATCCAGTTCACGGCAGCGCAGAACGCGCTCCAGGCCGCGCTGGGAGCGATCGGCAAGACCGCGAACATGTCGCTGCTGAACTACCTTTAGGGGCGAGCTCAGCGTCCGCCTGTGGCGTACGTCGTCATCGCATCCGCAAGGTCCAGCTCCCGCGCTCCCCTGGTTGCCACCACTGCCTTCAGCCAGTCTGGCCGTGCCTTGCAGCACACGGCGATGGCCGGGTCCAGGCCAGAGTGCTCGGCGGCGAGCTCCGCGAACCGCGAGACATAATCCGGCGGCCGCAGGTCGGAGGCGAGTTCCACGAGCGCGAACGGGTCGGGCGCCTTGCCGTGCCCGGGGACGCCGCGGATGCTGAGCGGCCCGGGCTTGTCGCCGCCGCCCGCCAGTCCGGCTCCATCGAGCAGGATGGCGCCTCGCACCAGTTCGGGCCGGCCGCCGGCGATGAGCAGGGCGAGGTAGGCGCCGAGCCCCCGGCCGGCCAGGGACGCCGGACCGGTCATCCAGAGGGCCGCGTCTGCGTCGCCCATCAGGACTTCGGCGGTGTAGCCGCCGCCACCGGGAACGGTCGAAGCGCCATGTCCGGTGAAATCGAGCGCGAACACCCGTCCCGGCCATTGCGCGAACTCCGGCGGGACTGCCGCCGGCGAGTGCTCCCCGAGGGCGTGGAGGAGCAGGAGCGAGGGGCCGTCGCCCTCGCGCAGGGTGTGCAGGGCGAGCTTCACCTGGTTGTGCGTGATGAAGACGGTCATCCGAGGAAGTCCAGGACCATGTCGGCGACGCGCCGGGGATGCTCGATGTGGATGAAGTGGCCGGTGGCCTCAAACGGGACGAGCCGCCCGCCCGGGGGCAGGAGGGGTTCGAGCGCCTTGTGGTTCGTGCCCCAGCCCATCTCCTCTTCGACCGTCGCCGTGAGGCCAAGGAGCGGAACGGGAAGGGTCTTCAGCCGGGACATCGACCAGTCGGGCCGCCAGGGGCCGAAGCCGCCAAAGCGGATGGCAGGGTCGAGCTTCCAGCGCCAGCCGTCGGCGTCCTTGCGCGCGCCGATGCTCGCCAGGTACAGCAGCCACTCGTCGGAGAGGCGCGGGTTCATCCGTTTGCGCCGCCTGGCGAGTTCCTCCAGGGTGCCCGGCTTGCGGAAGTTCGCCGCGGCGTTGCGCCGGTGGTCGAGCCAGTCGGCGAGGTTCTTGCTGGTGAAGCGCCGCTGTTCGTGGTCCGAGACGTCCGGGTGGGGTTCCGGCGAGGGCAGGCCGTCGATCACGACCAACTTCGACATACGGAGCGGGAGCGCCTCGGCGAGCTGGAGCATCATGCCGCCGCCCTTCGAATGGGCGATCACCGGTACCGGGTCGGGGGTGATGGCATCGAGTACGGAGAGGGGGGCGCGGCCGGCGGCGTCCCAGCTGTAGAGGGGGGCGTGGCCCGAGTCGCCATGGCCGCGGTGGTCCCAGGCGATGACCCGCCAGCCTGCCTCGGCAAGGAGCGGCGCGAAGACATCGAACGTGCCCGCGAAATCGGAGCCGCCGTGGACCAGGAAGAGCGGCGGGTTTTCTACGGCGCCCCATTCGCAGACCGCGATGTTCACACCGTAGGAATCCACCCAGTGGTGCCGGGCGGGGCGAACCGCGCCGGGGTAGGTCACGAAAGCCGCCGGTGCGGCTATCGGGCTGGTCATCGAGTGGCCCCCTGACCGATGGCTGGAAGATGGTGAAACAGTTCTGGAGCGGGCGGCGGGAATCGAACCCGCGCCTCAACCTTGGAAGGGTCGCGCGCTACCATTACGCCACGCCCGCTCCCGGGAAAACGGGCCGCAGACGGCCCGTCCGCAGATCCTAGCAAATCCTCGGCCTTCGTTCTTCATGCTGCGAAGACGTACCATCGCCCGATGGCCGAAATCCAGCGCGTCCTGCTCGTCCGGCCCTTCGCGGGAGAGCGCTGGCGGAGCATCGGATCCTATGCGTCCTCACTGGAAGCCATGCTGCTCGCGGCGGGCATCGCCGTCGAATCCGTCGAGGCGCCGTGGTTCAACCCTCCCTCTCTCGCCTCGGCGGCGCTGGGCCGCTGGACTCGCCAGCCTGCCATCCGGTCGGCGGAGAACGGCGCCTACGACGTCGTGCACCTGACCGACCAGGCGGTCCGGGGCGAACGCCCCCGTCGCCGTCACCTGCCACGACCTGATGCCCTTCACGACACCTGGCTACTACGCGGGCCGGTTCGAATCCGCCGTGAAGCGCGCCTTCCTGCGGCGCCCCATGGGTGCGTTGCGTGAGGCGGACGTGGTCGCCGCGGTTTCGGACTTCACCCGCGGCCAACTGGCTGCCGAGCTGGGTCTCTCCCGGGAAGCGGTCCCCGTTGTGCCGAACGTGGTCCGTGGCGTGTTCGTCCCGGCCCCGCGCGATGCAGCCGAGGCAGCGCTCTCGGCGGCCGGGATAAGCCTGCCCGCCGGTCCGCGCGTGCTCGCCGTCGGGAACGACCGCGCCTACAAGAACGCCCCGGCCCTGCTGGATGCGATGGCGCGACCTGCGCTCGCGCACGCAAACCCCGTGCGTGTTGGACCGCCGCTGTCCGGGGCGAATCTCAGCCGCGCGCGAGGACTCGGCGTCCTCTCGCGGACCACGCAATTGCGCTCGCTGAGCGAGGAGCACCTGGCGCTCGTGTACGCCGCCTCCGATGTGCTCGTCCAGCCGAGCCTGGCCGAAGGCTTCGGCGTGCCGGTGATCGAGGCGATGGCCTGCGGGCTCCCGGTGGTGGCCTCCGATGGCGGCGCCCTCCCCGAGGTGGCCGGTGGAGCGGGCATCGTCGTGACGCTCTCGGGAGAGGATTTCCCGCGGCGCCTCGCCGGGGCGATCGTCCGCGCCCTCTCCGAACGCCCGGCGATGGCAACGGCGGGGCTCGAGCGGGCCCGGGCATTCTCCCCCGAAGTGGTTCGCGTTGCGCTGCTCGATGCCTACGCCATGGCTATCGCGCGGAAAGCCGCTGCTGGGTAGCATCGCGCGCTGATGCGCATCCTCAGGCTCACCAACAGCAACGACTTCGCCGGCGATGTCAGCGATAGCGACCGCAGCTACCGGGCGGTCGAAGCCGCAATGGAAGCCGCGTTCGGCGAGCCGGTCGAAACCATCCGCAAGGTCATCTGGCCGGCGGACGACCTTCCCGACAGCGTCGAACGCTGGGTCGTTCAGTACCGCCCCGATATCGTCCTCCTGAAGCCAAACAGCTTCTGGTATGCCTACGAGTCTGTGCCGGCGCGGGTGCGTCGCAAGCTCGGCTGGCTCGGCCGTGCCGGCCAGTCTGTGGGCGACTCGGGATTCAGGGCGGCCAGGCAGCCATGGCTCGCCTTCAACCCGGTCTTCCCCAAGTTCCGCTACGTCGCGCAGGCGACCATCGGCGGCGATACCCACCTGCCCGTGGAGTACT
>OEIV010001472.1_pt1 | contig 10606 bp, 8 predicted proteins | sample 1539231 | NCBI WGS metagenome assembly OEIV01 (sample SAMN03794762, study PRJEB22550) | activated sludge metagenome | feature: wastewater treatment plant; material: activated sludge; isolation source: Wastewater treatment plant of a petroleum refinery complex | place: Argentina: Buenos Aires ... | reverse complement strand
GCACCAGGGCCGCTATGCGGGCCGCCGCGTCGGGGTCTCGCCGCATCAGGTCCCGCAGCAGCAGCAGCGCGATGTGGCCGCCGGTCGACGAGCCGACCAGGATCTGCGGGCCGCGCGTCAGCGCGAGGAACACTGCGCGTGCCTCCTCCAGCCAATCGCCGATGGTGGCGTCCTCGAAGCGGCCGCTCGAGCGCCCGTGGCCTGAATAGTCGAACCGCGTGCAGGATATTCCACGTTTGCGCGACCAGTCCGCCAGCGCCGATGCCTTGGTCGAGATCATGTCGGACTTGAGCCCCGGCAGCCAGACGACGCCGGTGCGATCGGGCGCGTTCCCGGGTTCCACCAGCGTCGCGACCCGCCGCGCGTGGGCTCCATCGCCGACGTTCAGGAATTGCGGTTCGGTTGCGCCCATCCTATGACACCTCGTCCTTCCTGACGGAGCTTGCCCTTGGCCCATGAGCGCCCCGCTTCGGTCCGCCCGGCCTCGAAGCGCCCGACCATACTGCAGATCATTCCCGAGCTCGATACCGGTGGCGCCGAGCGCACGACGGTCGAGGTCGCCGAAGCGATCGTGAAGGCGGGCGGGCGCGCGATCGTGCTGACCGAGGGTGGGCGGATGGCGGCCGACGTGACGCGCGTCGGTGGCGAGCTCGTCGTTTTTCCGGCGGCGGCGAAGAACCCGTTGCGGCTGTGGGCCAACGCTCGCGCCATTGCCGGCATCGTCTCACGCGAGGGGGTCGATCTCGTGCACGCGCGCAGCCGCGCCCCGGCGTGGAGCGCACTCGCTGCCGCGCGGCGGACCGGCCGGGCGTTCGTCACCACATATCACGGTGCCTACAGCGAGAAGCTCGCGATCAAGAAGCTCTACAACTCGGTGATGGCGCGCGGCGACCTCGTCATCGCCAACTCGAATTACACGGCCGACCTCGTGCACGGACGCTACGGCACTCCGCGCGAGAGGCTGCGCGTCATCCATCGCGGCGTCGATGCCGCCGTTTTCGATCCCGCCGCGATCGGGGCGGAGCGCACCGCGCGCTTGCGCTCGGCATGGGGCATTCCACCGGGTCAACGCATCGTGCTGCATGCAGCGCGCCTGACCGGCTGGAAAGGCCAGCGTGTCGTCATCGAGGCGGCGCGCCTGCTCGCGCGAGATCACGCCCCGCTCGCCCGGAACACGGCGTTCGTTCTCGCCGGCGACGCCCAGGGGCGCGACGAGTACCGTGCCGGGCTCGCGGCGGCGATCGCGGAAGCGGGACTCGCCGGCACGGTTTACCTCGTCGGCCATGTCAGCGATATTCCGGCCGCTTTCGCCACGGCCTGGATCGGGGTCGTCGCCTCGACCGAGCCGGAGGCCTTCGGCCGGGCCGCGACCGAATCGCAGGTCATGGGCTGCCCGGTAATCGCGACGGACATCGGCGCTCCGCCCGAAACGGTGATGACGGCCGAGCGGGCCGGCGCCGGGGCGATGACCGGATGGCTGGTGCCGCCGGGTGATCCCGCCGCGCTCGCCCGTGACATTGCTGCCGGGCTCGCCCTCGATGAGACCGCCCGTGGCGAAATCGGTGGTCGCGCCCGCCGCCATGTCATCGAGCGCTTTTCGCTGCGGCAGATGTGCGAGCGGACACTCTCCGTCTATGACGAATTGCTCGGAACGAGCCTCGCTCCCGCGCATTCGACATCTGCGGATGCCGGTTGACCCGGGGCGGCGGGCCGCAAAAGTCCAATCTCACGGAGCGGTTCGCAATCATGAGCTTAGGGGTGCGATTTACGCTTTCGCTGGAAACGCGAAGCGGTACGTGCCCTACCGGTCGCGCCCCAGCTTGACTTGCGGCGGCTTTTTCCGTCTTGTTGCGCCACGACACCGCCACCGTGGTCCTGGCCCTCACCGGCAGGAGCGCGGTTGTTGGCGTTAGGCATCGAGTTCAACGGGCCTTCGGCGGCGAACTGCGGCTTTCCTGCAACGAGCGCGAGCCGCTCGTTCATCGACGGCCGGATTTTCACCGAACGGTGCCGGATTGCGCTTGCGCCGGCATTGGCAGGTCCTGTGATTCCATAGCAATATCAGCGTTCACTCGTCGTCCGAGGTCATTGAAGGAGAGACCAACATCCGTCGTCCAATGCGAGCTCAGCCCGAGCGCGAGCAATCCGGCCCGAGGATCAATGAGGCGATCAGGGCCCGGGAGGTCAGGCTTATCGATGAGAATGGCGAGAACGTCGGCGTCGTCAGCCGGTTCGATGCCATGGAGCGGGCGACCGCGGCCGGTCTCGACCTGGTCGAGATTTCGCCCGACGCCGAGCCGCCGGTCTGCAAGATCATGGACTTCGGCAAGTTCAAGTTCGAGCAGCAGAAGAAGGCTGCCGAGGCCCGCAAGAAGCAGAAGATAGTCGAGATCAAAGAGATCAAGATGCGTCCTGCGATCGACGATCACGACTATGACGTGAAGCTGCGCGCCATTCGCCGGTTCTTCGAGGAAGGCGACAAGGTCAAGGTCACGCTGCGCTTCCGCGGCCGCGAGATGGCTCACCAGGAGCTCGGCATGGCGGTGCTCCAGCGCGTGAAGGCCGAGGTCGAGGGAATCGCCAAGGTCGAGAGCGAGCCGCGCCTCGAAGGCCGTCAGATGGTCATGGTGCTGGCGCCGCGCTGAAACGGCGACGAAAGCAACGCGCGGCTGGCATCGGCGGACCTGTCGAGGTCCTTCCGGCCACCGCGCAGACTTCTCTATCCATATTTCGCCATGGCGCTCCAAGCGCCGCGTTCAGCGTGCGTTAACGCTTCCGATGAATTCGCCGAACGCTTCCACCTTGGACGATGCGCCCTGGCCGCCCGTCGCTGCCCGTCGCCTCTGACGGGATGGCGCTCGCGGCACATCGAGGACGCGGATAGCGCCCACATCGATGAGCGATCGTGTTTTCGCGCTTTTCGACGCAAGCGCGGAGCGCGTCTCTTTCGACCGATCGACGACTGGAAAAGAAAAAACCCGAGGGGAACGCGAGGTTCCGCTCGGGCTTTTGAGTTGGACTTGGCCGTTGCTTAGGAGTCCAATTTCAGAGCGGTCACGGCGGGCGACACCTTCGGCATGATGTCGGGCATGTTGCTCGCCGGGTCGTGCGGCTTCAGGCGGAAGATGCCGTTGCCGCGGAACTCGAAGCTCTTCGCCACCATCGAGAAGAACTTGGACGAGGCATTGGAGTCGCCGTTGCCGGTGATGAGGATGTTCTGCGTCGGCATGTAGATCACGCCTTCGAGGTTGAAAGTGCCGCCGCCCTGGATGTTGCTCGTCTCGCCGCGGGCAGCGCTCGGGTTCTGGATGAACAGGAAGCCTGCGTAGCTGCTGCCACTCTGGCGACCCTTGAGGTTGACGGTGCCCCCGCCGATGACGGTGGCCGTAGCGCCGGTGCCGTTGAAGTAGAACATCACGTTGGAGCCGGTGATGCTCGAACCCGACTGGGTGGTGAAATCACCGTTGTCGATGATGTAGATGCCGGCCTCGAACGTGACCTTCGCCTGAGCCTGCATGTGGATGCCACCGCAATAGCGGCCCGGCGACAGCGTGAACGTGCCCTTCTTGAGGTTCAGGTTGCTGGCCTTGCAGGTGCCGGAGATCGTCGGCGGGACGAAGGTCGGCGTGTAGGAGATGTACGGCGTCTCGTAGGCGCTCACCGTCGCATAGGGATCTGCGACCGTGCCGGCGTCGGGGGTCGGCAGCGGGCTGTAGACGGACTTCGCCGCGTTGGTCACGCCGCCAGCGGCGCTGTGGCCTTCGCCGACGACGGTCGCCGAGCCGCCGCCATCGATCGCGGTCGAAGACGTCGAGTTCGTGTGCGCCCAGCAACCGGTGTAATCGATATTCGGCGTGCCCTGCGACTTGAGGCCGTATTCCGCGTTGGGATCGAGCGCGAGGATGCACGCGCGGCCAGGCTCGTCGATCTTGCCGGATCCGCTCGCCGTCGTCGTCACGTCGAGAATGTCGATGCTGGCGATCTTCAGAAAGCTCGTCGGCATCTTATAGCTGGCCTTGATCGTGGCCGAGATTTCTCCGAACGAGATCTCGGTCTTGATGTCGGGGTACTTCGAGGTGTTGGACTTGAACACCTGCTCGGCCCGCGCCATGCGATCTGCGTCGCTGGTATCGGGCGACATGGCCGCCGCAGCGAGAACCGCGGCGTCCGAAGCGCGCTGGATCTGGCCCTTGATGGTGTACGCCTGACCGAAGTCGATGGCGCCGCCGACGAACATCACCATCGGCGTAACGGCCGCGCCGAACATGATCGCGATGTTGCCGCGCTCGTCGGCCTTGAACCGGCCCCAGATCTTCTTGTTGGACACCATGGTCGTCACTGCCTCCGAAAGCAAACAAGCGTGCTGATCGAGAGCAGTTGTACGCGATCCCCTTTTTAATTTTCCCAACGTCGATCGTATAAATTTATACAAATTCGCCGGCGGGAATCCTGGTTAAGAACCAATGTACACCAAGGCTCAAGTTTTGCGAAACTATCGATAAATTAGGGCGTCGTCGTTTAAGCGCATTTTGAAGGGGCATCAGCTAAATACTGCGCATGTCCAACGCAGCAGCGAGTTGCCCCATGTACCATCGCGTAAAAAGCATCGTGTCCGCAGCGGCATTCGTTGCTGCTCTCACCGTTGGCTCTTCGGCCGTCCAGGCTCAGAGCCTGAACAACCTGACCTCGTGCATCGGTGGCGAAGTCCCGGGCTACGACTGGGCCGAGCTCACGGCATCCTATAAGGAATCGATCTGGGACAAGCGCGCCGCCATGATCCTGACCTCGCAGAACACCAAGGTTACGCTCTCGGTGACCGACAACTACGGCAACAACGTTTGCGACGACGTCGCCAACATGACGGCGACGTGCCGCTTCCGGTTCACGGATACCTTTTCGGGTACGTTCAACATTCGGGTCGACAACACCCAGCACAATGCCGAAACCCGCTATACGCTCTGCGCGGAATGATGCCGCGTAAATAGTTCGAATGCGGATCGAGCGAGGCCGGTGGGACGTGTCCCGCCGGCCTTTTTGCTGACGGTCGCATATCGACCGGACGGGCCGGTCGACGATCTCCGAGTTGACGGGAGGGGGCACGGTCGTAGGTTATCGGTTGGCCGCCGCCGTACCGGCCTCCGGGGGCGTGCGGCCCACCTGCGGCGATATCTGCGGGTCTCCCCGGTGACTGGCCCGGTGTCTGGCGCGGCAGCGAAGCCCTTGCACGGACAAGGGCTTACCGCTATACACCACTCTTCGAGCCGCCCGGCGGGGCATGCCGTGGCGGCTCTTAATGCTTTGATCCATCAGCGAAAGCCGTTCAAAGCACCTCATCCTCGGGCCACGGCGCGGGTCGCTCCCGCATCGATGCACGAGGCCGGGCGGCACAGCCGTTCCGGCCATTGGGTGAGGTCGCGCGATCTCATTTGGGGATCGGGCGAAACGGCGCGCACACGAACTGCAAGGAGAGCAAAATGCCCAAGCAGAAGACCAAGAGCGGCGCCAAAAAGCGCTTCAAGTTCACCGCCACGGGCAAGGTCAAAGTCGCCGCCGCCGGCAAGCGCCACGGCATGATCAAGCGCACCGCCAAGTTCATCCGCGATGCTCGCGGAACGATGGTGCTCAACGATAGCGACGCCAAGATCGTCAAGAAGTACATGCCGTACAACCGCTGATCCGCGAACGCGGGCCATCGATGGCCCGCTGCAAGATCGGCAATCCGGCACGTCCCAATCGACATTAGAGACCAAGTTTCAAGCGGAGCACGACCATGGCACGCGTCAAGCGCGGCGTTACCGCCCACGCCAAGCACAAGAAAGTCATCAAGGCCGCCAAGGGCTATTACGGCCGGCGCAAGAACACCATTCGCATCGCCAAGCAGGCGGTCGAGAAGGCGATGCAGTACGCCTATCGCGATCGCAAGGCGAAGAAGCGCAACTTCCGCTCGCTGTGGATCCAGCGCATCAACGCCGCGGTGCGTGAGGCGAGCAGCAACGGCATGACCTATGCCCGTTTCATCGACGGTCTGAACAAGGCCGGCATCACCATCGACCGCAAGGTGCTGGCCGACATCGCCGTGCGTGATGCCTCGGGCTTCAAGGCGCTGGTCGATCAGGCCGCCGCTGCCGTCAAGAAGGCCGCCTGATCTCCAGATCGGCGCCGACAGTCGAAGGCCCGCCGGCGCTCATCGCAGCGCGGCGGGCTTTTTCGTTGCAAAGACTTGAGGGCGCAAGACCAGAGCCTGGTGCGCGCACATTCCGCGCATACCCGGCGGCGTGGGCCGGAGCCCTTGTGCTCCGGCGCACCGCGTCGTAAGTCGGCCGCGACCAACCGTGGAGCCAGCCATGTCCAGCACCGATCTCAACGCGCTCGAAACCGAGCTTGCCGCCGGTATCGCGGCGGCAGGGACCCTCGACGATCTCGACCGGGTGCGTGTCTCGGCGCTCGGCAAGAAGGGCCGCATCCCGGAGCTGATGCAGACGCTCGGCAAAATGGCGCCGGACGAGAGGAAGAGTTTCGGCCAAGCGGTCAACACCGTGAAGGCGCGCATCACCGATGCGATCGAAGCGCGCAAGGCGGTGCTCGAGGAGGCGGCGCTCGAGCCGCGCCTGGCGACCGAGCGGGCCGATATCACGCTGCCCGTGCGTCCCGGCCCGGAGAGCGAAGGACGCATCCACCCCGTCAGCCAGGTGATGGACGAACTCGCCGAGATCTTCGCGGACATGGGGTTCTCCGTCGCCGAAGGTCCCGACATCGAGACCGACGACTACAACTTCACCAAGCTCAACATTCCGCCCGAGCATCCCTCGCGCCAGGACCACGACACCTTCTATTTCTCGCCGAACGAGAAGGGTGAGCGCATGGTGCTACGCACGCATACGAGTCCGGTGCAGATCCGCACGATGCTCAACCAGAAGCCGCCGATCCGCATCATCGCGCCGGGTCGCGTCTACCGCTGCGACAGCGACCAGACCCATACGCCGATGTTCCACCAGATCGAGGCGCTGGTGATCGACGAGACGACGCACATGGGGCACCTCAAGTGGACGCTCGAGGAGATGTGCAAGGCGTTCTTCGAGGTCGACGAGGTGAAGATGCGCTTCCGTTCGTCATACTTCCCGTTCACCGAGCCGTCGGCCGAGATCGACATCGCGGCCGATGCCATCGGCAAGCCGGGGAAGTGGCTCGAAATCGGTGGTTGCGGCATGGTGCATCCGAAGGTGCTCGAGAACTGCGGCATCGATCCGACGCGCTACCAGGGCTACGCCTTCGGCATGGGCATCGACCGCATGGCGATGCTGAAATACGGCCTGACGGATCTGCGCGCGTTCTTCAGCGCCGACATGCGCTGGCTGAAGCACTATGGCTTCTCGCTCCTCGACGTGCCGACGCTGGCCGGCGGTCTTTCGAGCTAGAGCATCATCCGACCGCCCGCGATCGCCGGAGGCGACGAGCGGTCGGACAAAGATGCTCTAGAATTCTAGTGCTACAGCGCTTCCATCGAAGGCGTTCGTCGCACCATGAGCTAGTTTTGAGACCGCCTCGCGCATTCAGCGCGCGTCTGCCGTCAAGCCGTCGTGCGGCGCCCGGCAATGGCGCGGCCGGTCTCGTCGCCCTCGGCATCGTCGTCGCGCCCTTCGGCGGCATCGATCGCGGGGAAGCGCACCGTGACGCGCGTTCCCTTGCCCGCCTCCGAGTAGAGGTCCAGCGTGCCGCCGTGCAGCTCGACCAGGCTCTTCGACAGTGACAAGCCAAGGCCGGTGCCGCGATGCTTGGAGCCGTGACTGCGGCTCACGAAACGGTCGAACACGCGCCGCTGTTGCTCGGCTGGAATTCCAACGCCCTCGTCTTCCACCTCGAACACGGTGGACGCGCCTTCTCGCCAGCAGGTGATGCGGACCGTGCCGCCTTCGCGCGAGAAGCCGACGGCGTTCGAGATCAGGTTATAGAGCACCTGCCTCACGCGCCGCTCGTCGGCCATGAAGGTGGTGACGCTTTCCTCGATGCCGATGTCGATGGTCAGGGCCGCGCGCGCTGCGCGGTCGCGCACGCCGAGAATGGCGTCGTCGATGACGCCCGCGACATCGACCGCGCCGAGCTCGAGCTTCAGCGAGCCTGCATCGATGGTAGCGAGGTCGAGAATGTCGTCGATGATGGCGAGCAGCGACTTCGACGATTGCGAGATGCCATCGACGTACTCGCTCTGGCGCGTGTTGAGCGGGCCGAACGCGCGGCTCGCCAGCAGGTCGCTGAAACCGATGATGGTGGTGAGCGGTGTGCGCAGCTCGTAGGAGATGTGGCTGATGAACTGGTTGCGTAGCTTGTCCGCCAGCACGAGTGCTTCGTTGCGCTCGAGCAGGGCACGCTCGTAGCGCTTCGAAACGGTCACGTCGACGAAGGTGACGAGCGTACCGCCATCGGGCAGCGGCGTGGTGGCGAAGTCGATGACGGAGCCTTCGGCCCTGATGATCTGGCCAGCGATCTGCGGGCGCGTGTCGAGGAACGAGGTCACGACCTGACGGATGCGGCTCCATGCCTTCTGCTCGTCGTCGATGGCGCAGGCGGCTGAGATCACTTCGTCGATGTAGGGCTTCTTGCCGAGCTGGTCGCGAGACAGGTTCCAGATGGTCGCGAAGGCGGAGTTGTGCAGCTTCACATGCCCGTCGGTCGCGAACACGGCGACGCCTTCCTTGAGGCTGTCGAGCGTTTCGCGCTGCACGCTGGTCAGCGCGTTGTAGTCGCTTTCGAGAACGAGGCGCTTGGTCTCGTCGGAGAAGAGGTAGGTCACGCCGCCGTCGGGACGCAGCTCGGCCATCACCTCGACGATGCGATCGCCGGGCAGCAGCCAGAGATCGCGGAACGGCTCGCCAGTGGAATGGATCGCGAGGAACGTCGACTTCCATTTGAGATAGTTCGGCATGTCGGGAAGCAGGCCGCGTTCGTGCAGGCGGTCGATGAGGCTGCCGGCGAGCGGCCGCGATGCGAGCCATTCGTCATCGAGCGACCAGAGTGCGCGGAACGCGACGTTGTAGAACGCGAGGCGGAAGTCGCGATCGAAGATCGCGACGGCGGTTGCGACGTGGTCGAGCGTGCGGTCGTAGGCTTGAATCTGGCGCTGAAGCTCGTCCTCGGCGGTCTTGATGGCGGCGACGTCGATCGCGGCGCCTGCGATCGTATCTTCCGTCGGCAGCATGATGACGTCGTGCGCCTTGCGCTCCGAGCCGATCACGAGCTGGAGCCGCGAGCGGAATTCCTGGCCCTTGGCGATCGAGCCCATCGCGCGGTTGCGCTCGCGCGAATCCATGAGCTCGATCTGGCGCGAGAGCACTTCGTCGTCGCTCGGAGAATCGACCGCGCGCACGTAGGCCTGATTGACCCAGGAGAGGCGGCCGTCGCGGGTCTTGAGCCAAACCGGCATCGGCAGCGCGTTGAGCAGCGCCCGCATCGAGCGGATGTCGCGGGCCAGCCACTGGTGCTGATCGATGATGCGGGCGAGGTCGCGCTTATAGCCCGCGACATCGCGCAGGCGCAGAACCGCGCGCCCTCCGGCCGCGCGACCTTCCGCCTCGATATGGTCGGCGGCAGCGGTGCGCACGATGATGTTGAACGAGCGCCCCTGCTGGAACAGCTCGTCGAGGCTCGTTTTCAGCAGGCTCGCGGAGCGCGGCTCGAGCCACTGCGCGAAGCGGAGAATGTCGTCCTTGCGCTGCGGCAGGCCGACGACATTGGTCAGCGTCTGCGCGACGATGCGCGGCTCCTGCTCCTGATCCCACAGCAACAGGATCTGCGGCTCGGCCTTCATCACCGCCTCGGCGGTGGCGAGGCTGCTGCGCAGCTCCGAATTCTCGAGACGCGAGCTGCGCGAGAAATCGCGGGCGACCGTGATCGCCCGCCAGACGAGCGCGCTCGCCATCAGCGCGGCCGCCGTGACGAGGACGATGAGAAGCGATTTCTCGAGCCCGAGGGCGACATCGAGCGCGCCGGTTCCGCGCGTCACGGCATAGGTCAACGCCGCAACGACGGCCATGCTGGCGAGAAGCAGCATAGCGAGCTCGTTGCGGGCGTTGCGCGCCCGCGATTTGGCAACAATGAAGCGCATCGCGTTCCCAGATGGTGCACGAGAGCCGATCCCGCGGGATCGGAAGGGTGCTGCTGCCCCCTGGAACGCGCACAAGAAGGGGCACCGTCGCGAAGCCGCGAACGGCGGACGAATCACTTTGCAATTATGGATGGTGGGACTTGGCCTTGGCCAGTGCAGGGGCGGCACACGCGCGGCGATGCAGCGTTGCAGGAGCCTGGTGGGGCGGCGGAACGTCAGTAGCGGGTCAGCCAATTGACGGTGGCATAGCCGTCGTCGAGCTCGAGATCGTCACCGACCTCGAACGTATTGCCGGCGAGGCCGGCAGAGAGGGACACTTCGCCGCCGCTCCACTCGTAGCGCGCAAAGAGGCCGGCGCGGCCCGACGGCTTCGGCCGCTCGTGAGGCAGCAGGTTGGTGGCGCCGGTCTCGACCGCATGGCCGTTGAGCGCGGCTTCGAGGCCGGCAGACAGCGCGGGGGTGAAGCGGTGGCCGGCGCGCAGTCGGGCGCCATATGTCTCGTGGGCC
>OEIV010001471.1_pt1 | contig 10608 bp, 7 predicted proteins | sample 1539231 | NCBI WGS metagenome assembly OEIV01 (sample SAMN03794762, study PRJEB22550) | activated sludge metagenome | feature: wastewater treatment plant; material: activated sludge; isolation source: Wastewater treatment plant of a petroleum refinery complex | place: Argentina: Buenos Aires ... | reverse complement strand
CAGTGCCGACGCCCTCCTCGTCATCGCCCGGCTCGACGGCGAGCTCGTCGCGCTGCTCGTCCCGACCCACAGCGCCGGGATCAGCCTGGTCGATCTGCCCAATCACGCCGGGCAGAAGCTGATGCGCGTGGATTTCGCCGAGGTCGCGGTGGATGCGCAGAACCTGTTCGATGGCGCGCCGCTCGCCGAAGCCTGGCAGCGCGCGATGCACGAGACGCTGGTCGCGCTGGCCGCGGAGTCGATCGGCGGCGCCGCGCGCATGCTGGAGATGGCCACCGCCTACGCCAAGGAGCGCGTGCAGTTCGGGCAGCCGATCGGCGCCTTCCAGGCGATCGCGCATTACCTCGCGGATGCCGCCACCGAGATCGAGGGTGTGCGCTGGCTCGTGTACCAGGCCGCGTGGGCCGCCGACACGGGGCGCCCCTTCGAGCAGCTGGCGCTGATGGCGAAACTGCAGGCCGGCGCGGTCTACCGCCGCGCGACGCAGAAGGGCGTGCAGATCCACGGCGGGCTGGGCTTCAGCCTCGATGCCGATCCGCAGCTCTTTTACCGCCGGGCCAAGCACCAGCAGCTGATGTACTGGGATCCGGCGTACCTGGAGCGGCGCATTGCCGCGGGAGTGTTCGGCGCATGAGGCTGCTCGAGGGCAAGCGCGCGGTGGTCACGGGCGCCGGCGGCGGCATCGGGCGCGCACACGCGCGGCTGCTGGCGGCGCACGGCGCGGCGGTCGTGGTCAACGATGTCGATGCCGCGCGCGCCGCGGCGGTCGTTGCCGAGATCAGCGCGGCAGGCGGCAGCGCCGTTGCCAACGGCGACAGCATCGCCACGCGCGCGGGCGCCGAAGCGCTGATCGCCGCCTGCGTGGACGCCTTCGGCGGCATCGAGCTGCTGGTCAACAACGCCGGCAACCTGCGCGACCGTTCCTTCCTGAAGATGAGCGACGAGGAATTCGACGCGGTGTGGCTGGTGCACGTGAAAGGCAGCTTCTGGTGTGCGCAGGCCGCGGCACGGCGGATGCAGGCGCAGGGCCGTGGCGGCGTGATCATCAACACCTCCTCGGGCTCGCATTTCGGCAACTTCGGCCAGACCAACTACGCCGCCGCCAAGGGGGCGATCGCCTCGATGACCTACACCTGGGCGATCGAGCTCGCGCGCTTCGGCATCCGCGTCAACGCGATCTGCCCGGTCGCGGCCACACAGATGACGCACGGGCTGATGAGCGCGCCCGACGGGCAGGCGCCCGAGCAACTGTGGTTGCCCGAGCGCAACGCGCCGCTGGTGGTCTACCTCGCATCGGAGGAGGCCGCGAACGTCAGCGGCCAGGTCTTCGGCGTGGGCGGCGAGCGGCTGGCGCACATGGTGCAGCCGCACTACGGCAAGACGCTCACGCACGCCGGCGGCTGGACCGTCGATGCCATCCGCGAAAGTTTCCAGCGCGAGATGCTGAGCGAATTCGGGGCGTTCGGCATCTTCGGCAAACCCTATCCCTTTCATGACGGGGTACATGCCCCGGACGAGGAATGAAACCATGACGGGAATCGTGGCAAGCGGGGCCTGGATTCCGGCGCGGCGCCTGCCGCTGCCCTTGCTCGCGGGCAAGGCGGCGCGCGAGGGCGCGCCGGAGCGCGCGCTGGCCTGGGCCGACGAGGACGCGCTGACGATGGCGGTCGAGGCCGCGCGTGACTGCCTGGGCGGGCGCGATCGCGGCGACATCGAGCTGCTGCTGTTCGCGAGCACCACTGGTCCCTACGCCGAGAAGCAGGGCGCGGCGATCATCGCCGCCGCGCTGGGGCTTGCCCCCGGCGTGCGCACGGTGGACGTGGGCAGTTCGCTGCGCGGCGGCACGCAGGCGCTGCTGCTGGCGCTCGATGCGGTGCGCGCCGGCTCCGCTCGCGCGGCGCTGGTGCTGGTGGCGGATTGTCGCGAGGGCGCGCCGGGCTCGGCGCTGGAGGCCAGTGGCGGCGACGCGGCGGTGGCCTTCCTGCTCGCCGGCGGCGAGCCGCTGATCGAAGTCATCGACAGCGCGAGCGAGAGCGCCGAGAGCGTCGATGTGTGGCGCCGCCATGGCGATCGCTTCACGCATGCGTGGGAAGAGCGCTTCGTGCTCGCGCACGGCTATCTCGAGCCCGCGCGCGCCGCGGCCAGGCGCCTTGGCGAGCGGGGGCGCTTCGATCCGGCGCGCTGCGATCACCTGCTGCTGTCGGCGCCGGATCGCAAGGCGCACGAGGCGCTGGCGCGCGCGCTCGGCGGGGCCTCCCGCGCCGCGGATCCCCTGCTCGGCAGCGTCGGCGCCTGCGGCAGCGCGCATGCGCTGCTGCAGCTGGTCGCGCTGGCCGAAACTGCCGAGCCCGGTGCCAGTGCGCTGCTGGTCAATCACGGCGATGGCGCCGATGCGCTGGGCCTGCGCCTGCATCGGCGCGCCGTGCCGCGCATGGCCGAACGGCTCGCGCGGCGACTGCCGGTCGCCAGCCTCGAGCAGTACCGGCGTGCGCGCGAGCTGCTGGTGGAGGAATACGCGGGCAACGATTTCCAGGGCATCTCCGCCACCGTGCACCAGCGCGAACGCGGCGAGGACCTGGCCCTGACCGGGCAGCGCTGCGCATGCGGCGTGCACCAGTTTCCGCGAGCGCGCATCTGCGGCGCCTGTGGCGCCGCCGACCGCTTCACGGACGTGGTCTACGCCGGGCGCGGCGCCACGCTGCTCACCTACACGCTGGATGCCTTCTTCCCCACGCCGGAGCCGCCCACGGCGGTCGGCGTGGTGCAGGTCGAGGACGGGCCGCGCATCTACCTGCCGCTCACCGACGTGCCGGCGTCCGGCGTGGCGCTCGGCATGGCGCTCGAGTTCACGTTCCGGCGCATCCACACCGTGGGCGGGCGGCCCAACTATTTCTGGAAATGCCGGCCACGCGGGGAGGCAGCATGAGCATCGCGGGCAGGGTGGCGATCATCGGCGCCGGTTGCAGCGCCTTTGCGGAGCACTGGACGAAGAGCGCCGAGGACCTGGTGGTGGACGCGGTGCTGGAGGCCTACGCGGACGCGGGCATCGTCGAGCCGCGGCGCCAGATCGACGCGGTGTTCGCCGGCTCGCTGTACGCGCCGATGGGCCCGGTGCACGTCACCGAGGCGCTGAAGCTCTACAAGCCCACCACGATGGTCTACAACTACTGCGCCACCGGCACCGAGGCGCTGCGCGCCGCGGTGATGGCGGTAGCCTCGGGCGCGCACGAGACCGTGCTCGCGGTGGGCTTCGACAAGCCCAAGGACCGCGGCGTCTCCGGGCCCAGCGTGAACATCCGCGGCGTGCGCGATCTGCCCGAGACGCCGGCCGGCTGGTTCGCGCTGTGCGCCGCGCCGTACTTCGCGCGTTTCGGCGCCGGGCGCGAGGATCTCGCGCGCATCGCGGTGAAGAACCACCACAACGGCACGCTGGCGCCGAAGAGCTTCCTGAAGAAGGAGATAACGGTCGAGGAAGCGCTGGGCGCGCGCATGATCGCGTGGCCCTTCGGCCTCTACGACTGCGCCGCGCAGACCGACGGCGCGGCCGCGGTGATCGTCACGCGGCGCGATCTGGCGCGCAACTACCACGACCGGGCCGTGGTGGTGCGCGCGGTGGCGAGCGCCTCGGCGCCGCATCCGCACACCGATCCCGCACACGATTTCCTGCGCTGGAAGCCCACGGTCGCGGCGGCCGAAGCGGCCTACGCGATCGCGGGCATCAGCGATCCGATGCGCGCGATCGACGTGGCGCAGCTGCACGACTGCTTCACGCTCACCGAGCTGCTGAGCTACGAGGATCTCGGCTTCATCGACAAGGGCGCGGCGCGCGAGCACATCGGCGCCGGCACCTTCGCGCTCGGCGGCGATTTGCCGGTGAACACCGACGGCGGCCTCAAGGCCTTCGGGCATCCCACGGCGGCCACGGGCCTGCGCATGGTCTACGAGAACGTGCTGCAGCTGCAGGGGCGCGCCGGTGCGCGGCAGGTGCCGGGGGCGACGACCGCGCTCAGCCACAACATCGGCGGTTACCCCACGGGCTGCGCCGTCAGCATCCTGAGCCGGGAGTAGGCGATGGAATTCAGCACTCTGAAATACGAGCTCACCGACGGCGTGGCGCTGATCACGCTGGACCGTGCGCAGGCGCACAACGCGATCAACTCGGTGATGAGCCGCGAGCTGCCGGCCGTGTGGGGGCACTTCGCCGCGGACGACGCGGCGCTGGTTGCCATCGTCACCGGCGCCGGCGAGCGCGCGCTCTGCGTGGGCGCGGACCTCGCGGACCTGCCGGCCACGGACGGCGAGGGCCGCAACGGCACGCTGGCGAGCATCCGCTGGACCTCGCTGCAGAACGCGGTATGGAAGCCGGTGATCTGCGCGGTGAACGGCATGGCGGTGGGCGGCGGACTGCACTTCGTGGCCGACAGCGACATCGTGATCGCCGCCGAGCACGCGAGCTTCTTCGACACGCACGTGAAGGTGGGACTGGTCGCGGGAATGGAGCCGGTGACACTGGCGCGCAAGATGCCGCTGGAGGCGGTGCTGCGCATGACGCTGGTCGGCGGAAACGAGCGCATGGATGCCGCGCGCGCGCAGGCACTGGGACTGGTGGGCGAGGTGGTGCCCGCGGATCGGCTGCTGGCGCGCGCCTTCGAGATCGCCGCGATGATCAAGGGCAACTCGCCGGCCGCGATGGCGCGCAGCAAGCGCGCGATCTGGGAGGGCGCCGAGCGCGGTCTCGGCGCCGCGCTGGAACATGCCTGGGAGCTGATCATGCAGCAGAACGCGCATCCCGACATCGAGGAGGGCGCGCGTGCCTTCCTCGAGAAACGCGCGCCGCGCTGGCGCCCCTTCAGCGAATGTTGAGCGAGCGCACACGACCATGAAAGACCTCACGCTGGACGACAAGTACACCGCCACGGCCGGGCGGGTCTACCTGAGCGGCGCGCAGGCGCTGGTGCGTCTGCCGCTGATGCAGCGCCAGCGCGACCAGGCGATCGGGCTCAACACCGCGGGCTTCATTTCCGGTTATCGCGGCTCGCCGCTCGGCGTCTACGACCTCGCGCTGTGGCAGGCCGAGCGCTTCCTGCGCGAGCACCACGTGCACTTCCAGCCCGGGGTCAACGAGGATCTCGCGGCCACCGCGGTGTGGGGCTCGCAGCAGGTGAAGGACATCGGCGAATCGCCCTGGGACGGCGTGTTCGCGCTGTGGTACGGCAAGGGCCCCGGGGTGGACCGCTCGGGCGACCCGCTGAAGCACGGCAACTACGCGGGCAGCTCGCGCCACGGCGGGGTGCTGGCGCTGTGCGGCGACGACCACGGCGCGCGCTCCTCGACCATCGCGCACCAGAGCGACCACGCGCTGATCCATTTCGGCATGCCGATCCTGTTCCCGGCCACGATCCAGGAATACCTCGACCTCGGGCTCCACGGCTTCGCGCTCTCGCGTTACGCCGGCTGCTGGGTGGGCTTCAAGTGCGTGACCGACGTGGTCGAGGGTTCGGCCTCGGTGGCCGTGGATCCCGCACGCGTGCGCATCGTCGAGCCACGGGATTTCACGCTGCCGGCCGGCGGCCTGAATCTCAAGCTGGGCATGTTCCCGCTCGCGGCCGAGGCACAGATGCTGGCGCGTCTCGAGGCCGCGAAGGCCTACGTGCGCGCCAACGGCCTCGACCGCGTGATCTGGCCCAAGGCGCGCGCGCGCCTGGGCATCGTCAGCACCGGCAAGGCCTGGCTCGACGTGATGGACGCGCTGGCGCAGCTCGGCATCGACGAGGCGCGCGCCGCCGAGCTGGGGGTGGCGGTCTACAAGGTCGCGATGGTGTGGCCGCTCGAGCCCGCGGGCATCGCGGATTTCGCCGCGGGCTGCGAGCAGCTGCTGGTGATCGAGGAGAAACGCCCCGTCATCGAGGAACAGATCGCGGGCCTGCTGTTCAACCAGCCCCCGGGTTGGCGGCCGCGGCTCACCGGCAAGCGCGACGCCGACGGCGCGCCGCTGGTGCCCTCGGGCGGTGAGCTCAATCCGCTGCTGCTGGCGCGCCTGATCGGCGCGCAGCTGCTGCGCCGCGAGCCCGATGCCGCGCTGGCTGCGCGGCTCGCCGCCCTCGAGCCGCCGGTGGCAGTCGGGGGATTCGCCGGCGGGCAGGGCGCGCTGATGCGCCTGCCGAGTTTCTGCGCGGGCTGCCCGCACAACACCTCGACGCGCGTGCCCGAGGGCTCGATGGCGTTCGGCGGCATCGGCTGCCACGGGCTGGCGACCTGGCTGCCCGAGCGCAACACCCCGACGCTCTACCACATGGGCGGCGAGGGCGCGGCGTGGATCGGGCAGGCGCCCTTCACGACGCGCGAGCACGTGTTCCAGAACCTCGGCGACGGCACCTATTTCCATTCCGGGCTGCTCGCGATCCGCGCCAATGTCGCCGCCGGCACGAACATCACCTACAAGATCCTCGTGAACGGCGCGATCTCGATGACCGGCGGCCAGCCCATCGAGGGCGAGAGCTTCGACGGCGGCATCACCGCGCCGCACGTGGCGCAACAACTGCATGCCGAGGGCGTGAAGCGCATCGCGCTGGTCACCGAGGACCTGGCGCGCCACCGCGAGCGCGCGAAGTTTCCCGCGATCACCACCTTCCACCACCGCGACGAGCTCGACGCGGTGCAGCGCGAACTGCGCGAGCACCCCGGCGTCTCGGCCATCGTCTACGAACAGGCCTGCGCCACCGAGCGCAAGCGCCTGCGCAAGCGCGGCAGGTATCCCGACGTCGACAAGCGCTACCTGATCAGCGAGGAAGTCTGCGAGGGCTGCGGCGACTGCGGCCTGCAGTCGAACTGCATCGCGCTGGAACCCAACGAGACCCGCTTCGGGCGCAAGCGCACGATCAACCAGTCGGTGTGCAACAAGGACTTCTCCTGCGTGAAGGGTATGTGCCCGAGCTTCGTCACGGTCTACGGCGGGCGCCTGCGCGCGGCGGCCGGCGCCGGGGAGCAGGGCATCGACGAGTCGCTGTTCGCGGCGCTGCCCGAACCGGTCATCCGCGCCGGGGCCGGGGCCTGCAACATCCTCGTCGCCGGCATCGGCGGCAGCGGCATCATCACGCTGGGCGCGCTGCTCGGGATAGCCGCCCACATGGAGGACAAGCCGGTCAGCGTGCTCGACATCACGGGGCTGGCGCAGCGCAACGGTCCCGTGACCAGCCACATCCGCTTCGTCGCGGACGGGGACATCGGCGTGGCGACGCGCATTCCCGAGGGCGCGGCAGACCTGGTGCTGGCCGCGGACCTGGTGGTGGCGGCGGGTGCGGAGGTGCTGGCGCGCATGTCCGGCACGCGCTCGGCGGTGGTCTACAACGCGCACGTGGCGCCGACCAATGCCTTCGCGCGCAATCCCGATCTCGATTTCGACAGCGCGGGCATGGAGGCCGCGCTGGCCGCGCGCACGCGCGCCGACGGCGTGCTGCGCCTCGATGCCACCCGCATCGCCACCGCGCTGCTCGGCAACGCCATCGGCGCGAACCTGTTCCTGCTCGGCGCGGCCTGGCAGCGCGGCCTGGTGCCGCTCGCTCGCGCGAGCCTGGAGCGCGCGATCGCGCTGAACGCCACCGCGGTGGAGATGAACCTGCGCGCCTTCAGCCTCGGGCGGCTCGCGGTGAGCAACCCGGCGGCGCTCGAGGCCCTGCTGGTCGAGCCACAGCCGGTGCGGCTGCTCGCCTCGGGTCGCGAGACGCTGGACAGCCTGGTCGCCGATCGCCTCGCCTGGCTCACGGCCTACCAGGATGCCGCGTGGGGCGCGCGCTACGAACAGCTGGTGCGCCGCGTCGCCGCGACGGAACGCGAGAAGACCGGAATGAGCGGCGCACTGGCCGAGGCCGTGGCACGCAACCTGGCGAAACTCATGGCGTACAAGGACGAATACGAGGTCGGGCGACTGCTGAGCGGCGAGACGCTGAAGCGCCAGCTCGAGACGCAGTTCGAGGGCGATTACCGCATCGCCTTCAACCTGGCGCCGCCGCTGCTCGCCGCGCGCGACCCGGCCACGGGGCGCTACCGCAAGCGCGAGTTCGGCGCCTGGATGCTGCCGGTATTCGGCGTGCTCGCCAGGCTGAAGTTCCTGCGCGGCACGCCGCTCGATGTATTCGGCTGGTCGGCGCATCGCCGGCGCGAGCGCGCGCTGATCGGCGAGTACGAACAGCTCGTCGAGACGCTGCTCGCCGGACTGCACCGCGGCAACCACGCACTCGCGGTGGAGCTCGCGGCGCTGCCCGAGCGCGTGCGCGGCTTCGACGTGGTGAAGGAGGCAGCGATGGAGCAGGCGGCTACGGCGCGTGCGACGCTGCTCGCCGAGTTCGCCGCGGCACCGTGAAGCCGCTGCAACTTCACTTCGACGTCACATTCCCTCTCATCCGGCGTGGAGCCCTGCAATGACGGCTGATGCAACAGCACCCCTGGCGGGGGTGCGCGTGATCGATTGTTCGCTGCTCAGTCCCGGCGCCACGGCGGCGCACCTGGCGGATCTGGGCGCCGAGGTGATCAAGGTCGAGGCGCCCGGAGGCGACTACGTGCGCAGCCTGACCTGGCCCATCATCGAGGGCGACTCGCTGCTGCATCACCACGTCTCGCGCGGCAAGAAGAGCCTGACGCTGGACCTGCGCACGGAATCCGGCGTCGCGGTGTTCCGCGACCTCGTGCGCAGGGCGGACGTGGTCATCGAGGCCATGCGCCCCGGCGCGCTCGCGCGTCGCGGCCTGGGCTATGAGGCGCTGCGACTGATCAGGCCCGGGCTGGTGTTCTGTGCCCTGTCCGGTTACGGCATGAGCGGCCCCTACAAGGATGCGCCGGCACACGGCGTGGCCTTCGACAGCTGGGCCGGCCTGGTGAAGCCGGGTGTCGACGCCGAGGGCTTCTGCTTCATTCCCGAGCACCCCTCGATCGGCATGCACGCCGGTCCGCTCATCGCGGCGCTGTCGATCTGCGCGGCGCTGGTGCGCGCGCGCGCCACCGGCACGGGCGCCTTCCTCGAGCTCGGGCAGAGCGACGCGGCCGCCTACATGGACTGGCTGCGCATCGAGACCTGGAAGGCCTACGAGCGTCCGCAATCCGAAGTCACGGGCAACCAGACCGACGATTACGTGCGTCGTGCCCCGGGTACGGCCGGGATGGAAAAGGGGGTGCGTTACCAGTACTACGCATCGCGCGACGGACACATCCTGTTCATGGCCTCGGAGCAGGAGTTCTGGAAGAACTTCTGCACCGGAGTCGGGCGGCTGGACCTGTTCGAGCGCTGGCCGGGCAAGCGCTACGGCGATCACGCCACCGGCAATCGCGAGCTGCAGGCGATACTGCGCGATATCTTCGCCACCAGGACCACGCAGGACTGGATGGCGTTCGCGGTGCAGTGGAATACCGCGATCGCGCCGCTCAACACGCCGCGCACCATCGCCGCCGACCCGCACTTCCAGGCGCGCTTTCCCTGGCTGCCGGCCAGCGAACACGTGGCGGACATGCTGCCGTTTCCGGTGCATTTCGTCGGCGAGGAACTGCCCAGACCGGCGCCCGCGCCGCGCGCCGGCCAGCACAACGACAGCGTGCTGCGCGAGCTGCTCGGTTACAGCGAGGAGCAACTCGCGGCGCTGCGGCAAAGCGGCGCGCTGGGTTGAGGGCGGCGGCGAGGCGATTCCCCGGCCCGATGGTTCGTCGTTCAGGAGAGGATCCTGCTCCGGCGCGCGTTCTGCGCATGCTCGAAGGCCAGCGCGGCGTCTATCGAAGTGGCTGTGGCGCCCGCGTTCAGGGCTTCCTTGATGAGCCCGACGATCTGCGGCGAATTCGCCGCGATCGCCCTGGCGAGTTCCAGTGTCTCGGCGAGCAGCGATTCCGGCGCCACGACGCGATCCACCAGGCCGATGGCCTGCGCTTCCTCGGCGCTGATGGTCTGGCCCGTCAACGCGAGGATCTTGGCCTGTCCGGGGCCGAGCAGGCGGGGCAGCAGGAAGGAGCTGCCCAGGCCGGGCACGATGCCGAGCTTCGCGAACGGAAAGGCGAGCTTCGCGCCGGCCGCGGCGATGCGGATGTCGCAGGGCAGGGTGATCGTGACGCCGATGCCCGCGGCCGCGCCATTGATGGCCGCGATGACGGGTTTCGGGTAGTTGAACAGCTCGGCGCCGAAGCCGCGGATCAGGCGTTCCTCGCCCAGCGCCGGCAGTGCCGGGTCCGGCGTCTCGCGCAGCGCATTCAGGTCCAGGCCCGCGCAGAACGCGCGCCCGGCGCCCGTGAGCACCACGACGTGCACCGAGTCGTCGGCGCGCAGCGCATCGAAGGCGTGCACCAGGTCCTCGCCCATCTGCACGGTGTAGGCATTGAGCTGCTCGGGCCGGTCGAGCGTGATGACGGCGACCCGATCGAGGCATTCGACGCGCAGCGTTCGGTACATGGGAAGGTTCCTTCTGGCCAGCGTGGGCGCGCGCATCAATTGCCGCTTCACGGCACGAATCCTATCATCAGCAATCTGCATCCACACCGGAAAACATCCATGGGCGAGGCTTCGCTGGCACAGATCGACGTGCGCGACATCGAGGCACCGCGCGCCATGGTGAGCGAGAACTTCGGCGACTGGTC
>OEIV010001468.1_pt1 | contig 10633 bp, 14 predicted proteins | sample 1539231 | NCBI WGS metagenome assembly OEIV01 (sample SAMN03794762, study PRJEB22550) | activated sludge metagenome | feature: wastewater treatment plant; material: activated sludge; isolation source: Wastewater treatment plant of a petroleum refinery complex | place: Argentina: Buenos Aires ... | reverse complement strand
TGGTCGCACCAATCAAAAATGCTTGGCGTAATTTGTCGATAGTTTCTGGTGTCATAACAGTCGGTCTAGGCATTATTTTACTCCTTGATATACGAATAACTTTTCAGTAGGTTGATTTTGGTGTTTTTGCACTCCACCTGCATAAGTAGACTTTTGCGGGAATGCCAGTAAAACCTTAAAATCATCTGGCGCACTATATTCGCTAACATATATCTTATGCTTTTTACTTACATCTCTCGCCCACTGCCAGAACTTATTATGCTCAAACCCACCCTCACTATATTCTGCTGTACCTGCATAGGGTGGGTCGCAATATACAACAGCTCCATCTGGGATTACAACATCATCATAGCTCTCACTAGATAGCTCCAGTTGCTGCAGTCGCTCCAGTTGCTGCAGTCGCTGCAGTCGCTCCAGTTGCTCCAGTTGCTGCAGTTCTAACACCCTTGTCTTTAGGGCTTTTGATACTCTTGCTAATGCCAACCTTCGAGTATGCCAGCTATCCTGTCTGAGTATTCCGTCAATGTATTTTTGGGGTATCTGTGGTAGTAGACGCTTTATTTCTGAGCTGTCCTGATTTACCACAAGCAAATGTCCTGCTCGCTTAATTGGTTCAGCTTCTTTACCAAACATATATCCAGTCTGATTATTGCCAAAGCTCCAAATGCACTGCACATAGCCTACATACCAGTCATCATAGTCGTTAGGGTTAGATATTACTTTGTTAAACTCTTGGCGACTTATAAAATCTGGGGTAAATACTTTATCATTAAATCTACCAGCTACCGCTTCTCTGATAAGCTCTATCACATACTTATTTTTGTCGTTTGCTATTACAGACCAACCATCTTTATAAAAAAGCTCACCAATTGCCAGTCCACCGCAAAATAAATCAACAATCACCTTGCCATCTGGGTTAAGGTTCTTTATCGTACGAAATATCTTTTGCCCATTTTTTCGCTTACTGCCTAAGTATGGTATTGGCATATCAAACCTCAAACCCCTCGCCACATTGAGGACAAGTTACTTGCATGGGGGGCTTATCAACTTCTCTGTCGGCGGTACTACTTATGTCGTCAAAGTTCACATCAGCTAAATCTAGTGGCTCTAACTTATCCAGCCTCAAACTCTCATAATCATCATCTAACTTTAATTCTTCAAGTATCTCAGCTAACTTTAAGTCGTCATATCTACCACTTATGGCTGCAGAGTTCATAATTACATTAAGCTTTTTTTCTTGGTGCTTGTCTAAATCAACCACATTACAAACTGCTTCTGTCCAGCCCAGTGATTTCATAGCTTCATAGCGTTGGTGACCACTTATAATAGTCATATCTTTATTAACAATCAGGTTTTCTTGTTGGCCAAAAGTAACAAGGCTTTGTATAAGCCCAGCAAATTCTTCCTTTGTTATTTCACGTGGGTTATACTCACTTGGCTGTAATTTACTTAGTTGTATTGTTTCTAATTTCATCTATTAAATCCTTATATTCTTCTATAGATAACTTCACATCATAATCTTTTTTAGCCTTAACATAATTGTACTCTGCTTCTTTGTTACGTTCAACATCAGACATAAATCTCTCTAAATCATCAATGTTTTTAGCAACCGGCAAGCTGGCTAGTTGTGCTTTAATTGTCTTATTGTTGCTCTTGAATATATCTTTTGGTCGCAAACCATCTGGCAATAAGCAGGCTTGGGCTTCTTGCAACCTTTGATAAATACTTTCTTCATTGTATTTATGGAACTTATAACTTTTACGATAATGCTCGGTATTGTGAGCAAATCGCCACATCAATGGATCTTCATCAGATATTACAGTAAGTGCTATATTTAATCTCTCAAGTGTTGGTATAGCACCTTCAATTGTTTCTGCATTATGTCTATAGCCAAACCAAACTATACGCTTCAATTTACCAGAATGTTTTTTGAATTCCGGCACTAATTCCATATCAAATCTATCAGGTATTAACTTAACTGGCTTATCGGTAAGTTGTTGCATAAAGTCTTGCAATCCTTTGCTCGGTACTACTACTGCGTCCATACAATCAACTGTCTTTTTGACATAGATATTATCGAGCCAATCTGGGTCTGCAATATCTAGTATCTTATACCCACCTTTATAACTTTCTGGCAAATAATAATCTACATTCCAATATACTTTTTGAAATACCAATACATCAGGCTTGCTACCAAATCTATATTGTTCAGCTTCCGGCCAATACTTAATCATTTGGTGTACTCGCAAATTGGTACTACCGATATTCTTCTTTCCGTGCAGTTGTTCAAAATTTAGAAAAGAAATCATTTTTTTACCTCATTTAACTTGGCATATTCACCATATATTTTTATTGCAGCCTTATTGTATGCAAGTGCTGCTTCTTCTTTCGTATAAAAACGCCCTATATGTTTATGTTGTATTCTTGCTCGCCATTGTTTTGGTGATGTAGAATATGTTTTAGACACCCCTTTATATCCAGATGTGTTCAATTTGGTTTTTCCCCTATTTGCTAGGTTTTGTGAATTATTGCAAAATCTTAAATTACTCTTTCTGTTATCTAACTTTTCACCATTTATATGGTCAATAAAAATCTTGCTATCTTTTGCACCCATTATGTATCTATGTAATCTATGTCTTGTTCTTTTACCATTTACTATTTTATCAAGAAATACATATTTTTTAGTATTATGTACCCACATACTATAATCTTTTATTCTTTCATAATCTTCACTATCTATCAGTATAGTTTTTCCATTTACTGTCAGTTTCATAATTTTCCCCAGATTTTATCTTTTTTCCAAATAGGCTTCTTACCATCAATAATCATAGTGATTAAATCGTGCCATTGGTCGATATATCTATCTAAATCAAATAACTTCTCGGCAGTTTGTTTAGCATTCTGTCCAATCTCAACTGCTTCACGATAATTGTTATTAAGTAATTGGTGGATTGTTTCAGCATACGACAATGGATTGTCTGGCACTATAAAGCCATTTACACCCTGCTCAATAAACTCATCTGCATTGTGATATCGGCTAGTCAGTACACAGCAACCAGACAACATTGCTTCAGTTCTAGCTCTTGGCATAGGACTATCTTTGAATGGGTAGATATGGATTAGACTGCTGCTAAAGAATTGCTTATAATCTTCCCAATCTCTCGGCTCAAAATTAACATTAAAGTGTGTCAGGTTATGTCCTGATTTTTCTTTTACAGCACCTTTAATTGCAGTTAGTAGTGTGCGATTGTAATACTTATCTAATCCACCTGGCGACAATGATATACAAACTCTCGGCTCTTTGGGTAAATCCTGCCAATCGTTTTTATCTATTCCGTGAATAATTGGGTAGCCCCACCCCCACCGATTAACAGCTTCATAGCTATTTACGACCATAAAGTTATCACCAATCATCTTTTTCATACCATCAAGATTATGTGGCTTGCCCTTACTATCATAGACAATACCACCATTTATAACCATTTCTTCTTCGTATCTCTCATCCCACATTGGCGTACCGTGATTTATTACTATCTTTGGTACATCTTGAATAATTTCATTTAGCTCTCGGTATAACCTACTCTTACCGATTTGTGGGTCTACGCATTGCTGGTCAAGATGTAAGATAGCCAAGTCATATTTGTTTGGCTCATAGTATTGCACCCATTCAAACTCTTCATCTGTATAGACATCACTAGGCATTGGTTGGTGTGAGTAGCGTGTCCACTTACGATTGTTATTTTCTAAAAAATGGAACTTAACTGGGTACTTTTTAGCTAATCGTAATAAGCTGTGCTGGTGTCCGGTGTGATCAGTGCCAAGCCACATTGAAGATATTTATTCTTCGTTGCGACTTGGCATTTTCTCCTTTTGACATTATATTATTCCTTTGTTATTATTATATTGATGACCCAACACGCCAAAGCCTGCCAGTTCTGTAACAATACTTTCTACGCTCCAAAACATACTTTGAAGCACAGGAAGTATTGCTCTAAATCTTGTTCTAATAAGGCCAACGCCAAACACTTGTCTATAATAAGACGAGGTGCTGGTAACCCCGCTTATAAAGACGCTGATTGGAAGCACAGATACAGCTATAAATATAATCAGTTCAGATATAAGGTTTTTGAAAGAGATAATAACACTTGTCAGTCTTGTAGCAAGATACTTGAGGGCAGTCAAAGAATATGTCATCACCCTAAAGATTGGTCTAATTACCCAGAGCTTCGATATGATGTTGATAACGGCGTTACTCTTTGTAGGTCTTGCCACAATAAGATTGATGATGGTATTAAATCTAGTCAATATAAGTAACTTAATCATTTTTATAACTCCATTGACATTTTCCATAATTTATTTTTCATCTGAATAATATCGGCTTTTTTATTGTGCTTGTTGCTTGATTTCCCCCACGCTTTAGCAATTGCTTTATCTACAAACTCAACAGTGAATCCATTGTATTTAGCTCGGCTTCTAGTTTCTTGTGATAATCCACCATATTTGTCCATTCGTTCACAAAACATTCCAATTCGTATCAAATCTTCACGATATACACAGCTAAAGTTCTCTACAAACTCTTTCTTTACACCTTTATTGCCATATAGCCAAGTGCGTGGCTTAATGTTTTCCACAAACTTTTCCACAGCCTTACTGTCCATTATCATTCGTTGGTCGCAAAATACTAATACATCACCAGTCGCTTCAATGATACCTTTGTTTCTAGCCCTAGCTAATCCGTAATCATTATTATTGTTTTCAATTACTCTGAATGGGTAGCATCTACCTTTAGATAACAATGCTAGATTCTTATCTGGCTCACCATCATTGACTACTATAACCTCGATATTTTTATATGTTTGATTGTCGATTGCTTCTAAACATCTATCTAATACATCACGCTTTTCACAGGTTGGCACGATAATTGATACTGTTTTGGTATTATCTATCAAGCTACGATATAACTTCTGATATGCATAGGCTCGGCGTTCATTATTGCGAGTCTTGGCAGATTGCCACGCTTTATCTCTGATTGATTGCAGATCTGAATCTAATGCTTGCTTTAATACTTCAATTAACTTTACGACATCTTCATTACTATGCTCGTTAATTATCATATTCTCGCCATTGTATAAGTCAGGTATATGCCCAACCTTGCGAGTCAGTACTGGCGTGCCACAATACATTGCTTCAAGCACCGGTAATGTGCCGCTCTCAAAGTTGTCTTGGCTATTACAGATATGCAATTTGCTCTCGTAATATAATTCTTTTAGCTTCTCATCTGATACTTGTTCATAAAATGTAGTTTTACCACAAGCAATAATGTCATCAAGATAAGCTCTATCACTAATTGCACCAACTAGGATTAGTTCTATATCTAATTCAGCACAAGCAATTGCTACTTCTAATATGCCCTTTTTACTCTCGATTCGATTAGCCACCATTATGACTTGATTCTTTGGCTTCCAATCATTATTAAATGTCCAAAAGTCGCTGTCTATGGTAAGCGGTATATATTCTAATCTGGCATTAGTGATGGTTGATAGATCTGCTTGCATAGTCAGATTATTAGCTATTACTATCTGGTAATCATTCCAATCTCTTTCTTGTATTGAGTATGGATTGTTATGCGTTAATATGCTTGGTATATTTTTAATCTCTGGGTAGCGTTCTCGCAACATATCAGCAGTTCTAAAATACTGATAGTCGATAATATCTGCACCTTTAATTGCTTCTTCAAAGCGTTTTAGCTGGTCTGGGTCGGGTCGCTTTGGGTGGACATCACATACTGTGTAATCCAAGTTATCGTGATACTTTGCCACGCCACGACATAATCTATCTATCGCTGTTCCAACTTTGTCTGATACTGCTACTACTCTCATTTGCTTTTTCCTTTATTTATTTTTAGCATAGTCATTGACTTCCAATTTGTCAAAGCCACTATAACCCCATTGTGAGCTGTTTAAGCCTAGTATTGTGTCTTGTATATACTTTGGGTGGTCAGAGATTAAAATGTGCTTCTGTGGCTTCTTAAAGCGTCCTACGACCATCTTTAACCATTCTCTATATGCTGTCTTGTCAGTACCGAGCTTATAATTCATAAAATAGCGATACCAAGCGTCTGCCATTCGTGTAACATCATCTTTGACTTGCTCTTCAGTCTTGCAAATCTTCTCATAACAATAAAATGGAATGCGAGATTCCGGTATATGAGTAGGATTGATATATAATCCATCTAGGCTTGGTTGGCATAAATCGCCACCACTATTAAACTTAATCCTGTCGCCATATTGTTTTTTGTTTACTGCCAATACTAATCTTGATTTTAGATTATATCTGTCTGGCAAGATAAATTGATATTTCCAAAATGATAGTGCCGGTGCGTCATTGTATGTTTCACAAGCCTTTCTAATGCCAGCAAAATCTCTTTCGTGGAATATGAAATCTAAATCAGCATGAAATGCCCATGATGTATCAAGAGCTTCATACCCCAACTGAAATTTCTTACCTATTAAATTCCAAGAGAAACTTTGTGGCCAATTGCTCTTTATAACATTTACATTACTCGGTAACACACCCAAGTCTTCATTACCACCATTAACAACAACAACTTTATCGGCAAACTCGGAATAACACTTTATAGATTCTTTCCAACAATCACCCCTTCTGATTGGGTCTGTTACAGTTGTAAAGATACCAATAGAGTTCATTTCTTTCTACCCGGCCTTCCGTATGTATCTGTCTTTCTATGACAATCCACACACAAAGTTCTTCCATTCTGTAAATCTGTCCTTAATTCTGGGTGGTCCTTGAAAGACTTTATATGATCAGCATTCAGGTTTTTACCATTGCCTTTAGTGAAACACATCACGCAAGTATAATTATCTCTTTCATATACATCTTGTCGCCACTTTTTATATTCTTTTGTAGCCATAATCCTAGCTCTTTCACTAGAAGTTCCACCACGCCAGTTTGGGTTAAACTCTGATGGTAATCCAGCATGCCAAGCAATTGCACCCTTCTTGAATCCGGGTGGTTTGATATTATTTTTTTTATTAAATTCACTTCTCCATTCTCTTCTCTCTGGAGTCCAGGCTTTAATGCTTCTTTTTGATAGTTTACTGTGCCAATCTTTTCGGTTTGGCATGTCTTTGTTTTGGCACAACCTAGAGCAATACATCAAACCAAGTCCTTCGTAGTATTCCCCACAAAAATTACAATTTCGTTTAACTATTTTGGTGTTTCCCATTACTTTATTATCGCATAACCCAATCGCAAATTCTAGCTTCATAGCTGTTCCATTCTTTTTGCTAATTCAAAGTCATAATCATTTATCTGCCCACGCCTTATCTTTGTTGCTTCAGCTACTTTGGTATCATTTCTGAATCCGTGAATACCACATAATATATCAACCGACATACATCTTCTAGGATTGTAAAACTCTTCTAATCTAAACATTGCAGTTTCTGGTCGTTCAGCTTGCATTTGTCGCCCAATGTTATTGCGTAGTGCTGGCAAGCATTCTTTGCCAATCCATTGTACCCCACCATACATCACATCTTGCTTGTACATATCAAAGCATTGTGCTTGTACCCACCAAGCATTGTCCGGCTTATCTAATAACTTAATTTTGCGAGTAACAATCACATCAGCGTCTACTCGTATAAAATCATCATCTGCCTTATCGTAAATAATTTGTAACTTTTCAGCTAAACTACTAGAGCCAGATATTAACTCAACATCAAAGCCCTGTCGTTCTAAACTCCAAACACATAATTCAGTAGTTGGCTCGCCTACGCTAGTTACAAAGCTTTTCATAGTTTTTTAAACCTTACAATATAGCCAATCACATTATGATTATAATTTGGTGCAGATCTAAAGCCATCTTCGGCATAGTACTGCAATAGTTTCGGACTATTTGGCTTACGATAAATAATCTCTTGTACCGGCATTTTAAACTTATCGCCATAATATCTAATTGCTGGCTCGGTGTAGCGTAGTCCTTCATCTGCAATCGGATTATGATGTGGGTAAATAAATGGGAATGTTACCCAAGCTTCACCGCCTTTTCGCAGTAAGCAAGCAAGATTATCAAATGCTTGTATCGGATTGCGAATATAGTCAAACACTTCCAAACAGAATAGCGAATCACACTTACCGATATTTAATATATTGACATCATCAGAATCAAGATTGAGTAGTATATCAGCACTTTGATTATTGATATGTGGGTCAGCTAAATCGGCTATTAAATAATGCTTGACTTCCCAGCTTCTTGTCCTGCCTTTGATTGGGTCTTGGCTACCACCAATGTCAATTACTTTTTCAGCTTTGACATCAAGCTGTGCTACCCAGTCTTTTAGTTGTTGTTTATATACGCTTGTGATGACAAACTCCTTTCTTTTATGCACTTTCTGCAATATCTTATCTTGGGTCGTTTGGGCGGATTGTATATATTGCTTTTGTCTAATAACGAATGCCCTCTAACGCAATATTGTTGATTTCTGCGTGACTCAATTTTAGCCATTAAGTGTGGTAATGCTTCCCCTCTTTTGACATTTTCCTTATGAGTGACTTGTTCTAAATGTTCTGGGTTTACGCAATCTCTATTTTTGCATAGATGGTCTAACTCCATATTAGCTACAAGCTCACCAACAAACATTTGATAAGAATATCTATGTGCATATATAAGTTTGTGCTTTATTGAATACATACCATACCCAGCCTTTGTTTTTGCAGCAGTCCAATACCAACAAGTATCTGTCTTTTTAATCTTACTCATAAATCTTTGCTCGGTCATAGTACTCTCGCAAATGCTAATTTATAGTCATCACCCATTCTTTTTAATTCAAAATAGCCCTCTCGCTTATAAAATCTTTCTAATATCTCTCTAGTACCACCGGTGTCAGACATTTGGTATGGGTCATAAATCTGTACGCCACACATCAAAGCTTCAATTAAGCTATTACTGCAAGCGTCATTGAAATAAGTGTATATAAACCAATCAGATTGCTTGTAGATATTAGCCATTACTTGTGGGTCAGTGATATAACCCCAGTAACGATATTGTTCACTATTGTAAAAGTCAAAGTTATATTCTTGTAGATTGCCATCAAACCTACCGAATAAGTTTAATGTAGCGTCTTCGTCATCTTCTTGTAGCTTTTGGTAAGCCACTCTCGCCATTTCCCAATTCTTCGTTTCATCAGAGCTATGCTTACCATAGACATATCTACTATTTCCATCAATTCGGTTTTTATCATTAAAAATCCTTTCATCAACGCTGTTATAAATTACTTTCCACTGTTCTGTTTGTAGGTACGGATTAAGCAATTCTTCGGCAAACTCGGATTGGAATATCACTAGATCTGCCCAATCACTAAAGTCTTTCATTCGGCTCATACCAGTATTGCGATTACGACTATTGCGTATAATATTATCGCACCGCAAGACTATTTTCTTACCATCTTGTTTAGCTTGCTGTACTTCATCTCTACTAACCATACTAGCACTTGGTATAAAGAATATGTCGGCTTGGTTATAGTCAGTTATATTGCCTTCCATTGCTTTAATAAAGTTAGCAATAAATGACCAGCCACCACCGATTGCTTTGGTATCGTAACTAGGTAATGCTATCTTCATCTACCAAACTTTCTCTAATTATTTTTAGTAATGTCGCAAACCTGTCCCATTGCTGATATCTATGTATCTCTTCACTATGAGCCCACGCATGGTACACCACATCTTCGCCATTATTAGCTTTCTCGATCGCTTCAGTAACTTTATTCTTTGCATAAGTCAGCCAGTCCGTTTCATATTCATCACGATCATAGCCAACATGCACAGTAGTTTTTGTTTCATATTCATCTACTGCTGGGTCGAGATTACCAACCTTTACAGTTCTAGCGTTAGTATAACCAGCACTTGCTACCTTCTTTTTTATCTCTTCATCAAAATAACCTCGTGGGTAACAGAAGCTTTGCACATTATAGCCCTGCTCTTGCCAATATAACATTGAGCCTAGTATCTCTTTATCTTGGGTTTCACTGCTAACTCTGGTAAGTAGTTCGTGATTAACGCCATGCGAGCCAAGTGTAAAATGACTAGCGATATTTTTTAAGTCATTGGGTGTCAATGGGTCAATATGTTTAGCTAATAAGTAGCGTTGCCAGTTTACCGGCACATAGAATGTAGCATTGTAGCCATAACTAGCCATCATATCTGCTACTCGCAGATCATAGATACTTCCATCATCAAAGCTAAACTCAACTCTTATCACGCTTACCCACCATATTTTGCACTTTATTCATAGCCAAGTGCCTTTCGTTGTCTTCAATCAATCCATCTAACAATTTAGATTTAGATACTTTTGCAAATGCTCTGACATCTTTGTTATAACATTTACTATTCCAGCCACGATTGAAACTGACACTTCTAGTGTGCATTGGGTCTACTCTTCCATCTTCTGACCACGCTTGATGTACCTTTATAAAATTAACTCCATAGCTATCACATACATCTCGCAACACATTAGCCCAAGTTACTTTCATTGCACCATAAGTGTTCTCTGCCATCTTGGTAATCTCGGCTTCTAATGCAGATACTAGGTGGATTCGTATATCTGGCGACATTTGCG
>OEIV010001467.1_pt1 | contig 10641 bp, 6 predicted proteins | sample 1539231 | NCBI WGS metagenome assembly OEIV01 (sample SAMN03794762, study PRJEB22550) | activated sludge metagenome | feature: wastewater treatment plant; material: activated sludge; isolation source: Wastewater treatment plant of a petroleum refinery complex | place: Argentina: Buenos Aires ... | reverse complement strand
TCCTGCTGCCGGTCGAAGCCGCCCTCGACGACGTACCCGAGATCGCCGTGTCGCCGCAGGATGCCGCGAACCTCGCCATGGGCCGTTCGGTGCTGATCCGCGGCCGCGACGCGCCGATCCTGTCCGGGCCGATGTTCGCCACCTGCAAGGGTCGCATCGTCGCGCTGGGCGAGGTCGAAAAGGGCGCCCTCCACCCCACCCGGGTGTTCAATCTCGCATGATTGTCGTCCGCTACGGACCCGGGCGCACATGGCCGGGCCGCAAGCATTCGCGTCGGCTCACAGTGAAAACCGCCAGTGTTGCGGCCACCCGGTTCTCTCTGGTCGGGCGCCGATTGCGAGCGCACTACTAAAGAGCGGTATGGCCGCAGACCGCGACATTGGCTATTTTGGCGCCGCCGAGAGCGCCCCGGGTCGCCGGGGCCGCACGTCTTGAACGAGCAAAAGGGTTGAGCGGTGGCGAAGATCGACGCGGCGACACAGCGCATGAACATGGTCGAATCCCAGGTGCGTCCGAGCGACGTGACCGACCGGCGCATCATCCGCGCAATGCTCGAGGTTCCGCGTGAGGCCTTTGTGCCGACCGGGCTCAAGACGCTCGCCTACATGGACGACACGCTCATGCTGTCGACGGCCGAAGGCGCTTCTCCGGCACGCGGTATGATGGCGCCGCGCGCGTTCGCCAAGCTGGTGCAGCTCGCCGATCTGTCGAGTGACAGCGTCGTTCTTGATGTCGGGTGCGCCACCGGCTACTCGACCGCCGTCATCGCCAAGCTCGCTCAGACCGTCGTCGCACTCGAGGCGGACGCTACCCTTGCCGAGACGGCAACCAAGACGCTCGAGAGCCTCGGCTTCGACAACGTCGCGGTCGTCACCGGCAGTCACGACGCGGGCTACGCGTCGGAAGGGCCCTACGACGCCATCGTCGTCGCTGGCGCGGTCGAGGAAATCCCACCGGTCCTGCTCGATCAGCTCAAGGACGGCGGTCGCCTGGTCGCGGTGATCGCGGGAGTGCCGGGCAGTGCCACGGTTTGGCGGCGAATCGGGCGCCACTACGACAAGCGCGCAGCGTTCGAGGCCTCGGCGCCGTCCGTACCGGGCTTCGAGGTGAAGCGCGAGTTCGTTTTCTGAGCCGCGCCTGCGGTCACGCGCAGTTCCACCGAATCGACAGCAGACAGATCCGGCATGCGATCGGGCAGCATTGACCGCTCGACGCACCGAATGGCCTGCGCGCTTTTTTCTGGACGCTCCAAGCCCAGATACCGATTCGTGCAGCAGTCGGCGCCTCGCCAACGCGCGGAGCTTGCCGCGCCCGCCCTGTCTTTCGGCCAGAAACAACAGCCCGCTTCGTCAAGCGCGCCGTGTTGTCGATGCATGCTTTTCGCGCGATATTTTAGCGGCTGTGTTCGTTGAGCAACGCGCACACAGGCTGACGCAAGCGATGAGGCTTATCAACTTCCTGGCCGGTGCCGAACTGATCTAACGTCTTGCAGAAGCGAGTCGGAAGGGGGACGCCGCGCGGCGGCGTGCGGGTGCAGCTATGCCCCGCAACAGGATCAGGGCTGACGAGTGATGGCGATGCCAGAAAATGCCTCGACGCACCGGAATGCCGATGCCGACCGGACCGCAAAGGCCATGGTCGGGACCGGCCGGGCGCACGTCTTCGCGGGCCTCCGGTCGGGCGCATCGGTGATTGCGCTGGCGCTGCTGTTCGGCGGCGGGCCGGCGAGTGCAGAGTCGTTGTCGCAGGCGCTGGCCAGCGCCTACCGCTACAACCCGCAGCTCGATGCGCAGCGCGCCCAGCTCCGCGCCACCGACGAGGGTGTCGCGATCGCCAACTCCGGCTATCGCCCGAATATCACCGCCAGCGCCGACACCAGCCTCGACTATGCCGAAACGCGGCCTTCTTCCGGCAGCAACGGCACGGTCAACAATCGCGGCTACTCCATCAACCTCACGCAGCCGCTGTTTACGGGCTTTCGCACCACCTATGGCGTCAAGGTCGCGGAAGCCAACGTGCGGTCGGGTCGCGAGGACCTGCGCGACGTCGAACGCACGGTGCTGCTCAACGCGGTGACGGCGTATATGGACGTCGTGCGCGATCAGGCGGTCGTGCGGCTACAGGAAAACAACGTCAACGTTCTCAGCCGTGAGCTCAAGGCCACCCAGGACCGCTTCGCGGTCGGTGAGGTGACGCGCACGGACGTGGCGCAGGCGCAGGCACGCCGCGCGGGCTCGGTGTCGGCCCTCGATCTGGCCAAGGCGAACCTCAAGACCAGCCGCGCCACCTACGAGCGCGTCGTCGGCAATCCGCCGAGCAACCTTGCCGATCCCGGTCCTCCGGACAACCTGCTGCCGCGCTCGCTCGAGGCGGCGCTGGCCGCTGGCGAGCACGAGAACGCGCAGATCATCTCCGCGCTCTATCTCGAGGAGGCGGCGCGCCACAACGTCGATCAGATCCGTGGCGAGCTGCTGCCCTCCGCTCAGCTCGAAGCGAGCTGGTCCGAGCGTTACGATCCCTCGCCGAACGTCGAGCAGGCGGAAAGCGGTGTCGTCGCTGGTCGCGTGACGGTCCCGATCTACGAGGGCGGCCAGGTCTACGCGCGCGTTCGCCAGGCCAAGCAGCTTCATGTCGCCCGCCTGCAGCAGGTCGAGCTCGTCCGCACGCAGGTGCGCGAGGGCGTCATCGCGGCCTGGGCGCAGTATCAGGCGGCGAAGGCGCAGGTTCAGTCCGACCGCACGCAGGTGAATGCAGCGCAGACCGCTCTGCTCGGCGTGCGCGAGGAGGAGAAGGTCGGTCAGCGCACGCTGCTCGACGTGCTCAATGCCGAGCAGGAGCAGCTCAACGCCCAGGTTCAGCTCGTCACCGATCAGCGCAACCTCGTCGTAACGGGTTATGCCGTGCTCGCTGCTGTGGGCCGGCTCGAAGCGAATCGCATCGGCGCGGCCTCGGAGGTCTACAACCCCGAGATCCATTACGAGGAGGTTCGCCGCAAATGGTGGGGCCTCTCGATCACGCACGAGGATGGCCGCAACGAGCGTGTCGACCTCTGGCCGGGTGACCGCCGTGAAGCCCCGCCCATGAAGTAGGAACCGCGTTCGCGCAACGCTGGGCGTTGCGCGGTGCCGTTTCTTCAGGCAACCCGATAATTCAAGCGCTTCAGGCGTCTCGCTCGCTTGCGCGCACAATCGCCCAACATCGGCCGCAAGTTCGCCGCGGATGAACCCTATGCATTGCAGGGTGTGGTGGGGGAATTTCGTGAGCGTCACGTGACGCTGGGGCCAGTGGGCGGCGCGACGACGCGCTCCTGGGCTCCAACCAGTCGCAAGCGCCATCGCGGGAATCTCGGAAAGGGAGTTCTGACTGCGAGACGATCCGGCTCCCCCGTGCGCTTTGGCGCGGGGCGAGCGCGGGGCGACAGGTGCCCGGCTGCGTAATGCGAGGTTGCCCACATGACTGACGATCACAACAGCGCCGCCTGCTCGATGGAGGAGATCCTGGCCGAGATCCGCCGTACTGCGGCGGAGCGGTCCACTATCGCCATGCCAGGTGTCGGTGAGGTGTCGGCGAGCCGCAATCAGCCGGTCATCGATGTCACTCCGGCGAGCATTGCGACGGGCGCTGCCCGCGAACCTTATGATGCCGAGGAGGGGAGTGATTTCGATCCGCCTTCCGCGATCGAGGGAGCAGCGAGCGCCGCAACATCATCCCTCTCCGATACGGCGGATGATACGGCCGTGGCCGATATCTTCGACCTCCCCGCGATCCTCAAGCCGCGGCAGAGCGCGGAGGTTCGCCCGTTGCGGCCTTCGTCGGGCCAGCGCCTGACCGATGCTCTGCGCAGCGCCGGCCTTCTCGCCGACTCTGCTTCGCGCTCGCCCGGCGCGTCGAATGCCCCTGCAGAAAACGCCGAAGCACAACGGGGCTCGACGGCGGCACGACCTCAAGGCGCACATTTGCCGGCCACAGCGATGCGCGCGGATCGCGCCTACATCGACATCCGGTCGCGGCGCGGGGCAAGAAGCGATGGTGCGCTTCATGCCAACGGGGAGAGTGTCGCCGCGAACTCCGCCGATGCCGAAGCGCGCATCACGGTCGAAGCCGGCGAAGCGCTAGTCAACGACGCGGTCGCTCTCGCCAGTGCGCTCGAGGTCGATCTCAACCGGCGCCGTATGCGCATCATGACGGGGGCAGGCGGGCGGACGCCGCGCCGCGCCGAAGAGGAGCGAGCGGCGCGTCACGCTGCGGCACAGGACAGCGCGGCCGAACTGCTTCGCCCGATGATTCGCCAGTGGATCGCAGAGAACATGCCCCGCATCGTCGAGTCGGCGCTGCACATGGAGGTCGCGGACGGGCAGAAGGGCGCTCGATACAACTCGAGATCCGAAATGCCGACGCCATAGAATCGCGCGTTTCGCGGACGAGCGTCGGCTTGTGGCCTTGTTCGCGTGAGGGCGAAAAAGGGCTGCGCGGGCGCCGATCGCGTACCGCGAGCCGCGAATCCGCAGTCAACCACAGCGGAAACGCAATTCATGGCTCCGGTCGCATTGATGCCCGGCATTTGACGGTGTACGAGCTAAGCTCGTGCACCGCGCTGTTTTGGCGGCTGTCAAGACGCGGCGTGCGTCGCGGCTGGCGGTACCAGGACGGCGGCAGGCAGAGGTGAGCGTGAGCAGCCGGTCGAGCCGCACGTGGCTTGGCAAGCTCCGCGAGCCTTGGCCAGCGTGCACGGAGCGAGGGCGGGCGAGGAGTAAGTTTTATGACGCGAGCGGAAAAGGCTTCGGATGCGACTCTGGACGAAATCCTGGCCTCCATCCGGCGTATCATCGCAGAGGAGCCGAGCGGCGCACGTCCGTTGCCGGTGACCAAGCCGAAGTCGCCATCGCTTTCGGGTGAGCCGCAGCGTGCGGGCGCGCGTCCCCAGAACGCGGTTGACGAGTTCGGGCCGCAGCTCAGCTCCCTGCGCCCTGGAGCCGCCTCGGCGCCGCAGACGGCCGCTGCACCGGCACAGCGTCCTGCCGCACCGGACGTTTCAGCTCGCCAGCGCCGGCTCGATGAGCCGCCGATGCCGGAACTTTCCATGGGCAATGCGCCGGCAGCGCGCGGGCCTTCGGCCCCGGCCCCGCTGGTTTCTGTTTTGGGCTGTTTGGTGTGGGGGTGGGGGTGTTTTTGTTTTGTTTTTTTTTTTTTTTTTCCGGAGGTCTCGCTGCCGCCGATTTCCAAGGCCGCGCCCGAAGTCATCGAGGCGACGCCGTTTCCGTCTCCGGCCCCGGCCCCGGCCGATCCGTTCCCGTCCATGCGCGGTGCCGTCGATGATCTGAGCGATCTGCTCGACGACGTCGCTCCGCCGCCATCTGCGCCGGTTGCCGCCGAGCCTGCCGCTATGCCGGCGCCGGTGTTCGCGATGCCGCCGGAGGTGATCGCCCCGCCCGCCGACGCTGTGCGCCGCGATACGGCCCCGCCGCGCACCATTGCCCGCCGGACCGTTGACCTCGGCGCCATCGTGCCGGGGCGTGATGAGCCCGTGGCAGATGCCGCGATCGTCGTCGAAACTCCGGTCGAAACGCCGGTGGAGCCCGTCGCGACGGGGGCCGGTTCGCGCTCGTCGGCGCAGTCCCGCGCCATGGACAAGATGCTCTCCGCGCGCATCGCCAGCGCGAGCGTCAAGCACCCGGCCCCGCCGCCGGAGCCGACCGGTCCGGTCGTGATCGCGGCGATGCCCGATCCGGCCGCTGTGGAGCCGGCGGGCTCGGCCGAAGATGAAATTGCCAGCCCGGGCGGGGACGCAGCGAGCGCCCTCGACATGCGGGCCGCGGGCCTCGCCCAGGCGGCTCCGGCTCAGGCGGCTCCGGCTCCGGCCGAGCGGGCGCCGGCCGATGCGCCGGCCGCCCCCGTGGCACCCGAGCCGCGCGCGGCCGAGGCCGCTGTCACACCGTCGAAGCCGCTGGAGCCGCCGTTGCCGCCCGCACCCGTGGCCGAGGCAAATCCTGCGCCGGCGCGTCCGGTCGTCTCGTCGGCCGCGCCGAGCCTGCCTCTCGCGGCGGCCCCTCCGGCGGCGGCGGCCGTTCCTCCGCCTGCAGCGCCGCCCATCGCGCCGGTTCCGGCTCCCGTCGCCAGCGCCTCCCAGGCTGCCGGGACCCAGGTGCCGGCCACGCTGCCGCCGGTCGTCGGTGTTCGTACCATCGAGGACATGGTGGCGGAGCTGCTGCGCCCCATGCTGCGCGAGTGGTTGGCCGAGAACATGCCGCGGATGGTCGAGAAGGCCCTGCGCATCGAGCTCGCCGAGGGGCTCAAGACGGTTAACCACGAGCCGCGCAAAGTTGCCGACAAGTAGTGTGCGCCCTGCATCGCGCCGAAACGCAGCCCGGGATCGCGAGACCCGGGCTGTCGCGTTTCCGGTGTGGCTGTCCATCGCCCGCGCAGGTTGACAGGCCCCCCGGCCGGGCCCTACCACCGCCCACCTGATCTGTTCATTGGAGGCGTCGGTTCCGGCGCCGAGAGATATGCTCGAAAAAACCTATCAGCCGGCCGTCATCGAGCCGCGCGTCGACGCCGAATGGACCAAGGCCGAGGCCTTCAAGGCGGGCCGGTCGGACAGGGTCGCGGCGAACGCGGAAACCTTCTGCATCGTCATCCCGCCGCCGAACGTCACCGGCTCGCTTCACATGGGCCATGCCCTCAACAACACGCTTCAGGACGTGCTGTGCCGCTTCGAGCGCATGCGCGGCAAAGACGTGTTGTGGCAGCCGGGCACGGATCACGCGGGCATCGCCACGCAGATGGTGGTCGAGCGGAAGCTCGCGGCAGAGAACAAGACCGACCGGCGCAGCATGGGGCGCGAGGCGTTCCTGAAGGAAGTCTGGTCCTGGAAGGAAGAGTCGGGCGGCACCATCGTCAATCAGTTGAAGCGCCTCGGCGCCTCGTGTGACTGGTCGCGCGAGCGTTTCACCATGGACCCGGGCCTTTCGGAGGCCGTCCGCAAGGTGTTCGTGGAGCTGTACAGGCAGGGGCTGATCTACAAGGACAAGCGCCTCGTCAACTGGGACCCGAAGTTCCAGACGGCGATCTCCGACCTCGAGGTGGTGCAGGTCGAGAAGAAGGGCTCGTTCAAGTGGGAGGACGGTGATCCGGAAAAGCCGTTCGACGCGGCCGCGCTTTCGAAGACGCTCGCGAAGGACGCGAGCGGCCATATGTATCATTTCCGCTATCCGCTCGCCGACGACCCGTCGCGTTTCATCGTGGTGGCGACGACGCGCCCCGAGACGATGCTGGGCGATACCGGCGTCGCGGTGCATCCCGAGGACGAGCGCTACAAGGACCTCGTCGGCAAACGTGTGCGGCTGCCGCTGGTCGGGCGCGAGATCGCGATCGTCGCGGACGAATACTCCGATCCCGAGAAGGGGACGGGCGCGGTGAAGATCACGCCCGCGCACGACTTCAACGACTTCGAGGTCGGCAAGCGCCACGGTCTCGCGCAGATCAACGTGCTCGACGCGCACGGACGCATCAACGACGAGGCACCCGATGCCTATCGCGGTCTCGACCGCTTCGTCGCGCGGGTGAAGATCGTCGCTGATCTCGCCGCCGCCGGTCTGCTCGCCAAGATCGAGCCGACGACGCATACGGTGCCGCACGGCGACCGCTCGGGCACGGCCATCGAACCGTGGCTTACCGACCAATGGTCCGTGAACGCTGCGGAGCTGGCGAGGCCGGCGCTCGAGGCCGTGCGCGCGGGCAAGACGAAGTTCGTGCCGGAGCGCTACGCGGCGGACTATTTCCGCTGGCTCGAGAACATCCAGCCGTGGTGCATCTCGCGCCAGCTCTGGTGGGGCCATCAGATCCCGGCGTGGTACGGGCCCGATGGAAAGGTGTTCGTCGCCCATGATGAGCAGGAGGCGGCGAAGCTCGCCAAGAAGGAATACGGCACGACGCATGAGTTGAAGCGCGACGAGGACGTCCTCGACACGTGGTTCTCATCCGCGCTGTGGCCGTTCTCGACGCTCGGGTGGCCGGAGCAGACGCCGGAGCTCGCGCGCTACTATCCGACCAGCGTGCTCGTCACCGGCTTCGACATCATCTTCTTCTGGGTCGCGCGCATGATGATGATGGGCGTGCACTTCATGAAGGACGTGCCGTTCGACGAGGTCTACATCCACGGCCTCGTCCGCGACGGTCAGGGCAACAAGATGTCGAAGACGCGCGGCAACGTCATCGATCCGCTCGACATCATCGATGGCATCGCGCTCGACAAGCTCGTCGCCAAACGTATCGCCGGCCTCGACAAGGAGACGGCGAACCGCGTCGAGCGCGAGGTGAAGAAGGACTTCCCCGAGGGCATCAAGGCGTACGGCACCGACGCATTGCGCTTCACCATGGCGGCGATGGCGGCGCAGGGCTCCGACGTGAAGCTCTCGATCGATCGCGTCGAGGGTTATCGCAACTTCGCAACCAAGCTGTGGAACGCCGCCCGCTTCGCCGAGATGAACGAGTGCGTGCGCCAGCGCGACTACGATCCGGCGACCGCGAAGGAGACCGTCAACCGCTGGATCGCGGGTGAAACGGAGCGCACGGCGAAGGCCGTGACCGAGGCACTCGAGGAGTTGAAGTTCAACGAGGCCGCGGGCGCCGCCTACGAGTTCGTCTGGGGTGTGTTCTGCGACTGGTATCTCGAGCTCATCAAGCCGGCGCTGATGGGGGATGAAAGCGCGGCGAAGGCCGAGACGCGCGCCATGACCGCCTGGGTGCTCGATCAGATCCTCAAGCTGCTCCACCCGTTCATGCCCTTCATCACGGAGGAGCTGTGGGCGCATATGGTCGAGTACGGCGAGAAGCGGGTGAACATGCTGACGCTCTCGCAATGGCCGAACCTCGGCGGCCTGCAGTCCGAGGCGGCGGACGCGGAGATCGGCTGGCTCGTCGACCTCGTCTCGGAGATCCGCTCGGTGCGCAGCGAGATGAACGTGCCCGCGGGCGCGAAAATTCCGCTCGCTCTTGTCGATGGCGGCAAGGTGCTGCGCGATCGCATCGCAACGCATGGCGACACGCTGAAGCGGCTCGCGCGCATCGACGACATCTCGCTCGTCAAGTCGGCACCGAAGGGCTCGGCGATCGTCGTCGCCGGTGACACCACGGCGGCACTGCCGCTCGCCGGCATCATCGACATGGACGCCGAGCGCAAGCGGCTGGCGCGTGAGATCGAGAAGGCGGAATCCGACATAGCGAAGATGGACGCCAAGCTCTCGAACCCTAGCTTCATGGAGCGGGCCAAGCCCGAAGCCATCGACGAGGCGAGAGAGCGCAAAGCAGAGCTGAGCGGCCTCGTGAAGCGCTTCAGCGCGGCGCTCAAACGCCTCGAATCGTGACGGGGCGCGGCGCCGGTTGGTCCGAACGGACACCTGCCGCATGGACGAAAATCGCCCGCTTCGCAGCTCGCGAAGCGGGCGATTTCATTTCTCACAGGCGATCTGAATCCGCGGGCTGTCGGCCACGTCGCGGCCGTTCGTCAGGGCAAGGCCGCGAGGCGTGACGGCGCGGTCGAACCCGGAGAGCTACGCGACGCCCGGCGCTCGCCTTTCACCTCGAGGCTGACGAGCTTCCAGCCGAGTTCCGCGTTCCACATGCCGAGCTCGAGAACGCCGGCGATGCGCCGCCCTTCCTCGTAGCGATCGTCGATCTCGATGGCGAAGCGGGTCGGTGACAGGAAGCGGGCGGACCTCAACCGCGACCATTCGTTTCTCACGCGATCGAGCAACGGCGCGTCCTCGGGCACCAAAGGCGTGCGGCCGAGGGTGCGGTTGTAAGTCGTGCGATAGGCGAAGAGCTTCGGCAGCCCCTCGGGCGTGACATAGTTTTCGACCATGCCTTCGACGACGCTGCGGCCGTAGGATTCCTTGATCCGCTGCCAGAGACCGGGCGGTGGCGGCGCCGCGCTCGCCGTCTCGCCACCGCTACTCGCGGGGGTGTCGGGTGCGGCATCGCCGGCGGGCCGGACGGCATACCGGAACATCGAGTGCTTCAGCGTTTCCTTGATGCGCGGCCAGTCGACGGCGGTGCGCAGGTAATCGGAGTTGCCGTTGCGGACGGCCTCGCGAATGGACCACGCGGTCGCCAGCGGCGAGGCGGCATAGCTACCGGCGACGGCCAGCAACAGAAGCAGCGGAAAGACGAACGTGAGACGCCGCAAGCGTCGCCGCGGCGCGGGCAGGGCGCGGTCCTGTTCCACGGGCGAGCCCATCGGGCGGGGGCGGGCGATGTCGTTCGTAGTCGGTCGGGTCATGCCTGATGCAGCTCGAACCTTGGGGTCGATGGAACGCTCTTGGTGATACAACCGATAAATGCGCGCACGAATCGGCAGTTCAAGAGAATGTCCGGCAATTGCGGCCGGCGACGGGCGCGCTTGCGGCGATTGGATGCTCCGCGTCGCCATGTGCGCCGAAGCTCTTGCTCGGCAGGGCGGGAAGCGCGGCCCGGCAACGGCCCGGTCTGCGCGGCGCGTCCTACTCGCTGGCAGGTGTGCCGCACATGGTCTTCATCGCTTGCCAGTCGGCCGGTGAGAGCGCTGGTGTCGAAGGGTATCGCGGCGCGGCGGCAATGCGGCGCAGGCGGGCGGGCCGCGCGGGGTGGGGGGTTGGGATGCTTGGG
>OEIV010001465.1_pt1 | contig 10663 bp, 8 predicted proteins | sample 1539231 | NCBI WGS metagenome assembly OEIV01 (sample SAMN03794762, study PRJEB22550) | activated sludge metagenome | feature: wastewater treatment plant; material: activated sludge; isolation source: Wastewater treatment plant of a petroleum refinery complex | place: Argentina: Buenos Aires ... | reverse complement strand
CTGCAACCGCTTGAGACGTATTAAAATCTTCATCCATCGCTTCTTCAAATCGCTGGTAAAAAGATTTGAAATCAAACTCAGGTTTAGCGCCGGAATTATTTTTCTTTATCTCATCATTAACTCTATCAACAAGGTTTGTAATCTTCTCCAGTCCTTTTTCAGCACCGGTTAAAAGTTCATCGGTAAAGTTTAATGGCCCGCGGTAATAAGCCTGCGCAAAAAACATTCTTATTGCTTCAGCAGAATATCTTTTTAACACATCTCTTGCAGTAAAAAAATTGCCAAGAGATTTAGACATTTTTTCTTCGTTTATATTCAGAAATCCAAAATGAAGCCAGTACTTAACAAAAGGTTTTCCTGTTGCGGCTTCACTTTGCGCAATTTCATTTTCGTGATGCGGGAAAATTAAATCATTGCCGCCTGCGTGAATATCAAATGTTTCTCCAAGATGTTTGCAGCTCATTGCAGAGCACTCAATATGCCAGCCAGGTCTTCCTTTGCCCCAGGGACTTTCCCAGTAAGGCTCGCCATCTTTCGCTTTTTTCCATAAAGCAAAATCCAACGGATTAGATTTTTCTTCATTAATTTCTATTCGCGCACCTGATTCAAGATCTTCAATATTTTTTCCGCTTAGTTTTCCATATTCACTAAAATGTTTTACATCATAAAAAACATTTCCGTCTTTATTGTAAGCAAACTTTTTATCCTCAAGTTGTTTGATCAAATCGATTATCTCACCCATATGCTCAGTCGCCTTGGGATATACATTAGCTTTTTTGATTTTTAGTTTTGTGATGTCTTCAAAAAAAGCATTGATGTAATCATTAGTTACTTCGCTCGGTTTTCGTTTTTCTTCGTTTGCCTTTTTAATAATCTTATCATCAACATCAGTAAGATTCATAACAAATTTTACTTTGTATCCTTTGTACTCAAGATATCTTCGCACCATATCAGCCATAACGAAAGAGCGCGCATTACCGATATGAAAGTAATCATAAACAGTGGGTCCGCACATATAAATTTTAACTTCATTCGGATCAATTGGAATAAATTCTTCTACTTTTTTAGTAAGTGTATTATAAAGTTTTAGCATAGTATTAGTTTTTTTGTTTGATAATTGATGTTGCAAATATAAAGAAAATGGGAGATTGATTCTTAAAGGTAATCCTGTATAAAAGTCATTTCGAAGGAGTCTTCGACTGAGAAATCTTTTTCACTGATTGATTCAGATTTCTCCCTTCAGTCGAAATGACAATCTAGAAAGTTTTTATTATGCTTGTCTTAGTTTTTCTAAAAGAAGTTTAATATCCTCAGGCAAATCAGAATCGAATCTTACAAGTTTATTTGTATGTGGATGAATGAAACCCAATGTTTTAGCGTGTAAAGCCTGCCTTGGCATTAATTCTAAAAGATTGGTAATTCTGCTTTTTAGTTTAGGTAGTTCGTAACCTGAATGAATTTTATTCCCGCCGTAAGTCGGATCACCGAATATAGGTTTGCCCATTCCCGACAAGTGAACTCTTATCTGATGCGTTCTACCGGTTTTTAAATTGAGTTTTAAGTAAGAAGTAAATTCAAACTCCTCAATAACCTTGTAGAAGGTTGTTGCATCTTTGCCTTCTTTATCACTTATAGTAAATTTTTTTCTATCACTTTTACTGCGTGCAATCTTTGTGCTTATTACACCTTCGGTTTCAGAAAATTTTCCCCAGCAAATTGCATGATATTCTCTTTCTATAGAATGCTTGGAAAATTGTGCAGCTAACTTTGCATGAGTAAAATCATCTTTCGCAACAACAAGCAATCCGCTTGTATCTTTATCAATGCGATGAACAATTCCCGGTCTTCCAACTTCATTTACAGAGCTTAAAGATTTAGTATGATGCAGAAGTGCATTTACTAAAGTACCGGTGTAATTTGCATAAGCAGGATGAGCAACCATTCCAGCAGCCTTATTTACAATGAGGAAATAATCGTCTTCATAAATAATGTCAAGAGGAATTTCTTCAGCTTCAACATCTTCGGGTCTGGGTGAAATTAGCTGTATTGCTTCAACTTTATCAAATGGTTTAACGTTATAATTGGATTTGACAACAACGCCGTTAACTGTTACAAGTCCGGCATCAACTGCTTTTTGTACTTTAGATCGTGTAGTATTTTCGATGTGATGAGTAAGAAATGTATCTATTCGTTCTTTTCTTTTTCCTTCGGGAACATCAATCAGAAATTTCTTTTCGCTTATCAGTCTGCTCATTAATTGTGTCTTCGTTTATTATATATGAGCTGTTTTCACTATGAATAGTTTTAGTTGATTCATCAGAAACAGCAATGTCTTGTGCAGCAGTTGAAGCTCCGTTATCTAAAATAGGTTCAACTTTTTCATCTTCTTCCTGATGTTTTTTATAGAAAAGAACAAGAACTAAAACACCAATTGTTACTGCGGCATCTGCTATATTAAATACAGGCCAGCGATCGTAACTTCTTCCAAATAGAGTAAAATCAAAAAAATCTACATCAAAAAAATCAACAACTTTTCCGTAGAACAAAGGGGAGTAATCAAAGAATAATCCGTAAAAAGTTCTGTCGATTAGATTTCCAACAGCACCGCCGAGTATAAGTGCAATTGCAATTTTAAGACTCCAGCTTTTATCACGAATAATGTAGAGATAAAATATTAACCCAATGCTTGCTACCAGGGAAAAAACAGAAATGATTAATTTAAAGCTGCTTCCAGGATCGTAACCGAAAGCCATTCCGGGATTTTCAACAAATGTAAATCTAAAAAAATCACCAAAGACAGGAATCATTTGCCCAAGATACATTCCTTCATAATTTATATTCAGGAATGGAATCGAGAATCCTTTAACCATTAACTTCGTAACCTGATCAATAACAACAACAGCAAATGATAAATACAGCGCTTTCAACTAATACAAACTCCTTAATATGTATGCTTAATTTTTTCCACCAAATTAAAATTGAATGATAATTTTACTTTTTCTCTTGTTTCTGTTTCATTGGTAAACATAATTGGCTGTGAGGAACAGCTTCCAACCTTGCTTTAGGAATCAACGGACAAGTTGGGCAAAGATGCTGTGGCTCTTCAATACACTCAACACAAATTCCGTATGTACCATTCTCAATTCGTTTTAATGAATCTTCAAGATATCCAAGAAACTTATTTTCTCTTTGAGCGTATAGAAATGTTTTTTCTCTTTCCATAGCATCAGTTCCCTGCTCAGCCATATGAAGCGAGTAAGGAGAATTTTCATTAATATATTCGCCTGTTGTAGGATCAAGCATCTGCTCTCTTAAGTTTTGAAGCTGTTCGAGTATCTCATCTCTTTTTTCCAGAATGATTACTTTGAATTGATCTAATTCCTTTTTGCTGTATCCTTTAATCTTCTTAATTGCAGCAGCACGATTAGCGGCTGTCATTTCAGGTGTAATAAATTCTTCTTCTTTTTTCTTATATATTACTTTTTTTACTTTAGGTTTTTCAATTAGTTTTTTTTCAACGACTGCTTTTTTAGCAACAACTGTTTTCTTAGTTGCAGCTTTAGCTTTCGTTACTTTTACTTTAGATACTTTCTTTGCAGTCACTTTCTTCACTTCCTTTTTCTTGGGTGCTTCTTTCTTTACAGTTTTCTTTGGTGTTACAGCTTTAACAGGTTTTTTCTTCTTTTCTTCTTTCTTCACAACTTTCTTTCCTGGTTTAGTAGTGCTTTTTTTAATGTTTTTCTTAACAGTTTTTTTTGTTGCCATGATAGATTCTCCTCTTATTAGGATTATACCTTTTCGATGTTAATTGAACAATCAAACTCACCTATCTTAAATTCCTGAGTAAATCCGCTGCTCGCTTTACTATTCTCAGTTAATTTTTCTGCAAGAGTTTCAGTTGAAATATATTGATTAAAATTCTTAATAGCTTTAACGAAATTTTCAGAACTGGTAAAATTAATAATAATTTTGTCAGTTACATCAAATCCGGCATCTTTTCTCATGTTCTGAATTCTGTTAACGAATTCGCGCGCCAATCCTTCTTCAATAAGTGCTTCATCAAGTTCTGCATCAATTGCAACAGTAATTCCGGCTTCGGCTTCTACAACCCATCCTGTAATTTCAGTACTTATAATCTCAACATCATCTTTTGAAATTGATAAATCTTCACCATCAATATTCAGCACAATATCTGTACCTTTTTCTATTTTAGAAATCTCTTCTTTGGTGAAGCTTTTAATCGCTTCTGCAACTGCTTTTACTTTCTTTCCAAACTTTGGTCCGATTGATTTGAAGTTTGCCTTGGCAGATTTATTAACGATTTCAGAATCATCAGTTAAGATAAGTAATTCTTTTATGTTTACTTCTTCAAGAATTACATCTTTCATTTTGGATAAAGCTTTATGCTTACTTTTATCAAGTGCAACCATAATTTTCTTTAATGGCTGACGTACTTTAAGATTGTTCTTTGCTCGCATTGCACGGGTTAAGTATACAACGTTCTGTGCAACTTCCATCTTTTCTTCTAAGGATTTATCACGATAAGTTGCTTTTGGAAATTCTGCAAGATGAACTGATTCGAATTTTTCTCGCTTAGTTTCGTTGTTCAGATCGAGATAGATTACTTCAGAAATAAATGGAGCAAATGGTGCTGTTAACTTGCATAAGGTTTCCAAGCACTCATATAAAGTTTGATACGCAGAAAGTTTTTCTTTATTCATTTCTGATTTCCAGAATCGTCTTCTGCTTCTTCTTACATACCAGTTTGAAAGCTGATCGATTGTGTAACTTGAAACTGCACGTGCAGCTTTAGTTACATCGTAATCATTCATTAACTGTTCGTATTCTTCTACAAGTGCATTAAGCTTAGAAATTATCCAGCGATCAATTTCAGGTCTTTCTTCATATGGAATCAAAGCATCTTTAAAATTAAAACCATCTATGTTTGCATAGAGAGCGAAGAAAGAATAAGTATTAACCAAGGTGCCAAAGAATTTTCTTTGTACTTCAACTAAACCCTCTTCATCAAATAACGTTGGTCTCCATGGTGGAGAATTTGTAACCAAATACCAGCGAGTTGCATCAGCACCATACTTATCAAACAAAAGAAATGGATCAACTGTGTTACCAACTGATTTAGACATTTTCCTTCCGGTTTTGTCTAAGATCAATTCGTTAACAATCACATTCTTAAATGCAACGTTATCAAACAACATTGTAGAGATAGCGTGCAAAGTATAAAACCATCCACGCGTCTGATCAATTCCTTCACAAATATATTGTGCAGGAAAATAATTTTTTTCAAATGCCTCTGTATTTTCAAAAGGATAATGATATTGTGCGAACGGCATCGCACCGGAATCAAACCAAACATCAATTACTTCCGGAGTACGTTTATAAATTTTGCCATCCTTTTCGAACAAAATCTTATCAACAAATGGTTTATGTAGATCGATTTTCTCTAAATCTTTTAAAGAAATTCTTTTCCCGTTTTCTTCAATAAATCCATTTCTAACTTCTTCAATACTTCCAATCGCAAATACATCTCCATCTTCACTAATCCAAAGAGGTAAAGGTGTTGCCCAGAATCTATCTCGAGATAAAGCCCAATCTTTATTATCTTCAAGCCAATTGCCGAATCTTCCGCTTCCAACTTCAGGCGGCTGCCAGTTAATTTGCTTATTAAGTTCAACCATTCTATCTGCAATTGAAGTTGTTCGGATAAACCAGGATTCACGTGCATAATAAATTACCGGAACTTCAGGATGTCTCCAGCAGAAAGGATATGTGTGAAGTATTGTTTCTTTTCTGTAAAGCTTACCTTCGTGTTTAAGTTTTACAATAATTCCAGAGTCAGCATCCTTAACAAACTGTCCGGCAAAATCAGTTACTTCATCTGTAAACAATCCACCACGAGTAACAGGCTGCAGCATCGGCAAGCCGTACTTTTTAGAAACCTCATAATCATCTGCCCCAAATGCCGGAGCTATGTGAACAATGCCTGAACCATCAGCCGTACTTACAAAATCACCTTCGATCACATAAAAAGCTTTTTTATCAACAGAACAATATTCCATTAACTGTTCGTATTCAATTCCTGCAAGATCCTTGCCTTTCATCTCTTTAAGAATTTCATATTCTTTATCAATTACAGATAATCTTTCTTTTGCAAGAATCATTGTTGCATATTCTGTTTTGATTTTTACATAATCAATATCAGAACCAACAGCGAGTGCAACATTTGAAATCAATGTCCAGGGAGTGGTTGTCCAAACAAGAAAATGCTCATCAGCATTAACTAGTTTAAATAACACATAAACAGATGGATCTTTTGTTTCGCGGTAACCTAATGCTAATTCGTGTGAGGATAATACCGTTTCTGATTTGGGATCCTGCGGAACGATCTTATAATCTTTATAGATGAGTCCTTTATCAAATAAAGTTTTTAGCGCCCACCAAACAGATTCAATATAATTATTATCAAGTGTTATGTACGCAGATTTTAAATCAATCCAATAACCCATTCGGGTTGTCATCTTTTCCCAGAGATCAAGATAAGTAAAAACTGATTCGCGGCATTTTTGATTATACTTTTCAACGCCGTAATCAAGCACTTCGCTTTTATGTTTTATACCAAGAGCTTTTTCAACTTCAATTTCAACCGGCAAACCGTGTGTATCCCAGCCGGCTTTTCTGTTTACGCGATAACCTTGTAAAGTTTTGTAACGGCACACAAGATCCTTTAAAGTTCTTGCCATAACATGATGAATACCAGGTTTTCCATTAGCTGTGGGCGGGCCTTCGTAGAATGTCCATGATTTATCTTCATCACGGGTTGAAATACTTTTTTCAAATATTTTATTTGATTGCCAGAACTTTAATACTTCTTGTTCTAACTGAGGATAACCTATTTTTTCTAAATTCTGCTTAAACATTTTAATTAACTGTAGTGTGTAAGTGGACTATAATTCTTCGTATTTTTTAATTAATTCTCGTTCTGTATGAATGAACTCTTTAAGTTCTTTTTCTATTCGTTCTTTTTTCAATATTGTATTCTTTGCAGAAAGTTCAGCATCATTAATTAATTTTTGAGCCGCAACTTTGGCTTCTCTTAAAGTTAACTCAGCTTCTCTTTTTGCATCAAGCATTGTCTGCTCATACACATTTATTTTTTCTTTAAGGATAACGCTTTCACGTTCGGAACCTAGCACTTCCTGAAGTGCCATTCCAAAAAACCCCATAGCGCCAAGCATAATATTTCTTAAGCTGTAAAGGATTATGTTTTCAGTAATCAACTGTGAAGCGGAAAAATATTCGTTAAAAAAGATTATGATAAACAAACTGACAATTGTAATTGCAATTATAATTGCAAAAACAATTTTGCCGCCGCGCTGCCATCCTAAAATACGATTGATAAACCAACCGGAGCTAAAACAAAAAATTGACAGCACAAACCAAACTGCAAAATTAAGCTGTCCAAAATCAAACAGGTTTGTGTTTAAAAAATTTGAAAAAAATAAAAACACCGCAAGCAAAACTGCCGCGCCGTAATCAACTAATACTCTTTTGGGTGAGAATGCCATTATATTCTCTTAATTACTTCTTTCATTATTAATGTCATTTTCGGTTCAGCTTTCATCGCTGCTTCAATAATTTCTTCCATATTTACGGGTTTTAAAGATTCAGGAAAACATTCATCTGTAATGATGCTCATTCCAAGAACTTTCATTCCCATATGATTTGCAACTATGTTTTCTGGAATTGTAGACATACCGACAACATCAGCCCCTATCTCGCGCAAGAATTTATACTCAGCTTTTGTTTCAAGATTTGGTCCCGGAACAGCAACGTAAACACCTTTGTGAACTTTTATGTTATTTTCCTTTGCAACTTCTTCAGCAAGTTTTATCAAATCTAATGAATATGCTTCGCTCATATCCGGAAATCTCGGTCCAAGTTCATCTTCGTTTTTTCCGATAAGCGGGTTATCACCAAGTAAATTTATATGATCAGTCATCAGCATCAAATCGCCCTTGCGGTAATCAGGATTCATTCCGCCGCAAGCATTAGAAACAACAAGAGTTTTTACTCCAAGAAATTTCATCACACGAACAGGATAAGTTATTTGCTGCATTGTGTAGCCTTCGTAGTAATGGAATCTTCCCTGCATTGCTACAACTTTTTGTCCGTTTATTGTACCAAAAATTAATTTACCATGATGAGATTCTACTGTTGATAAAGGGAAATGAGGCAACTCAGCATAATCAATTTGATGTTCGATATTAATTTCTTTTACAAGTCCGCCTAAACCTGTTCCAAGAATAATTCCAACAGGATAATTATCAGGAGCATATTTTCTAATTACTTTTAAAGTGTCGTTTATTTTCTGGATCAATTCGCTCATAATATTTTATTTAAGATATCGTTTATATCTATGTCCATTTTGTTTGATTGTTCAATTTTCTTTCCGGTTGTTTTTTCATCTCCGGCTCTTTCTACCTTTAACTCAAGCAGATTTGCCTGTGAACTTACAATTGCCTTAAGCTTTGCAAGAATTAAATCCTTTTCTTCTCTAAGATTAACAACTGCATTACGGATATCGTTAGTGCTTTCGCGCGCTTTCTCAATTATCTGGGATGCTTTTAGTTCAGCTTCTCTTATCATCAAACTTGTTTGCTTCTTAGTTGCTTCCATAGATTTTGCGGAAGATTCCTGAGCGCTAAGAAGAGTATCCTGCAGATTTTTTTCTATCTTTTTAAACTCATTAACCTGATCAGTTAAAGATTCAACTTCGCTTTTTAAAGATTCATTTTCTGTGTTAAGTTTATCAAGTTCTTCAGCTAAACTTTCTAAAAAATTCTGAACTTCATCAGGATCGTATCCACGCATTTTTTTTGTGAATTCCTGCTGACGAATTTCTATAGGAGATATTTTCATACTTGTCTCCAATCTTTTGAGTAATCTCTATCGCCAAAAATTGCACTTCCGATTCTAATCATTGTTGCGCCTTCTTCAATTGCAACTTCAAAATCGCTGGTCATTCCCATTGATAGCTCAGTAAGATTGTAACCTTTATTGTTAATTTGATCTTTCAAATTACGTAAATCTCTAAAACTTTTCCTAATAATATTTGCATCTTCAGTTAACGGGGCCATTGTCATAAAGCCTTTAAGTTCGATGTTCTTTAGCTCTGAACATCTTTTAACCAAATTTAAAATTTCGTTTTCAGTTTCAAGTCCTGATTTGGTTTCTTCTTCAGAAGTTTTTACTTCAAGCAAAATCTTTTGAACCTTACTAATTTTTTCTGCTCGTGAATTTATTTCTTCAACAAGTTCGAGTGAATCAACAGAATGAATTAATTCGGCAGCATTAACAGCATATTTAACTTTATTCTTCTGAAGAGTACCGATCATGTGCCAAACCACTGAATCACCAAGTTTTTCAAACTTAAGTGTAAGTTCCTGTGCACGATTTTCACCAAAATCAGTTAACCCGCAATTTTTTGCTTCGATGATTGCATTTATACCAAAATATTTAGAAACAGCAATGAGTTTTACTTCATCAGGATTTCTACCCGATCTTTTACAAGTTTCTTCTATTTTTTGCCTTAAAACGGCAAGATTTTCAGCAATCATTTTAAAAATAAGGTTGTGAATTTATCCTGATAAATCATAAAAAACAAAGAATTTACAAGGATTTTTATAGTTCAATTAATTTATCCATACAAATATAACCTTAACTTGATTGAAGTGCTTAAAAATATTGGTGAGTTTGTCTTAATTAAACATAAGTTTTGAAGATCGAACACCGAACAAGGAATGTGGAATTATCAAGTTAAGATCAAGAATCGAAATTCGTTATTCCTTGTTCAATATTCGAAATTTTTCTAAAAAAGCCCTAAACTCTTTTCTTCATCTTTCGATAATTAAGTACAACTGGGGCGTATCCTGATTCAGTTCTTAAGCCTCAAGAACTGAAAATTTTCAGAAACAGATAAAAAGAGCTCTTCGGAGCTCTTTTTTTATTCCCGCTATTTCTCTCACAAAATTTTATAAAGATATTTTAGTAATTTTGATTGTTATTATTCACATTTTATTGGAGAAACAATGGGTTACGAATTATTAGATAAAATTAAAGCTAACGCAAAATCAAAAAACAAAACTATTATCCTTCCGGAATCTCACGATGATCGTGTTCTTAAAGCAGCAGAAATTTTAACCAAAGAAAAAATCTGTAAAGTAATTACTCTTGGCAATCCTGTAAAAGTTAATGAAGATGCAAAAAAACTTGGTGTGGATTTAACCGGAGTTGAAATTTTAGATCATACGACTCATCCAAAGTTTGCTGAGTTTGGAAACATCTATTATGAGTTAAGAAAGAAAAAAGGGATGACTCCCGAACAGGCAAGCGAAGTAATGAAACGCGATCTGTTCTTTGCTGCAATGATGTTACGTGAAGGTTTGGTTGATGGAAGCGTGGCCGGTTCATTCGCATCAACAGCTGATGTTATGAAAGCAGGAATACAAATTGTTGGAATGCCGCAGGGAATTTCAATCGTATCAAGTTTCTTTTTAATGTTGTTTAAAGATAGGGCTTTTAGTTTTGCAGATTGTGCAGTTGTTCCAAATCCGGATGCAGAACAGCTTGCAGATATTGCAATATC
>OEIV010001464.1_pt1 | contig 10665 bp, 5 predicted proteins | sample 1539231 | NCBI WGS metagenome assembly OEIV01 (sample SAMN03794762, study PRJEB22550) | activated sludge metagenome | feature: wastewater treatment plant; material: activated sludge; isolation source: Wastewater treatment plant of a petroleum refinery complex | place: Argentina: Buenos Aires ... | reverse complement strand
AGTGGCGCGTGCCGGCCGGCGCGATGGGGAGCGGCATGGCGGGGGGATCGTACATCGAGGCGAAGCGCCCCGCAGCGGCGTAGGGCTCGTGCGGGCGGAGCTGGCTGAGATGCGCGAACCAGGGACGGTTCTGCGCGCCGAGCCAGTCGATCAGGCGGTCGGCGAGGAAGGCCGAAAGGCTGAAGGCCTCGTCGCGTTCGGGTTCGGTGGCGATGGCGGCGTCGGCCTCGTCCGGCACGGTGAAGCCCTGGGCGCGCAGCCAGGCGATCCAGCTGTCGGGATGGCCGGAGCGCAGGCGATGGCCTTCGACGAGGCCTGGGAGCAGGCCCTCATAGGTCGAGAGGCGCGGATCGGACGGGCCGAGCGCGGCGCGCGGGTCGATGCTCTGGTCGGTGTAGCCGAAGAGGGTCGGCTCATAGCCGGCGCGGCGGGCGGCGAGGGCGATGTTGTCGAAGCGCGCGTCCAGCGGCGTGCCGTTCGCCACCACGCGATGGTTCATCTGATACAGGCCGGTGTAGAGGCTGGCGCGGCCGGGGCCGCAGGGCGCGCACTGGCTGTAGTGGCGAGCGAAACGCACGCCTTCGGCGGCGAGGCGGTCGAGGTGGGGCGTGCGCACGATGGGATGTCCGGCGGCCGAGAGGCAGTCGCCGCGGAACTGGTCGAGCGTCACCAGCAGGATGTTGGTCATGCCTCAGGGCTTCTCGACGACGATCGTGTCGCGGCGGAGTTGCGTGTTACTCCGCCGCCATCGCCAGCGGCGCGCTTTGCGGGCCGCGGATCAGGGTGCCGGGGCGTTCGCCCGTCGCGACGCCTTCGCGGAAGGTGACCTTGCCGCTCTTGATGGTGGCGACGTAGCCCTCGGCCTTTTGCAGGAGGCGCTTGCCGCCGGCGGGAAGGTCGAAGGCGAGATAGGGTTTAAGCAGGCGCAGGCGCTTGAGGTCGATCAGATTGACGTCGCCGGCGAGGCCGGGCTTCAGCGCGCCGCGGTCGAAGAGACCGTAGGCGGCGGCAGTGTGGGCGGTCTGGCGGTGGATCGCCTGTTCCAGCGAGAGCTTCGCGCCGCGGCTGCGATCGCGGACCCAGTGGGTGAGCATGAAGGTGGTGCTGGCGGCGTCGCAGATGGTGCCGCAATGGGCGCCGCCGTCCGACAGGCTGACCAGCGTATCGCGATGGGCGAGCAGTTCGCCGACATGGTCGAGATGGCCATCGGTGTAGTTGAGGATGGGCAAATAGATGAAGCCGCGGCCCTCGTCCTCCATCATGATCTCGTAGGCGAGTTCGGCGGGATCGCGACCCTCGCGGGCGGCGATGGCGGCGATGGAATCTTCGGCTGGCGGCTCGTAGTCGGGATCGTCGCCGATGCGGTACTGGCTGTCCCACCCCTGGAAGAGCTTGTTGGAGAGCGCGTTGAGTGGCAGTCCGGGCGGGGCGACCGGATCGGCGAGGAGGCGCGCCTTGAAGGCCGGGTCGTTCAGCGCCGCCCATTGTTCGGCCCAGGGCTTGCCCGCGATGGCAAGCCAGCTGGCCCGCGCGACGAAGGGATGGGCGGTGCCGCGCCAGTTGAGGAGCAGGCCGGTGCCGCGCAGGGCGATCTGCGCGGTGACGCGGGCGCCGCGGGCGTTGGCTTCCTCGGTGCGGCGGATCTGGTCGCGCCAGCCTTCATTGTCGCCGAGCGCCTGGAGCAGGGCGTAGCTGACGGGCATGCCGGTTTCGCGCGAGACGGTTTCCATCCATTCGAACTCTTCGGCGCAGGGGTTGAGGTCGGACGCCATTTCGAAGACGCCGTGCCCGGCGCGCTTGATGCCTTCGCCGATGCCGACGAGCTCGTCGCGATTGGCATAGGTGCCGGGCACCACCTCGCCGTCCTTGGCGCGGTGGAGCACGGTGCGGCTGGTCGAGAAGCCGAGCGCGCCGGCCTTGAGGCCGTCCTCGACGATGCGCGCCATGGCGGCGATATCGTCGGGCGTCGCGGCCTCGTTGCGCGCGCCGCGCTCGCCCATGACATAGGCACGGACGGCGGCATGGGGCACATGCGTGCCGACATCGACGGTGCGGGGCATCCGCGCCAGCACGTCGAGATATTCGGGGAAGCTCTCCCAGCCCCATGTCATCCCTTCGGCGAGGGCTGAGCCGGGGATGTCCTCCACGCCCTCCATCAGATTGATCAGCCAGTCGTGCTTGTCGGGCGCGGCGGGCGCGAAGCCGACGCCGCAATTGCCCATCACGACGGTGGTGACGCCGTGCCAGGACGAGGGCGCAAGCTCCGCGTCCCAGGTCGCCTGGCCGTCGTAGTGGGTGTGGATGTCGACGAAGCCGGGCGTGACGAGCAAGCCGGTCGCGTCGATCTCCTCCTTGCCTTTCGCAGCGATCATGCCGACGGCGGCGATGCGGCCATTGTCGATCGCGACATCGCCGGTGAAGGCGGGCGCGCCGGTGCCGTCGACGATGGTGCCGTTGCGGATGACGAGATCGTGCATGGCGGTTCTTCCCTGAGATTTTGTTATGCGGGAAAGCTGCGCGCCGGGTGCCCGCGAGTCAATCAGGGCGCATCCTCGCCGTCGATGTGCACGCCCACCCGGACGTCGCAGATCGAGAAGTCGGCGCGCTTCAGGCCGCGAATGGCCCCGACATAGGAGAGGAAGTCGACGCTGGCCGGGCGGTTCGCCTTGACGACGGGGCGCTCGTCGTCTGGCAGGTCGGCGGCGATGCGCACGCTGGTCATCGTGTCGGGCTGGGCGGGCGGTTCGCCGGTGTTCAGGGCGAAGACGATCTCCAGCCCGGAGACGGTCATGCCGAACGCCGTGTAGAGACGGTCGAGGCGGCGGGCGGCGCCGCGCATGAAGAAGAACTCGCTGTTGGCGCTGTCGTAGCTGTCGCCGCGTCCCATGCCGACGACGCCCGGACAGAAGGCGCCCCAGGTCTCGGTCGTGCCCTGGGCGCGGCGGGCGTCCTCGGCGGCCGAAACGGTTTCGACGGGAAGCGTGCCGAGAAAACCGGCGGTGCCGTCGGAGCGGGTGACGATCGCGACATAGCCTGAGTCCGGCGGCAGGCGGCCGGAGAACTCCGGCGGCAGGTTCGGATGCGCCGAAACGCCGCCGTCCTTGTTGTCGGGATTGCCGGTCTGGGCGACGAAACCGTCGATCACGCGGTGGAATTGAAGCCCGTCATAGACGCCCTCGCGGGTCAGCTGCTTGATGCGCTCCACCGCCCTGGGCGCAAGGTCGGGGCGCAGCTCGACGATGATGCGGCCCTTCGAGGTGTCGATGACCAGAAGGTTCTCGGGGTCGAGCGTGCGCCAGTCCGGATCCTCGGCGGCGCAGGCCGAGGGTAAGGTCAGTGCGGCGGCGAGACTGGCGGCGAGGGCGAAGGAGCGCATCGACGACTCCTAGCATTGCCGGGTCGGGCGGTCACATCGCATAGCCGAAGCGCCGGACCCAGGGCGCGAGGATCGGCAGGACCGGCGCCATCTGGTCGCGGTACTTCGTCCAGCGGCCATCGGCGGTGCGGTAGAGCGGCTGGACGATCTGGGCATAGCTGGGCGTGCGGATATGGGTGCGCGCGGCGGCGGTCGACTGATGGTCGAGCACGGCGCCGGTCCAGGGCAGCTCCAGATAATCGAGCAGGGCGCGCGCCGTGCCTTCCAGATCGGCGATCATCGCCTCGTAGCGGACGGCATGGACGCGGAGCGGCAGCAGCGCCCGGCAGGCCGTCCAGAAGGTCATCACCCGGTCGTAGAGCAGGGCCGAATCCTGAAGCGTCAGGAAGCTCGCCATCGCCGCGTTCACGCGGAAGTTCTGCATGAAGCAGGAGAGCACCGCGTCGCAGGGATGGCGCTCGGCGAAGATGAAGCGCGCGTCCGGGAAGAGGCGGTGGATGAGGGGCGCGCGCACCAGATGCAGCGGCAGCTTGTCGATGACGAGCCTGCCCTGCGCCTCGGGCGCAAGGGCGTCGAGGTCCTGGAAGTAGCGGGCACGCAGGGCATCGATCTCGGCGGCGTCCATGGCCGGCAGGCGGTCCATGTCGCCGGCGAGGTCGGCGACGCGCTGCAGCAGCGGTTCCTCCTCCAGCACATGGGCGCCGGGATGGCCCATCAGCACCGTGTCGAGCAGCGTCGTGCCGGAGCGTGGGAAGCCGACCAGAAAGGCGGGGGCCGGGCGTCCGGCCGGCGCATGGGGCAGCCAGCGCGCCGACCAGGCCGGGGGCGCGGCCGCGATCTGCTGCTCGACGGTCTCGCGAAAAGCCGCGATGCGCCCGCCGCCCGCCAGATAGGGCGCGGCGTTCAGGGCGTTGACCTCGGCGAAGGCGGCGAACGCCTCGTCGTAGCGGCCGAGTTTGTCGGCGAGCTGGCCGATCAGCCGGGCGCGCACCATGTCGAGGCCGGTCGCGGAGACGTCCAGCGAACGGGCGCCGGCGAGGGCTTCGGCGTGGCGCCCGGCGCGCTGGTCCTCGAGTACCTGGAGCACCGCCGTCTCGCGCGCGGGCACGCCGGCGGCGCGCGCCGCACCGAGCAGCGCCGCCAGATCGCCGATCCGGTTGTGCTGTTCGAGCAGCAGGCCAAGATTGACATAGGCGAGGCCGGCGGTGGGATCGAGGGCGATGGCGGTGCGATAGGCGTCCTCGGCGGGCCGGACGTCGTCGAGCTGTCCGTGGGCGTCGCCGAGCGCGACATGGGCCTGCCAGTGGCGCGGGGCGCGGCGGATCGCCTCCGCCAGCACGCCGAGGGCCTCGGCGGCCCGCGCGGAGCGGATGAGGGCGATGCCCTTCTCGACAAGGACATCCGCATCGCCGGGAACGGCCTGCAGCCGGGCATCCAGAACGGCGAGGCAGTCGCGCCAGCGCTTCGCCTGGGCGAGGACGCGCGCGAGGTTGAGATGCGACGCGGCAAGGTCGGGGCGCAGGACGCGGGCCCGGTCGAGGGCCTCGATCGCGCCGTCGAGATCGCCGAGATCGCGGCGGGCGTTGCCGAGATTGTTCCATGCCTCGGCATAGTCGGCCTTCGCCGCCACCGCCGCCTCGTAGGCGGCGACGGCATCGGCGAGACGTCCGAGGCCCTTGAGGATGTCGCCGCGCAGCCGCAGGAGATCGGGCGAGGGCGCACGCATCGCCGCGGGCGCGGTCAGGCGCTCGGCCGCGGCGGCGTCGCCCATGTCGACGAGCAGCTTGGCGAGATTGGCGCGGGTGCGCGGGTTGGCCGGATCGGCGTCGAGAGAGCGGCCGAGATAGTCCGCCGCCTTCGGCCGGTCGCCGGCCTGGGCGGCGACGACGCCGAGGAACTGCAGAATGCCGGCATGGCGGGGCGCGGCCCGCAGCGCCGCCTCGCCCTGGGCCAGCGCCCCCCTCAGATCGCCGCGCGCGTGCAGCGCCAGCGCAAGCTTGAGGGCGTCTGGGGGACCGGACATCGCGGCGCAATCCTCGTCGTGCGGGTTCAGCGCCGTGATGCCCATTTCGTCCCGGCGGCGCAATGGCCCGCGGCGTCCCGACGGGCCGGGCAGCGCGCCTTCCTTGCGCGCGGGCGGGGGCCATGCCACCAACCCTGACGCAATACAATCAGGGAAGCGACCATGCAGTGGAAACGTCTGGGCGGAAGCCCGATCTCGGTCTCGGCGATCTGCATGGGGACCATGACCTTCGGCAACCAGGCCGACGAGGCGATGTCGCATCGCATCCTCGACATGTCGCTGGAGGCCGGGATCAACTTCTTCGACACGGCCGAGAACTATCCCGTGCCGCCGAAGGAGGAATGGGCGGGGCGCACCGAGGAGATCGTCGGGCGCTGGATGAAGACCAAGCGGCGCGACGAGATCATCCTGGCGACCAAGGTGAGCGGCCCGAGTCACGGCTGGCTGAAAAGCTCGCAGCGGGCGGGCATGACGGCGCTCGACCGGCACAACATCATCAGCGCCATCGAGGCCAGCCTGCAGCGGCTGCAGACCGACTATGTCGATCTCTACCAGACCCACTGGCCCGATCACGGCACCGCCTATGACGAGACGATGGAGGTGCTGGACGACCTGATCCGGGCCGGCAAGGTCAGGATCGTGGGCTGCTCCAACGAGACGAGCTGGGGACTGATGAAGAGCCTCGCCGCCTCGGAACGCGGCGGTTTCGCGCGCTACGTCACGATCCAGAACAATTTCAGCCTCAACAACCGCCGCTTCGAGGACGAGCTGGCGCAGGTGTGCCGGCAGGAGAAGGTGAGCCTCATCCCCTATTCGCCGCTGGCCGGCGGCGTGCTGAGCGGCAAGTACCAGGGCGGCGCGACGCCGGAGGGGGCGCGGTTCTCGAACTACATCCGCATCGGCGGGCGGCAGGCCGCGATGGCGCGGCGCTTCGTCAACGACAAGAGCCTGGCGGCGACGGCGCGCTACATGGAGATCGCCGCCAGCATCGGCATGTCGCTGGTCACGCTGGCGACGGCGTGGAGCAAGAACCACGACTTCGTCGCCTCGACCATCGTCGGCGCGACCCATACCGACCAGGTGCCGGACATCCTCGCCGCCGCCGACGTGACGCTGGACGCCGAGACGCTGAAGCGGATCGACGCGGTGTCGAAGGAGATCATGTACCCGATGGGCTGAGGCGGACGCCTTCCCCCGCGCGGGGGAAGGCGGGCCGTTCAGGCGAGCTCCAGCCCGTCCAGCGCGCCGGCCTCGCGCCACTCGTCGAGCAGGCGGGTATAGGCGATCGGGCCCTTGCCGTAGGAGCCGTTGCGGATGGCCATCGGGTTGGGCTTGCCCTCGTTGTTGTAGTAGCCGGGCGTGCACTCCTCGAGGAACTTCCGGTTGAACACCGAGGTGTCGATGATGGTCTGCACCCAGGCCTCCTCGGCCGCCGCGCTCGGTTCGACGGTGCGGGCCTGGCGGGCCATGGCCTCGGCGACGATGTAGGCGATGTGGCGCGCCTGCTCGCCGATGATCGAGGGGAAGTTCACGGCGAACCCGGCCTGCGAGGGCTGGATGATGAAGGCGTTGGGGAAGCCGCGCGAGGTGATGCCGTGCAGCGTCGAGACGCCCTGCGACCACTTGCCCGACAGCGTGATGCCGTCGCGGCCGACGAGGTCGTAGCCCGAACGGCGGGTATAGTCGGTGCCGACCTCGAACCCCGTGGCGTAGATCAGGCAATCGACCTCGTAGGTCTTGCCGTTGGCGACGACCGCGTTCTCGGTGATGCGCTCGACGCCGCGGCCCTCGGTATCGACGAGCGTGACGTTCGGCCGGTTGAAGGTCGGCAGATAGTCGTCGTGGAAGCAGGGGCGCTTGCAGAACTGATTGTACCACGGCTTGAGCGCCTCGGCCGTCCGCTTGTCCTTGACGACGGCATCGATGCGGGCCCGGATCTGCTCCATCTTCTTGAAGTCGGCGAGCTGGACGAGATCGGCCGGGTCCTTGTGGCCGGCGGCGGCGTTGGTGCGGTGGAGCAGGAGGATGTTGCGGATGATCTCGGTCCAGCCGTCATTGACCATGTCCTCGTCCTGGAAGCCGCCGGTGACGAGGATGCCGAAATTGTCCATCCGGCGCTTCTGCCAGCCGGGGGTGAGGGTCTTCACCCACTCGGGATCGGTCCGCGTGTCGTTGCGCACGTCGACGGACGAGGGCGTGCGCTGGAAGACGTAGAGCTGCTTCGCCGCCGCGCCCAGATGCGGCACGCACTGCACCGCCGTCGCGCCGGTGCCGATGATGCCGACGCGCTTGTCGGCGAGGCCGGTGAGGTTCCCCTTCGCGTCGCCGCCGGTATAGGCGTAGTCCCAGCGGCTGGTGTGGAAGGAGTGGCCCTTGAAGGTCTCGACGCCCGGAATGCCGGGGAGCTTGGGCCGGTGCAGCGGACCGTTCGCCTGGACGACGAAGCGCGCCTTCATCGCGTCGCCGCGATTGGTGCGGACGATCCAGCGCGCCGCGGTCTCGTCCCAGGTCAGGCTGGTGATCTCGGTCTGGAAGCAGGCGTCGCGGTAGAGATCGAAGTGGCGGCCGATGGCGCGGCAATGCTCGAGGATCTCGGGCGCGGGCGTGTATTTGGAGGCCGGCATGAAGCCGATCTCCTCCAGCAGCGGCAGGTAGATGTAGCTCTCCACGTCGCAGGCGGCGCCGGGATAGCGGTTCCAGTACCAGGTGCCGCCGAAGTCGCCGCCCTTCTCGATGATGCGCAGCGACTTGACGCCCGCCTCGCGCATGCGCGCGCCGGTGAGCAGGCCGCCGAAGCCGCCGCCGATCACCACGACATCGACTTCGTCGGTCAGCGGTGCGCGGGTGAATCCCGGCTCGACATAGGGGTCTTCGAGATAGTGGGCGAACGGCCCGGCGATCTCGACATATTGCTCGTTGGCGTCGCTGCGCAGGCGCTTGTCGCGCTCGGCGAGATACTTGGCCTTCAGCGCGGCGGGGTCGAAGCCGAGTTCGGCTGTGCTCTGGCTCATGGCGTTCAGTCCCTGATCGCTCCCGCGGGAGCGTGTGATTTTCTGTGCCGCCAAGGTCGAGCGCCCCTGAAGACCCGTCAAGGTGCCGTGAACGGAAACGTGAGGCGAGCTGCGCGGCCAGGCGGCGCACCAGAGTCGCCATCAGGCGCGAGACGCGGCGGATGCGCAGGGTCAGGCGTCCGATCCGGGCGATGAGGCGCGGGATGGCGCGCCGGGCCCGCAGCTGCGCCGCGCGGGCCGCCCGGGCGGCGGCCGTGGCGCGGCCGTGCCGAAGGGCGTTGGCGTTGCCGGGCTGGCCACCGGCCTTTTTCCGGGGCGGGCGCGGCCGGGCGGCCTGACCGAACCGGGGGCGGAGCGGGAAGGCCACCCCGACGATGCCTGACGTAACGGCAGGGGTTCGTTCGACGGATTCGGCGCTCTTTCGCGGCGGCGGCGGCCCCCCCTGAAGCGCGACGTCCCGGTCGCCCGCCGCTGCAAGGGGGTCGGGAAGGAGCGGGCGGCGCCAAGCGCCGGCGGCGCAGCGGCGGCCGGGGGCGGCGACGCAGCCCGCCAGCCCCCGCCGCATCGAGCGGGGCGGTCCGGGTCAGCATGTCGATGCGCGCCCAGTCGTCCATGCGCCGCCTCCCTGCGCGGCGAGCATAGCAGGAATTATCTCTTATGGGAAGATAGTCCTTGCCGTGACGGGGCGGCCGTCAGGCCGCCGCCGTCGTGACGAGGGTGCGTGGGTCGTAGTTGAGGATTGGGGCGAGCCAGCGCTCGGTCTCGGCGACGCTCATGCCCTTGCGCGCCGCGTAGTCCTCGACCTGGTCGCGCTCGATCTTGCCGATGCCGAAATAGGCGCTTTTCGGGTGGCTGAAATAGAGCCCGCTGACCGCCGCGCCGGGCCACATGGCGAAGCTCTCGGTCAGCGTGATGCCGGCCTCGCGCTCGGCGTCCAGCAGACGGAAGAGCGTCGCCTTCTCGGTGTGGTCGGGCTGCGCGGGATAGCCCGGCGCCGGGCGGATGCCGCGATATTTCTCGGCGATCATGTCGTCGTTGGAGAGCGCCTCGTCCGGCGCATAGCCCCAGAACTCCTTGCGCACGCGCTCGTGCAAGCGTTCGGCGAAGGCCTCGGCGAGGCGGTCGGCGAGCGCCTTGGAGAGGATCGCCGAATAGTCGTCATGGGCGGCGACGAAGCGTCTGGCGACCTCGTCCTCGCCATGGCCGGCGGTGACGGCGAAGGCGCCGATATAGTCGGCGACGCCGCTGCCGACCGGCGCGACGAGATCGCTGAGCGCCATGTTGGGGCGCACGGCGTCCTTCGCCTGCTGCTGGCGCAGGGCATGGAAGCGGGCGCGCTCCCTGGTGCGGGTCTCGTCGGTCCACACGACGATGTCGTCGCCCGAGGCGTTGGCCGGCCAGAAGCCGACGACCGCCTTCGCGGTCAGCCAGTTCCCGGCGACCATTTTCCCCAGCATGTCCTGAGCGTCGGCGAAGAGATTGCGCGCCGCCTCGCCGACGGTTGCGTCCTCAAGGATCGCGGGATAGCGGCCGGTCAGCTCCCAGCTCTGGAAGAAGGGCGTCCAGTCGATGCGCCCGACCAGCTCGGCCAGGGGGTAGGCGTCGAAGGTGCGGGTGCCGAGGAAGGCGGGCTTCGGCGGCTGGTAGGCGGACCAGTCGAGCTTCAGCGCATTGGCGCGCGCCTGCTGAATCGTGAACCGGCGATCGGGGCGGCGGCTCGCGGCGTGGCGCTCGGCGATGTCGGCGTAGTCGGCGCGCACGTCGCGCACGAAGTCCGGCTTCTGGTCCTTCGACAGGAGCGCCGAGGCGACCGCGACGGCGCGCGAGGCGTCGGTGACGTAGACCGCCTGGCCGCGCGTGTAGTTCGGCGCGATCTTGACGGCGGTGTGGACCTTCGAGGTCGTCGCGCCGCCGATCAGCAGCGGCACGTCGAAGCCCTGGCGTTCCATCTCGGCCGCCAGGTGGCACATCTCGTCGAGCGAGGGCGTGATGAGGCCGGAGAGACCGATGATGTCGGCGCCCTCGGCGCGGGCGGTGTCGAGGATCTTCTGGGCCGGGACCATGACCCCGAGGTCGATGACCTCGTAATTGTTGCACTGGAGAACCACGCCGACGATGTTCTTGCCGATGTCGTGGACGTCGCCCTTGACGGTCGCCATGATGATCGTCCCGTTGGTGGAGTCCTGGTCGCCCGGTTGCTTCTCCGCCTCGATGTAGGGCAGCAGATAGGCCACCGCCTTCTTCATCACCCGGGC
>OEIV010001463.1_pt1 | contig 10665 bp, 11 predicted proteins | sample 1539231 | NCBI WGS metagenome assembly OEIV01 (sample SAMN03794762, study PRJEB22550) | activated sludge metagenome | feature: wastewater treatment plant; material: activated sludge; isolation source: Wastewater treatment plant of a petroleum refinery complex | place: Argentina: Buenos Aires ... | reverse complement strand
AGAGCGCGCCGCGCGGGTTCAGAAAGTGGTGGTCGACCATCTCGGCCGTCAGGCTACCCTGAAAGTCGAACACCAGCGGCACGCTCCTCAGCCGCGCCAGCGCCCCGCCAATGAGTGCCCCTTCGTGCATGTGGCCGTGGATGACGTCCGGCCGGAAGTGGCGCGCCTCGGCGGCTGCCTTGACAGCCAAATAAGCGTCGAAGGCCAGCTTGTGGCGCGACGAGCCGACCTCGTAGTCGGTGTGCCACGGCAGCGGCGCGGTGCGGCGAATGTCGAGGCCGGGCACGTCGTTGCCCTTATAATAGGTAACGATAGCCACCTCGACGCCGCGCGCCTGCAACGCCCGCGTCTCTTCTAGAATTCGAATGTGGCCGCCGTAGTCGCTGAAGAACGACGTTGGGGCGATCATCAACACGCGCAAACTGGTAGCTCCCTGTCCCCTAGCGCTCCCCGCCCTTCTTATCGCGCTTCATTTTGCCCCCCAGCCAACCGCCGAGCAGTTGCTCGCCCATCGTCGGCCGATCGACCGGCGTGTCGCCCACCTCGGCCCAGTCGTTGGCCTCGCGCTCCTTCAGCCAGCGTTCGCGCTGCACCAGCAGGCCGCCCAGCGTCAGGTCGATCGGCTCGCGATCCCCCTCCTGGATGAGGCGGCGGATGGCCGTCAACTCGTTCAGCAGAGCGTCGAGCCAGCGCAGCGTGGCGGCGCGGTCGTTGAGGGCCAGGCTGGTGATGTCGGTGCCGTGGACGAGGGGCTGGGTGGCAACGGCAAACGACGGATTGGCGAAGCGCAGGATGTCGCGCCAGGCGGTCGACTTCTGCACCGCGCCGAACAGCGCCGCCGCGGCCAACCCCGGCAGCGTCTCGACTGCCTGGGCCAGGCTGTCGTACTCCACCGGATCCACGAAGTAGGGCAACGCGCCTAGCAAGCGGCCGAAAGTAACGGCCGTGTCCACCGCCTGCGGGTCGGCCTTGGCCGAGGGCAACAGACAGAAGATGCTGCCGCGAAACAGATCGGGCGTGGCCGCCGCCGGCTCGTCGCGGCCGTCGGTCAGATAGGCCGCCGCCAGCACGGGCACGACGCCGACGTAGTGCCCGGCCTTCAGATGCTTGTCGGCCCAACGCAGGCTTTGCGCCTTCAGCGGGGCCAGGTCGAGCACCAGCGCATGGGGCGGCACGTCCTCGCCGATGACCATCAGCGTGTTCTCCAACTCGGCCATTGGCACGGCCAGCACCAGGATGTCGGCCACCGACGCCGCGGTGACGAGGTTCCACTCGACGCGGTCGATGGCGCCCAACTTCTCCTTGGCCTCTTCGGCCAACGCGCGCATCCGGTCGTGGCCGACGATGGTCAGCCCGACATCGGCCGCGCGCAGCGCCCGGGCGATGGACACACCCACCCGCCCCATGCCTACGATGGTCACCGTCTGCGCTTGCATCTGCACTCTCCTCTAGTTCTGATCATCAGCCCATTGCAGGGCGCGCAACAGGTCAGCCAGCTCGTCTTCGGCTGGCGGCTTGTCCTGGTGGCGGCGAATCAGTTCGACCACGACCGGGCGGCTGCCGGCCGCGGCGGCCATCTCTGCCCCCCACGCCGGGTGTTGGGCGCGCACGACGAACGGCCGCCGCCAACCCTCAGCCGTCCCCTGTCCCCAGCGCGCTACCCGACCAGAGAACAGCACCGCGCCGACAACGATGACCGTGCGATCCCAGGCCGACAACGGCCGGCGCGTCTTGCCCATGTCGTGGAGCAGGGCCGCGGCCCACAAGTCGGCGTCATTATATCCCGCCCGGCGCAGGTCGCATAAGACACGGTAGCTATGCCACTGGTCAGCGGGAGAGAAACGGTCGAAGAGCGCCGTCTCGGCCGGCGACAGCGCCGCGCCGACCTCGCGCCGCGCCGGGTCGCTCAGCGGGCCGGCGGTCAGGTTGCTCCACAGTTGACGCAGCCGGTAGCGCAGGCCCACGTTAGCCGATGAGAAGGCGCATCGTCGCCAACGCTGGTTCGACGATGACGGCCTGGAGGACCTGCGGCGCGAAAAAGACGACGCCCATCAGGATGAGGAAGCCAAATTGCTCCAGCGGCCGCAATCGGTAGACCAACTCAGCGGGCAGAATGGCGAACAGGATTTTGGACCCGTCGAGGGGCGGAATGGGAATGAGATTAAAGAAGGCCAGGATCAGGTTGATCCAGATGAACTCCGCCAGCAGGAAAGCAGGCGATAGCGCACTGCCCGTCGCGGCCAGAGAAACCAGACCGAAGCGGACAAACATCGCGCCGATGGTGGCCAGGATCAGGTTCGACAGGGGGCCGGCGGCGGCGACGATAGCCATCGACGTGCGCGGGTTGCCGCGCATGTTCATCGGGTTGACCATGACCGGCTTGGCCCAACCGAAACCGGCGACGATGAGCAGGATGGTGCCGAAGGGATCTAGGTGCTTGAGCGGGTTGAGCGTGATTCGACCCATGCGGCGCGGCGTGGGGTCGCCCAGGTAGTCGGCCGTCAGCGCGTGGGCCAACTCATGCACCGTGAAGGCGATGATTAGAACGAGGACGCGGGCGATAATGGTTTGTATATCGGGCATAACTTATCTCACCTTCCATCGGCCCGGCCACGGCCGAGAAGATGGGCGAACAGTCAATTAGTATACAGTCTGTACGCTTCAGGCGCATAGAAGATGCGGCCACCGCAGGGCTTTTCCAAAGTCGTCCCCCTTAGCCAAGACCTGACAGGTAGGCGGCCCCAAGGCGAACTTCGGCTAGAGAGCACTTGGCCGCCTACCTGTCAGGTCTACGCGCCCCCGCGGAGTCCGCATCCTCAGATGCGGACGAGTTCGGCGGGGAGGCGCGCATCTGAGGATGCGCACTCCGCGAATAAGCGCAGGTTCTACGACTACGACTCATAGACTAATAACCCTTCGGGACTGATCGCTATGCGAAGCTCGTCCCCCACGCGGTAATCGGACGACCCCGCCTCGAACAGTAGCCGTTCGCCGCCCGCCATTAGCCACACCTGGCAAAACCGCCCGCGAAAGGCGACTGCGTCCACGACGCCCGTTATCGTATTGACATCGCCAACCTCCGCCGTCTCATCCGCCATCGCCAACTGCTCCAGGACCGGCTTAATGAGCAGCGTCACCGCGCCCGGCATGCCCGGCGGCGTGGCCGGGCGGAAGCGACCGGCGGCCGTCGTCACCGTGCCCGCGCCATCCGCCTGCCCCGGCAGTAAGTTCTCGAAGCCCAGGAAGCGGGCCACAAACGGCGTCGCCGGGCGCTCATAGACCGCCGGCGGCGCGCCCAGTTGCTCGATGTGCCCGGCGTTCATCACCGCCAGCCGGTCGGCCACGGCGAACGCCTCCGTCTGATCGTGGGTGACGTAGACGGCGGTCATACCCAGCCGCTTGAGGATGGCCCGCACGTCGAGCATCAGCCGCTCGCGCAGCGCCCGGTCGAGCGCCCCCAACGGCTCGTCGAGCATCAGCAGCCGCGGCCCCGGGGCCAGGGCGCGGGCCAGCGCCACCCGCTGCTGTTCGCCGCCCGACAACTGGGCGATCGGCCGCCCGCCGAAGCCGGCCAGATCGACCGTCGACAGAATCGCCTCGACCCGCGTGGTGATCTCCGCTGCCGGCAGCCGCCGCATGCGCAGGCCGAAGGCGACGTTGTCGAAGACGTTCTTGTGGGGAAAGAGGGCGAAGTCCTGGAACATCATGCCGAAGTCGCGGGCATGGGGCGGCACGCCGGCCAGATCGCGGCCGTCGAAGCGCACCGTGCCGCGGTCGGCCGTCTCCAGCCCGGCGATGATGCGCAGCAGCGTCGTCTTGCCACAGCCCGACGGCCCCAGCAAGCACAGCAACTCCCCCCGCCCTAGGTCGAAGCTGACCCCCGCCACGGCCGCCGTCCCCGGCGCAAACGACCGCGCCACCTCGCGCACCTCTAGCAGCGCCATAGCCTCCGTTCCTTCTTTAATCTGCCCCATCTGCGGATCCATAAGACATCCACCGATTACCCAGATTCCACAGATTCACCTCTGACAAATCTGTGAAATCTGTGAAATCTGTGGTTACCTCTTTTATTAGAACTCCTCCCCGCCAAGACGGAAGTGCTCAATGGCCACAAACCCCACCGCGCAGACCAGCAAGAGCAAGACACTCATCGCCAGCGCCTGCCCATAGTTCAGCGCCCCCGGCTGGCCCAGGAAGCGGTAGATGGCAATGGGCAGCGTTGGCGTCTCCGGCCGGACGAGAAACAGGGTCGCCCCGAACTCACCCATGCTGATGGTGAAGGCGAACAGCGCGCCGACCAGTAGCGGGCGGCGGATGAGCGGCCAATCGACCTCGCGCCAGACGTGCCAGCCGTCGGCCCCCAACATGGCTGCCGCCTCGCGCAACGACGGCAGGATGCCGCGGAAGCCGGGCAGCACGCTGCGCAGCACGAACGGCACAGCGACGACGGCGTGGGCAATAGGCAGTAACAGTATTGAGGCGCGCAGGTTAAGCGGCGGTCGGCCGAGGGCGATCAGATAACCCAGCCCCAGCGTCACCGCCGATGTAGCCAGCGGCAGCATCAGCAGCGGGTCGAGCAGACGGGCCAGGAAGGCCGCGCCCCACCTCGCGCCCGGCGGCCGCCGCTCCCAGCGCGTCAGCAGTTGGGCGCTAATGACCCCCAGCGTCACGGCCAGCAGTGTCGCCGCCAGGGCAATCGCCAGCGAGTTGGCGATGGCCTCAGCCGGGGGCACAAAGAAGAGCGAGTCGTCGCGGTTGGTGAACAGGGCGCGGTAGTAGGCCAGCGTCGGCCCGCTCGCGCCGCGCAGCGAGCGGCCGACCAGCGCCAGCAGCGGCGCACCGATGAGGAGGAGGATGGCCGCGGCGTTGCCGTAGACCAACAGCTTTTCGCGCCACGTCGTCACTGGCCGCTCGATGCCCCCCCGCGCGCCGAGGCGCAACGGCCGGCTGATGCGCGCCTGGGTGCGCGTGTAGAAGGCCATCAGAATGAAGGTGAAGACGATCTGCCACAGCGACAGCGCGGCGGCCACGGGCAGGTTGAACAGATTGATCGCCTGGCGATAGATTTCGACCTCCAGCGTGGCGAAGCGCGGCCCGCCCAAGACGACGATGACGCCGAAGCTGGTGAAGGTAAAGGTGAAGACCAGCGCCGCGGCGGCCAGAATGGCTGGTCGCAGCAGCGGCAGCGTCACCGTCAGGAACGCCCGCGCCGGCGACGCGCCCAGCATCTGCGCCGCCTGCGTCAACGATGGCGGCAGGTTCTGCCAGTAGGCGCTGAGCAGGCGCAGGGCGACGCTGTAGTTATAGAAGACGTGGGCCAGCAGGATGATCCACACTGTCTGCGACAGACGAATGGGCGTCACGTCGAGGGCCAGCACGTCTACCAGCCAGTTATTGACCACCCCCGACGGGCCAACGAGGGCCACGAACGCCGCAGCCACCACGACCGTCGGCAACACAAACGGCAGCGTAGCCACGGCGCGGATGAGTGACTGGCCACGAAAGCGATAGCGGGCCAGCACGTAGGCCCCCGGCACGGCCAAGACCAGCGTCAGCAGGGTGCTGACGACCGCCTGCCACAGCGTGAACCACAGTACGCCCAGGATGTAACGCGAGGTGAACAGTTGACCCAGCGCCGCCGTATCCAGTCGCCCCTCCGGCCACAGCCCTAACCGCAGAATGGCCGCCAGCGGATAGAAGTAGAACAGGGCAAAGAAGAGTAACGGCAACAGCCAGACGCCGCCCAGAAGCAGGCGGCGGACGGAGAAGGGGAGTCGAGTGGAATCACGCATAGATCGCGCCAGGTCGAACGTTGGCCCAAGTGTACCCCAACTTGTGCCCGGCTATCTATCCCGGCCATTGGCGAGGCCGGATTAGGGCGGCTAGGATGGTAGTTAGTACAACTAGCGGCCGTCGGCCGAAGCGAGGTGGGTCAACCATGTCCAGTTCACTAGACGAATATCGCCGCAAGCGTAACTTTGACCAGACGAGCGAGCCGGCCGGCGGCGGGGCCTCATCAGCCGCTGAGCCAATGTACGTCATCCAGCGCCACGACGCCAGCAGCCTCCACTACGACGTGCGGCTGGAGGTCGACGGCGTGCTCAAGTCGTGGGCCGTGCCCAAGGGGCCGCCGGAGCGGGTGGGCGAACGCCGCCTGGCTGTGCCCACCGAAGACCACCCGATGGCCTACGCCGACTTCGCCGGGCGCATCCCCAAGGGGCAGTATGGCGCGGGCAAGGTCGAGATTTGGGATCGCGGCACGTATCGCAATCTACGCGCCGCGGGCGATGAGTCGCTATCGATGGCTGAGGCGCTGGACGAGGGCAAGGTCGAGGTCTACCTACAGGGCGACAAACTCAACGCCCCCTATGCGCTGATACGCGTGACCACCGACGAAGAGGAGGAGCCGCGTTGGTTGATGCTCAAGATGAAGACGCAACAGAAGCCGGAGGACGACGCCTCATGACTACGCGCACGTTCGACCTCGACGGCCGTTCAGTCGAAGTGGGCAACGCCGACAAAGAACTCTTCCCCGACATCGCGCTGAGCGAGGGGCAGTTGGCCGGCTACTACAGCCGCGTGGCCGAGACGATGCTGCCCCACCTGAAGGGCCGCCCCATCAGCATGCAGCGCTTCCCCAACGGCGTCAACAAGCCCGGCTTCTACGCCAAGCAAGCCCCCGAACACTTCCCGGAGTGGATCGACCGCGTAACCATCGAGGTACTGGAGAGCGGCGAGAAGCAGCCGCAGGTGGTCGTCAATAACGCGGCGACGCTGGTATATCTCGTCGATCAGGCCACGATTACCCCCCACACCTGGCTCAGCCGCACGACCGACCTGAACCACCCCGACAAGCTTATCTTCGACCTCGACCCGCCCAAGACGTTCGAAAGCGCCCGCGCCGCCGCCCGCCAGGTACGCGCGCTGCTCGACGAGTTAGAGCTGCCGGCCTACCTGATGACCACCGGCTCGCGCGGGCTGCACGTTGGCGTGCCGCTCGACGGCCAGAGCGACTTCGACACCGTGCGCGACTTCGCCCGCGACGTGGCCGACGTGCTGGCCGCCCGCCACCCCAAAGAACTGACAACGGAGACGCGCAAGGCCCAGCGGCGCGGCCGCCTCTTTCTCGACTACCTGCGCAACGCCTACGCCCAGACTTCGGTACCGCCCTACGCCGTGCGCGCCCGCCCCGGCGCGCCCGTGGCTACCCCGTTGACCTGGGACGAACTGGATGACCCCGACCTCGACGCGCGCCGCTACCACATCGGCAACGTCCTGGAGCGAATTGAGCGCGTTGGCGACCCCTGGGCCGACTTCTACCAGAGCGGCGTCTCGCTGACCGCCGCGCGCCAGCGTCTGAGCAAAGTAACAGCGCAGAGTGCCCGTTAACATGAGTTCGCCCCTCCACCCCCTGGCCCAGCTGCTAGACCTGAACGGACCGGCAACAGTAAGTGAGGCCGAGAGCGAGTGCCTGACCCACGCCGCCCTGCGCTTCGACGGCTACGTCTACATGGAAACGACCGGCTATGAACTGTGGCGTGACCAGAACCTTGTCATCGAAGAAGGGCAACTGCCGGAACGCCCGGAAGAGCGCCTGACCCAGTTTTTCGCCCTGCAACGGGCGCTGCACAAGTACGGCCTTGAACACGCCCGGCCGTGGAGCAAGTACTATCGCGCCTATCGCCAACTCTTCCTGAGCACCTACAACCTCGATGTACTGGAGCCATATCGCCACCCCTCGTTCTACGTGCGCTGGACGACGCGCTTTGCGCCACAGCGTGCGGCGTATGCCGACCTGGTGCGGCGCATCGACGCGGCCACGGAGTACAGTCCCTACGAGGGCTTCGATATCGAGGCGTGGCGGCCCAGCAGCGACGCCTATGCGACAGTCTGGCGCGCCCTATCGGGAATATAATGAGCAAACAACCGACGAATGAAGAGATTGCCGCCCTGCTGGAACGCATTGGGCAACTGCTGGAGACGAACGAGACGAACCCCTACCGCGTCCGCGCCTACTTCAGCGCCGCGGCCACCGTGCGCGGCGAGGACACGCCAGTGGCCGAGTTGGCCGGCGACCCCGCTGCGCTGACCCGCCTGCCGGGCATCGGCGATAGCCTGGCCGGTCTGATCAGCCAGTACGTCGAGACCGGCCAAAGCGCTCTGCTGCGTGAATTGGAGGGCGCGGCCGAGGAGGGCACCGTCTTCAATACTGTCCCCGGTCTGGGCGATACGCTCGCCCGCCGCATTGCCGAGACGCTTGACATTCGGACGCTCGAAGAGCTGGAGCGGGCCGCCCACGACGGCCGCCTCGGCAAAGTGGCAGGGTTCGGTCCGGAGCGCGTGCGCGCCGTGCAGACGGCGCTGGCCGGCATGTTGAGCAACACGGCCCAGCGCCGCGCCCGGCAGCGCACTTCGGAAGAGAGTGATGCCGCCGATACCGAACCGTCGGTCGCTTTGTTGCTAAACGTGGACGCCGAGTATCGGCGCAAGGCTGCCGCCGGCGACCTGGACACCATCGCTCCCAAGCGCTTCAACCCTGAGGGCAAGGCGTGGTTGCCCATCCTCCACACCCGACGCGGCGTATGGACCTTCACCGCCCTTTTCTCCAACACCGCCCGTGCCCACGAGGCGGGCAAGACCAACGACTGGGTTGTGATCTATTTCGAGCGCCAGGGGCAAGGCGAAGAGCAGCGCACCGTGCTCACTCAGGCTCAGGGGCCGCTGGCCGGGCGGCGCGTCGTCCGCGGCCGAGAGGCGGAGACGCGCGATCATTACGCCGTCGAGTCCGCCAGCTGACGCCCGGCCAGTAGCTCGGCCAAGAGCCGGAAGTCGGCGGCCATCGTCTCCTTCAGGTCTTCGCGATAGAACAGCACTGCCGGGTGATAGAGCGGCATGACAAACGCCCGACCGTAGGGCGCGTCTACCGGATAGGCCGTGCCGTGCAACGTCGACACCGACCCCTCGGTCGGGAAGCCGGCGAAGTGACGGCGCACGAACTCCAGCGCGTGGCGGCCCAAGGGCACAATCACTCGCGGTTGGATGATCTCAAGCTGTCGCCAGAGGAAGGGGGCATAGAGTCGCACCTCCTTGACGCGTGGATCACGATTGTCCGGCGGCCGATCCTTGACCACATTGGTGATGTAGATGTCCTCGCGCGCCAGGCCCACATCGGCCAGCATGCTATCGAGCATGCGGCCGGCCGGCCCGACGAACGGCCGCCCCGTCTTCGCTTCGACCTCGCCCGGCGCTTCGCCGATGAAGACGACCTCGGCTGTCGGCCGCCCCTCGCCGATGACCGGATTGTAGTGGTTCAAAGTCCGGTAGTCATAGAGCGGCGACTCCGCCAGGCCGCGAATCTCCTCTTCGATTGCCGCCAGTTGCGCGGCGCGTTCCTCTTCCAGGGTCATGTTTGGGTACTCCATAGTGGTGATACGCTTACCATAGCATAGCGCCACGGCCAACGGATATACCTGGATATACGCACCGGGATACAAATCGCGGCCCGTTCCGCTAGCGCAGCACCGTCTCCGTCCAGGCCTGAATCCACGCCTCGCGGTTGGCGGCGATGCGCTCCGGGGGCATTTGAACCGGCGCGGCCGGCGTCTGGCTGTGTTGCTGGAAGACGTCCGGCAGCGCCGCCGTCTCGTTGGCCGGATAGACGAACATCTTCAGCGGAATGTCCTCCTGGAAGGGTTGGCTTAACATAAAGTCAACCAGTCGTTGCGCCGCGCTCTCGACAGCCGTACCGCGCAAGATGCCGACGAACTCGATCTGCCGGAAGCACGCGCCATCGGCTACAACGGCCGCGGTCGGCGCTTCGGCCGGCGGCGTTTCGGCAAAGTAGACTTCGGCTACCGGGCTGCTGGCGTAGCTGACGACGATCGGCCGATCCCCCTCCGAAGCGGCGGTAAAGTGGGTGTAGTACGCCTCCTCCCAACCGTTGGCCACCAGCACGTCGTTGTCAACCAGCCGTTGCCAGTAGTCGAGGTAGCCGTCTTCGCCAAACGTCTCGACGGTAGCCAGCAGGAAGGCCAAACCGGGCGTCGAAGTAGCCGGGTTCTGGACAACGGTCAGGCCATCATAAGCCGGGTCGGCCAGCGCCGCCAGATCGGCCGGCGGCGGCAAGCCCCGCGTGCCAAACCAGGCCACATCGTAGTTGAGGCAGACGTCGCCGTAGTTGACCGGCAGGGCACGGTGCGCGACATCCAGTTCCAGTGCATCGGGCACGTCGGCCAGTGCCGGCGATGCGTAAGGCACAAAGATGTCGTTGTCCAGCGCCCGTTGCAGGAAGGTGTTATCGACGCCATAGAACACGTCGGCCAGCGGCGCATCCCTGGACAGAATCGCCTTGTTCAGCGCCTCGCCACCATCGCCCGCCTTGAACACCTCGACCGCGATGCCCGTCTCCGCCTCGAACACCGCCAGCACCTCGGCGCTGATGTCAAAGCTATCGTGGGTCATCAGGCGGACGGTTGCGCCCTGTGTCGCCTCTTGCCCGCCGCCGCACGCCGCCAGCCCCACCACCAGCGCCAAACCATAGAACGCCTTGCTGAATCGCATGATAAACACTCCTTCCTAAAGGTATTCCGTTCGTAGTAGAGAGCTTCACTACAAACGAAAAACGCCCCTGACAACAGGGGCGCGCGAAACGATTGAACGTCATTT
>OEIV010001461.1_pt1 | contig 10675 bp, 12 predicted proteins | sample 1539231 | NCBI WGS metagenome assembly OEIV01 (sample SAMN03794762, study PRJEB22550) | activated sludge metagenome | feature: wastewater treatment plant; material: activated sludge; isolation source: Wastewater treatment plant of a petroleum refinery complex | place: Argentina: Buenos Aires ... | reverse complement strand
GTATACAGTTGACAGGCAACTCTTTTATATAATCTGATAGATATTTTACACCATTTGGTATGTTAATTTTTGTAATCATAATCTTAAATATTTTTATATTTTTCTATATTTTGTTACTATTTATTTGACTACTTTTTTGATTTTTAATTTATTCTTATACCGTTTAATATAAAAAGGTAGCCAACTTACTATTCTATTAATAGTTAACCTTATGCACGTAGTGTCATAATCAATGATTTTTTATTTAAAAACGTACAGTTTTTTTAGATTTTCAAACAATTTTCTAAATAGAAAAAAGTAGCAAAACAATTATAAAAAAAGAAGATATTATTATCCCCTAACTTTCCACAAAGATACAAAATTTATTCATATTTTCCAACAAATGTTATATATATATACATAATAAAATAACTCTATATATAATTAAATACATAGAGTTATTTATGGTTTAGGATTAGTAAATTAGTTTCTATAATGAAAACAGGGGTAATATATTATTATTTATCTATCATATATAATTATGTATATATGGGTATATAGGTATATCTATCACTAATTAATCTGTTGTAGGTTTATCTGGTAATATATAATAGTGTGTAGGCATTTGGCTTAACCATTCTATGTATATATAGTTTTCTTGGTCGAAGAAAGACAATCTTTCTTTCATTTGTAGTTCTTCATTATGTGTATATAGACCTATTATATATGTTGTCCATTTAGGACTACAAAAGAGTATATTTACTTGTTCATTTGGTAGATTTGTTGGAAGTTTATCTTCAAATTTTATCCATTATGTGTTTATATTTCTGATTTTATTTATTTATCTATTAGTAACGATATAATTCCTTTGTATTACAAAGTTTAAGATATATATTTATTTTAATTATTTATAGTATTATGATTATAGTTTTTAGTAAAGGTTATAATTCTTTTGTTATTATATTTATTTAATTATACTATTTATTCTATTAGTGGCTATATCGAAGTAGTTAGTATCTTTTTCGATACCTATAAAGTTTCTATTAGTGTTAATACAAGCTACACCTGTTGAGCCTGAACCCATTGTAAAGTCTAAAACAGTTTCATTTTCATTTGAATAGGTTTTGATTAGATATTCTAACAATGCTACTGGTTTTTGAGTGGGGTGCAAATTATTTGATTTATTTGAGCAATTAGGATAATCTTCTAAAATATTGACAGGATAATATTCATCTGAATATTTAAAATAATTAGTTTTTATAAATCCACCCATTGTTTCAATTTGTTTTTTACTTCCTCCTTTTTTTCTCATTTTACCTTTACGCATTTGTGGATAATAATTTACTTTTTCTCCGTTTTTAGTAAAAATTAAAATATCTTCTTCAATTTGTAAAGGCATAAATTTAGCATTAGCAAAACTTCCACTTTGTTTTTTATTCCAAACTAATTTGTGTTTATATTTTTTTAAATTACTTATTATTACTGATGATGAAAAAGGTTCTTTACCAAACAGAACGATAGCACCATTAGGTTTTATTATTCTATTAAGATGTTGCCACATACCGTCTTTACAATTTAGATTAAATTTGGTAATTATATCATTATAAGGTTTCCCTGTTTTAATTTCTTTTAGGATATAATCGTCAAAATAAATAATTTTATCATTAATAATAATATGTTTATTAAAAGGTATAACTGAATCCCACTCACAATCGGTTGTCCCATAAGGGGGGTCACATAATATCATATCAATACTTTTATCTTTAATATAATTCATTACATTTAAGCAATCACCTTGTAATAAAGTATTTGGTATTATTTCATTTAAATTCTCTGTTGTCTTTATTATATTCACTTTAATATCTTTAATTATTTGTTATCTTTATCATAGACAAATAGTTTTTCTATTCTTGGTGAGCTTTTGGTTCTATTAGATGCAAAGTTTGTTGTTATTTCTTTTTCCCAAATACATTTAAAGTCTTTGGGTGCATTATATTCACTTATAAAGATTATATGATTATCACTCATAATTCTACACCAATCCCAAAATTCTTCATGGTTAAATTTATCTGTTTTATATTGAGTTACGTTTTGATACGGAGGGTCACAATATATGGTACAATTATCAGGGTATATATATTTATCATAGCTATCACATATAAATTCAATATCTTGTAATTTAGGTGATTGTTTAGTAGCATTGTTATGACCTTCTTTTGTACAACTACTTTTATGTTTATTAGTATTATGATGTCTACCATAACTATTTTCAAATTTACCACCAAACGATGCTACAAATCTAATCCAACTTGTAATAGGGTCAGGTGGTGTACCTTTAAGGCTTTTGTAATAAGTTTCATCTGTTTCGGTGGGTAAATTTTTTAAGTGGTCACGTATACCTATTAGAGCTTGAATTACATGAGGATTTATATCTATCCCTATTCTTTTAAAAGTATTTGGAACTTTATCAATCATATTAGCACCACCTACAAAAGGTTCTATCCATGTAGTTATTTCTTTATTTTCTATTTCTTTCAGTATTACGGCTAATAATTCCTTAGCTATTCTACGTTTACTTCCCATGTATACCATTATTCATTTATTTATTTATTTGTTTGTTATCTTTATTGTAAATATACTGAATATATCAATTCTATCATAAATATATGTATATAATCTTTACTTTGTAATACAAAGTAACATATTCCTGACTATTTATATATATATATATATATAGTTTCTTTGAGATTAAATTATCATTATATGTATATATATAGTCATAGTTTCTATCATTTACAGAATGCACTTATTCCTTTGTAATACAAAGTATTAGGATAATATATATTAAAAAAAGTATAAAAATATTTACAAATATATTAGGTTATTGTTTATAAAAGTGTTATCTTTGCGGTGTGATAACGAATGGATTATCTGTATATAATTAGTAGGATGATATATTTGTTGAGTAATTGTGGTAATCCTTTATTATTAAAGATAGGGTATACGGACAATATTTCACAAAGGAGGCGTAGTTACAAGTCTCACAATCCCAATTCTATATTTTTGTATATAGGAGAGGGGAGTATGGAGAATGAGAGGTTTTTACATTTATTTTTTGAGAGGTATCGTATAGGCAACATGAATGAGTGGTATTCATACAACAATTACATTATAGATTACTTTAATAATAGGGACATTAATGGAATAGATTTTGAGACTATGGATAATTCTATAATAGATATATATTAATAATTTTTTTTAGTAGGTTATTGGTATATATTTTTTTTAACGAACAGAGATGTCAAAATATTGACATTTTAAGATAAAGGGTATTAGTATATGGTATGTACAAGTGTGTTGAGACAGGGGAGTTATTTAGCAATATTGCTACTATAAGTAGGCATCATAATGTATATTACAACAAGGTAAAGCGGGCTATAAAGAATGGGGATTTACTATGTGGGTATATGTATATAGAAGTAACGTGTGAAGACGAGTGTAGTTGTAAAAAAGTAAAGAAAGAATATGGAGTCAAAGACTAAGCAGATGTTAGGGATAATTAGGGGTACTTTAACCAATGATTACACTATAAGTGACATTAACACTTACAATCAGAGTAAGACTACAAAGGCTGTACCGAAAGATATCATGGATATATATATAGAGTTAGCTAAGAGGTATGGTATTAAGGACAAGAGTGGTGAGTTTAATTGGGTAAAGGTTATGAAGGTTATAGAGTTTCACAATCAGGTTATAGGGACTATATTAACGACGGAGGGTTGGTGGTTACCTATACAGACACCTTTTGGTAAATTTGATATAAGACCAGAGAAGTTATTATTTACTATAAAGAGTTTAAATAATTCTTTGATATATAGGAGTGAGGCTAAAAGGAACAGGGTAAATAATTTAATAGATTGGTATAACAGTTACGTAGGTTATAGGCAGAGTAAGATAAGGTTAAAGAAAAATTTTCATAGATTTCACAAGGAGTTATCTTGTATTCCAGAGAGTATGTTAAGTGAGAAGGATATGGATAAGTACAAAGAAGAGTACAAGGCGAGAGGTGCAAAGCGTACAGCGACTATATACAGTTATATAGGTGAGAGGTGTGTTACTGTTAATACTAAGAGGGTAGGGGTTATAACGGATATAGTTAAGCCTATACCAGTGATATACAGGGTTAAGTTTGATGATAGTCCTATTGAGGAGGCTATAAAGTCTAAGGAATTGATTATAGAGAAGAGGGCTAAGAAAGAGATAGAGAAGATGAGACATGAGGCTAAGAGGGCTAATATGTTAAGAGATAATTATAACACAAAATTAAAAAAATTATAGGCAACATGAAAGGGTATAATAACAGCACGATAGAAAGAAGTGTGGAATTATTTAGGGGTATAGAGAGAGATGAGAGATTATTATTTGAGAATATGCGATTACCTAAAAATTCCATTATAGTAGAATTATTTTTAAAGGAGGACAGTCAATTAGATGAGAATGGGTTAATAGTATCGGAGAACACATTAACATTTGAGACACCAGATAAGAATTTCATTACTATACCAAATCCTACTATACATCAACCGAGGGGTATTGTAGTTAAGGTAAGTGAAGGTTGTTTATTTAAGGTTGGAGATATTGTAGAGTTTCCTAATGAATATGTATATGTTAGTCATCAAGATATAGCTATGATGTATATGCGTAAATCGGAGGATAGTGATATTCCAGATTTATCATTATCATTTAAGTTAGCACATGGATATTGGTTAAATCCTGATGAGAGGTATAAAACTCAGACTAATTACATTCAGATAGGAGAATTTAACGTTACCAACTATTGGAGATTAGATGAGTTACAAGCAGCACAATAATATAATAACAGGGGATATATCAAAAAATACCATATTAAAAGGTTTAGAGGTAGGGTATAATATAGTAAAGGTTACGTTAGGTCACAATGGAAATAATGTGACTATAATGCCGTATCATCACAATCATTATGAGGGCAAGAATTACATACAGAATACGAAAGATGGGGTAACTGTTATAAATGCTTTATATAGTGATAATTCGGAGAAGGCATTAGCTTTTGATATGTTGAAGCAAGTATGTAATAAGACGTTAGAAGAAGTTGGTGATGGTACTACTACTACTGCTATTTTGGCATATAATTTATATAGATATGGGTTAGAAGTGATGAGAGCTAACAATATTAATGGACATTTGATAAAAAGGCAAGTTATGGCTTGTGTAGATAATGTATTATCACATATAGATAAATTGAGTAGAAGTATAGATAAGGAAAAAGATTTGTATGATATAGGATTAATCAGTTCAAACAATGACGAAGAGATTAGTAAGTTATTAGCGGCATTATTATGGAAATATAAAGAGAATGCCAATATTAATATTAAGTGGTCGATAGATGGCAAGACTATGGTAGAGCATTCGGAGGGATTAGTATTAAATAAGGGGTATTACAATGCTAAATTATTAGCTAATGAGTATGACAAGGAGAAGATTATGAATAACTGTTTAGTATTGATTACGGATGAGAACATACATAGTTCGGGCAGTATATTTCCATTTATACAATATGCGTCACAAAAGCAGTTACCGTTAGTATTAATAGGTAAATCATTTAATGGGGATTTATTAAATTTTGTTATGGCTAATAATAAGTCGGGAGCATCTGATATTATGTTAGTAAATTGTCCTGATTTTATGACTTATGAAAGATTATGTGATTTACAAGCATATATAGGTGGAACTGTTATAAGTAAATATAACAATACGAGTTTCAACAAGGTATTAAAAGATTTGAAGAATGTTGTCCACAATGTAGATAAATATTCACAATATTTAGGCAAGTGTGATATGGTTACTGTTACGATAGGTAAGACATTATTCCAATTAAGTGAAGAGAATAAAGAGATTAGACAGGGGTATATAAATGACAGGATAGATAGTATAAATAAGACTATTGGTATGGAATTGACACAAGATACTAACAATCAGAAGTATGTGGTACAGAAGTTAGAAGAAAGGAAAGCTAATTTAAATGAGGCTATTATTACTATATATATAGGAGGAAATAGTGATTTAGAGATTAAAGAAAGAGTTGATAGAGTAGATGATTGTGTTAACAGTTTAAAGTGTGCTTTAAAAGGGGGATATGTATTAGGAGGAGGAATGTGTTTAGGGTATATACATAAATTATTGAACAATACTATGTTAAATTATGGAGAAGAGATAGTTTTAAAATCTATTATTGAACCATGTACACAGATTATATTTAATTCTAATGGGGATAAGGAGTATACAGAGAATATAGTATTAGAATTATTAGGTCAAGATGATATGAATTTAGTGTATGATACTATTAATAATAAATTTATAGATGGGTATGAAAATGGGATAATAGATGCTACATTAGTAATAAAAGCAGCATTAAGTAATGCTTGTTCGATAGCTTCTACTTTATTATTAACACAAGGTATTATAGTAAATCAATTTGTAGGTAATGATTAATATATTAAAGATAGATTGGAGGAATAAATCATTCATTACTATTATTAGTGGTTGGAATAAATTATTATTAAGTAGATATATATATAGCCCATTAAAGAAATATTTAAAAGATACTGATAATGATTGGCACATACAGCAACAGAAGTTATTAGCTACGAGTATGTGTAGTCAATGTCCATTTAATAAAGATGGTTGGTGTGACCCTGAAACAAGTGGGTTAGATATAAATGGAGATGAGGTATTTGGGTGTGGTTGTAAATTAGAGGCAAAGAGAGAAGAAGGAGGAGAAGAGTGTCCGAGAGGGTTGTGGGAAAATTGGAAAGGGAAAGAAGATTGGAATAAATATATAGAGGACATTAATAATTACTACATAACGAACAAATATAATTTTATTAGCAGGTATGACGATTATAAGAAAGCACATGACAGAGAGTAATCCTGACCAAATAATACATGCACCTAAATCTAAGCCTACATTAAGTGGAGATACGTATAAAGATTTGGGTAATGTTAAGAAAGGGAGTACAGAGAATTTTGAATATACTTTAACAAATAACAATGATAGACCTATCATTCTTTACGATGTTAAAGTAGGTTGTAGTTGTAAGAAATTTTTAAATAGGGAAGAGGCATTAGATATTAAATCTGTTACAGGAGAGAATTGTAAGATATTAAAAAAGGGAGAAAGTGTTGTATTAAAATTTAGTATAGCTACGGCGGGCAAGCCTACTACTATAAATGACAATGTATCTTTCAGAACATCATGGGAAGAGGATTATATTAAGAATTTTAAGAAGGAGATAACTTACGAAGAGTATAAGAGATTGAATGATTTTACTAATCAGTTAAGATTTGTAGCACAGCAAGTATAATGTTAAAAGAAAGTATATTAAAAGATTTCAATATAGATTTAAACTTTTGGAAAATAAATCCACAATTGATAATAGTATTTAGTAACCTATATGATAAAGACAAGTCTAAGGATAAGGTTGAATCGAGTAAGATTATGTGGGCGATAGCTATGTTATATGACCCTTCTGATAAAAATCAATTTAGGAATGCTGATTTTGATGTAAAGAAAAAAGCGATAGTTGATAGTTATTTGAAGAAAAAAGATTTTGATTGGTTAGAATATTCAGAGGAGATAGATTTATATAAAGAATATTGTTTATCTGTATATGAAAGAGAGTTATTAGTTATTGAAGAATCTTTAAGGAGTAGAAGAATATTATTACAGACTACACCATATACTTTAAAGACGGCATCATTGTTAGATGATATGCACAAAAAGACAGGGGAGATACAAAGGCAGCACATAGAATTAAAAAAACTTATTAGGGATGGGATAGATAAAGGTAAGAATAGGGGAAATCATCAACAAAGTTTTTTAGATAAATTAAAGAATTAGGATATGCACGAGATAGTAGATATATTAAAAAAAGAAGATACATATAATCCTAAAAATTATATGTGTGAAGAATCTACTTACATTATACCTGATACTTATGAATATAACACTTATTGGACAGAAGAATTTAGGAGGTGTATACTTGGATATTGGAGGAATGGACGGTATATGCCTCCTCAATTATATTTCTATATAAATCATTATAGAATATTAGTTAGTGATAATTCAAATGGAAAGAAGAGTAAAGTACAGACATTTAGTAAACCTATATTAAGAGATGTAGAATGGATAGTATTTTACAATTACTTTGTATGTAGAGGGTTTAGTGGATTTAGGGAAGATGATATATATAATAAAGAGTTATTAAATGAAGAATATATATTAGATATAGACAACATCAATCCTGATTTGCTTAATTCAAAGGGTGAATTAAAAAAGTATATATCTGCAAGAGATTATTTATACATGAATCACAATAGTTCATATACTACACCTTTATTTGACAATGATTCATTAAATTTATGTATGATGACATCACGTGGTAAGGGTAAGTCTATGATGTGTGGAGGAATATTAGCACATGAGTTTACTTTTAATGGTGCAAAGACTGTTGAAGAATTGAGTAAGCCTAATACTATCCATGTTATTATAGCAGCACAAGAGATGTCAAATTCAGAAGATACTGTTAGTAAGTTTTTACAATGGTTTGATGACCCACCATATAGTTCTGAATTAGATGGATATTATGTACAATCACCTTTTAAGGTTAATACTTTTGGGAGTTTAAAATCGGGGAGTAATAAGATGCTTACACAAGGTATTGAGCAATCATATATAAATAATGATGGACAACAAGTTACGAGAGTAAAAGGGAGTAAGTCTACATTTAGTGCTAAGACTATTGGGAAAGATGCTATGGGTACTGCGGGTAAGAGAACATCTTTGGTTTTATTTGAAGAGATAGGTAAGAGTACAAATTTATTAGAATTTCATCATAGTAATAAGCACACACAATATATCACTTATAAATTTGGTACAACTATATATATAGGTACAGGAGGAGATATTGAGAAAGTTCAGAGTTCAAAGAAGATATTTGAAAATCCGAAAGAGTTTGATTGTTTAGAATTTGAAGATACGTGGGAAAAATCGGATAAAAAGATAGGGTTATTTTTACCTATATATTTAGGGGATTTTAAATATTTAGATAATAGGAATTTAACTGATTATGAGAAAGGGAGGAAAGTAGAGTTAGATAAATTGGCTAATTATACTAAAAGGGGAGATACTCAATATTCTATTGATTTAGAGAGAATGAATAATCCTGTATATCCGAGCGATATATTTTTAAATAAGAAGGGTAATGTATTTCCGCCAGAGATATCTAATCATTTGAAGAATATTATACTTAATGGTAAGAGTAAAGTAGGTACAAAAGGTTGGTTAGAGAGAGCTAACAATAAGAAAGGTGTAGAATTTGTTAATGATGTTAACAATAATTTATTTTATATAGATACATTTCCTATAAGTACGGAGATGAAAAATAACCCTTCATATTTAAAAGGTTGTGTTAGAATATTTGAGCATCCGATAGATGATGCTAATTCTGATTTATACCGTATAGGTTATGATACGGTACACTATAATAAAGATGAGAGTATGTACAATGTAGATAGTTTAGCATGTATGTATGTATATAAAGGAAGATTAAAGAATGTTAATGGTGTATCTGATACTATTGTAGCAGAATATATAGGCAGATTACCGAAAGTTAGTGATATAAATGAGATAGCTGAATTATTGAGTAAATATTACAATAATGCTAAGATAATGATGGAGACGAATATACAAGCTAATTTAGCTTATTTTAATGTTAGGAAATTAACTTATTTGTTAGCAGCACATCCTTTGGTTTTATCGGATAAGAAGTATAATAGTAGTACAGTACAACAATATGGATATATTAAAAATCCGAAGTTAGCGATAGATTTAGAGGAGTGGTTAAAGGAGTGGCTAACTTTGGAAAGAGGGTTAGATGAAGATGGCAATATGGTTTATAATTATCATACTATATATAGTACAGGATTATTACAAGAGTTAATTAGTTATGAAAGAGGAGCAGATAATTTTGATAGAATAAATGCTATGTTTGCTATTATGGTAAGTTATAAAGCAGAAGATTATGAGAGAAAGATAGTAGATGAAAAGAATATATTTATAGAGAGCATGTATAAATATTTACCTAACAAATTTAAGAAAAAGTTATTATGTTAACTATAAACGATTATAAGAAATTAGGTTTTAGAAATTGTTTTCACAAGACAGAGGAAAGTCTTACAAAAAAATACAAAAGATATTTTTGCAAAGATAGAGTAGATTATAGAATTATATTATATACAACTCTTAAAGAGCCGCTAACTACTGTAAATGTTAAGATAGTATTTAATAATAAAGACAGAGAGAAGTTAGAAGAAATCAATATTAAAAATGTCAGTATTGCAGAGTTACATAATACCTTACTAATGAAATATGGTATAAATTTAAAAAGTTTACCATTATATTATCCACTTACTAATGCAGCAAAATAATAAAATAAATCATAGACTTAGTTTTAAAGAAAAAACTAAATTAGATAGTTATGGAGACCCTATATATGGAAAATTAGTTCTAAATAGTTTAGACAATGATTATCATTATTTATCATCTGATTATTACTATAAGATGACTAAAAACTACAACAGTTATGCAAATAAAATA
>OEIV010001460.1_pt1 | contig 10682 bp, 10 predicted proteins | sample 1539231 | NCBI WGS metagenome assembly OEIV01 (sample SAMN03794762, study PRJEB22550) | activated sludge metagenome | feature: wastewater treatment plant; material: activated sludge; isolation source: Wastewater treatment plant of a petroleum refinery complex | place: Argentina: Buenos Aires ... | reverse complement strand
TGGTCTTGTGGACTTCTTTGTACAGTCACTGGAGGGTAGTCGAAAGATACTACCCAAAGAGAAAAGACGCTATGTAATCTACCTACGCAAATCAACGGATGATGAACGCAAGCAAGTGAGGTCAATCGACGACCAGCGAAAAGAGTGCCTTGATTTAGCCAAGAGGCTTGGTATCCACGTACGCCCTGAGGATATTTTCGAGGAGAGACAATCTGCAAAAATCTCTGGCAAACGTCTTATATTAAACGGTATTATGGAGGGCTTTGAGAGAGGTAAATATCACGGTTTAATCTCGTGGTCACCTGACCGACTATCACGCAATATGCTTGAGGATGGGCAGATTATTGAGCACGTAGACTATGAGAAGATACAGGACTTGCTGTTCTGTACTTACGCTTTTGATAACACGCCAAACGGCAAGATGATGCTTGGTATTTTGTTTGCTACGTCAAAGCAGTACAGCGACAAACTAGCCGTTGATGTGGCACGTGGTATCACGGGTGCTATCCACGAGGGTAAGTATGTCGGTCTGGTGAAAAAGGGCTACTATGCCGACACTGACAACGGGCGGTTTATGCCAGACGGTGTACATTGGCAGTTATTACGTCAAGCCGTTGTTATGAGGCTCAAAGACCGCAAGACCAACCAAGAGATAGCCGACTTTCTAAACGCCTCAAACTTTAGCTTCCGCAAGAACCAAGATGACCCGTACAAAAAAGCAAAGATGGACAAGAAGACTGTTGCGACGATGTTCGCCGACCCTTTTTACACAGGTGCTTACAAGTATGGCGACAATATAGTCAACCTAAACGACACATACAACTTCCTGCCACTGATGACACCAGATGAGTTTATAGCGTTGAGCAAGAATATGTCGGACAGCTTTAATAAAGAGTTTGTGGGGCGAAGTAACGTAGCTAAACGGCTAGATTTCGGTTTGCTTCGTGAGAAAGTCATCTGTGACTATTGCGGTAAGATTATGGGCTTTCAGTGCCCACCAATTCTAAGAGGAAAGAACGCTGGTAGCCGTCAAATATCGTACTATTGCCGTAACAAAAAAGGCTGTATTCGCCATAACGACGAAGAGGCGATACGGGTATACGGTAAGAAACTTCCAAAAAGTATCAACGCTCGGTTTGTTACGGCTCATATCGAGTGGACTATGCGTCATATGACCGCCAATGTCCTAGAAGCTCACAAGCAGTATATTGACCGCATCGAGAAGCAAGTAGCCATCGACAAGGATATAGCAAAGCGTAAACTTGCAGAGGCAAAAACAGAGCTGAAACGTCAAAAGGATATGTACTCCAAGTATCAAACCTTTCAGGTTGAGGACCCAGAAACATACAAGAAGCATCACGCTGGCAAGCTAGAGTTTTACCAAGCACAGATTAACGCCATCAACGCTACGATAACTGCATCACAGAAATAACTCAACGATTTGCGGAAAGCATTGCCGACCCGTGAAGAGTTTGTCGAACTCGTCCACTCGTATCTGAGAACCATACTTGAAGCGTCAGATTTGATTGAAGAAGACGCAGCGTATCGTGAAGTAGGGTCGAACCTACGTGCTCGTGATAATTCTATCTCTGCTATGAAGCTAAATCCACCATACGATTTGATGGTGGATTTTAGCGAAAATACTATGTGGTCGGGGTGACCGGACTTGAACCAGCGACCTCACGTCCCCCAGACGTGCGCGCTACCAGACTGCGCCACACCCCGAAAGCATAAAAGCCCCTTCAGACTTGACGCTTGATATATCCCCGCGTAAATGCAAGGTGGGACTCTGGGTTCTGTAACCACAGTTATAGAACGTGCTGAATCCCTATCAAATGACGTTAGGAAATCATATACGCCAAGTTGAGGGGGCTAATTCTTATTATACTCCCAACCAGCAACAGTTTCCAGTCATCAAACGCCAAAAACTCCATAAAAGACTTGTAGGATCAAATTAATCGCCCCACCCATATAAGCTCCTATGAACGGGCTAGCTAACATAATAATCACAAAAATTAAAATTAATCCATATTGCTCAATCGTCTCCATTAGGCGTCGTGCAAATTCAGGAGCAAGTGCATACAAAATCCTTGAGCCATCAAGTGGAGGTACAGGAAGCATGTTAAAAACAAAAAAACCAAGGTTAACCCATACTCCTGTGATGATAATTTCCTTAGCCAACCCCGTCGATGGCATGCCTATCAGAACAAAAAGTCCAAATAGCAAAAAAGCTATCAAAAAATTAGTAAGTGGACCAGCAAATGCTACTAGTGCTGCCCCCCATTCATCATATCTTACTCGTGCGGGATTGAACGGCACAGGCTTAGCACCACCAAATACTGGAGCACCGCTTAGGGCTAGAACTAGGGGTAATATAATTGTCAGGAAAGGATCGATATGTTTAACCGGGTTGAGTGTTAAGCGACCTTCAGCTCTGGCTGTATCATCACCCAGCCAATATGCCATATATCCATGCATCGCTTCATGCCCAGTCATTGAAACCAAAATAACACCTAATACTATTATGATATACCCTATATCCATTGGTACTATTATACAAAAAACACCTTTAAACCGCTAGTCTTAAGGTGTTTTATTGGTTACAACTACTTTGTAGTTTGTGCCGAAGCAGGCGAGGTGAGTAGCCCTTTCTTCTTGAGCGTACGAATAGCCTGCGTACTGATGGTCATCGTTATCTTTTGACCATCAACTACAAAAGTCTTCTTTTGCAGGTTTGGTTTAAACACGCGCTTGGTGCGTCGCAAAGAAAAGCTCACATTGTGGCCGAATTGCTTGCCTTTACCGGTTAATTCGCATCGTGATGCCATAATATTTTTCTTCCACTTACTATTTTAGCTAATTCAATACCATCATACCGGTAATTATAATAAGTGTCAAGGGGGGGTGCTAGCTACGCGTAATCTCAACCACAGTGGACGCTAACGGTACAGAAGAGACTGCCTTAATTTTATATTTATTAGTTATCTCGTGATCACCACCAAATTCTTTTAGGAACACACCAAGCTCTTCTTGTTGTACCTCGTACTTTATAGATGAGTCAGCATAATGCACAGGGATGACCACCTTGCAGTCAATTGCACGCAAAATATTAGCTGCGTTTGTTGCGTCTAGTGTATAACCCCCACCCCCCACTGGGATGATAGCCATGTCTACAGAACCAAGCTCTTCGAACTGATCATCATTTATATCGTGACTAATATTCCCAAAGACTGCAATTCTAACATCACCAATTTCTAGACGATATATTGTTGATTTTTTTGCATCACTATCAGTATCTGTGCATGCCTGTGCCGCTATGCCACGAATAGAGAATTCTCCAATTTCGTATTCACCTGGGCTATCTATTACCAGTCGTGCACCTGACGACCGAATCACAAATCGTTCATCCGTTGCTAATTCAACAGCATTTGCAACCACTACGTCCTTTAGTCCAATATGGCTTAGCATTGGATCAATCACCAATTTCGATTTCTTTGTTGTAATTATAATTGCATTTCCCCCCTTATACTCTATATCGAACATGTACATCTCCTTCTGTCACCCTACTCACTTTAGTATACCTTCTTCATCACGCAACACTACATGCCTACTTGCCACTACCTCGGTAATAAACCTATCCCTAATACTTAGCCGATAGTAGAATTCATCGTAAGGCATGACTGTATAATTTAACTCCCGCCCTTCTTTTTTCTCTAACGCTTTGATAAAAGCTTTTCGTTTTACCGGCGACGGACTTCCGACTAGCAATATATCTAAATTCCCCGAAGACCCTTGAACGAAAATACCCGAAAGTACTGCAAGCTTTATATTGCCGAGCTCATCTAGTCTCGCCTGCCAATCAAGGGTCGATGGCTTGTGCAGCGCTAATGGTTCACTTGCCTGTATACTGTCCCCAAAAATTGCTCTTAGTGGCACATAATGCTCATATCGCTGGTTCACCTCATAATACAACTTATTGTCAGCCTCAGAACTTTTGATAATCCCTACGCTTAGCATATTTGACAGTTCACGACGTACTGAATTAATTTGTTCATCTATTAATCGAGTGATCTCACGCACATAGTACGATTTACCTGGATTGTTTAAAAACAGGTGTAGTAGTTTTATGCGTGTCTTTGAGCCAAATAATTGGTCAATCATTTTTGTTCCCCGAATAAATTTCTTAATCCTATCATAGCATAGTAAGTACACTTTGTAGATATTCGCGTGCCTCTTTTAGGCTATACCACTGGATATACTGGTTACGCTTTAACCACGTTAACTGTCGTTTTGCCAACCGCCAATCAATTGTTGTGAATTTCTCTTTTGCTTGGGTCTCGGTTAGCTTTCCTTGGAGTAACTGGTGCATGATTGGATAAATATTTCCCGTCATAGCTTCGTTTTTCCAACCATACTTTTCGCCCAATCGTTTCGCCTCATTTACAACTTCATTAGCAAAAAATTGTTCAGCTCGTTCCTCTATTCGATTACGTAAAATATCCTTTCTAGTTGTAATTCCTACAATTATTGTATTCTCTATCGGAGTATCTTTCCTCTTTGCGCTTATGCCTTTACGTTCAATAGCGCTAATGATGTATCGTTTATTTTTACTGTTCTCAGGCAAAATAACGTTGTTCTCTGAACAATATTTGTGTAGTTCCGTTAGATTCATTTTCTCTAGTTTTTTTCGTAATGTTGTATTTATATCACCATTAAACTGAAAATCAAAAACTACCCCTTCGATGTACAAACCAGTACCACCGACCAAAAACGGAATTCGGTTGCGATCGCGTATTTGAACAATTTTTCGATTTGCGTATACTTTAAAATCTGCCGCGGTAAAACGTTCCCCTGGATCCACCAAGTCAAGCCCCCAATGTGCAACTTCGGCCCGTTCTATGATGTCAGGCTTCGCAGTCCCGATATCCATACCCCTATAGATAGTTCGCGAATCAGCACATATTATCTCTCCGCTATACTTTTTTGCCAATTCAATAGCAAGATTAGGCTTGCCGCTTGCGGTTGGCCCAACAATAACAACCAAAGGCAGCTCTTTTATTCGTTCGGTAGCCATCGTCGCTCCACAAAATCCGTAATGCGATAGTTTTTAATATCAAATCCTTCTTGCTCGAGAACTTGCCTATGGCCTTCTTTGCCGCCATAGTACCCATTAGCACAATCACCCAGTCGGTTCACTACTCGATGCCATGGCAACTCTACCGGGCCAAAGTGTGCTAAACCGCCAACTTGCCGTGCTGCATTAGGGTGCCCAGCTAGTATGGCAATATCACCATATGTCATAACACGCCCTTCTGGTATAGAGGCTACGATATCATAGACAGCTTTTTTAAATTCCATCTATATTTTTTAAATACTCACTAATGTTTTTGAGTGCAACTTTTTCCTCACCCCGCTGCGTACGCAGACTAACTTCTCTCGCTTCTTTATCCTTTGGTCCAACAATTAGCTGAACGGGCACTTTCATACTGGTTGCTTCACGAATCTTCTTGCCGAGTGATTCGTTTCGAGTATCTGTTGTAAATCTTACCTCGTTGTATCTGACCGGCTTCATTAAAACTACCTCTGATAATATTGATGTAATTTCCTCAACGTAGTCTAAAACTGTGTCGTTGATAGTTAAAATCCGCACCTGCTCGGGTGCCGTCCAGAAATCAAACCAGCCAGCTGTATGTTCAATATATACACTCAGAAACCGTTCGACTGAGCCCAGTAAAGCGCAATGAATCATTACCGGAGCCTGCTTATCACCGCTATCGGTAGTGTAGGCTAGTCCAAATCGACTTGGTTGAACAAAATCAAGCTGAACTGTTGCCACCTGATGCTCCCGGCCGATTGCGTCAGTCGCCATGAAATCGATCTTTGGACCATAAAACGCCGCCTCACCTTCTTGTTCAGAATATTCTAGACTATTTTTTACAACAGCATCTTTTAACTGTCGCTGTGCTGACTGCCAAAGTTCAGCATTACCCAAATAATCATCCGAATCATCCCGGTAGCTAAGACGTACCCGTAGTTTCATGCCAAGCTGGTCATACAGAGATCCTGCAGCTGACAGCAACCCATCAACTTCCGTAGCGATCTGATCTGGACGTGCAAACACATGGCTGTCATCTTGCGTTAATGAACGTACACGGTTTAAGCCACCCAATTCACCAGTCTTTTCGTCTCGGTAATCGGTAGTCGTTTCGAAAAACCGCACCGGCATATCACGATAGCTGCGCGGCTTACTAGAAAATATCTGTGTGTGATGAGGGCAGTTCATTGGCTTGAGCGCCATTTCATCACTCGTCTCTTGGCTTTTAACTAAAAATAACTCATCGCCAAATTTTGACCAATGACCAGAGACCTCGTAAAGATCTTTTTTTGTAATGTGAGGTGTCCACACTTGCTCAAACCCTAACTCACGTCGCAACTGATTGGACAACTGGGCCATCTTTTCACGCAAAACTGTACCGCGCGGCGTAAACATCGGTAGACCGGCACCAACTAGTGGTGACGTGGTGTACAAATCAAGTTCCTGCCCCAGCTTACGATGGTCGCGCTTTTTTGCCTCCTCAAGCATGGCCAGGTAAGCATCCAGCTCTTTTTTAGTAGCAAACGCCACACCATAAAGTCGCTGCATTTGAGCATTCTTCTCATCACCTCGCCAGTAGGCACCTGCCACACGCATTAGTTTAAAAGCACCGACTTTACCAGTAGATTCAACATGCGGACCACGACAGAGGTCAGTAAAGTCACCGTCAGTATAAAACGATACATCTACTATGCTCTGCACCGACTGATGATCCGACCCGCCAACACCAGCTGGCAGCTCCATGCCCATCATAGTAGCATCAAGCTCGCTTGCCAGCGTAGTTCCCTCTCGCTTCAAGTCATTCAGAAGCTCCGCCTTATACGGCTGACCTGTACACTTTGCCCACTCCAGGGCTTCGTCAATAGGCTTCTCGCTATACTCGAATGGGTAATCTTTGTTAATAATCGATCGCATCTCTTTTTCGATCTTCTTGAAGTCTGATTCTGAAATCTGCTCGTCGCCCAAGTCAATATCGTAATAAAATCCATTATCTATAACTGGGCCAACCCCAAACTTTGCCTGTGGCCAGATATGCTGCACTGCTTGTGCTGTAATATGTGCCAAGCTGTGTCGCATGGCGTATAGTTGCTTGTCGTTCATTGTAAACCTCCTTTGAAATAAAAAACGCACGCACACTAATGACTTTGTGTATGCGTGCCTCGGTCCTGAAAGTCAGGAGGTTCCACCTCGGCTATTTCTATTGCTCCGACTAGTTTACGTGCTGTCGCAGCCGCTTCCACGTGCTCGGCGGGTGGTTAAGCCGCGTCATCGCTTGATATTTATAGTACAAATTATCGACCGAAATTGCAAACGTTGTCTCTGTTTGCTATCATAATATAGTCTTGATTGCTAATATACGAGCTACAAGCGAATTTTAGGCGGTAGAGCAATACTTTTTAATAACCTGCCCCTAAAGATAGTGAAGGGTGTGTTCTTCACAATACGGGCGATTAGCTCATTTGGCTAGAGCGCGTCATTGACGTTGACGAGGTGGCAGGTTCGAATCCTGCATCGCCCACCATAATCGGATTTTCCAGCAAAGCTGGAACAGGCGGCGGGGCTTCAGCACTTCGTGCTAAAATGGGTTCGAGCGGTTTCGTAAAATCGTACCATTTCATAGTAAAAATCTAAATCTTCGCTCTTTCGGGCGATTTTTTGTTGGGCATTTACTCTGAAATAGTGAGATTTTACGCCCTACTGCAAAACGGTTTTGCTTTTTATGGTGTAGCGATAAGCAGCCACTACCCGTCTCACTGCTTGAAATAGTATTCCCATGCAGGCAATTCAAGGCCAAAAAACTGTTCTGGCGAACTCTATACCAGTCGTTCTACTTCTGCTACAGCAACCCACTTTGCATCCTTATTTTCGCTTAACTGCGTTTTAGGCTCACCATCCTCAACTTCTGCGATAAATACAAAACCAATCCATGGCTTACCATCTTTGAGCTGCTGCGTGCAGCAGAATGGCCTAAAGGCTATTATCTCATCACTTCTTTTCGGACTGTAGATCTTGGTTTTATCATCGCCCTTGATTGCTTTAAGTATTAATCCGACCTCTTCTTTGATCTCACGAGCAACCGTGTCATAAATATTCTCGTACGGTTTATCGAGTGCACCCGCTGGAAACTCTAGCGTTCCTTTGTAGAGGGGGTCACCGTAAGCATGCCAGCGAGTAGAGAGCAAGACTTCCTTCTCTCCGTTATTATCACGTTCAATAATTGCGCCAACATAGGGGATTGCCAATTCGTAAGGTTTTTGCTCTTTCGGTTTTATGCCTACAAAACGCACAAGATTACGCACACCTTTAGCAGCATCTTTGTAGGTTTCGCCGAGTTCATCCAGTAAATTGACATCAAACCATTGCGTGTATTTCCGCGTGGTGGCTTCGCTAAAATAGCGTTTTACAGTTTTGTCTATCTGGAAATAGTCAGGTTCAATTTCTTTACCTTGTTTGTATTCAGGGTCATTGACGGAATTTACCAAAAACGCCAGTACGCCGCCAGGCTTCAATACCCGTTGTATCTCACCAATTAGTCGCGTGGTTGTTTCATGATCAAAATAATGTAGCGACAAATGAGCGTAGACTACATCAAAACTTGCGTCATCAAACGGCAATTCCTCACGCAAATCAACTTTTTGCACTTCAACACTCACACCTCTGTCGGCCACTTTTTGCCTTGCTAGTTTAATCGCACTGTCTTCAAGATCGGTAGAGACAACCGAAAAGCCTTGTTCTGCAAAATAACAGCTGTCCTGCGCTTGTCCTGCACCGAGTTCAAGCACTTTTCCGCCTTTGCGGAAATACGGCAAGGCTTGTTCTGCAAAAATCGCTGGTTTATCTATCCAGTCTTGCTGTTTGTAGTTTTGGTGTATATCTTGCCAAACGTTATTCATAGTTTTTGCTCATCCAATAGCGAAATTATCTGATAACCATACCTGTCTATTTCTTCTTTTGTCCAAAAGTCTAAGTCTTTTGTTTTTCCTATAAAACCCACTTTTCTACGTATCGTACGCCCAGTTGGCTGCTTAGTTTGTGAGTCAATCTCGACCAAAACTAATATATCCCCCTGACTGCACTCCCAGTCTGCAAGGCGTAATTCATAAGATTTTTCGCCAGACTCAATTTTTTCAAAATATTCAGGCAATATTTTCTTTTCAATCTCTTTACTCATACTTCATATTATAGCAGGCTGTCGCCAGCCGCCGATCTGCGCTGCAATAGCTATGCGTCAGTCAGTTTTATCTTTCCCACAATCCATAGATATTTTTCCACATTAAAATTTAGTTATATTACCCTGTTGTATGCGTCTGGTGATATATATTAAAGTATATCGTTCTATTGACAAAATATATTGCTTATGCTAGTATGAGTAGTATGTCAAACGTAACACAAAAAGAACGACACAATAAACCCTCTAAGCTAGAAAACTTTACGCTCGGGTTTGAGGCCGATCGCACGATTAAGCAAGAGCGTGATAGCCTGCGCGAACGTACAGTCGATAGCTAGTAACCTGCATCCAACAACACAGGGCTGTAGCACCAGAATAAACAAACACTGTTAACGCTCTTGGCATACAAAAAAATAAATGCCTCCTTACATTTATGCAAGGAGGCGTTTTTTTGCCCGTACTATCAATGGTCCTGTTTTTTACGTAACTGCTTAGCTCGTGCGGCAGTGGCAACCGTCGCCTTCTCGGTTACATCAAATACTGTTAAGTATTTGCCTAAAAATAAGCGCGTTTGAGCGTTGAATGCTGATGTCGCACTATAAACAAGCGCGGTTACTGGCATTAGTAGCCACTGCAACAACATACCTACAGTTCGGCGACGTTTATACCTCTCGGGACGAGACGGCAATAGCTTAAAAGCCAGGAATACCGTAATTATAATACCAATCGTTGCGACTCGCTGTAGAACGCCTAGAACTTCGGGTAGTTGGTGCGCTGCTACGCTCCGTGCTGCCTCGCTATTAACAAGTAGTGGAACCCATCCACCAAAGGTGGCTAGAAATGGAATACAGGCCAGCGTCACGTGTCCATCTACCAAGCGGAAGAATCGAACAAGACCAGAGCCAAATGGCACCGTGCGCTTTTTGGTGAAAATTCGCGTAGCTACATATGGTACATCTGAAGCCCCATATGCCCAGCGTCGCAACTGAACAAATTGTGCCGATAAAGTTTTTCGATAGGTATCAGACATCACTGCATCCTGATAAATTGGGACTAGGATAGGCACTACATCGTATTTACCGTCAAAGTGAAAATAGCTACGCCAATACTGATGGCCGTCTTCTACAATCGTTCGTTTGCTCCAAAAATCCATTTCAGCCAATGCATCCATTGGCTGTGAATGCGATGCAAAATTACGTAAAGTATGAGGCCGCATCGCACTGATAATATTCCAAAAAGAATTGCCCGTAGCAACAACCCGCATTGGTGCCGGTACGTCCCATATGTTGTTCAGGAAGAGTGACACAGGTTGGTATGATAAGTGTTTACGATTTTCGTGCACGATATATTCATAGGTTACATAATCAAAATATGTTCGGGGGGTCGGTTGGCGCTGGCCTGTGGCGGCACTAAGACATT
>OEIV010001459.1_pt1 | contig 10704 bp, 9 predicted proteins | sample 1539231 | NCBI WGS metagenome assembly OEIV01 (sample SAMN03794762, study PRJEB22550) | activated sludge metagenome | feature: wastewater treatment plant; material: activated sludge; isolation source: Wastewater treatment plant of a petroleum refinery complex | place: Argentina: Buenos Aires ... | reverse complement strand
CTGCCCGGCTCGTAAACATACGATATGGCTCGATATGAGTCTTTGTGACTAGATCTTCTATCAGTACACCTATGTAGGCTTGTGTACGATCCAGTATAAAAGCTGATTTTCCAGATACCTTTCTTGCGGCATTGATTCCTGCTATAAGTCCTTGAGCAGCAGCTTCTTCATATCCCGTGGTGCCATTGAGCTGTCCAGCCAAGAAAAGTCCACTCACATTCTTGGTCTCTAGGCTGGTAGAAAGCTGATGAGGCAAGAAGTAGTCATATCGCACTGCATATCCGTATTCTAAAAATTTAGCGTTTTCTAAGCCTTCTATGGTATGGAATATCTTCTCTTGCCACTCGGGTGAAAAAGCCGTACTACAGCCCTGTAGATACATGCGCTCTCCATCTGAGGTACCTTGTCGTCCGACAGGCTCTATAAATATCGGGTGGCGATGCTGATTGGGAAAGTTACTAACTTTGAGGTCTAAGCTTGGACAACTACGTGGACCAGTCTCAGTAATTAGCCCCGAAGTATTGCCTGATAGATGGTAGTTATCTAGTATCATTTGGTGTGTTTTGTCGTTGGTATAGGTCAACCAACACAGTTCTTGATCTTTTAGTGGTAGTATCTCTCGATCTGGATGAGAGAAACTAATTTTACCAGGCGTACCAGGTGCTTCTTGGAGCTTGGTATAGTCAATACTATCTCTTTGTATCCGTGGTGGCGTACCGGTCTTGAGGCGACCACGTTTGAGCCCCAAAGCCGTTAGAGACTCAGACAAACCATGGCTAGCCGGAGCATCCATACGACCACCTTTTTTTATGACTTTTGGCCCAAGTACTATCTCGCCGTTAAGAAATGTACCTGAACAAACAATTACTGTTTTTGTGGATATGTTGCCATTATTCTTGGTTTTAGCAGCAGTTATCTTAGAGTTTTTAGCCTCTACGCCCACCACCTCGTCTTCGAGCATCTCTAGTCCCTTGGTACTTTTAAGCTTTTTTAGCATGTTTTGGTTGTACTCAGTACGATCTAGCTGAGCACGATAGGCTCGAACAGCTGGGCCCTTGCCGGTATTAAGCTCTTTGAGCTGTATAGCAGACTTATCTACTATCTTGCCCATTACTCCGCCTAGTGCGTCTATCTCGCGTACTAGATGACCTTTACCCGGACCACCGACCGACGGATTGCACGGCAAAGAAGCGACTTTAGTCAGATCGCCTGTAATTAGTAATGTTTTGGCACCAATTTTGGCACTAGCTATTGCTGACTCGCAGCCAGCGTGTCCAGCGCCTACCACCACTACATCATAGTTATTTTGCTTATTCATTTGAGCTACATTGTAGCAATTTTTACCTGAAAACTCAATGATGCACTGATTTGCTTCATACATGTCGCACAATATATAATGCAGTTATGTTTAGTGAATACATGAGCGATTTCTTGGAATATTTGGAAGTTGAAAAAGGTCGAAGCCTCAAGACTATTGAGAACTATAGCCTATACCTCAATAGATTTATAGAATTTACTGATGATATCAAAGTCTCCAAGATAACTTCTCAGACTATTTCCAAGTGGCGTCAGTGGCTCAATCGCCATACCAGTGAAGATGGCCGTACTATGGGCAAAGCCACGCAGAACTACCATCTGATAGCCATGCGCAGCTTTTTGAAGTACCTTGCCCGTCGCGATATTGATAGCCTTGCTCCGGAAAAAATAGAACTAGCTACCAGCACCCGTCCACAAGTGAGCTTTCTCAATATCGAGGAAATCACAATGCTATTTGAAGCAATCGACACTAGTGATGTAATGGGCCTCAGAGACCTAGCTATCGTAGAGCTACTCTTCTCTACTGGACTTAGGGTATCTGAGCTAGCAGCACTCAACAAGGATGATCTCAATTTCAAGACTGGTGAATTCTCTATACGTGGCAAGGGTCAAAAAGACCGGCCGGTATACCTAAGTGAATCAGCAGCTGAGGTACTTATTAGATACCTAGAAGCCCGACAAGATGACTATGCCCCGCTATTTATACATTATCGAGGTACCAAGTCAGATTTCAACAAAGGTGAATATACACGACTGACAGTGCGCTCAATACAGCGCTTAGTTGAGCGCTATGCCAAAAAAGCCGGTATTGCCAAGCATGTAACACCTCATACACTCCGGCATAGTTTTGCTACAGATCTACTTACCAATGGTGCCGATTTACGCAGTGTACAGAGTCTGCTGGGACATACCAATATAGTTACTACCCAGGTCTATACTCACGTAACTGACCCACAACTACGCAAGGCTCATCAAAAATTTCATTCTGGAAATGTAGGAGACTAATTACATTCGTTATTACTTAGTTGGGCAAAATCTTGACCCACTGTCATTCTCTTGCAAATCTTTTCATAAGAATATAGCACATCTGATATAGCGTTGGTATTCTGTATGCTACCTAGTTGCACTTGGCCCCTAGCTCTACGATAATAATCACCCACTCTTGCAGTCACATCGATCAGTGCAGTATTTGATTGTACCGATTGGGGTACGCCATTTTTATTGAACTCTGCTTGGTAACTTGTATATTTATATCTAGGTCTTACCAGTATTGCCACGTTGGAATTGGCGTTGGTACCAAGATAAGCTGATAAATCTAGCTTGAAGCTGCATTGATAACCATCCACCCCTACTGCACTGGTACATGTATTATCGGTTACGGCATTATTGAATTCACTTGGCTTGCCTGTATTGACTTCTTGAACTGTTGCTTTTGGCATAATCAGTACTGTTTTGGGCGTAATACCATTTATTGCATTTAGAGATGAATCTTGCCAGCTAAAAAACATTAGTTCTAAAATAGCTGGCGGACTACATTGTGTTCTATATGTCCCATATGCTAAGTCCAGATCTATATAATCTGAGAGTGGTCCAGATGTTCCCTTCTCACATGTCTCTAACTTACCCCACTTAAATGTCATATTATAATCTCCTTTGACACCATAGACTATTGAGGTTCTATCCCGATCTACCTCTCTTTCTATCACCGTTCCTCCGGCAGACACTGTCTTGCATGTAATCTCAGTATAATTCTCAGCATCTTCAGAGAGTTTTATGGTATTATCACGCTCATTGCAGATATCATCTGTTAGAGTTGGGTTCTCGATGATTTCTTGAGCTGTTTCTTTGACGTACGATTCTGCTGCTGCTAAGGCACGATTGGATAAGTCAGTACTTAGTGCTTGCCGGGATTCTCTTATCGATAATGCCGTAAGACCGCTAATAATGACTATAAACACTAAAGACATAGCTACTACTATGAGTAACGATGTGGCACCCTTGGGATGATATCTTGTATTTCTTTTGTGGCTCTGAAGCATATTAACCATATTTTATACTGTATGTGGCTTATTCGCAATCTTGTTGTGCTTATCATTCAGTTGCAACAGAGGTATATGTGACTTTGTCACAAAAATTATCTCCCTCCCTACAATTATTGTCCGGCTCTGGCTCACCATTTATAACATCTATAGAATATTCCACGCTTTCCTTGAGATATTGTCGTGTCGAAATGTCATTGTAGATACCGTTGTTAAGAGCACCATATACAACTACAAACTCTAGCCTTGTGACTTTAGTATTGGTTGTGCTAGAAATTTCTTTATTACTAGCGAAAGGATCTGTACAGTCAGTATCTTCATCTGGATACGTTTTTACATTAATTTTATTGGTAGGATTTCCGTCGATGGAGCCCAAGTAAATCTTTACATTACCCTGTTTTGAACCATCAACTTTCTCTGTATCTCCTATCAGACATAGGTCAGAATATGTACCCGTTGAAGTATCATAAGTACTAGCTCCAGTATTTACTGTGCGTGATGCTATCAGCCTGCCTATGTCATCCATTATCTGGCGAGAATTTTGCTGGTTCACCCGCGTAGTACCAGCCCAAGTATAAAACCGAAATACACCTATAAATGTCGTGATAGCCATGGTAAACATCACACCCAATAGAACAGTGGCAAACAACAATTCTATAAGTGTAAAACCTTTGGATATGTTATTTTCATTACTAGTTTTGGAGTATCTCTTATTCATATCAAAATTTCTTCGCTAAATTTACCAAATTGATTACACTTGATTCTTTGCCATATGGGTCTATCCACTTTATCTCAACTGTAGCGCGCAATATATCACAATCCTTGGGTAGTGTATTGCCCGAAGGACTGATGCACTTAAATCTTGTCTGTACGACCTTCTCGGACGGTGATGGTTGCAGGGTAGTGTCTGGACAACTTGGATTTGTATTGTCATTTTTAATAAGTATCCATTGTTGCACTTGGGGCAAGGGTGGTGTCTGGCTACCTACTTTTGCCATGCAATAAAATGACGTCGGAGTGCCATCAATAACAGCGGCACCATTATTATTCCCTATTCCAATAAAATTCGGAAATCCTACTCCATCGTCCCACGGCAAGCTATCTCTGTAGGCCTTTAGGGATTGGGATTGGTACTGAGCCAGAAACACGGCTTGAGTGCGTTGTTGGGCAGCTAGTGCAGTCTTGCGAGCTTGTATAGCACCGGTAAAAGCAAAACCAATAATTGTAGCCAGTATAGCAAATGCAAATATTACCTCTATCAGAGTATCGCCGTTATTGTAAGTATTTTTTATAGTTCTCATTTGAAAGAATTGCCTCTTTTTACAGAAGTGGTGTTTCTACCTGTCAGATCGATTGATAAGAAATATCTAGGATTTGCGACTTGCCAAGTACTAGAAGTTTTAAGTTCATTATCTGATTTATCGGCTACTTGGGCCAATACAAGATTTAATTTACCTTGTCTTTCTAGCCCCTGTGATGATGTATAATTACTAAGATCAGCAGCCAAGTTGAGAGTAGCCAGATTGCCATTAAACACATACATAGCACCACTACCATTGCGCACCACAATACCTACCGGATCACCACTGACAGTGCTAGATATAGGAGAAGTGCTGAGATTGTTATATCCAACTGATTGTGGCTTTGCATAACAAGAGAGATCAGTACCGCAGCTAGTTCCAGTATTTATAAGGTTGAAAGCCATGTTGTAAGGCACATCTACTTTGTATGCACCATAAGCATATATATTATTGTTACCTATTTCCCTTGCTAGTTTGATTACATACAGACAAGACTTCTCACTACGATTGGCTGGATCTAGGTCTCTAGGATCACTAGGAATAACATAACATTTGTTTCCAAAACCAATAGCTTGTCCGAATAACTCACTATTAGGTTTGCTGGCTATTATTTCTCTTTCTACGTCGGTTGTAGGTCCTTGTCCCTTCTGAGCTTCATTTCGGATAGTCTGTATTACTGAGGCAATTTGCTTTAGAGCATCATCGGTTTCTAGGCCTTTTCTGAGATTATATATACCCGCCACCATGCCTATTAACACCAGTGATAAAGCCATAACTATAGTCACTTCTATCAGTGAGAATCCTAAAGCATTTGTCTTGTTTTTCATTGATTGTATTATATCACTTATGGTTGTACGAGTTATAGACTAGATCATAGAAAGATACCAGCTACTTATCTGATTGCCGAAAAATAATCCAAAATATAAGCCAAATATCAAAAATGGAGCCAGTGGTACAGCGTCAGTACGTTTCTTGAGCTTGATAGCTATCAGAGTCACACCCACTAGTGCACCAATCACATATGCTACAAACACACCGACCAAGAGCTGCGACACAGACAGCAGCAGCCCCATTAGTACTGCCAAGCGTATATCCCCTCCCCCCAACAACTTACCTTTGGAGACAACCCAAATAACCAGATATAGTCCAGCAAATACGATTGTAGCTATCAGCTGAGCATATATCGATGCTATACCAAACTGCCATACTTGTACTGCTAATAACACTGTAGCTATAGCTATCACAGGAAGAGTAAACTTGTCAGGCAGTATCATCCAGCGCAGATCATACACAAATGCTGCCACCAACAGTACTGTAACTATGCACCAAGCTATGACCTGGAACCACATATACATATTATTTGGAGCGAAGTATAGGTATATAGCGACAAACAAAAGGCTGGTAATGATCTCAACCAACGGATATTGAATAGAAATAGTCTTGTTGCAATAGCGACACTTACCTCTAAGTAACAGGTAACTAACTACAGGTATATTATCAAGCGCAGATAGCTGATGCTTACAATCTGGGCACATCGAACGACCCTTGACTACACTCTTCTCTTCTTTGGTACGCCAAACCCATGCATTTACAAAGCTGCCCATAGCAAGACCTATTACAAAAAATAACAATGTAACAATATTCATAAGCATATTATCTAGGAAAATTTGAGTGTTGGCAAATCAAAAAAGGCTCTATACTTAGAGCCTTTTTTTAGGTTAATTATTGTTTATCTGAAATACAGTATGCCCCGCCAGCTTCTTGATAAATTGAAACTGCAAAAGAATTAGATGGTGAACTAGATACAACTGCTCCATCTTGACATTTTCCGATTGACATAAATAGATAGGCTGTTTCCTCATTGGAAGCCTTCCCTAGTGCATACTGAGAATTAGTTGCGGTTAAACCAGTATTTGGGGCTTGATATTCTGTAAATAGAGTTTGGGCTTCTGCTTGATTTTGTGGGAATTTACCACTATTATTTGCTGCGAACTGTTGTGCTGCTGCAAGTATTTGATTGGCTTGGTTCTTTCTGGCTGTGTCTCTTTGAGCCCTATTAGCACCTTGTACCGCCAAGAATACAATCACCATTATAAGCGAAGCTATAGCAAGCACTATTACTACCTCTATCAGTGTAAATCCTTTGTTTGATAATTTTTTCATTTTGTATATTTCTACCTTTCTTAGGATGGTATAAACTACCGGGGGTTAATTTAGTTGTTAATACTTATTTTGTAGCATAAGCACTTTATTGTCAATAATTATCTAGGCTGACTAGTACTGGATGGTGTAGTGCTAGGAGGTGTAATACCCTCGCCTACAAGACTATATATCGGATATAGTATTGCAAGTATTATGAAAAACACCATCCCGCCCAAAATCACTATCAATATCGGTTCTATCACTGTACTAAGATTCTTGACAGCCTGATCTACCTCTTCTTCATAGTATGTAGCTATCTTGGCAAGCATTTCACCAAGCGTGCCAGATTCTTCACCTACTTTGATCATCTGCGGTACAAGCTTCAAGAAATATTCATTCTTACTCAGTGCAGATGACAAAGATTTACCACTCCTGACATCTTCCGATGCTCCCTTTACTATATCTGCTAGTATCACATTGTTGATAGAGTCGGCACTAATAGACAGGGCTTCGAGCAAGGGAACCCCAGAATTGACGAGGCTGCTCATAGTGCGGCTAAATCGAGCCATATATACTTTCTTGAACAATATACCTATCACAGGAAGCTTGAGCTTGAGTCGATGCCAATTTCTAATACCATTTGGAGTCCTGAAATATGCTCTGATACCAATAGCAGTTGCTAGGATTAGCAGTATAGTAATAGGCCAAAAAGTAGTCACCAACCCTGAGAATCCAATTGTCAGCTGAGTAAGTAGTGGTAATGGCTTGTTGAGCTCAGTATAGAGGTTGGATATCTGAGGCATTACGGTAGATAGCATATATATCAAAACTATAATGATTACTACCAGTACTATTACTGGATATATCAGTGCACCGCGGATCTTTCTTGATAGTTTGAGTTGATTCTCTTGTAATTCAGCAAGTCTTTGTAATGTATCATCTAGGGTGCCGGACTGTTCACCTGCGTGCACTAGATTGGTATAGACTTTACTAAATATCTCTGGATATTGGGCAAACGAATCGGCAAGAGTTTGGCCTCCTTCTACCGATGCAGAAATCTTCTCAAGTATTTCAGTAAAATTTTTGTCATTGACTTGATTGGTTGCAGTAGTTAGAGCTTGATTGATAGGCAAACCGGCATTGACTAGAGTGGCAAGCTGACGTGTAAACAATACCAAATCCTTGTCTTTAATTTTGTTGAGTAGCCTGATACCGCCAAACAGTGACTGCTTGGAACCTTTGGTAATCTTGATAGGATATAAGTCCTTGGAATTGAGAATATCAGCAGCTGCCATTTGGCTGTCTGCCGATATTTTACCTTTTACTACCTCATTGGATTTCTTATCTTTGGCCGTATATTGAAACTCTATCATCTATCGCCTCATCAGTCGTTCGAATTCTGCAGGGTCTACAGCATAGTTTTTGGCTTCTTCATAACTAATCTTTCCAGAGTGAACATGAGTAGCTAATGTGCCATCCATGGACTGCATACCAAGCTGAGAACTAGTCTGGATAACAGCATCTATTTGATGAGTCTTGGCTTCTCGTATGAGATTTCTGACTGCACTTGTAGCGACCAATATCTCGGCTGCAGCGAGCCTACCGCCTCCTACCATAGGTATGAGGCGCTGACTGATAATGCCCTGGAGTACACCAGCAAGTTGTATACGGATCTGTTGCTGCTGGTGCTCTGGGAAGACATCTATCATACGATCTATAGATTGTGCAGCCCCATTGGTGTGAAGTGTTGCTAGTACCAAATGGCCAGTCTCAGCCACAGTAATAGCAGTAGCTATAGTCTCTAAGTCTCGCATCTCACCTATCAGCACAACATCTGGATCTTCTCGCAAAGATGAACGCAATGCAGTACCGAAGCTCATAGTATCAAAATGAATTTCTCTTTGGACCACAATAGATTGCTTGTGATGATGTTGAAACTCTATCGGGTCTTCAATGGTTATGATGTGCAGATTCTTAGTAGAATTGATTAGGTCAATCATGGCTGCTTGTGTGGTAGATTTACCTGAGCCTGTAGGTCCTGTACTCAGGACCAAGCCTCTTGGCAGATTGGTAAACTCACCAACAATTGGCGGTAAACCTAATTCCTCGATAGTGCTTATCTTAGTAGGTATGAGTCGCATTGCAGCAGCAAGAGAGCCTTTTTCATGAAAAGCATTGACTCTAAATCTAGCGATATCTCCAAATGCAAATGAAAAATCCAATTCTCTTTTGCTCGTAAGTATTTCCTTCTGCTTGGCATCAATAAGTCCATATACAAGATCTTCTATAGCTTTTTCGTTGAGTACTTCGGCATTTTCAACCTTTACCAACTTACCGTCTATTCTAAGCATAGCGGGCAAACCTACTTGTATATGAAGATCGGAAGCTTTACGCTTTATCACTTCTTCAAGATAGGATTCTATTCTTGGAACTTTAGGATTCATATTTCTCCTTTAATAATCTGATGCTACACGAGCAACTTCTTGCAGTGTAGTGATGCCACTCAAAACCTTGAGTATCCCGTCTTGTTGCATCGTTAGCATGCCATCGGCCTGTGCTTGTCGTTGTATAGAGCTTGTCGTGGCGTGTGTAAGCAATAGTTGCTCCATAGCGCCATTCATCTCAAATACCTCAAATAGGCCTGACCGACCACTGTAGCCCTCTTGGCATTCACTACAACCCTTCCCCTTATATAAAGTATAAGCGTTTTGTGAGTATATTGGCAAATTAGTCAGCCCCAATGATGCGGCTTTGGACTGGACTTCTTGCTGATTCTTTGGCAAGACTTGCCCTACGATATTATTGATCATCTTAACTGCTGTCGGACTAGCATTGTAAGGCTGCCTACATTTTTCACATATCTTACGAACCAATCGTTGCCCTATACATGTGTTGATAGTACTGGCAATGAGAAATGGTTCTATCTTCATGTCTAGAAGCCTTGGTAATACGCCTGCAGCGCTATTGGTGTGAAGAGTTGAGAGAACCAAGTGGCCAGTCAATGATGACTGCACGGCAAGATCAGCAGTCTCATGGTCTCTTATCTCCCCCACCATTATTACATTGGGGTCTTGACGTAATATAGAACGTAAGCCAGATGCAAATGTAAGACCAACGTCATTGTTGACCTGCATTTGATTGACCCCCGCCATCTTGTATTCGATGGGATCTTCTAGGGTAATGATATTGATCTTTGGACTCATTATCTCTTGGATAATAGCGTAGAGGGTCGTAGACTTTCCTGAGCCAGTTGGACCAGTCGATAGAATCATACCATGAGGCTTCTTCATGCCTCTTTGAATTAATTCATAGTTGCGACCGATAAGCCCTAGGCTTGCTAGCTTGAATAGATCATTTGATTTGTCTAGAAGCCGTATAACTACCTGCTCACCGTATGTAATAGGCGCAATTGCTACCCGTAGGTCTACCTCTTTGTTGCCCACTCTATAAATAGCTTCCCCGTCTTGTGCCATACGATGTTCATCAATTTTTAGTTTGGACAAAATCTTTATTCGAGATACTAAAGCAGGTTCTATTGTTTTTGGCAAAGACATAACTTCCTGAAGAATACCGTCCACTCGGAATCGTATCTTGAGCTCATTCTCCCTTGGTTCGATATGTACATCTGAAGCATGAGCATTAATAGCATACTCAAGAATAGAATTTAGTGCTCTAGTGATAGGTGCATCCTGAACAATAGTCTTAAGTTTTTTTGAATCCTCCTCACCAAAATGTTCCAACTTCTTTTTATCTTGGATAAGTCCATCACCCTGGTCTCCAAGTACTTCTTTCACTTCTGTACCTAGATTAGATTGATAACGATTTACCCAGGCAAGTATCTGTTCTTTAGATGCCAAGAATGGTTTAATCTGATAGCCACTTTTTCTAGATAAGAAATCTATAGC
>OEIV010001458.1_pt1 | contig 10709 bp, 16 predicted proteins | sample 1539231 | NCBI WGS metagenome assembly OEIV01 (sample SAMN03794762, study PRJEB22550) | activated sludge metagenome | feature: wastewater treatment plant; material: activated sludge; isolation source: Wastewater treatment plant of a petroleum refinery complex | place: Argentina: Buenos Aires ... | reverse complement strand
GTGAACGTGATCTACGACCCTTCGGATTCGAGTATGAAGGCCTGCGTCGGCAGCACGTGGATCACGCTTTCGGGCGGAGGCGGGGGAGGCGGCACCCTCAACGACCTGACTGACGTCGTCGTTTCGTCGCCGACAGCCAACCAGGCGCTCGTATACAACGGTGCGAACTGGACCAACACCAATCTCACCGTCACGGAAAGCGATCCGCAGGTGGGCACCATGGTGGCCAACAAATGGTGCGCCGTGAATGCGGGCGGCACTGCGATTGACTGCGCACAGGATGCGCCAATTCTGGTCGAGTCTGATCCGACCATTGGCACGTTGACCAATGGCAAATGGTGCAGCACCGACGGAACGACCGTCAACTGTACGCAGGACGCTCCAAGTGGTGCCACCTCATCCGGCGCAATCGGCTACGTGCAGTTATCCGATGGCAGCGGCGGTTTCACGACATCGGGTACCACGGCCGGGCAGCAGCTTTTCTGGGATAACACCAACAAGCGCCTCGGTATCGGAACAACGACTCCCGGCTTGGAGACTTTCGCAGGTCGCACTTACCTGACCGTCAAGGGAACGACGGACGCCGGCGTACTAGAATTTGCGTCTGGCGGCGCGGACGCCGATAGTGCGCAAACAGGCCTCATCCAATTCATCGACGTCAATTCGACAGGGACCAGTAAGCGTGTTGCAGGAATTAGCGTGTCCTTGGACGGTTCGACAGCGAACAACCGCGGCGGGGCAATTCGTTTCTTCACGCGTGCCGACAGCACAGGAGCGAACGTTATTGAACGGATGCGTGTCTCTGGAATCGGAACCGTTGGCATCGGAACGTCGGCACCGGATGCCTCCGCCCTGCTTGATGTCTCCTCGACCGCCAGAGGCTTCCTGCCGCCGCGCATGACGACGACTGACGTCGGCAACATCGCGACCCCCGCCGACGGCCTGATGGTCTACGATACCGATACCGACACATTGAAGCTGCGCGCGAACGGCGCCTGGGTAAGCCTCGGCACGGGCGGTACCTCCACCCAATGGACCACGACCGGCAGCGACATCTATTACAACACGGGCAACGTCGGCATCGGGACCGCTACACCAGCTCGACTGCTGCATATTGCGACCGGCGCGAGCGATACATTCGCTCGAATGAGTACCGATTCCACACATGCCGCACAGTTTGAATTTATTCGGGGAACGACGGGAAGCTACATCGGGCCTGCAGGAGGATCGGCCGGCTTTGACTTATGGACATACGAAGACATTCCATTCCGCTTGGCAAGCAATAACACCGAGCGCATGCGCATCGACACATCCGGCAACGTCGGGATCGGGACAACGAATCCGTCCGTAACACTAGACGTGTATGGCGACATCGTGTCGAACGGCTCGAACATGTGGCGCTTTCATACTCCTGACGACGGCAGAACAACCCTCTATTTCGGCTATGGCGCAAATGGCGTTGTAACTGGGTGGCCATTCTCGTTTGAGACAAATGGCACACTTACAATCGCGGGAAACGCCTTCAAGCCCGGCGGTGGCTCATGGGCCGCATCCTCGGATGCCCGTCTAAAAGACATAGATGGCCCGTATCAGCACGGTCTCAGTTCGATTGTCCGGCTCAATACCGTCCGCTTCCACTACAAGAAGGACAATCCGCGCGAGGAGCCATCGGATAGGCAGTTTGTTGGACTCATTGCTCAGGATGTACAGAAAGTATTTCCCGAGGCCGTGTCGGAAAGGGCAGACGGATATCTCGATCTCGATACCACGCCCATCAACTTCGCACTCATCAACGCAGTGAAGGAGCTCAAGGCGGCGAACGACAATCTGCGCGCGACTGTCGAGGCGCAGGGGCGGGAGATCGAACGGCTCAAGACCAAGCCTTGATCTGCTTCGAAAAAGTTGACCCACAGACGCCGTCCCGACCACCATCTATTTCGGCTCGTCCGGCTCACCCGATCAGCTATGCTCGTAGCAAACCATTGACGAGCTGATCATGTCGCGGACCATTCACTTTGCTGTCTCTCCCCGGTTGGCGGCCCTTCTCGGCGAGACGTATCGCTCGACCGAGGCCGCCTTAAAGGAGCTGGTCGACAACGCCTGGGATGCCGACGCCCGCACGGTGACGGTCACGCTGCCCGCTCCCATGACCGCCGACCCGATCGTCATCACCGACGACGGGCACGGGATGACGCCGGGCCAGATCGAAGCCGAGTACCTCAACATTGCCCGAGACCGCCGGAGCACCAAGGGGCTGAGGACGCCAGAGCTTCAACGAAGGGTCAAAGGTCGGAAGGGCATCGGCAAGTTCGCGGGGCTCGCCGCCGCCCGTCAGATGGAGCTTGTCTCGGTCCGTGATGGCGTTCGGTCAGTCCTGCGGGTCAACAAGCAGGCCATCCTCGATGCCGCCGACGACATAGAGCAGATACCCTTGCCGCTGACCGAGAGCCCGGCCCCCGGCGAGCCCTCGGGCACGACCATCATGCTCTCTCAGCTCGAACAGGCATTGAACTTTCCAAGTGCTGAAAGTCTACGCGCCCTGTTGCTCTACGAGTACGGACGCGCCGCCGACATCACCATCATCGTCAACGGCCGCAAGCTCGACGTCGAGGATCTACCCGGCGAATCCATTCAGAACACGACAACGCTTGAGAGCGCGGGAGATGTGCGCCTGCGATTCACGATCGCGGAAGGCAAGGCACCAAAGCATGCCGGTTTCGTTCTGCGGGTCGGCGGCAAGGTTGTCGGCAAGCCGCAGTGGTTTGGCGTAGACGAGAACCCCGACATACCGGCAAGCCTCGCCAAGCGCATCTATGGCGAGATCGATGTCGAAGGGCTCGAAGACGTTGTAACGAGCGACTGGGGCGCGATCATCGAAAACAGCAAGGCATACGCCGCAATTGCCGCCCATGTGAACGCCGAGGCGACGAGCGCGCTCAAACAAGCCTTTGCCCGGGAGATGCGCTTGCACAAGTCCCGGCTTGACCAGGAAATCGCACGACGACTCGCCAAGCTGCCTGAGCACCGCCGGGCCTTCGCGGAAGCAGCCTTGGGCAAGCTGCTGGTCAAGTTCTACGGAGAGCGCCAGGAACGGATCGACACCGTGGCCTCGGTCGTCCTTGATGCCATGGAGCGCAACGAGCACTGGTTCGTGTTGCAGAAGATCGACGCAGCTCGCAACGGGGAAGTGGCCGACTTCGCCGATGCCTTGGAGCAGTTTGGCATCGTTGAACTGACCCTCATGGCTGAGCGGGCTACCGCGCGACTGCGCTTCCTTGACGATCTCGATGCGCTTGCCGCCAACCCCGCAACACGGGAAATCGAGATGCACAAGGCGCTTGAACGCAGCCTTTGGGTGTTGGGGCCGCCGTATCACCTCATGAGTTCAAACGCGACGCTCGCGCGCATCGTCGCGGACTACTCGGACAAGACCTTTGCCCATGACAACGGCGCAACCCGGCCCGACCTCTTGCTCAACACCGATCCGGGCGAGCGTTACCTGCTGATCGAATTCAAGAGACCGAGCCATCCCATCTCGCGCCAAGACGAGGCGCAGGCACAGAGCTACGCCGACGCCTTGCGCAGCTATCTGCCGGCCAAGCCCGTCGACGTGCTGGTGGTTGGCGGAAGGCGTGTCGTTACGGCCGACGCCCGCAACGATCCGCCAAATCTTCGGATAGCCTCCTACGCGGACCTCATCAGCCGCTCTCGGCATGAGGTCGAGTGGTTGCTCCGGGCCTCACAACGCTAGGATTGGCCAACTACATTCCCATGATCGTCAGCGGAGCGGCGTTGCGGCGCGCCACATCGCGTCGGCGCACACCACCTGTTTGGTGTGTGCCCGGTGTGTGCCCAGAGACTTCGCGATTTCGGGCGTCTTCCTTAAGTTCCTGATTTTATTGGTGGAGCCGAGGGGAATCGAACCCCTGACCTCTGCAGTGCGATTGCATTTTTTCCAACCGTCAGACGTACGCATTGTTTCTCAATATATAGCAAAATCAATGTTGTAAAACGTCAGTATGCATCACGAAAACGCGCTGGCGCGTGCTAGAAGGCGTGCTAAAAGCGTGCTAGAGAAAACCATGCATTATCGCTGCAGGGAGCCGGCGAGCCATGGCAGACATCATTTCAGGCCGGGTCAACAAAACCGCCGTCGACCGCCTTGCCCCCAATCAAACTCTTCGCGACACAGAGCTGCGAGGCTTTGGGGTGCGGCGCCAGTTGGGTCCGCCGGTGTATTTCCTTCGAAAGAAGATTCGGGGCCGCGACCGCTGGATGGTCATCGGTCAGCATGGAGCGCCATGGACCCCGGAGACGGCGCGGCGGGAAGCCCAACGCCTGGTTGGAATGATTGCGACGGGTCAAGACCCGAGTGCGAACACGCGCGTCCTTGAAAACCCGACCGTCGCTCAAGCGGTCGAACAATTCATGGTCGAACACGGGGCCATGCTGAAACCCACCTCGCTTGAGAAGTACGAAATCCTCCTCCGATTGCACATCCTGCCCTTCATCGGGCACATCCGCGTCAACGAGTTCAAGCGCGCCGACGTCCAGAAACTCCACGCCAGCCTTTCGAAGAAGGCCAGCACGGCGAACTACTGTGTGGCGATCGTGTCGAAGCTCATGAGTTGGTGCGAGGAGCGCGGCTTCCGGCCCGAACAGAGCAATCCTTGCTTCCGCATCAAGAAGTACCGTGAGACCAAACGGCAGCGGTACCTCTCGCGCGATGAGCTTGCCCGGCTCGGAGAGGTGCTCGACCAGGTGGCCGCTCAATCGGAAGAGAGCCTGTTCGCTACCGCCGCGATCCGCCTGCTCTTGTTCACGGGGGCTCGCGTGAACGAGATCCTTACGCTCAGGTGGTCCTACGTCGACCTCGAACGGATGCTGTTGCTGCTGCCCGACTCGAAAACGGGCCAGAAACAGATCATCCTCAACGAGCCGGCGGCTGATGTCCTGCGCTGCTTGCCCCTGATTGCGGGAAATCCGCATGTGATCGTCGGGCGCAGGGAAGGGGCCCACCTCATCAACCTGCAGAAGCCGTGGCGGCGCATTCGCGCGCAAGCGGGACTCGGCGACGTGAGGATGCACGACATCCGGCATTCCTTCGCGAGCGTTGCGGCGGCCCAGCGGGGTTCGCTGCCCATGATCGGGCGGCTGCTGGGACACAATCATACGCAAACGACCGCACGCTACGCCCATTTGGCAGACGATCCGCTGCGTCAACTCAATCAGGAAGTCGGCGACACGATCGCTCGATCAATGAAAAGGAATTCCTGACGTAAGTGGCCCGTAGGGGAGGGGGCCGCGACCTCCGGACGCGTCAGAAGTCCCCCGTCCGCAGCCACCAAAACGCCGACCGACCAGCATGACCAGGCTTCCAGACGGCCCAGCAGTAGCGGTGGGAGGCCGTGGTGGCGCGCGCGAGGTCCCGCCGGCCTTCCGGCCAGCAGACTAGCTCGTCGAGACCGTAGATCACCGCCGGGGGACGGCTCACCCAGAAGTCATGCCGCGTCGGGTGGCAGAGGGAGGCGAGGTTCAGCAGCATGGCCACCGAGCCGCCGGTTTGGTCCGTCAGCGTCAACGCATGCCGGACGAACGCGTCTCCGAGACCCCGCCCATAGGGAGGGTTGGTCACGATGTGTTTCCCGAACGCCAAATCCTGCCGCAGGAAGTCCACGTCGCCTTCGCCGTAGCCGCGCTGGATGAGATCGGTGGAGACCACCTCGCAGCCGGCGGCCACCAGCACCTTGGAGATGTGGCCTTCGCCGCAGGCAGGCTCCCAGATGGTGCCGTCGAACTCTTCGACCGACAGCAGTGCGCGCGTGGCCTGGGGAGGCGTCGGGTAGAACTCGAACGGCGCCCGCGTCGGGTGGACCCGGCCGTCGGGACCGAACGGCAATCCCTGCCGACGACCCGAAAGGCGCGGAGCCGCCGCCTCATCGAGCGAGCCACCGCGCCACACATAGCTGTCGCGGAAAGATTGAGGAGGAAGATGCTGGCTCATACGGCAACCTCCCCGTCTTCCGGCAATTCCTGGTCGAGCAAATCCGCGATGTCGGGGGGCAGGTAGCTGCGAGGATCGTCGTAGCCCTCACGCGCATCCGCCGGAATCTGCTCCACGCCGTCTTTCGCGATCGAGACGATGGTCACGTTGTGAAGTCCCCAGGGCTGGGTGACAACTTGGTATCCGGATTTCCGGAGGACGGCCGCGACGTGTTCGGTCATGACCTGTCCGTCGCCGTCTTCGAACCCGAACTTGTCGAAGGCTTCTTCCCAACGCCACCAGTAGGCGTTGAGACAGGTTTGGCATTGGCTAGTTGGCATCGGTTTGGCTTTCTTGGGATTGAGACATCATCGTGCGGAGTAGGGCGCCGACCGTCTGATCGGCAGCGCGCATCACGGCGACGACGCGGAGGATTTCTTCGGCGAACGAGGTGCGATCGCCGTTGTCGAGCCGGAACCCGGCAACCGTGACGGTTTCGTCCGCCGCGATCAGCTGCCGCTCCAGCACGTTGAGAAGGACGGCGAGCTGGCTCATGACAGAATCTCCCGTGCGACGAACCGCGTGACGTTGCCGCCGTCGTGGTCGAACTCGAACGGGCCGCAGTTGTCGGCGTAGAGCCTCTGGGCGTGCCGCTCGGCCTCGTCGGCTGTGGCGGCCGGAACCACCAGGGTGAACTGCAGCTCGTAGCTTCCTTGCACGCGGTAGCGCCGCATCGGCTGATCGACGGCCACCTCGGCGGTGGCGTCGGTTTCACGTTTCACGATTTCGGTGCCGGGCGGGAGATGGGTCATCTCCTCGAACAGGACCGTTTTGGCAATGCGTTCCGCTTCGGCCGGATGATCCGCCGCGACAACGACGCGGTAGGTGGTGAGGTCCGTCAGCGTGACGGTGTGGAGGCGGGTGGTGCTCATGACGCCACCTCCTCGATGCGGAACTCGTCGCGGGAGTAGCCTGCGTCAGGTTCGCGCTCGCCGCTGTCGATCTCGCTCTGGATTTCGGACAGGAAGCTGTCCAGTTCGGCCTGGGCTTCCTCGCGGGTCGCGAATGTCTGGGGCTCGTCGTTGATCAACCAGGTGTTCACCCAGCCGTCGCAGACGGTGTAGTGCCGAACTTCGTAGCGCTTGGTGGTACTCATCGCACGATCTCCTCGTTGTCGTTCCAGCTGTGGACGTGGAGGTAGTCCTCATGCAGGAAATCCTCGGCGAGCCAGAGGTCGAGGGCTTCGTCGAGATCGCGTCCGCGTGAGGTGCGCTCGATGCCGGTGAGCCTGGGCAGTCTCAGCGTGTAGGTGTTGAGGTCGTTCATGATCGGTCTTTCCGTTGTTTCCGGAGCCGCCCTGTGCGGCTCCTTCGCAACGGACATGACGGGCGCCCCAAGGGACGCGGGCCGGGCTGACGGCTTTGCCGGAACCGCAGGCGGCGAAGATGGGGCAGGGGCCCCGTCTGCAGCCGGCCCTTGGCGCGCGACCCTGCGGCCGTCATCCTGCGAAGGACTGAAGACGCCAGGGGTGGGTGACGGGATGGAAAGCGGTGATGATGACCAGAACCGAAGCGGGAGTGTCGGACGATCGGAATCGGGGATCAGCCGATGGCAACGAACATTCCGGAGCGATCATGCAGTGGCTGATGCGCGTCCTGTTCCGTCGGCGATTCCGGGACGAGGCGTTGGCGCGCTATGTGGCGGACCAGGTGTTGCGGCAGCACGGGGCGCATGCGCTGCATTTGGTGAGGCTCAAAATGATCGAGACGACCGAACAGGGCGATGGTGCCGCAAACCGCACCTGGACCCGTGTCTACCGCATCTTGCGCAAGTGAGGTTCCGGTCTGTGCCAACCCTATGATGGGTGCTTGATGGATGCGATGACCCGCGTGACGAAGTTGCAGGCCGCCTCTTTGAGATAGGCCTCCGTGGCTTCATTGGCCTGCTTGTAGAGCGTGCGGGACCTCAACGATTGGTTGGCTTCGTCGTCGAGGCGAGCCAGACGCTGCTGGAACGTGTCCGGATCGGGGTCGGCGTAGACGTCGCGGATCAGAATCCTCAGCAATTCCATCATGGCGATTTGGCCCGCCACCTCGTTGGCGCGCATGACGTTGTCGTCGTTCGGCATATTGCCCCCTTCGCCTGAGTCTGTCTCCATGCTTGGCCACGGCGAATCAGAAATCAAACCCCATCTGCCCCTTGCGGTCGACGACGAAGGGCTGCGGCCCGGTGGTGTCTGGGCTGGGCGTCGGGTCTGAAGCTGGTGAACTTGAGGCCGGGGAAGTTCCGAGTTCGGCTGTTGTCCGTTGCTGCGTGTTGAGGGCCTTGGCGGCTGCCGTGAGGAACGTGCTGGCCTGCTCGGCGGTGAGGGTGCGGATCTCGCCGCCGAGAGGCGTGCGGCGGGTCTGGTAGCCGCCGAAGGTTTCCAGCGACAGCGTGTTGCCGTGGACGATGGTGGCGTCGGCATTCCGGACCAGCATGTTGAGCGCCGTCATGTGGACGCAGGTCAGGTCGCGGTCGATGCCGGTGAAGTGCGCCTTGGGCGCGATCGGCTGGGCATGGATGAAGAACCGGCCGCTGCCGCAGGCGGGATCGCAGATGGTGATGTCCTCGTCGGTGGGCTCGATGATCATCTTCGCCATCATCGCGCACAGCGGCTCCGGCGTGAAAAACTGCCCTGCGTAGTTGTTGGTGAGGGCTTCCTCTTCGTAGATGCGGCCGAGCGTGTCGGGGAACGGCGTCCCGAGTGCGGAGTCCTTCGCGCAGGTTTGCAGGAACGTGCCGAGCGCTTGGGCGAAATGGTCGGCGGGGTGCGTCTTGTTCGGAATGCGGGGCCCGTAGCGGTTCATCACGGCCATGTAGGCGTCGTCGTCGCGGCAGAACGCGGTGACGGCAAGGGTGAGCCAGTCGTCCCACAGCCGGAAGAACCCTTCGCCCGTCGTGGCCTGGATTTGGTAGAGGTGCCGGGCGATGGGATGGCTCATGCAGCGTGGGTTTTTCCTCGTTCAATGCTGGGTGGTGTCGGGGTGGGTGTTGCGGGCGTCCGACGCGGTCTCAGGGAACATCTCGGCCATGAGGCTGCGGGCGCGTTCGGCGAGGTGGAGCGCCTGTTTCGTGGCGGGGGAAGGGGCGGCTTGGTTCTGGGCAGCGAGGGTCACCAGCAGCGCGTCAAGCGCGGTGGCGAGCAGTTGGGCTTTGCCGAGGAAGGCGTGAAAGTCCTTCATTTCGTCGTCCATGCTCAGCCCTTTCCTTGCTGATCGAGACGGTCGAACAGGTCGCCCTGCCGCCAGCGGAACTCGGCGTTCTGGTAGGCTTTGGATTTGGCCTCCTCGTTCATCCAGGCGGTGAAGAAGGCGACGGCGCTGCCGGCGGCGGCGAGCGCGTGCGCGTCCATGAAATGCGACCGGTATCCCGTCTGGGTGATCGGCAGCGGCACGTCGCGGGCGGCGATGGCGTGCAGCTCGAGGTGCGTCTGGCCAGCGAAGGAGTTCGGGGTTTCGACGATCTTGCAGCGGACGTGGCGCCAGGTGAACCAGTGGGTGCGGGGGCCGTGTTCGGCGTTGGTTAGGGCGGTGGCGGCGTGGCGTGTGCTCACCGCTGCGGGCCTTCGTTGGAACGGGTGCGAGCCGGGGTGGAAAGGGCGTGCCGGATGCAGGTGTGATGCGGTGTGGTGGCGTCGCCCGTGAACCGAACGTGCCGCTCGTTGATGCGGACGTAGATGGTGCCGCTGGTGGTCTTGAAGCTCTCGCCGAAGCTGTCGTTGCGGTGGTCGGTGGGCGGAGCCGCATTGAGGGCGTGGTGCCAGGCGCGCGCGGTGATCTCGACTGGATCGGAGAGGGCGTCGCGGGCGCGGGCGGCGGTCAAAGTGCAGGCTTCGTTGGGAAAGGCGAGGGGCCGCTGGTGCGGCCCCGGTCGGCTCAGGCGCGGCTGTGGTCGTCGTCGCGGGTGCGGCGGGGTTGGGGTTTGTACTCGGCTGCGTTGAGCGTCTTGGCGTCGGGCTTGCCGACCTTGAGGGCGGCAACTTCTTCCTTCGTCATCGGGTACTGCGTGTTGCCGGAGGCCCAGGGGCCGTAGCGGTTGGCGTCCCGTTCCCAGGCGCTGGCGCGGATCTGCGGTTCATCCGGCGAGCGGGTCCAACTGGCCCAGAAGGCGGGCTTGCTGTCTTCGTGGGCCTGTTCCTCTTCGGTGAGTTCGGCGTAGGCGGGGTTGGGCGAGCCGTCGCGGAGCGTCTTGAACAGCTTGAAGCCGTTCTCGCGGATGGCGACGAAGTGTTCGCCGCGCTGCGGCTGGGTATTGAGGGCCTGGCGCATGGAGCGGTTCATGTCGACCGGGCCGATCCAGTAAGGTTCGCCGCTTTTGTCGATCTGCTCGAAGGCGGAGAAGGCATACGCCACGTCCGGTTGTTCCGGTGCGGAGATGGTGCCGGTGATGGGCGGGGCCTTGTCGTTTCCGTTGCGGCGGAAATTGAGGTTCATTTTGAAGTTGCCTTGCGGCTGTTCCGTCTTGCTCATGGCGCCTCCTTTTGTTTTTGCGCATACGAAGCGTATTCGCGCGCGGCGGGGGCGGCAAGAATGGTGCCTGCGGTTTGAGCAAAGTTCGTTTCGAGGCGGGAAACTCCGGCCGCAGTGCCTCGACGAGCGGACGTCGAGAGGATGAGTCGTCAGGGCCACAGCACGAAAGCGCTTCGCGCCAGCCCGCCGACGGCGGGACGTCGGGGTAAGGGTAT